>Ga0335078_10016277_pt1 | contig 11034 bp, 12 predicted proteins | sample Lox_Sample_32_FD_206711 | JGI IMG/M metagenome (GOLD analysis project Ga0335078, IMG submission 206711) | Soil microbial communities from Loxahatchee National Wildlife Refuge, Florida, United States - Lox_Sample_3.2 | ecosystem: Environmental > Terrestrial > Soil > Wetlands | place: USA...
GGTGAAGCTGGTGTTGGTGTCGATGGATTCGACGCTGCGCAGCAATCTGACGGTGGGCATGCCGATCGATCTTCTGGTCTATCGCCGCGGCACGCTCGAGCCCGAGCTGCGCCGCCGCATCACCGAGGACGACGCCTATTTCCAGATGATCCGCGAGCGCTGGTCAGAGGCGCTGCGCGACGCCTACCGCGCGATCCCCCGACCGCCCTGGCACGGCGAGGCGTGAGGCCGGTCACGCCGGGATCGGGACGCGGTGGAGCTTCATCGCCATCGCGACCGCGCTGTAATAGCCCAAGAGCGCCAGCACCTCGGCGAGGCCGTTGCGGCCCAGCGCCTTGACGGCGCGGTCGAACGCATCGTCGGCGCCGGCGCCGGACGCTTCGCCCATCTTGGCGATGTCGTAGATCGCGCGCTCGCGCGGGCTCGCGAGGTCGGGCGTGCGGTTGGCGCGGATCGCCTCGATCACGCCCTGCGGCACGCCCAATTCGAGGCAGCGCTTGACGTGCGCGGTGTAGACATACTCGCCCTTCCAGTGATGCGCGATGAGGACGATCGCGAGCTCGACCTCGCGCTCGCTCAAGGAGCCGTGCTTGTTGAGATAGGTGCCGATCTGCTCCATCGCCGCCGCGGTCTTGGGGCTGTGGATCCAGATCTTGTAGGGCGTGAGCAAGCGCCCGCGCCCCTTCACCAGCGCCTCGAACACGGATTTCTGCTCGGGCGTGAGCTTGTCCTCGGCGATTTCGGCGATGCGGCTCGGCTCGGCCATGCTTGCCTCCTCAGAGATACTTGGTCGGGCGGATGAGGGTGCGCCACATGTGCGCGACCGGGCTGCCGTCGTAGCCCAAGCCCTCCTTCGGCTGCTTGAAGTTGCGGCCGACGATATCGACGAAATCGTCCATGCTGACCTTGGCGTTCGGGTCGAACGAATAGATATCGTGGACGCAGATGAGGCGCGCGGTCATGTACCATTTGTGGTTGCGCGCCTTTTCGTAGTCGGCCTTGATGTAGTCGTCGGGCTCGTAGTCGGCGCCGAAATGCTTGATGTACATTTCGGGGTAGGGATATCCCACCGACTCGTCGGCGAAGAAGCGCAGCGCCTGATGCGCGCGGATCGCCCAGCTCACTTCCTCGTCAACATAAGGCTCGATCAGCTGCGCGCCCCAATAGCCGTGATCGACGCGGATGAAGCCGGTCACGGCGATGTCGTGCAGGAGGCAGGCGAGGATGGTCTTCTCGCTCATGCCCGCCTTCAGGGCGTGCGTCGCGCTTTGCAGCAGGTGGTTCGCCGGCGCGAAGCGGTATTTGAAGAAGTCGAGGAGCTGCGGCTTATCCGGCATGCGCGGCAGGCGCGGGTCCTGGTCCATCAGCATGTGGGCGTTGGGATGCCGCTCCTTGGCCTTGGCGCCGTTGTCGAACTCGCGCTTGCCGTCGGCGAGGAGGTAGAGCACCGACTTCGTCGGAATCACGTCCTCGAGCTCTTCGATCATCTGGTGCTCGAGCGCGTCGGCGCGCTCGGCGAGCGATGGGGTCGTCATGATGTTCTCCTTGTCCCGGCTCAGCCCAAGGGGCCGAGCAGCGTTTCGCCGTCGAACGTGTCGGCCAGCGGCCGGACAGTCGATGGCCAGCGATCGTTCCTGACCTTGCGGCGCTTCGACTTGGACCGCACCTTCCCGTCCCAGCCGACCTGCTCCATGTAGTAGTAGAGCTGAATGGTGTGGCCGTCGGGATCGACCGCGAAGGCCGAATAATCGATGCCGGGGAAAAGCTCGGGCGGCAGGTACTTGATCGTGACGCCGCTCGACTTGAGGAAATCCACGGCGTTGCGCAGCTGCTGATAATCGCCGACCTGATTGCCGAAGCTCATGCAGCTCGTGTGCGGCGAAAGCCCGAGCTTCTCGCGCAGCGCCAACGGATAGAGCGCGAGCGAATGGTGCTCGGTGTTGCAGCGCAGGAAGACGCAGCGGTGGCCCTCGTACTCGACCTCCTCGGTGACGCGGAGGCCCAAGGTCTTGGTGTAGAACTCGAGGCATTTCTCGAGGTCGCGCACGAAGAGGCGCACCGGCCCGATCTTGATGACTTTGAACGGGCGCGCCAGCAGGATGCCGCCGACATCGTACTTGAACGGGCCCTTCTCGACGTGATGATAGCCCGATTCGAGGTCCATGCCCTCGGCCTTGAACTGCTCGATCTCCTGGTACTCGCAGATCTGCGGCAACTCGGGCTTCTCGTGGAAGCCGCGCTTGCGGACGCCTGGCGGCTTCGAGCGCAGGTTCCAGCCGATCTGCTCGATGCCGTAATAGATCTCGTTGGTGTGGCCCTCGGGATCGGAGGGATAGGAGTGCCAGTTCGAGCCCGGCACGTCGCGGCCGACGCGGCCGGGATTGATGCCGACCGAGCGGAAGAAGTCGATGCCGTCGCCGACCTCGCGCAAGGTACCGACCTGCCAAGTGATCTGGTTGGTCGTGACTTCGGGATTGGTGACGTGGCCGCCGGCGCTGCCGCGGCCCATGCGGTCCATCGCCGCCTTGGGAAAGATCACGTGCGAATGATGGTCGGTGCCATGCGTCATGAACCAGCCGACCGTGGTCGGCACGCCATCGAACATGTTGGGCACCGGGACGACCTTGGCGAAGTCGAGCGCATCGGTCACGCGGAAGCCGAGGAGATCACGATAGAACGTCATCGCCTCGTCCATCTTGTAGCAGTTGTAGCCGAAGTGCCCGAGGCGCCGGATCTTGAACGGCCGGTCGAGCATGACCCCGCCGACATTGTATTTTTCGCTGATCTTCGAGCTGCCTTCCATCGCTTCCTCCTGCACGGACAGGGAGGAATGATGGCGCTCCGGCAATACTCGGTCAATGAGCCGCCGGGCGCGGGGCAGCCCGGCGATTTCCTCAGGGCGCGGCGGCGAATCCGTGCGCGAAAGCGGCCAGCATCGCGATCGCCTGGGCGCTCGCCGGACGCTCGGGATGGTCGTTGACGAAGGCGTGCGGCTCGCCCTCGAACAGCTTCAGCTCGACCGTGCCGCCGCGCTTGCGGTACTGCGCCACGAAATTCTGCACCGTCGCGACCGGCGTCCACTTGTCCGCGGTGCCCTGATAGAGAAAGGCGGGCGGCAGATCCACATCCTCGCCGCGCTCGAGGATGAGCGGCGGGTCGCCGTCGCTCATCGTCTTCTCGTCGCCCCAGAAGGAGTGGTGCGCCTTCAAGAGCGCTTCGGCGTTCGCCTGCTCGGCGAGATGATAGCGCTGCAGCGGGTCGATCACGGCCCAGCCGGTCGCGACATAGGCGACCTTGGCGTCGAGCGCGGGCGCCTCGGCAAACTTCAAGGCGCCATAGCGCGGATCGTTGGGACGGAGCGCCGCCAGGAGCGCCTGGTTGCCGCCGCTCGACGTGCCATAGACGCCGACCCGGCCGGCGGCGCTGCCATACTCCCTGGCGTGAAACTTGAGCCACCGGATGGCGTAGTTGATGTCCTGGAGCGAGGCCGGATAGGGCGCCTCGGGCGGCATGCGGAACTCGATCGACAGGACGACGACGCCGGCCGACGCGACCGCCTTGGCGGTCGCCGCGTTGTTGAAGCGGTCCTTCGAGGTCCAGGCGCCGCCATGCACCTCGACCAGCGCCGCGAACGGGCCCGTCCCCTGCGGGCGATAGAGCGTCGCCATCAGCGGCTTGGCGCCGTCCTGGCGGTAGGCGACGTCGGATATCTCGACCGGGTAGGTCATGGCGACGTCGGCGGTCATTGCCATCGGGCTCTCTCCCTATTTCACAGTGACGAGCCCAACCTCGTTGACGAGGCTGTCGGCGATGACGGGATTGCCGTCGCGCGTCACGTCCATGTTGCGCACGATATCGCCGCCGCCGGGAATGGCCCAGCTCTGGAATTTCCGGGTGGCGGGATCGAAGCGCACGATCGTGTTGGGCTTGGCGCCCGACTCGCTGTACCAGAGGGCGCCCTTGGTGAAGACGATGCCATAGGGCTGGGACCGCGGCCCCGAGGGCGAGGGGAATTCCGCAACCTTCCCGGTCGCGGGATCGAGCCGCCCGAGATATCCGCGCGCGAAATCGGTGTACCACACGATGTCGTCGGGCCCGATCGCGATGCGGCGCGGGCGCGCGCCCGGATCGGGCAGCTTCCATTCGCGGATCTTCATCGTCTGCCGGTCGATGCTCGCGACCTTGTTGCTGTTGAACTCGACGAAGAACACGGCGCCTTTCGAATTGACGGCCATGCCGTAAGGATGCGAATCGGGCGTCGGCGATTTCACCAGCGTGATCGCGCCGGTCTTGGGATCGAGCCGGCCCACCATGTTCGCCGCCTGCACCGTGAACCACAGGATGCCGTCGTGATCGAACACCAGAGTGTGCGGATCGCGCGCGTCGGGATCGGGCAGCTTGTATTCCTTCACCGCGCCGGTCCTGGGGTCGAGCTCGCCGATGAGGCCGCTATTGTTGCCGGTGAACCAGATGTTGCCGTCCTTGTCCTCCTTGAGGCCGTGCGGGCCGGTGTGCGGCGTCTTCAGCGGATATTCCCTGATCCTTCCGGTCGCGGGGTCGAGATGGCCGAGAACGCCCGCCAACTGTCCGGTGTACCAGATGGTGCCGTCGCGCGCGGCGAGCGGGTCGTGCGGGCGCGAGCCCAGCGTCGGCAGCGGCCAGAGTTGGATCGAGACCTGCGCCGGGCCGGGAACGATCTTCGCCGCGGGCTTCGGCCGCTCGGGGAAATTCTGGACGAGATAGGATTCGACTACCGGCCACTCGCCCGCCGGGACCGGCGCCCCCATGTTCTGCATCATATGCATGACGCTCGACCAGCCTTCCGGCGTGTAGCCGGCGCGGACGCGGTTCACCGAGTGGCAACCGCCGCAGACTGTCGCGACGATCTCCGCGCCATCGCCGGGCGGCAGATCCTGGGCCGCCGCCGGCAAGACCGCGCCGAGCACCAGCGCAAGCGTGGTGCGCCAAAGCCGGTTTCGCGCCATCGGTTCCTCGGCCATGGTGAAATTGCGGCGATTAAACCCGATCCGCGCCGCCATTGACAGGGGCGCGCATTCCTCGTCCAATCCAGCGATATCAGAGATATGCGAGGACGAGCATGGCCACGGTTCTGCAGACGCGCGATGCCGCCGAGACCCTGAAACGGCAGCTCTGCGAGATGGCGAACGCCCAGTTCGCATCGCCGCAGTTCGAGCGCCTTCTGTCGCTGCGCATGAACCGGGCGCGCGCCGCGGTCTATGTCTTGCAGCGCACGCACTGGACCATGAACCGGCGCGAGGCATGGGCCGGCGCGCAATCGACCGCGCCGATCGGCGTCAAGAAGCTCATCTGGGAGCACGAGCGCGAAGAGCTCGAAGGCGACGCCGCGCGCGGCATGCCGGACCATTACGAGCTCAGCATCCGCGAGGGCGAGGCGATCGGCCTCTCGCGCCAGGATTTCGAGCGCGTGGGCCCGACCGACGGCTGCTTCACCTGCTGCCAAGCGTGGCGCTATATCGCGCTGCACAGCCCGTGGGCCAAGGCGGTCGCGGCGGCCGGCTGCCTCGAAGTCAGCAATTCCGACGAGATCGTGAAGGGCGGCGGCATGGCCCATCGCATGGCGCACAAGTTCCGCGACGAGGCCGGCATCTCGTTCAAAGAGCAGCCGTCGAACGTCGAGCACATGGCGGCCGACGTGCGCCACGCCAATCTCCTGTTCGAGGTGATCGAGCGCTTTGCCACGAGCGAGGCGGACCGCAAGCTCATCCTCGAAGGCGCGCGCGAAAGCTGGATCCTCGACCGCGTCTGGAAGGGGCAGTTGGCCGAAGCGATCGCCGCCGTTCCGGAATGACCGGCGCCCGCATCCGGGCGGCGCTCTGGGGCGCGGTCGCCGCCCTTTTCCTGCCGCATGCGGCCGGAGCGCAGCAGGCGACGCACGTCGTCCTGGCGCTGCCGACCACGACGCTCACCTTCGCCGCGCCCTTTCTCGCCGCCGACGCCGGCTATTTCAAGGACGAGGGGCTCGCGGTCGAGATGCCGATCCTGGTCGGCGTTGCCTCGGTCAACGCGGTCATCAACGGCAGCGCCGATTTCACCATCGGCACCGGCCCCGTGTTCCTCCGCGCCGCATCGAAAGGCCAGCGCCTTCTCGCCATCGCGAACCTGATCGACCGGCCGCTGATCGAGCTGGTGCTGCGCAAGGATGTCTGGGACGCGCTCAAGATCGAGCCGTCGATGTCGCTCGCCGAGCGCGCCAAGCTGCTCAACGGCAAGACGATCGCGATCCAGGGCGTGGGCTCGATCGTGCATGCGTGGGAACGCTTCGTCGCCGTGCGCGGCGGCCTCGATCCCGAGACCGACGTGCGCATCGCGCCGATGGATCCGCCGGCGATGATGCCCGCGCTGGTGACCAAGTCGGTCGATGGCTTCGCCACGTCGCTGCCCTATACGACCGAGGCGGTGCTCGCGGGCGCGGCGATGATGTTCGCGAGCGCGCCCCGGGGCGACGCGCCCGACATCCTGCCGTTCGCCAACGGCCTGGTCGAGACGAAGCAGGCGACGTGCGACGCGCCCGGCGACAAATGCCGGCGCCTGATGCGCGCGCTCGTCCGCGCCACCCGGCTCATTCGCGAGAGGCCAGACGAGGCGCTCGCCCTCCTGCGGCCGCGCTACAAGGACATGAAGGCCGATGTGCTCGCGGCGGCGTGGCGCACGGTCGCGCCGGCGCACGCGGCCGATCTGCGCGTCACGCAAAAGGCGCTCGAGAATTCCGAAAAGGTGAATATCGAGGCGAAGCTGCTCGACCCCAAGGAGAAGCTTGCGTCCTATGACGGACTGACGAGCGACGCCTACATTCCGTGACGCGGAAAGGACGAAAGCGATGAGGTTCGGCCTGTTCGATCATGTCGACCGCAACGACCGGCCGCTCGCGCAGCAGTTCGACGAACGCCTGCAATTCGCCGCCGCCGCGGACGAGGCCGGATTCTACTGCCTGCATTTCGCCGAGCATCACGGCACGCCGCTCAACATGGTGCCGAACCCCGCGATCCACCTGGCCGCAGTGGCGCGCGTGACGAAGCGCATCCGCATGGGCGCGCTCGTCTTCCTGCTGCCGCTCTACACGCCGCTCCGGTTCATCGAGGACATCGCCATGCTCGACCAGTTGAGCCACGGGCGGCTCGATGTCGGGATCGGCCGCGGCGTGTCGCCGTTTGAGCTCAATTTCCACCGCGTCAAGCACGAGGAATCGCGCGACATCTTTATCGACGCGTACCAGTGCATCATCGAGGGGCTGACGCACGAGGAGCTCACCTACAATGGGCCGTTCTTCACTTATGAGAACGTGCCGATGCAACTGAAGCCGTTGCAGCAGCCCTATCCGCCGATCTGGTACGCGTCCTCGGCCGAGTTCGGCTCGCGCTGGGCGGGCGAGCGGGGCCTGCATTTCGTGACGCTCGGCGCGGTCGAGACGGCGAAGGCCAATGTCGATGCCTTCAAGGACGCCTATCAGAAGCGCGGCAATCCCGCGCACCCGAAACCGGAATTCCCGGGCGGGCTTGCGATCGGCGTCAACCGCCAGCTCGTCGTCGCCGACACGGTCGAGGCGGCGCGCAAGATCGCCCAGCCCGCGCACGAGGCCCATTACGAGAAGATCTCGTGGCTCCGTCAGCGGAACGTCAACAGCATCAACTACACGCATCACATCATCGCCGGGTTCGACGAGGCGGTGAAGGCCGGCACGGTGATCGCCGGCACGCCCGAGACCGTCAAGGCCGAGATCGAGCGGCAGCAGAAGCTGATCGGCGTCAATTACATGAACTTCGCCATGATCTTCGGCAACATGCCGCTCGAGACCGCGCTGCGTTCGCTGCGGCTTTTCGCCGGCGAAGTCATGCCGAAGCTTGCGGCGCTTTAGTTTTGCCGCATAATGCCGATATGTCCGACTACGAGCTCAATCGTGCAATCCACCACATCTATACGAGCCGTGATCTGACCATGGCGTTCCGTGCAGGCGACTACGCCATGCTCGAAGAATTCGAATTGAGCGGCGACGAGCGGAGCGCCCTCGAAGCGCGCGATTTTCCGAAACTATGGGCGCTCCACGTCCATCCCGTTCTGCTGTTCCATCTCTCGGCGGTGCTCAATCCGCGCGAGTGGTATCTCGAAAACGTGGTGCCCAAGATCAAGGACGTGCCCAACAAGTTCTACGACTATTACCATCCGCGCGGCGCGAGCGGGAAAGCCCAGGCCTGAACCCGATGGTGACGCGCGACGATCGCGCAGAACCCGAACCCATCCCCCGGCCGCAGATCGGACTGCGCCTTGGCCGCGCGCGGATCGCGGTCTGGCGGCTCGCCGTCTTCGTCCTGCTGATCCTCGCCTGGTGGGCGCTCGCCGTAATGACCGGCCGGAATTTCCTGCCGACGCCGTGGCAGACCGTTGTGGCGGGCGTCCAGGTGATCGGCGACGGCACGGTGCCGCGCGCGACGTTAGACAGCGTCGCCGTGTTCCTATCGGGCTTTGCGCTCGCCGCGCTTGTCGCCATTCCGTTCGGGCTGCTGATGGGCGGATTCCGCGTCTTCGGCGGCGCGCTCGAGGCTTACGTGAACGCTCTCGCGGCGATGCCGCGCGTCGCCTTCATCCCGCTCGTCATCGTGTTTCTGGGGCTCGGCGTCGAGGCCAAGATCTTCATCGTCTTCCTCGGCGCGGTGATGCCGATCGTCATCAACACCTATGCTGGCGCCCTCGCCTGCGACGGCGAGCTCGTCGAGATGGCGCGCTCGGCCGGCGCGAGCGAGACGCAGATCTTTTCGAAGATCATGCTGCCGGGATCGCTGCCCTACATCGCCGCGGGGCTGCGCGTCGGCGCGTCGCTGGCGCTCATCAACACGGTGGTGGCCGAACTCTACACGGCGGTGAACGGACTCGGCGGGCTTTTGTCCGTCTACGGCAACAGTTTCCGCATGGCGCCTTATTTCGTCGTGCTGTGCGTTCTCGCCGCGATCGCCGTCGCGGTGATGAGCGGCTTGAAATTCCTGGAGCGCCGCATGGACCGCTGGCGCTATCGCAGCGAAGGGATGTGAGGGGAAATATCCATGGCCGAGATCGTCGCCGCCATCGCGTCAACCCACAATCCGCGCATCTTCTGGAACCGCGATCAGGCCGATGAGGCCGACATGGCGCAGCTTTACGCGGCCTTCGCCAAGGTGCGCGGTCTCTTGGCCGAGGCCAAGCCCGATCTCATCGTCGGTATCGCCAACGACCATCTCGACAATTTCTTCTTCGACAATCTGCCGACCTTCGCGGTCGGCACCGGCCCGGTCGCCGAAGGGCCGTTCTGGTACGAGAGCGAGGTGATGCACCTGCCCGCCTACAAGGCCGCCGTGCGGCAGGATCTGGCGCAGCATCTTCTGCGCGCCGGCATCGAGGAAGGCGTGCAGTTCTCGCAGGTGCATGACTTCCGCATCGACCACGCCTTCACCGTGCCGTTGTCGTTCGTGCGGCCGGAGGAGGATCTGCCGCTCGTGCCGATCATGACCAACGCGTTCGGCTATCCGATCCCGCCCAACCGGCGCTGGTACGAACTGGGCCAGTTCCTGGCGCGCGCGATCGCCGGCTGGCCGGGCGCCGAGCGGGTCGCGGTGGTGGGCTCGTTCAACCTCACGGTCGAGGTCGGCGGGCCGAAGATGGGCAACTACAATTTCGACTTGCAGCGCTGGATCCTCGAGCAGATGCGCGCCGGCAACCGCGACGACATCCTGCAGACGCTGACCGTGCCGCGCCTCATCGCCGAGGGCAATTCGACCTCGGAATTTCTGAATTACGTCGCCGTCCTCGGCATCGTCGAGGAGCGCAAGCCCAGCTTCATCGAGCACAAGCCGGTGAAAGGCGTCGGCACCTGCCCTGTCGCGTTCTGGAGGCTCGCCTGAAAGCCCGCCCGCTTATTCTCGCGCTTGCCGCCGCGGCGCTTGCCGCCGCATCGGCGCAGGCAGCGCCGTTCAAGCTCATCGTCACCGAGACCGACGTGCCGCTCGTGCCGAACTCGGCCTTGGAGCTCGCGAAAACGCTGGGCTATTACGCGAAGGCCGGCGTCGATGTCGAACTGGAGCGCGTGCAGCAGACGCCCTCGGCGGTCGCGGCCTTGCGCGCCGGCGAAGGCGACATGGCCAATATCGGCTTCGATACGGCCGTCCAGCTCGTGGCGCGCGGACAGATGGCCTTGAAAGGCGTGATCTCCCCCGATCCCTCGCTGCCGTTCCTCATCGCTGCAAAGGCTGCGCTTGCGACGCCGAAGGACCTCGACGGCAAGGTGTTCGGCGTCGCGCGCGTCGGCTCGGTGGATTACACGCTGAGCCGTATCGTGCTGGCGAAGCTCGGCGTCGATGTCGATCACCTGCAATATCTGATGATCGGCCAGCCGGCGATCCGCGCCCAGGCGCTTGCCGCGGGCCGCATCGACGCGACCACGATCTCGATCGGCGTGTGGAGCGCCATCCCCGACCGCTCGGCGCTCAAAGTGATGGTGGACCAGGCGGAGTTCTACCGGCTGGCGCCCTTCGTCGCGAAACTCAACGTCGTCACCGACGAGGTCGCCACGGCGAAGGCGAAGGAGATCGCGGGCGTCGTGCGCGGGCTTCTGATGGCGGAGCGCGATTTCGCGACGAAGCCGGGGCTTTGGCTCAACGCCATGGCGGTGGCGCGGCCCGACGTGGACCGCAGCACGCTCGAAACGCTCGACCGAGCCTATCGTCCGCATTGGGCGGTTGATGGCGGGCTCGATCCCGCAATCGTCAAGTTCACCACCGACACGCTCTATCAAGGCGCCGATTTCAAGGATCTGCGCCGGGTCGAGCCCGCGGAATGGATCGACCGAAGCTTCATCGCGGCGGCGCTCAAAGGTGCGCCGTGAGCGAAGCCGGGATCGTCGTCCGCAACGTCTCGAAATCCTTCGCCGATGTCGAAGCCTTGCGGCGAGTCTCGCTCGAGATCGAAGAGAACAGCTTCGTCTCGCTGGTGGGCCCGTCGGGTTGCGGCAAGACCACGCTGCTGCGCCTG
>Ga0335078_10016279_pt1 | contig 11034 bp, 8 predicted proteins | sample Lox_Sample_32_FD_206711 | JGI IMG/M metagenome (GOLD analysis project Ga0335078, IMG submission 206711) | Soil microbial communities from Loxahatchee National Wildlife Refuge, Florida, United States - Lox_Sample_3.2 | ecosystem: Environmental > Terrestrial > Soil > Wetlands | place: USA: Florida...
TGACGAGGCTGGGCTGTCCCAACTCCCGCACGACGGTGATCCCGTTGATGCCCGGAACCTTGGTGAGGACGTTTTTGACCTGGCCGGCCTTGTCTTCGAGGGTGGGCAGGTCCGGGCCGAAGATCTTGACGGCCAGGGAGCTCTTCAATCCGGTTTCGGCTTCGTCCACCGCGTCCTCGGCCGGTTGTGTGTAGTTGAAAATGATGCCGGGAAACGCCGCCAGCTTCCGCTGGATAGCCTTGGTGAGCTCCGGCTTGGTATGGATGCTGCCTTGCCAGGCGCGGTCGCCATAGGGTTTCAAGCCCACGTAGAATTCGTTGTTGAAGAAGCCGGTCGGATCGGTGCCGTCGTCGGGGCGGCCGAGCTCGTTGGCCACGGTGGTCACCTGCGGGAAGCTCGACAGGATATTGCGGATCTGCGGGGAGAGACCGGAAGCTTCCTCGAAGGAGATGGTGTAGGGCGTGGTGGCGCGCACCCAGAGCGCGCCTTCGTCGAGATGCGGCATGAACTCGCCGCCGATCGAGGGGATCAACAGCAGGGACGAAGCGAAGATCGCCAGAATGATCGTCACGGTGATCAGCCGGTTGCGCAGGCACCAGCCCAGCATCCGGCCTTAGCCGGCGCGAATCCCGGTGTAAATCCGCGCGCGCGGCTCGTGCACGTGCTTCTTGAGGAAGAAGGCGCACAGCACGGGGAGGAGCGTGAGGGTGCACAGCAGGGCGCCCAACAGCGCGAACGACATGGTGTCGGCCATGGACTGGAAGAGCCGGCCCGAAGGCCCCGTGAGGACGTAGATCGGCAGGTACCCGGCGATGATCACGGCGATGGCATAGAAGATGGGCCGCTCCACATCATGCGCCGCCGTGCGAATGGCCTCCATGAAGTTGAAGGGCTCCAGGGCGTCGTCGCCGGGATGGCGGGCCGCCAACTCGCGGAAAATATTCTCCACCATCACCACGGAGCCGTCCACGATGATGCCGAAGTCGATGGCGCCGATCGAGAGAAGGTTGGCCGGAATGTGTCTCCAGTCCAGACAGATGAAGGAGAACAACAGCGCGAAGGGAATGGTGGCCGCGACGATCAAGGCGGTGCGCAGGCTCAGCAGGAACAGGCCCAGGATCACGAGCACCAGCAGCATGCCGCGGAGCAGGTTGCCCTCTACTGTCTGGGTGGTCTCCTCGATGAGACCCTGGCGGTCGTAATACGGAACGACTTTCACGTCGGGCGGCAGCACGTGCTCGTTGAGTTCCTTGGTCATGGCTTCCACGCGGCGCAGGATCACCTGGGCCTGCTCGCCGACGCGCATCAGGATGACCCCTTCGACGGCCTCATCCTGCTTCATATATCCGAACTGGCCGAGCCGCGGCGCGTGGCCGATTTCGACTTTGGCGATATCCTTGACGTACACCGGAATGCCGTTCTTCTCCTGGAGGACGACGTTGCCGATATCCGCGGTGTCGCGCACCAGTCCCAAGCCGCGTATGTAGTAGAATTGCCCGCCCTGGGAATAGAAGCCGCCCCCCGCGTTGGCGTTGTTGTCACTCAATTGCTGGGTGACTTCCGGGACCGTGACGCCATAGGCGAACAGCTTGTTGGGATCGAGCAGCACCTGGTATTGCATGGTGGTGCCGCCGAAGCCGGAGTCGTCCGCCACGCCCTGTATGGAGCGGTAATGGCGTTCGAGGACCCAATCCTCGATCACCTTGAGATCCTGGGGAGAGCGGTCCGGACTTTGCAGGACGTAGCGGTAGATCAGGCCGCTGGGGCTGAACAGGGGCGAGATGGTGGGCTGCAAACCGGAAGGCACGGCGGCGTTGGCCACGCGCTCGAAGGCCTGCTCGCGCACGAAATAGGGATCGGCGCCGTAGTCGAAATTCATCTCGATGGCGGAGAGGCCGTAAAGCGAGATCGAGCGGAGGGCGTCCAGGCGCGGGATGCCGTTCATCTCGATCTCAATCGGGATGCTGATGAGGCGTTCCACTTCCTCGGCGGCATGGCCGGGCCACTGGGTGATGATTTCCACGTGCGGCGGGGAGAGATCCGGGTAGGCGTCGATGGGGAGCTTCTGAAAGGAGATGCCGCCCCAGACCATCAGGGCCAGCGAGGCGATCACGATCAGAAATCGCTGCCGCAGCGCGAAGGAGACCAGTTTGGCGATCATGCCGTTTTCGCGCTCATTGGATGGTTGTGGAGAACTGGAGGAAGATGCTGCCGTCGGCCACGACGTTTTCGCCCTCCCGCAGTCCGCTGGCGACCGCCACCAGTCCATTCCGCTGCGGTCCGATGGTTACCGGCCGCTGGGCGAACTTGCCGGGCTCGACCTGGACATACACGAGGGGCTCGTTTTTGTCGTCGCGCAGCACCGCAGCGACCGGCACGGCCAGGATGCCGCTCTGCCTGCTGGTGTAGACGACGGCGTCGACGAACATATCTTTTTTGAGCAGGCCGCCGGGGTTGGCGGTGACGATGCGAACCGGGGTCGTACGGGTGTTGGGATCGACGAAGGAGCCGATGTAGGAGATGTTCCCGCGGAAGCTCCGGTTGAGGGACGGATTGGTTTCTTCGACGCGGTCGCCGTTGTGAACCGAAGGCAGGTCGCGGTCGAAGATGTGGCCCTGCACCCAGACCGTGGAAACGTCGCTGATCTGGAAGCAGACGGTCTGTCCGGCCTGGATCAGCATGCCGGGCGTGATGAGTTTTTGCACGATAATGCCGGCGATGGGCGAGCGCACGGCCAGCTCGGTGCCGATGGTGGCGCCCTGCTTTTCGGCCTGGTCGATTTCCTGCGCGGTGATGCCGAAAATCCGCAGCGGCTGCAGGCTGTTCTGGACGTCGGTGGTGGCATCGTTGTAATCGGCCACGCTGCTCTCGTAATCCTTAACGGCGACCGCCCCGTGGTCCAGCATTTCCCTGGTGCGGTCCATGATTCGCTTGTTGTACTGCTCGCGGTTGCGGGCCTTGCGGTAGGCCGCGATGCCGCTGGCGAGATCGGGGCTGGAGACGTAGAGCAGCGGCTGGTCTTTTTTGACGGGGGCGCCCACGTCGACGAGGATACGGGTGATCGGTCCGTTGACCTGGGTGATGGCCTGCGTGGTGTGGTCCTGGTCCCAGTCGACGGTGCCGGTGGTGTGGATGGCCACTTCCCAGGAAGTCTTGACCACGGGAGTGATTTTCAAATGCGCCAACTGATCGGGCGGCAAGGTGAGAAATCCGGGTTGAACCCGGGAGTCGGAAAGCGATTGGCTTGCGGCTCGTTTTTCGCAAGCCAGTTGAGACAGCGCCAGCGCGGCCACGAGAGCCGCGGCGATACACGCGGCGATGGGAAAAGGCCGCATGCCCATGCGCGACGATGCGATCTGCATAGCCAGACCCTCCTCATTTTGGATCGAGAGCACCTGGTCCCGCGCTGCTGAGGGGCGCTGGACCGCCAATTTAAACAGTAGGAGGAGCTACGCGGCAGGCGGAGCGCGCGAGGAACTTGCGGCCGGGAGCACCCCGGGGGGCAGGGGTGAAATCCGGCTCGGAGGCCAGCCAGGCTACCAGGAGCACTGGCGTTGCCGCGGCAGTTGCGGTGGTCTGCAGAAAGGGCAGCGGCCCGACGTGGCACAGCAGGCAACAATGATCCGGTGCGTGATGCGATTCTTCCTGGGAAGCAAGGGCGGCGGACTGGCCCAGGAGGGTCAAACTCAGCAGCACGGGACCAGCAGCGTTCTCGAGGAGATGGGACCGTCGCGAGCCAGTTTGGCTAATTTGTCGCCGGGGAGCAGGGACACACAAGATTCTCTGGTTGCTTGCTAATACTCAGATTAACAGAAATGCCGGCGCCGGTGCCTCGAATATACGAACGACGGGCTTTGCGGGCCGGGATGGAAGTGGAAGCAGGGCGCGCGCGGACGGGCGACTGTCGGGTTATGGTTGCGCGGGAAGCGGCCCGTGGAGTGATCGGTTTGGGCGTGGGCGTATTCATCTGCGTGGCGGCCGAGGCCGGCGCGCGCAGACGGGCCACCTTGCGCGGCGGAAGCAGGGTCCGCATGGCCGTCGCGCATCCCGCTTGGCCGCCGGCCCGCGAGCCAAGTCGAAGGCGGGGGCGGGCGGTCCGGGATGGGCGGCCACGGGACGGCGTACCAGCCTCCGAAGGCGTCGATCATCGTACGGCGCGTTACGCTTACGAAGGACTAAATGCGTTTGGCGGAGAAGTTCCGCGTATCCGGACGCCCCTTGTGTGCTACACTATAAGTGGATTTGATGTTCCTGCCAATTAGAGGCCGATTCCTCTAGCGGTTTCTGCTACGCTGGTCTACCTTCCTAATTAGCCGCGCTCAAGTCAATAAAGGAAAACCAAACAATGAAGAATATTTACGTCGGAAACCTCAGTTTTGGGGCGACCGAAGATGCCGTACGATCCCTGTTCGAAGCGCACGGAAACGTGCAACGCGTCAACATCTGCACGGACCGCGACTCGGGACAACCCCGCGGCTTTGGATTTGTGGAGATGGCCAACGATGGCGAGGGCGAAAAAGCGATCGCCGCCCTTAACGGCACCGATTTCGACGGCCGTACGCTGAACGTCAACGAAGCTCGTCCCAAGACCGAGCGTTCCGGCGGCGGCGGCGGTTTCGGCCGCAAGCGCTGGTAGGTTAACCCGATCCGGTAGCGGGACAGCCTGACAAAGCAGCCTCGCTACCGGCCCGTCGCCGTTGTGCCACGAATTGCCTTCCGTTGCGCGATACCCCCCAAAAGAGGGTATATAGTTTACGCCTCTTTAGGGGGATAGTTTACGACCCTGTGCGCGTGATAGACCAGAGCAATGGGTCAAAGCAATGTCCCCCCCCGAGATTTGCAAACGATATATAAGCGATTGGCGGATCTTTACTCGCGGCGCTCTGTAATCGAGGGCCTGATCCGCTCGCTTGAGAGCTACGCCGCGTGCCAGGATAAAATCACGAACCGTGGACGCCCAAGATGCGCCTGACTTTTTCGGCCAGGGATTCGTAGGTCATCGCGCCTGGATGATAGAGCCGGACGACTCCGCTGCTGTCGAGCAGGACGAGCGTGGGCGTGGTGCTCGATCCGTACCTTTCGAAGTTCTCCGAACTGATGGGGACGGGCATAGTCGCCAGCGGTGCGTAATACACGGTGCGGACCTGATCGATATAGCGGGTCTCCTGCTCGGGAGTGGCATCGCCGGCGGCGGTGTAGCCATATAGCTGAGTCGGCCCCACGAGCGTGAGGCCCTTGGGGCCGTAATTCCGCATCAGCCGCGCCAGGATGGGCGCCTCCGCCTTGCAGTCGCCGCACCAGTGAGCCCAGAAGAAGAGCAGCACGGGATGGCCTTTGAGCGCGGCGAGGGCGCGGGGCTGCGGTCCCAGCCAATGGCTGACATCGAGGGCGGGCGCGGGCTTACCCTCCAGCGTCAGCAGATTGATGTTTTTCTGAATGCGCGGCGCCACGGGCGTTGCGCGGTAGAGGGCGAGCTCCTGGCGGAGGAAGGCGAGGGCGTCCGCGCGGCTGCCGCCGGCGGCCAGCACGGCGGCGTGCACTTCGATGGCGGCGCCGAGCGCAATCTCGAGCGAGGGAGGAAGAGGGCGGCCGGCGAGCGCAGCCTCAATCAGTTTTCGGGTCTCGCCGGCATAGCCATCGGCCCGGTCGTATTGCCTGGCGTCCAGCGCGCCGCGCGCCAGCCAGGAGAGCGCTTCCAGCATCTCCGGCGTCACGCCGGCGGCAGCACGGTAGCTTTGAATTTCGCGCTCGGCGAGCGGGAAGTCACGGGCGTCGGCCGCGGCGCGGACGCGATCCACGAGGTTGCCCGAAGGGGCGGCATTCGCCGGCGCCAATGCCAGTGTCAATGCCGGCAGCCACGCCAGCGCCGCCTTCACGATGCCTGCCCGGCGGGCTGCGCGCGCAGCAGGTTCAGAAACGCCTGCGCGGCCAGGTTGAACTGCTTGCGCTTACGGTGCACGATGCCCAGCGGCCGGAACAGGCCGGGTGCGTGCAAGGGAACCGAGACCAGGCGGCCCTGGGCGATCTCGGTCTGCATGGTGCGGGCCGGCAGGATGCTGATTCCCGAACCCAGGGCCACGGCCTCCTTGATGGTCTGGATGTTGTCGAACTGCATCACCGGCCGAACCTCCACGCCCTGCTCGCGAAAGAAACGGTCCAGTTCCCGCCGGATCAGGAGGTCCTCATCGAAGCCGATGAAGTCCTGGCCGCCGAGGTCGGCGGGCTGCAACAGGGCCTTGGCCGCCAGCGGATGCGCGGGCGCGACGGCCACCGCCATCTGCTCCTTGCGCCACGGAATGACCGCCAGCTCGCGCTTGGCCACCGGGTAGCTGACCAGGCCCAGGTCGGCGTGATCCGCCAACACGGCTTCATAGATCTTGTCGGGCCGCAGATAATCCACGTGCAACAGGGCCTGCGGATGGCGCAAGGCGAACTGGTCGCGGAGGCGGGTCATTTCCGACAGGCCGATGGAATAGATGGAGGCCACGCGCACAGTCCCTTCGGCTCCGCCCTTGAACTTTTCGAGGGCCACGTGGAACTGCTCCTGGCGGCGGAGGATATCGCGGCAGAAATCCGCGTAGAGCCTGCCGGCGCCGGTGAGCGCCAGCGGCCGCGTGCTCCGGTCGACCAGCGCCAAGCCGAGGCGGCGTTCCACTTCCTGGAGATGCTGCGTGGCGGCCGACTGGCTGATCCCGCAGTGGGTAGCGGCGCGGCTGATGCTCTTGGTCTGGGATATTTCGCGGAAGAGCTTAGCTTCGGAAAGGGTCAATGAGTCGATTGTAACATAAGCGCAGCTTATGCCTTGGAATAGAGCACGGCGAACTGAAGTTCGCGCGGCCCATGCAGCGCCCGAGCTGAAGCTTGCGCCGCGCCGGAGCGTGCGCCACTACTCGACCGTGACGTGCGTACCCTTAGCCTCGTGCCGGGACAGGTCGCCGATACGGTCGTCGATCACGCTGCGCAGACCCTTGAGAAACTCTATCCGCGAGTTGCGGAAATGATCCTTGGTGGCTTCCGACCAGACGTGGCGGACAAACGGCTTCACGTTCAGACAATAGAAGCAGCCCGGAGCGCCGGCGGTTTTCTTTTCGTCTTCCATAATCAACTCTCCCTCATTTCGACGGTCAACACCTTATTCTCCAACTTTGCGCGCGCCGGCGAAAGGGCCGCCATGGAGGTAGGCAGTCCGATGTGACGGCGCAGCGTGCCGATCTGGACGACAAGCTCGTCGCCCTTCTTAAAAAGTCCGACGTCTCCCTTCGCGGCGAAGGGCAGTTGCAACTGAATTTCGTAGTGCCCATCCACCTTCGCGAAGGTGTAAGGCGCTTCGGTGCGCGTAACGGCGGCGGGATCTTCTTGACCGGTATAGAGCGCCCGCGCCAGTTCCTGGAGGCGCTCGGCCCCGAGCACCTCGTGGGTGAACAGGGGCACATGCCGCACCGGCACGGGAGCGAAGTAGGCGCCGATCTCATCGAGGACGCGGCGCTGGGATTCGCGCCACTCGGCGAAGAAGGCGTCGGTGATGACCTCGGGCAAGACGCGGTTCACAATGATCCCATCGACGGTGAGGCCGTGCAGCGAAAAGTAGACAAAGGCGCGCTGCGTCTCGCGCAGCACCATTTTTTCCGGATTCGTCACCAGCCGCACGCTGGTCGTGCGCGGATTTTCGAGCAGCTCGTCGATGCCGTCCAGCTTGCCGAACAGATCCTGGATGTTGGCGAAATAGCTATCGGTCGGCAGCTCCACCGGCGAGACACGGTTGGCGAGCGGGCGCACCGCCTTCAGCACGGTCCGCTGGAACGGGAAGATATGTTTCATGTACCAATCGAGGGTGGTGGGCATGCTCACGAAGCGCATGGATTCGGCGGTGGGGGCGCAGTCGAGAACGATGACGTCGTAACGCTGCTCGCGGCGGAACTGGTTCACCCACATCATGGCGCTCAACTCTTCCATGCCGGGCAGGATGGCCAACTCTTCGGCCTCGACGTCGCTGATGCCGGTGGTGCGCAGCACGGAAATCACGTACGCGGAGATCTCGCGCCAGTGCCGCTTGATTTCCCGCTGGATGTTCACTTCGTGGATGGAGAGGTTCTCGCTGACGAGGTATGGGTCCCCGGTTTTGTCGTGGAAGAGGCTGGTCTCGAGGTCGAAGGCGTCGGCCAGGCTATGCGCCGGATCGACGCTCATGACCAGGGTGCGATATCCCAGGCGCGCCAGTTGGACTCCGGTGGCGGCGGCGAGGCTGGTCTTGCCGACGCCTCCTTTCCCGCTGAACAGGAGAATGCGCATACAGCACCATTCTAGCAACTGCTTGTGGAAACGCCGGGAAACGCGGATGGAGATAGAGGTTCGCTTCGCGAGCTGGCAGGCTAAAGAGGCCAAAGAGGGTGGTGAAGAAGGTGCGGCGGCTTGCTGACGCGCGCGGCTTTGAAACGGGGCCTCGATTTCGCACGACCCGCAGAGCCGCGACTGTGAGGGAACGGTACCCCTGGCGCCTTTTTACCAAACGCTATAAGCTTGCCGGGCGGGAGCGCAGTCCCGGCGAACTGAAGTTCCCTGCGGCAAGCTGAAGCTTGCGCCACAACGCTGCGACAGGATGTCCAAACTCCAGCGGCGACCTGAAGTTCGCCGCGGCAAGCTGAAGCTTGCGCCACGGGTTCCGGTTGGGAACTCCGGACGGCGATCCGCGGTTTGCAAATCTGCTAAGTTCGATAGATAGAACCATGAGGGTAAATCGCGTTGCGGTCCTGCTTGTGCCGGCCCTGCTGCCGGCGCAGAGCCTTCGGGAGTTTGAGAAAAAAGTCACAGAGTTCACGCTGGCCAACGGTCTGCACTTTATCGTCGCGGAGCGGCACGAGGCGCCGGTGGTCTCGTTTCACACTTACGTGAACGCCGGGTCGGTGGACGATCCGTCGGGCGCCACCGGGATTGCGCACATGTTCGAGCACATGGCGTTCAAAGGGACCGAGAGCATCGGCAGCAAGAACTGGCCGGAGGAAAAGAAAGCCATCGACCATGTGGAGGCGGTCTACGACCAGCTCGATGCCGAGCGGAACAGGGGTGTGAAGTCGGACGCCAAGCGGGCCGCCGCGCTGGAGGCGGAACTCAAGGCGGCGGAGGACCAGGCCAACTCGTTTGTCGAGCCGAACCTCTATCCGCGCATCATCGAGCAGAATGGCGGCGAGGACATGAACGCGCAGACGGGCGGAGACTCGACCGAATACTATTACAGCCTGCCATCCAACCGCCTGGAGCTATGGTTCCTGCTGGAGTCGCAACGGTTTATCCAGCCGGTATTCCGCGAGTTCTACAAGGAGCGCGACGTGGTGATGGAAGAGTACCGCATGCGCGTGGAATCCGAGCCGCAGGGCAAGCTGATGCAGGCTTTTTTGGCGACGGCTTTTTCGGCGTTTCCTTACCGCATCATGGGCACGGGTTGGCCGAGCGACGTGGCGCATCTGCGGCGGGCGGACGCCTGGCGCTTCTTTCACGAGTATTACGTGCCCGGGAACATCACGCTGGGGATCGTGGGCGACGTGGACCCCGGCGAGGCGCGGCGCCTGGCCGAGAAGTATTTTGCTCCGATGCCCGCGCATCCGCTGCCGCCGCTTCTGCACACCGTGGAGCCCGCGCAGGAAGGCCCCAAACGGGCCGAGGTGGAGTCGCCCAGCCAGCCGATCGCGTTCGTGGGTTACAAGCGGCCGGACCAGTACAGCAAAGACGACCCGGTGTTCGACGTGATCAGCGGGGTCCTTTCGAGCGGACGCACAGGCCTGCTCTATAAGGAACTGGTGCGCGACAAACAGATTGCGTTGGAGGCGGAAGCCGAGGATACCTTTCCGGGAGGCAAGTATCCCAACCTGTTCGTGTTTCTTATGGCGCCCGCCGCGGGGCATACGACGGCCGAGAACGAAAGCGCCCTTTATGATGTGCTGGAGCGGTTCAAGGCGGAGAAAGTAGATGCCGTGACACTCGCACGCGTGAAGACTAAGACACGGGCGAGCGTGATCCGGCAGCTTGATAGTAACCCCGGATTGGCCAAGTTACTTACAGGTTACTACGGGATTTACGGCGACTGGCGTAAGTTATTTACTTCGCTGGAGGAGCTGGAACGGGTCACTCCCGAAGAAGTGCAGCGCGTGGCGCAAGAGTGTTTTGTCCCGGAGAAGCGAACGGTGGCCTACCTGGTTGCGCCGAAGCGGGCGGCGGGAGGCGGACGATGAGGGGCGGAAGAGACAGCGGCGGCGCGGCTGCGCGTGAGCTTCGGCCCACGGCCGGAATCCGGCGAGCTGAAAGGGATGCGGAAAAAGGCGCGGGACCGTTTGCTGACGCGCGCGGCTCTGAAACGGAGCCTCGATTTCGCAAGAACCTGCAGAGCCGCGACCGTCAGGCAGCGGCGCCTCGGACGCGTTTCTCAACAACTTATGACGCTTGCCGCCGCACGCTGAAGCGCGCGCCACTGGCCGGCGTGCTGCTCGCGTGTATCGCCGCCCAGGCGCAGACGACGGCGAGTCCGGCGCGCATTCCGAATACGCCGCCGGCTTACACCAACCTGAAGTTTCCGCTGTTGAAGCGCATACCGATTCCAGATGTCGTGACTTATACGCTGCCGAACGGGATGAAGGTCTACTTACTCGAAGATCATGAGCTTCCGATCGTGAGCGGGTCAGTGAGGGTCCGGACAGGGAACCTTTTCGATCCGCGGGATAAAGTGGGGCTGGCTGCGGTCACCGGTACTGTGATGCGGTCCGGCGGCACGAAGAACAAGACGGGCGATCAACTCGACGAGGAACTGGAAAACATGGCCGCTTCGGTGGAAGCGGACATCGGCGAGACCAGCGGTTCGGTCTCGTTTACCACGCTGAAGGAGAATACGGACCAGGTGCTGGGCATCTTCCGGGATGTACTGACGCAGCCGGAATTCCGGCAGGAGAAGATCGACCTGGCGAAAGCGGAACTGCGCAGCGGCATCGCCCGGCGGAATGACGATGCGCACGGCATCGCGTCGCGGGAATTCAGCGATCTTGTCTATGG
>Ga0335078_10016280_pt1 | contig 11034 bp, 13 predicted proteins | sample Lox_Sample_32_FD_206711 | JGI IMG/M metagenome (GOLD analysis project Ga0335078, IMG submission 206711) | Soil microbial communities from Loxahatchee National Wildlife Refuge, Florida, United States - Lox_Sample_3.2 | ecosystem: Environmental > Terrestrial > Soil > Wetlands | place: USA...
GGCTGGGCTCCCGGCGGCTGGGCTCCCGGCGGCTGGGCTCCCGGCGGCTGGTATCCGGGCGGCTGGTATCCGGGCGGCTGGTATCCGGGCGGCTGGTATCCGGGCGGCTGGTATCCGGGCGGCTGGGCTCCCGGCGGCACCTGCTGGACAGGCGGCGCGGGGTTAGCTGCCAGCGCGCGAACCTGCCGGAGCGCCTTGGCGTTCCTGGCCAGAGCCATCGGCGTCCAGATCAGCCCGAACGGGATACCCCACCAGCCGAGCAGCAGGTTGTGGATCATGGCCGACCTGGCGCTGGCCTCGAGTTGCTGCAGCGTCCCGGTGTAGACCGTTCTGCGCTGCTGGGTGAAGATGAGCAGGCTGGTCACCTTCGTGAAGCTGACCCGGTAAGTCTGGCCCGGGGCCGTGGTCATGGATCCTCCCGTTTCGGCGCGCGCGCTGACGGTTACCCTAGCGCACGTTCCCGTCGGGATGAAAGGCTCAGTGAGCGGCAGAAACGCCCATACCGGTGAGAGAGGCAGCAACGGGATAAGGGACGTGCTGCGCGGAGACGAGCAGCGCCCTGGCAAGATGCCGGGTCTGCGGCCGGAGCGGAGTGAGCACCGTTTCGCTGAATCGCCAGGCACCGACTTCGTCGGTGCCGAACCTGGCGCCGATCGCGCGGCGGAATCGCCTCGCGTCGCCGCCGTCGGTGCGCCAGGTCGGCAGCCACCTGGCGAGGTCGTCGTCGCGGTCGAGCATGGTCCAGTCCATCAGCCGTTCGGCGATCTGGCCGGCCGCGTCGATCACGAACGCGGTATCGGTTACGGCGCTGATCCGGTGCACCCGGCCCTCGCTGCGGACGCCGTGGTGAATGCTGGCCGAGCTGAACCTGGCGCCGAGCGCGAGAGCTGCAACCGCATGGCCGGCCTCGTGCCATGCGGTCCTGACGGCCGCCCTCCTGGCTGGCGCGTAGGTCCGATAGCACCCGCAGTCATAGCGCTGCCTGATCCACTTGTCGTGCACGATCGACTCGTCGTCGTAGCGTGCCATCCTGGCGAGGCTGGCTTCGATCTGGCCGGCCATCCGGCGCTGCGCTGGCGACAGCATGACCAGACCATAGGCCACCGTCGGCCCGCCGATGCCAGTGCGCCACGATAATCAGACCGGAAGGATAATGCGGCAGATGGCCAGTGCCGACCGAGAGGGGCGAGGCATGGGGGCGGGGCGATGACGCACCGGACCGACCGGACGCTGGTGACGACCGGGCTTGCCAGGGTCGAGGGCGAGGGGTCGATGTACGTCCGGGTCGGCGACGGCCAGGTCGAGGAGGTCAGGCTCGACATCTACGAGCCGCCGCGGTTCTTCGAGGCGTTCCTGCGCGGACGGGCCTACACCGAGCCGCCGGATATCACGGCCCGCATCTGCGGCATCTGCCCGGTGGCCTACCAGACGAGCGCGTGCTGGGCGATCGAGTCGGCCTGCGGGGCCGAGCTGACCGCGGGGCTCGCCGCGCTGCGCAGGCTGCTGTACTGCGGCGAGTGGATCTCCAGCCACGCGCTGCACATCTACATGCTGCACGCGCCTGACTTCCTCGGCTACCCGGGGGCGGTGGAGATGGCGCGCGACCACAGGGAGATCGTGGAACGCGGCCTGGCCCTGCGGCGGACCGCCAACGCGATCATGGCGACGATCGGCGGCCGGTCGGTGCACCCGGTCAACGTCAGGGTCGGCGGCTTCTACCGGGTACCCTCGCCGGCCGAGCTGCGGCCGCTGGCCGAGCGGCTGCGTGCCACACTCGATCTGGCCGTCGAGACGGTCCGCTGGGTCGCCGGGTTCGACTTCCCCGAGTTCAGCGTCGGGCACGAACTCATGGCGCTGCGCGATCCCGGCCGCTATCCGATCGAGCGCGGGACCGTCGTGACCAGCGGCGGACTCGAGTTCACCGCCGCCGCGTTCGAGGAACACGTGATCGAGGAGCAGGTGCCGCACTCGATGGCGCTGCACGCCAGGCTGGCCGGACGCGAGCAGCACTACCTGACCGGCCCGCTGGCGCGGTACTCGCTGAGCTCGCAGTGGCTGCCGCCGGCGGCGGCCGAATCGGCCAGGGCCGCCGGCCTCGGCAGCACCTGCCGTAACCCGTTCCGCAGCATCGTGGTGCGCGCGGTCGAGGTGGTCTGCGCGGTCGAGGAAGCGATCAGGCTGATCGACGAGTACGAGCCGCCAGCCGAGCCGTTCGTTCCGGCCGAGCCGCATGCGGCGGCCGGGCACGGGCTGTCCGAGGCCCCGCGCGGCGTGCTGTACCACCGCTACGAGATCGATGCTGCGGGCATGATCGCCAGCGCCAGGATCGTCCCGCCGACCTCGCAGAACCAGGGCGCGATCACGGACGACCTGAAGGGCTTCGTCGCCAGCCGGCTGGACTTCGACGACGAGCGCCTCACCCGCGAGTGCGAGCAGGCGATCCGCAATTACGACCCCTGCATCTCCTGCGCCACCCACTTCCTCGACCTGCGAATGGACCGGCGGTGAGCGAGCCGGCGCCGGGGCGGGTGGTCGTGATCGGCATCGGCAACGAGTTCCGGCGAGACGATGGCATCGGGCCGAGGGTGCTCGACGCGCTGCGCCCGCTGATCCCCGCCGGGGTGCGGCTCGCCGTCAGCGACGGCGAGCCGGTCCGGCTGCTCGAGGAGTGGGAAGGCGCCGAGCTGGCCGTGGTGATCGACGCGGTCCGCCGGGCCGGCGCCGGCGATCCCGCACCTGGCCGGACCTACCGGCTGGAGCTCGACCAGGCGGAGGCCGAGCGCGCCGTCGGCGTCAGCTCGCACGGCCTCGGCCTCGGCGATGCGATCAGCCTGGCCAGGACGCTGGACATGCTGCCCTCGCGGCTGATCGTGCACGCCGTGGAGATCACCGACTGCGGGTTCGGCTCCGGCCTGAGTCCCGCGGTCGCCGCCGCCGTGCCGGCGGTCACCGCCGCTGTGCTCGGCGACCTCGCACCTGGCTAGCCGCGAGTCGGCGGCGAGAAGCCGGGAGCCGCGGTGTTGAACGTGGAGAACACCCGATCGATCGCGTCCTCGCTCATCCCCAGCCTGGCCAGCTGCGGGATAAGGGACCTCGTGTTCGGATCGCGCACCGGGCCGAAACAGCCGTAGCAACCTCGGTTATAGGACGGGCAGATCGCGCCGCAGCCGGCCTGCGTGACCGGGCCGAGGCACGGCGTGCCGTGCGCGACCATGACGCAGGTGTTGCCACGGCTCTTGCACTCGAAGCAGACGCTGTGCGCCGGGATCTGCGGCTTGCGGCCGGCCAGCAGCGCGGTGATCAGCTCAAGCAGCTGGCGCTTGTCGATCGGGCAGCCCCGCAGCTCGAAGTCGACAGGAACGTGCTCGGCCACGCCGGTCGAGGTGGCGAGCGTGCTGATGTACTCGGGCCTGGCGTACACCGCTGCCGTGAACTCGACGACGTCGGCGAAGTTACGCAGCGCCTGGATTCCGCCGGAGGTCGCGCACGCGCCGATCGTGACCAGCGTGCGCGACTGCTCCCTGATCATGCGGATCCGCTCGGCGTCCTCGGGCGTCGTCACCGAGCCTTCCACCAGGGAGACGTCGTACGGCCCGGGCAGGTCGGTCCTCGTCGCCTCGGCGAAGTGCACGATGTCCACCTCGGCGGCCAGCGCCAGCAGCTCGTCGGTGCAGTCGAGCAGGGTGAGCTGGCAGCCGTCGCACGAGGCCAGCTTCCATACGGCGAGCGTGGGTCGGGGCATGACTCAGAGCTCCTTGATCGCGAGCAGCGGGCGCGCCTGCTCGTAGCCGATGACCGGGCCGTCCCGGCAGAGCAGCACCGGGCCAAGCTGGCAGTGGCCGCACTCGGCGATGCCGCATCGCATGTTCCGCTCGAGGGAGACCCGGATGTCGGATCCGCTGATGCCGAGGCCGGTCAGCGCCCGCGCGGTCAGCCGCATCATTATCTCGGGCCCGCAGACCAGCGCCACCGTCGACGCAGGGTCGATGTCGGCCTTGTCGATCAGCTGGGTGACGACGCCGACGTTGCCGCGCCAGCCCGATTCCGCCCGGTCCACCGTGACCAGGACATCGGCGCCCGCCTGCCGCCAGCCGTCGAACTCGTCGCCGAAGCAGATCTCCTGGGGCGACCTGGATCCGACCAGCACGATGATCCGGCGGTAGCGGTGCCTGGCCGCAAGCGCCGTCGCCAGCGCCGGCCGCAGCGGCGCGAGGCCGATCCCGCCGGCCACGACCAGGATGTCACGGCCGGCCGGGTCCGGCAGCCCGCCCGGTGCCGGCTCGTTCGTGCCGTCGATCCCCCAGTCCGTGCCGAACGGCCCGCGCACGCCGACCATGTCGCCGGGCCTGACGGCGCACAGCGCCCTGGTGACCGCGCCGACCGCCCTGATCGTCTGCACCAGCGCGGTCCCGTCGTGCGCGCCGCTGACCGAGATCGGCACCTCGCCGGTGCCGAACGCGTACAGCATTGTGAACTGGCCCGGCCGGTGCGGCGCGATCGGCTTGCCGGCCGGCAGCAGCGTCAGGGTCACGGTGTCGTGCGTCTCGATCCGGCGGGACTGGACGGCGTAGGGCACCGGGATGGAGCGGCCGGTCACCGGCAGCTCCGGCGCCTCTGGCACGGCGTTCACGACAGCACCCCCCGCTGCTCGGGGGTGCCGTACAGGTCAAGCATCCGGATCCGGCTTGAGTGCATCCGCCGGGCCGCCACGGCCAGCAGCCGGCGGGTGAGCTGATATCCGAGTTCGGGATCGTGCTCGCAGATGTCCAGAACCTCGGCGGCGTCCAACTCGAACGCGTCGGTCGGCTGCACGGTGTCGGCGCCGTACTGCCACTCGTGCGGTGGCGACGCCCACGACAGCCCGACGACATCACCGCGGCCCAGGGTCTCGATGAGGATCGGCGCCCGGCCGGGCACGTGCAGGTCGAGCGCGACGTGGCCGCTCGTGAGCAGCCAGAACCTGGAGGCCAGGCCGCCTTCCTCGAAGATCCGGTGGCCGGCCGGCAGGTGCACGGCGGTCGCCGCGGCGGCGAGCCGCGCGACCTGGTCGGCCCGCAGCCCGCGCAGGAACTTGTGGCCGGCCAGCTCGTCGGCGGCGACCCCGCCCATCACGACTCCTCCCCCGCCTGGCGCGCTGCCGCCTCCTCGCGCAACGCGGCCACCTCCTCGGTCAGGTCGATGCCGACCGGGCACCACACGATGCACCGGCCGCAGCCCACGCAGCCGGAACTGCCGAACTGGTCGTGCCAGGTGCCCAGCTTGTGGGTCAGCCACTGGCGGTACCTGCTCCGGTCGCTGGACCTGACCGGGCCGCCGGGCAGGTACGAGAAGCTCAGCGAGAAGCACGAGTCCCACAGCTGCCATCGCTCGGCGTGCTCGCCCTGCAGGTCACTGACGTCCTCGACGGTGGTGCAGAAGCAGGTCGGACAGGCCATCGTGCAGTTGCCGCAGGTCAGGCAGCGGGCCGCCACATCGTCCCAGCGTGCGGCGTCATAGCTGCCCGCCATCAGGTCGTGCAGCACGTCGGCGGGCATCGAGCGTCCCATCCGCCCGGCCGCGTCGGCCACCGCCGTCCTTGCCTGCCCGACGTCCGGATCGGCGGCCGTCGTGGTCGGGACGGCGGCGATCATGTCCGCTCCGGCGGGCGAGCCGACGTCGACGAGGAACCGGTGCCGGCCGCCGTCGGTCAGCTCGGTCAGCGCGAGGTCGTAGCCCGGGCCGGCCTCCGGTCCGGCGCCCATCGACGTGCAGAAGCAGGTCTCGCCGGGCTCGGTGCAGTTCACGGCGACGATGAAGACCCCGGCCCGGCGCGCCGCGTACCGCGAGCCGGCATGGTCGCCGCGGCCCAGCACTTGGTCCTGGATGGCGATCGCCCGGAGGTCACAGGGCCGTACCCCGACGAACGCCATCATCGGCGCCGCGGCGTCCGGCTGGTCCACGGTCAGCGTGCCGTCGCCGCGGCGGACCGACCATAGCTTCTCCCGCGGCGGGTGCAGGTACTGCTTCCAGGACTGCGGCCCGGCCGAATGGCCGAACGCGGCGCGGTCGTCCCGCCGCCTCAGCCGATATCCGCCCGGCGCTAGCTCGACCCCCCAGCCGAACGGAAACTCGCCGGCGGACTCGAGCTCGCGCAGCACGATCGCGCCATCGGCGACCGTCGGGCCGATTACCTGGTAGCCGTGGTCTCGCAGAACGGCGTGCAGCCGGTCCAGGCCTTCCGCCTCCATCAGCAAGGCGCCCCGGTCGCCTGCCGGGGCGGCCGCATCCGCCGCCCGGCCGCCGTCCGCTCTGCCCGCCGGTGCGTGGTTCACCGTGCCTGCTCCCTTGCGTCGCCGGTCCGCGTTGCCTGAACCATGATGTCCCCGTCCTGTAGTCACCGCCAGTGACAAAAGGCCCCAGCCGCCCGCGGCCCGGCATCCGGCGGCCCGGCATCTGACGGCACGGCCGCAAGCTACGAACCGGCTCGATCCAGGCTGGCCGCCAGCCTGGCGCCCGCCTTGCGCCGCCACGCCTCCTCGATCAGCTCCCGTACCAGGTCGGCGGGCGCGCCGGCCAGCCTGATCCGGACTCCCCTGACCCTGGACCCCCAGCGCAGCGGCTCGATGGCCGCCGGTGCCTGCGCGACCGATGCCTGCACGGCCGGCTGTTCCAGGAAGACGTGCAGGTGCTCGCCGTCCGGCGGAACGGTGGCGAAGATCTTGCCCCGTACCCGGTAAGAGGTCATGTCGAAGTGCGGCTGCTCGGTCGTGCCCGGCAGCGCGAGGGCGGCCTCGCGCACGTCGGCGGCCGGTACGCGATCGCTCACCAGGCCAGGTTAACGCCGCCAGTCAGCCGAGTGCCGCATAGGCGGCCGGGAACGCGGCCGTCCCCGGCGTGGCTCTCGGCAGGCACATAGATTATTTACATGACCGAGCACCCGATGCCCGAGGACATCCAGGCGTGCGCGTTCTTCCTCTCCGACCACGCCGTGGTGGAGAACGGCAAGCTCTACGTCAACGGCGGCTTCTGGAACCAGGTCTACAGCGCGAACTACCCCGTGGCGCGCGCCTTCGGCGTGGCCGCGGTGCTGCACATCCCGTGGCGGCAGCATCACCACGGCCACGCCTTCGCGGTCACCTTCGAGGACGCCGACGGGCGGCCGCTGGCGGCACGGTTCGAAGGGCAGTTCCGGGTCGGCACGGCACCGAGCATGCGGGTCGGCGACTTCACCGTGATCCCGCTCGCGGCCTTTGTCACCAACTTCGTACTCGACCGGCCAGGTGACTACGCGGCGGTGCTGTCGGTCGACAGCGCCGAACTCGCCCGCTGGCGGTTCCGCGCGGTGGAGGCCGCCGATCCGATGGCGGGCACTCAGGCCGGCGGAGCCCAGGGCCCGGCTCCGGCGGAGCCGTAGGCACCGGGCGATCCGTCATGTCCGCACGGGAGAGGCTGGCGGCCGAGCGCGCCGCGGCGGCCGGCCGGCTGGCCGCGCTCGAGCGGGAGTTCGGCGGAATCGTCGAGGCTGCCCGGTCGGCGAACGCCGACGACGAGCACGACCCGGAGGGCGCCACGATCGCCTTCGAGCGCCAGCACGTCGCGGCGCTGATCGCCCAGGCCCGCGATCGCCTGACCGAGATCGACGACGCACTGCGCCGTCTGGCCGACGGCAGCTACGGCACGTGTGCGCGCTGCGGCGGCCCGATCCCGCCGGAGCGGCTGGCCGCGCGTCCGGCCGCGTCGGCCTGCATGGCCTGCGCGGCCCGGCGGTTACTCGACCAGCGCGGCGGCACCGCCACCCCGGTTCGCCGTGACGTACCTGAACCGGCTATCCGGCCTGCTCTTCACACTCGCCAGCGCGGCCAAGCGATCCTCGGGCGACCTGCCCTGCAAGCCGGGAGGCGAGCGCTAAGACGGTCACCGCTGTCCCGGTGTGGCCGGCCGGCGCCGGCCACACCGGGAACGTCAGCGGACCTTTGCCGGGGTGGCCTGGCAAGCCGACGTCGGCGCGATGCCGAACTCGCCGATCGCCATCGCGGTGTCGCCGCCGGTGTCGGTGTAGGAGACGGACTTGATCGAGTGCCCGCAGGTCGCATAGAACCCGAAGTACTGGGCGCCTGAGTCACCGTAGACGGTGATGTCGCCCGAACTCGGGCCGTCCTGCGCCGACGCGCTCATCTGGAAGTCCTCGAACAGGTTCGGCTCGGCGTAGGCGTAGAAGGCGCCCGTGCCTGGCGGGAGCGTCACGGTGATCACGAAGTCACCGTCCGGCAGTTCGCTGTCGTCCTCGTACACGTCGCCGGCGTATCCGTTGCTCCACGTAGCCCAGTAGTCGCCGACTAGGTCGTGCTGCAGCGCCGGATCGAAGGTTATCGCCCCTGTCGGCCCGGTGACCTGCGACTCGATGGTCCCCTCCGCCGTCGGGTCGGCAGGGAACGCCTGCATGGTGTACGGGCCGAGCGTGGCCGGCGGCGCCCCCGTGCCGGGGCTTCCGTCGAACACGATCGAGGTGCAGTTGCCGGCCAGGTTCTTGTCGCCGAACTCCTTGTCGTACTCCACCTTCGCGTTGAGGAAGTGGAAGACCTGCACGTACGCCGAGAGATCGGCTTCACCATGCAGCTTCGCGCTCCAGCACGTGGCGCCGGTCGCCGAGTCGGTGGTTACCGTCGCGGTGAGCTCGGGCCCGATGATGCCTTCGATGCCTGCCAGGCCACCGTCCGTCTGCACCTTGGTGTCCAGCCCGAACAACAGGCTCGCCTTCCCCTTGCCGGTGAAGTCGATGCCGCTGCCGTTGCTCAAGGTGTGGACGACGTTGGTAAAGCCGTGCTTGCTGAGGGTGAACCCGAAATCGATCGAGGGCGCCCAGGTGAAGTCGGCATCGACCTCGCCGTCGGCGGTGAAGGTGAACTCGGGTCCGATCTCAAGCTCTAGACCGCTCTCGCCGAGCGGTATCGTCGCCAGCGCCTTCGCTGTGCACTTCACGCTCCCCTTGAAGTCGAACACCAGGCTGAACTTCGGCGTGCCGGAGATGTCGAGCTTCAGCTGCGCCGAGCTGTAGTGATGACTCAGATGAAGGCCGGACAGGTCCACGTCGACGTTAACCGAGTGGCTCTGCCCCGGCCTCTCGCAGTCGAAGCTCGGCTCGAAGGAGCCGATGCCGGATGGCCGCTCGCGATGCGGCGCGACCGCACTGTTCTGGCCGGGCGAATGGCCTGGTCCATGGGCTGGGCCGCGCGCTCCCTGCGAAGCCGCGAAAGCTCGCGCCGGAAGTGCCAACGCCAGCGCAGCGCAGGTTATCGCGACGAGCGAGATTATTGGGCGCCCGCAGCTCGAATGGCGAATTTTATGATCAATGGGAGTAGGCATTGCCGAAGCATACGACGTTGGTTTTTCGTCGCGCAAGCAATCTCGCTGTCATAGTCCAGCATGCCACGCGCATTGATGATGCATTGATGACAATTAGAAGCCAACATGGCGGAAAGAAGACTCCGGCCGCATCACCTTGTTCCGGCTGGCGACGCGATGCCGCCGCCCGGGCACAGCGTTACGCCCGGGCGATCAAGCACGTTTCGGACTGTCGCCGTCTTGCGGCCCTGAGGCTGCGGCGATCCTCACCGCCGCTCCACGGGCCAGCGCATGAAGTAAATAGGCACCCCGTTGGGGTCCTGGTATTCGCAGAATCTGGCGCCCCAGTCGCCGTCCTGCGGCGGCTCGGAGAACCGCACTCCGCGTTCGGTGAGCACCCGGAAGGCTCAGGTCGGTCATGACGGGACCGACAGGGACAGGCCGAACCGGGCCTGCGGGTCGGTCCACCACGAGCGCAGGGTGAGGCCGGCGGCAGCCAGTTCGGCGGTGACGCCGGACCGGCGGAACTTGGCGGAGATCTCGGTTCGCATCTCCTCGCCCTCGCCGAACGGCACGCTCAGCCCGACCGCGGGGATCAGGACGGTCTGCCCGACCGCGGACCGCAGCCGCATCTCGATCCACTCGGCCCGCTCGTCCCAGACCGCCACGTGCTCGAACTCGTCGAGGTCGAAGTTGGCGCCGAGTTCGGCGTTGATGACGCGCAGGATGTTCTTGTTGAACTCGGCCGTCACCCCGGCGGCGTCGTCGTAGGCGGCGACGAGCACATCCGGGCTCTTCACCAAGTCGGTGCCGAGCAGCAGCGCGTCGCCGTCCCGCAGCTCGGAACGCACGCCGGCGAGGAACTCGGCCCGCTCGCCGGGCAGCATGTTGCCGATGGTGCCGCCGAGGAACGCGACCAGCCGCGAGCCTGCGGTGTCGGGGATGCCGAGATGTTCGGTGAAGTCGGTGAGCACCGCGTGCACCCGCAGGCCGCGGTACCGCCCGAGCATCCGGTCGGCAGCGGTGACCAGGGCTGACTCGCTGACATCGACCGGCACGTACTCGGCCAGGGTGCCCGCGTCGCGCAGCGCGTCAAGCAGCAGCCCGGTCTTGTCGGCCGATCCCGAGCCGAGCTCGACCAGGGTGGCCGCACCCGTGGCGGCGGCGATCTCGGCCGCCACGGCGGCGAGGATCTGGCGCTCTGCGCGAGTCGGGTAGTACTCGTCCAGCAGGGTGATCTTGTCGAACAGCTCGCTGCCGCGCTCGTCGTAGAACCACTTCGGCGGCAGCGACTTGGGCACGGCGGACAGGCCGGCCAGCACGTCGGCGCGCAGCGCACGATCGAAGAAGCCAGCTGGCAGCCGCCGGTCGATCGGGATGCTCGTCATGTCGTCGGTGACCTTCCGTCTCCGTGAGATAGTCCGTCTCCTCGAGGCAGTCCGTTTCCCCGCGGCGGTCCGTCTCCCGGCGCCGTCGTCGCGGCCGCGATCGGCCAGACGGCGACCCGGCCGGCCGTTGCCTCGACCACGCTGTCGTCGGGCACCTTGGCCCAGTCCGGGTCGTCGTCGGAGGGCTCGGACGCGACGACCACGCCGCCTTCCCGGCGCCGCCAGAACAGCGTGTCCCCTGCCGCCGTCGCGGCAATCACCTCGCCGTCGGTGAGCAGCAGGTTGAACCTGCCTGTTCCGCCGGCCGCCCAGATGTCGCGCACGG
>Ga0335078_10016281_pt1 | contig 11033 bp, 9 predicted proteins | sample Lox_Sample_32_FD_206711 | JGI IMG/M metagenome (GOLD analysis project Ga0335078, IMG submission 206711) | Soil microbial communities from Loxahatchee National Wildlife Refuge, Florida, United States - Lox_Sample_3.2 | ecosystem: Environmental > Terrestrial > Soil > Wetlands | place: USA: Florida...
TCTATTGCTTCGCCAACTGTGCGAGTGAAATGGTCCACGTCCCTGTTCGAAACGGAACGGCAGTGCCGTGGATCGAAAGCTACGGCAATGATAAGGATTTCGTCGCACGCCTCGGTGTGTTGGCGAATGCCAGCGGGCCAGGCAGCGTCTGTATCGAGGGCGATCGATATAGCCGCGACGGCGCGTGGGGCCACCTGCTCAACGCGCATTATCTTTATCCAATGATGAAAGCTCGCGCCTCCGGCGATCCGGCCGGCGGGCTGACGCCGTTCAAGGACAACCAGCTGCCGATACCGCGCCTGTTCGGCTACTTAGACGAGAAGTCGGCGCCATCGCTGCCCCGGCCACCAAGAACTCGGCGCCGGGCGACTGATGCGCCACCTCGGTCGTTGGGCCGGAGTCACAGGCGGCCGGCTTCGCCCGAGCCGGTGGCGGCGCTCTGATCGGAATAGCTTGTTGAGGCTATCATCAAGGCAGAGGTGCCGGTCGACTGGCCTCTCATGTATGCGCCTGGGCCGCCGTTGACGGTCGCCGCCGGAGCAAGTAGGCCTTGATGAAGGGGTCGATGTCGCCGTCCAGCACGCGGTCCGTATCGCCGATCTCGAGCTTGGTGCGATGGTCCTTGATGAGGCGATAAGGGTGCAGGACGTAGGAGCGCACCTGGCTGCCGAAATCGATGTCCGCCTTGGAGGCTTCGAGCCGCTCGGTTTCCGCGCGCTTCTTCTCCAGTTCGAGTTCGTAGAGCTTCGAGCGCAGGATTTTCATGGCCATGTCGCGGTTGCGGTGCTGCGAGCGCTCGTTCTGGCATTGCGCAACGGTGCCCGTGGGAATGTGAATGACACGCACCGCCGAATCGGTGGTGTTAACGTGCTGACCGCCGGCGCCCGTCGAGCGGTAAGTCTCAACGCGCAGTTCCTCCGGCTTAAGTTCGATGGTGATGTTCTCGTCGATCTCCGGGCTGACGAAGACCGAGGCGAAGGACGTGTGCCGCCGCGCCGCGGAGTCGAAAGGGGAGATGCGCACCAAGCGATGAACGCCGATCTCCGAGGTCAGGAGGCCATAGGCGTATTCGCCGGCCACAGTGAACGTGGCTGATTTCAGTCCCGCCTCTTCGCCAGCCTGGAAGTCGACGAGAGTGAACTGGAAGCCCCGCCGCTCACACCAGCGGCGGTACATGCGCAACAACATCTCGGCCCAGTCCTGAGACTCGGTGCCGCCGGCGCCGGGATGAAGCGTCACGATGGCGTTCAGCCGGTCGTTCTCGCCGCTCAGCAGGGAGGCGGTCTCCAGGCGATCGAGGTCTTCGCTCAGCCGCGAAATCTCGGCCTGCAGCTCCTGCTCAACCTTCTCACCCTCGCGCGCTAACTCGAAATAGGCGTCGATATCGGAGACACGCTGGGCCAGCCGTTCATCCTTCTCGATGGTCTCTTCCAGACGCTTGCGCTTGGCCAGGAGTTGCTGCGCCGCTTCGGGGTTCTGCCAGAAGTCGGGCCGGGCGATTTCGGGATTGCTCGATTCGAGCTCACGGCGGCGGGCAGGAGCGTCAAAGAAAACTCCGAAGTTCTTCAGTGCGGTGGCGCAGGCCTGAGAATTCTTTTTCCAGTTCTTCGATCATAGGTTCCTCAATTCCTTTTCTGAGCGGGCGTGCTTCAATTGTGCAGCGCAAGTCAGGGAAGACCTGAACTCGTGCGCTAGCCCGTCCATGTGTGGGTCAATTCTCGGCTAAGACCTTCCAGATCTGGGAAGACTGTCACTTCCGAAATGCCGCAAGTCTCCAAATCCTCGCGAATCGCGCCAACTGACCCAGACGCGATGATCAATTTTGCTAGTTTGAATCTGGACTTCCTTTTTCGTGCGACTCGTTCAAGGCCCTTCTTCACGGTCCCGTGAATTGTGAAGTGACTGCGCTGGACCGCAAGCCGAATATCAACATGCGGCGGATCTATTGCTACTGGGTGACGCGTGCGCAGTGACTTGCTCGACAGCGTATCGGGAAGGTAGGCCTTCGCCTCCTTGCTCTCCTTGAGCAGAATTATGTCCGACCCGATGACTTGCTTGTTCAGCGACCCCGGCTCCATCATCCAGACGGCCGCATCGCTCCCCTTTGCTGGAGACGCCTTCGGGCTGGCTCCGGTGCCCGTGTCTCTTACGGCAAAGTATAGAGCGACAAGAGCACTGTCAGTCCAGTCAAGAAGTCGTGTCGGAGTTCCGTAGTGTTGCATCAGAAAATACCAGTTCCAATCGCCGTCAAGTGCTCGTTTCGTCATTTGGACGCCAAAGCGTTCGAAATCGATCCGTAGCTCGTCCTCGTCAACGTCTTTTAGCCTGTAGAGTTTTGGTTTCAAGTCCCAATCAGCGGAACCTTGCCCGCGAAACCAAGGCGTGACTTTTGGGGTCCTTTGCTCCCTGGCCCAGGCCCTGCTCATGTCCTTTACGGTACTCACGAAGCTAGAGAGGGACGCCACCGCAGTGGCCGGCTGTTCGATCGGCATCGCGAACCCACGGGCAGAACGTGCTAGCCCTTTCGGCCGCCTTGTTTGACCCGGGCAGCCACCGCCAGACCCGTCGCTGCCAGGCACAAGCCGGCAAACAGATCGCCGAGCGCGTGGTAAGGCGTCTCGGTGGAAAGATAGTCGAAACGAACGCCGAGCGCCGCCTGCTGGTGCGCCGGCAGGCTCTCCAGAACACGACCGTAAGGATCAATCACCGCCGTCACGCCGTCGTTGGTGGCTCGCAAGAGATAGCGATGATTCTCAATGGCCCGCAAGCGCGCCATATCTAGGCTCTGGTAGCGCGCCGAGGAATCTCCGTACCAACCGTCGTCCGAAATATTGACCATCACGCTAGGACCCGACGGAGTGAGCCGGCGCACCAGCTGTGGAAAGATCTCCTCGTAGCAGATCGACACTCCGATGGCGCCTTGCTTGGTTTCTGCCGGCGCATAGTTGGAGCCCGGCGTGAAGTTTCCCGCCTCGGAAGTGATCTTTCCTACCCAATGATCAAGCCAGGACGGAACGTACTCGCCGAACGGCACCAGATGAATTTTATCATATTGAAGAACGCGGTTTCCCGCCGGGTCGAGCACATCGGCGCTGTTGAGGGGCCGGGAAGTGTCTCCGCCCACAAAGTTCACGGTTCCGAAGATCAAGTACGCCTGCGCCTGTCGCGCCAGGTTCTGCATGTCCGCCCTGAAAACAGGATCGCGGCCGAAGAAGAACGGCGCCGAGTTTTCGGACCAGACGACAATCGGCGCGCCGGACGGGCGCGGCATTTGCTGCACTTTGCCGAGGGAGAGTGCCTCGAGCTGACGGAGCCGCGTTGGGTTCAGTGCCGGCGCCCAGTCATCTGCAGCTTCATTCAAGGGCACGTTGGGTTGAACGAGAACAGCGACCTCATGTCCTGGGGTAGACGCCGGCGGCCGCAAGTAATAGTCGTAAAGAGCGATTCCGGCAAGCCAAAGCACGAGGATTACGGTAGCGCGGCGCCTGAACCGGGGCTCGGCGATGATCGCTCCGGCCGCGAGCGTGCAAGCCCCCCAGGGAAGAAACGAGAGTCCGTAAACTCCGGTGACCGACGCGAGCTGCCTCAGACCCTCCGCCGGGACTGCATAACCGACGAGGTTCCAGGGAAAGCCCCCAAAGTAGCCGTAGGTTTCGGCCAGTTCCATGGTCACCCACAGAAAGGGGCCGGCCATGAGGGCGTAACGGGGAGAGCGCCGGGCCATCCAGGCCATGGTCACCGCGAACGCGCCCCAATAGCTGGAGTCCACCAAAAAGAAGAGGAGCATGACGGCGATGGCGGCGGGGCGCGGCACGTGACCGTAGTTCTCCATCACGAAATCGAACCAGTAGACACTCAAGGCCAGAAAGAGAACGCCCGCCAGCGCACCCAACCGGTAAGCGCGCGCCAGGCGGGGCTCATGAATGACCGCCAGGAGCAGCGGCAGGGGAGCCATCCACACCAAAAAGCTCAGATTGTAATTGGGGAAGCAAAGGGCGAGCAGTAGGCCGGAGAGCGCGGCCGCCGCGTATCGAACCCGGGCGGAAGCGAGGAGTGAAGCAGCCGTCTTTCCTTCGCCCGGCGTCGGCTCCGGCGAAGTTGGGCGGACTGGCTGGACTTCAGGCACGCGGCGCTATAGCCTCGTATAATAACGTAGTTATGTAGCCTAAGACGGCGATCAGGGACGGATAAAGGGCTTGAACCCTGCGGCCGCCAGCTGGCTGCGAGCGGTCTCGGCTGCGGCCCGCGTCGTGTACGGCCCGGCCACCACGCGAAACAGGTTGTCATGGGCGCGCGCCTGTTGAGGCGTCAGGATGAGGGCCGGGTAGCCGCGCGACTGGAGCACTCCGACCATGTCGTTGGCGTCCTGCTGGTTGGTGAGGGCGGCCACCTGGATGAGCGATCCGCGCGGGAGTTTTCCGGCCGGAGCCGCCGCCGGAGTCCGAAGGGCAGCGGGCTGTGCGGTTGCGGGCGGCGCGGATTGTGCGTTCAGTGGCGGCTTGCCGAGGGCGTTATCGGAAGCCGGCGTGTCGGCAGGCGTAGCCTCGGCTGCTGAAGCCTGCGCGGTGTCTGACAGCGGCGATCCCGCGGCGGCGCTCGGGTTGCTGGCAGCGGTGGAGGGACCGGCCGACGCATCGGCGGGCGCCGGCTGTGCCGGCGGGTTCACCGTCTGCGGGACGTCGGACGACGTGGCCGGCACTTGTTCCACCGCCAAACTATTCTCCGGCGGCGGTTCTTTGCGCCCCAGGAAAAAACCAAGCGAGAAGAAGACCGCGCACAGCACCACGACCGCGAAGAACGCGGCAAGAAGTTGCCGAGTGGAAACGCCCTCGGGTTCATCGACCATAATTGTACCTTCGTGAGTCAGGTCAGAAGTCAGGAGTCAGAAGTAAGAAGCCAGAAATGGCCCCCCTCATCCTTCCTCATACCCACTTCAGACTTCAGCCTCCGGACTTAACTTCAGCCTTCCCATATCACCCGCCGCTGCCTTTGACCAGCCCTTTCGCCTCAGCCGACGGGCTCTCGGTAACCGCTTTGCCTGCCAGTCCGGCGAGCAAGTCGATTGGAACCGGAAATACAATAGTCGTGTTCTGCTCCGCGCCGATCTCGGTGAGCGTCTGCAGATACCGCAGCGTGATGGTGACAGGCTCTTTGGCGATCAGGGAGGCAGCCTGCGAGAGCTTCTCGGCGGCCTGGAATTCGGCGTCTGCGCTGATGATCTTGGCCCGGCGCTCGCGTTCGGCCTCGGCTTGTTTGGCGATGGCCCGTTGCATATCTTGCGGCAGGTCGACCTGCTTCACCTGCACCTGAGTGATCTTGATGCCCCAGGGCTCGGTGTGCTCGTCGAGGATGGTCTGCAGTCGTGCATTAAGCTTCTCGCGTTGGGAGAGGAGATCGTCGAGTTCCACTTCGCCGAGCACCGAGCGAAGCCCGGTTTGGGCAGCCTGTTCGACGGCGTAACGGAAATTCTCGACTTCCACAATGGCCTGGGTGGCGTTGATCACGCGAAAGTAAACCACCGCGCTCACTTTCAGGGACACGTTGTCGCGCGTGATGATATCTTGGGGCGGGATATCCCAGGTGATGATGCGGAGCGACACCTTTACCATCTTATCGATCGGCCACCAGATAAAAATCACGCCCGGCCCCTTGTCGCGAGCGATGACGCGGCCCAAGCGGAACACCACCGCGCGTTCGTACTCGCGCAGGATATTCAGGGACTTGATAACCCAGATCAGGACAACAAATACCACGATCAGAACCAACGGCGATAAACCCATAGTTGGGGTCGTTTCCATAGCATCCCCCCTTTGATTTGAGATTGACGATTGATGATTGCCGATTGTGCCCATTGAACAATAGCACGGGCAGGCTTACCCTCAGTCGTCAATGCTTAGTCCTTCTTATCCGCTTCAACCATCAGTTTCAGGCCTTGCACGTCGCGAACCCGGACCCGTGCACCGCTCGGCAGCGGCTCCGCGGCGGCGCGCGCCTCCCAAATCTCGCCGTGCACAAAAACTTGGCCCTCAGGCGCGAGATCGGTGCGCGCCACCCCAACCTGGTCGATCAGACCCTGCTGACCGGTGATCGCCTTGTTACGTCGAGCCAACCAGGCGAGTCGCACCAGGACAACGCTGATCACCGCCACCGGCAGTGTAACGCTTAGCGCGGTACTGAGGTGAATCTGGGCTCCCGGCAAGGGAGATTGTACGAGAATCAAGGCGCCCACCACCATGGCGATAATGCCGCCCGCCACCAGGACCCCGTGCGAATTCGCCTTGACCTCCAAAGCGAAGAGTACCAGCGCGAGCAGAATCAGCGCCACACCCGTGTAGTTGATAGGCAGCAAGTGAAAGGCATAGAGCGCCAGCACGATGGCCAGAGCGCCCGTGACTCCCGGCAATACCATGCCAGGATGGGTGAACTCAAAGTACAAGCACAAGGCGCCGATGACGCCCAGAATGAAGGCGATATTCGGGTCGGCGATGCGAGCCAGGAAGCGTTCGCGCGCGGTCATCCGATACGCTTCGAGGCGAGCGCTGTTGAGGTGCAGCACGGTAGAACCGCCGTCAAATCGCGTGACCGTACGCCCGTCGAGCGACTTCAGCAGATCTCTTGGGGAGTTCGCGATGAGATCGATAAGGTGATTGTCGAGAGCTTCCTTCTCCGTGAACGACTTGCTCGACCGCACACCCTCCTCGGCAAGTTGCACGTTGCGCCCACGCTTTCCGGCGATGGACCGGATGTAGGCGGCGGCATCGTTTTCGATTTTGGCTTCCATGGTCTTGCCGATGTCCGCGTTCCCCATCACCACCGGGTGAGCCGCACCGGTTTCAGTTCCGGGCGCCATCGCCGCCACGTCGGCTGAGAGGAGCACGAAGAAACCTGCCGAGGCGGCACGGCTGCCGCTGGGAGAAACGTAGGCGATCACCGGCACCTTCGAGCTGATGATGTCGCGAATGATGTCGCGCATGGAGCTTTCCAGTCCACCGGGAGTGCTTAGCTCGAGGAGAATGGCTGCGGCGTGTTCCTGGTTCGCCAATTGAATGCCCCGTTCCACGTATTCGGCGGTAACGGGCTCGATGATGTCATCCAGGTTGATTTCGACAACGGCGTCCGAAGTGGTCCCGGCCGTGAACGCCCGCACCCCAATGAAGACAATAGCGAAGACCGCTAACCGGCCCATTACCCTGACCAGCGTCCACTGTATTCCGGACCTCGACGTGCCAGGAGCGCTAAATTTGGGAGACATTTTTTCAAGTCTCGACTGATCAATAACATTCCGGCTTTGATTGAGGAACTGGATCCCTCCTGTCAGAAGCCGGAATTCAGAATGCCTTGCCGGAGTTGGTCATTGTGCCGGCAGCGATTTTTCGCCAGCCTCTCTTGCCAGAGTATATTATTAAACCCTTCCATATCAATAACATTCCGGCTTCGCTCGAAGCGCATGGGCCATCGGTCAGAGGCGAGAGCTCAAAAACGCCTGCCACGGTTGACCCGGTGTCGCCATCTGACGTTCCTCGGGCCTACGCTTGCGACATATTCTCTCAAACCCTTCCAGATCAGCAACATTCCGGCTTTGTTCGAGGCAGCCCAAGAAGACGCCATGCGTCAGTTGGCTCCTCTCTGGATGGCATCTAGCAATCTCTGAGCATCGATGTTGTCCGGATCCATGGCCAGGGCGGCGCGTCCCTGTTCGGCGGCGAGCGCAGCCTGTCTCATGGAAAGGTACGTGCGAGCCAGCCAGAGGTGGGTGACGGCATTGTTGTCAATCTGGAGCGCTAGCCTGAACTCGGCGGCCGCTTCCTGGTGCCGCGCCTCAGCCTCGTAGATCTGGCCCAGTACAAGGTAGCCCTCGCTGCTATCCGGCAGCAAGGAAACGGCTTCATTCAGCTCGTGTTCGGCCTCTACCAGGCGTCCCTCAGCCAGCAACTTCTTGCCCTGCTCCAGGTGGGTCTCACCGTGCTGCTCGGGGCTCTCCTCCGAGAGGCGCGCTTCCTGTGAGTTGTGAAGCATCACGGCGAGCAGACCAAAAGCGCGGCCGTCGTAGCGCTTCTTGAGCCGCAACTCGGGCGTGAAGTCCTGCCGAGGATCGCCGTCGCCTTGGTTGGTTTCGAGCCAATGCAACTCCTGGCGCTCACCGTCGGAGTTATGGAGCCTTTCATAAACCAGGGCGAGCAGCGTATGCGCCTCAGGATCGTCGCTGTTCTGGCTGATGGCGTTCTTGAGGTAAGTCGCGGCGTCGCTGTACCTCTTGAGATTCCACAGGCAGACTGCCGCGTTAAAGCTGAAATCCGCGTCTAGCGGGTCTCCCTGATAAGCACGCTCGAAGCCCGCCAGCGCGTCCTTGTAGTCACCCCGGCGCGCCTCCGCCACGCCCAGATTGTTGGCCACTTCGTTGAGCGGGATCTCTTTCTCCAGAGCCGCAAAAGCGGCCTGAGCCTTAGCATCGTCGCCCGTGAAGTATTCGTCCACGCCCAGAGTAAACAGAGACTCCCGGTAGTTGGGGTCCGTCGGATTCAGTTTAACCAGCCAGGCAGCTGAGTCCCGGTACTGCTTCTGGTCAAAGTAGTAACGGCCCAGTTGGAAGGCCGCCCGGTGGTCAGACGGGTCGAGCCGCGCAGCTTCTTGAAAAAAGTGGAGCCGGGTAGCGTCGTCAGCTGCCAGCAGGCCACGAATGTAGTTTTCAAAAGCGTCGAGTCTGATCTGTGGGAAGCTCTTGGCGAAATCGTCCTCTGAACCGGCCGTGAAGCTTGGATCATGGGTCGCCAGCACGCGCCAGGCCAGGCGCGTTTGGACGTCGACAAGGTCCGACAAAGCCCCGGTGGTTTCCAGGCGGGGTGTCAGCTTCAAGTGGTGCACTTCGAGAAGCTGGCAGCCGGCCGTTAACTGGTTACCGGCGACGCGGAAGTCGCCCACCACCGCCCAGTCCACTCCAAGGGTCTCGGCTACTTTGTACGTGCTGGCTAGCGTCAAGGGCGTTTCCGGTGGAATGCCGAGTTCCTCGTAGGCCGCGTTGCGCTCCTGACGGTCCAGAACGTAACGGCCGGGTCCCGCCAGTCGCGTCGCAAAAACCTCCGCGAAAGCCTCGGAGATCCACCCCAGGTCGGAATTCGCACTGCGGTTTTCGAAGGGCAACACCAGGATGGTGAGGGTCTCCGAGGGAGCGGCCCGAAGTCCTGAGGCAGTAATGAAGAGAACGGCGGTTAGCCGAAGAATCCGCTTCACCGGAGTATTATAGCAGCGGTCACCGTTTGGCGCGCCGCCATCGTATGTCGGATTACACGCCAGGACCGTCCGCCACAGGGTCACCTTCGCAAGTCCAGGTGAGTGAAGGGTGGAGGGTGGGGCACCCGACGAAGTCGGACTCCGGGATACCCCACACCTGGAAGGTCAAGCGAATCAATAAGGAAGAACTACCTGCTCCGGCAGCGATCCACCGTAACTGCATTGCGGAGTCAACCCAGAGGACAGATTGGTTACGGACCAGGACGGACTCCCGATCTTGGTCCAGTTGTAGTTGTAGAGCCCCAGGCCATAAAAAGAAATTGCGCCATTGGAGGGGTAATCGCCGCACTGGGTGATGTTATAGACCTCCAGGGCGCCGGCAAAGGCCCAATTGAAGGTCTGCCCCTGACTTGAGGTGAAGAACAGCCAAGAGGAATTTCCCGATGTCAAATCTACGGTACCGATGTTCCACAACGGGCTGGACGGTGTTCCGGGAAATGCGGCTTCCATAACGCCCTCAATGGTGTCTCCTGAATTAACTCTCACCGGTGTAGCCTCAAAGACGGTGCCGCTCGCGCAGCAATTCCAACTGGCGATGCCCCACGCTGAGGCGTAATCAGAATTCCACCCCAACACGGGCTGAATGATGGTCACGACGTCCTGGTAGTCCTCCATGCCAGGGAATAGGAACACGGTCTGGCCGTCGTTGTTGCTCGGCGCCGGGGGGACGGACCAGTACCCATACATATAGCCGTAGGAAGAAGTCGTGGTGGTACTGGCATATTCAACCCAGGCATGGCTGATCTTGGGCTGCCGAGCGGACCCCTCATCCTCGGTTACCTCTTCTCCGTCGACATCGTAATGTGCGTAGGCGCACACGGGGATGATTTCGTGGCTTCCATTCGCGTGCTGGATGGCGTTTTCATCCCGCTGCACAATGTCCCCCTTAGCCACGTGCCTGACGCAGCTTGGATGGAAGTAGCCGAATGGGGTGATGACATAATCGGCCGGTACTGTCGCTGGCCGCTTTGGTCCGGCGAGGGTTAGAGATTGGGCTGCGGTCACGCCAGCAACAAGCATCGTGATGGCGATCGACTTGAGAAGTTGGGAGTATGCAGAGATACGTATACCGTCTTGGTGTGACATTAGCTCTTTTGTCCTTAATCGTGTAAATTGTTGACCGACCAAGCGGTGCCGCAAAGGCTGCGAGCCGGTCACCATATAGTGCGCTTCGAGCTAATATCGTTTCGGGTCGAATGACTTCAGTCGTCCTCAGATCGCCAACTCGCATACAATCAATTGCCCGACCTCGAATCCGGCCGACCCGTCGGAGGCCATTCATCGGGCTTTGACTGGGGTTCGTATCACTTACCGGCAGGATCTGCGGTTGCGTTCAGGAGCCGGTGAGTGCCGAACGTTGCGATGCGTCTCGAGAATAAGATCGCGATCATCACCGGAGCGGCGAGCGGAATCGGTCGCGCGATTGCGATCCGTTTCGCGGCTGAAGGCGCGCGCGTGGTTATCGACGACGTGAATGACCAGGGCGGTGAGGAGACTGCGGACCTGATCCGCCAACGCGGCGGAGACGCCCTTTATGTGCACGCGGATGTGAGCCGGCCCGATGAAGTGACCAAGGCGCTGCAGGCCACCGTTTCCGCCTACGGCGATCCGCACGTTTTGGTAAATTCAGCGATCTGTAGCCGCGAGGCCATTTTTGAAAACCGGTGGGTGCCCATCATGGAGATCGGTCTGTTCGGGACGTGGCAATTTATCCAGGCCGTCCTGCCCGGCATGCAAAAGATGGG
>Ga0335078_10016282_pt1 | contig 11032 bp, 14 predicted proteins | sample Lox_Sample_32_FD_206711 | JGI IMG/M metagenome (GOLD analysis project Ga0335078, IMG submission 206711) | Soil microbial communities from Loxahatchee National Wildlife Refuge, Florida, United States - Lox_Sample_3.2 | ecosystem: Environmental > Terrestrial > Soil > Wetlands | place: USA...
GGAGCATTATAGTTTTGGTGGAAGATGATCCTTATGGAATGGAGCACCGCCGCTTTCACTACTTCGATTTCCTCCAAAGCCTGTAGGGCTACGCGGTAAACGTCAGCCGTTCCTTCCTCTCGCTTGCCCTGGATTTCCGCGATCACTACGTCACGGCAATAAGCCGAGAGGCTGGCCTTACGGCGCCTAGCCGCCGCTTTTAGGCGCTCCAGGGTTGCGCTGTCTACGCGGAAACTGACCATTCGGCCCGCCGCGGTGCGGCGGGAAGATCCAGGAACAGAAGTTGCGTCCATACCGTTGCATATCGGCTCATTTCAGACTGTTTACACTGATTTCTCGATGAGTGTCTAAAGCACTGGCAAAACGGCGGTTGACAATGTTGACGCTCGCCGTCATCCCAGCGGGAGTGCCCTGTTCACTTATTCAATATGCGAGCGAAGCAAGCATTTGCTTTTTCGCACTGAGCTGGAAATACTTGGCACTCCGGGGATGACTGCGGAGTACACAAAGCTAAGTCGGCACGCTGGAAGCGAAGACGATTAGCAAATGACAGGGCATGCAGCCATACGCAGCAAGCGACCGGTCACCAGACCGCGTCGGGACAGGGATCGAGCCGAGGTGCGATTCACAAACCCACGTAGCTGACCGATACGATTTGCGAAAGGTTCACAGGAGATGCCGAAGACCAGCACACAGTCACTGATCAAGCCGCAAGCGAAAGACGAAAAGGAACGGATTACCATTGCAATCTCAACGGAGCGCCACAAGGAGCTGAAGACGTATGCGCAGTTCCTGAAAGACAGTGAGGTGTCCTATGTGGTGGACCAGGCGCTGGCCTACCTGTTTGCCCGAGATCGCGCGTACCAGAGTTGGTTGAAGAGTGCGCCGGTCCCCGCCGCCGAAGCACAGACGATAGAGCAATCGAAGAATACGCGGAAGAAATCTGCCGACGTGATCGGCAGCCGCGTCGCATAACCTCCGCGACCGTCCCAGTTGGTGAGTAAAGCCGGCTTGCCACGCCTTCGCAATCCGGCTGGAGCTGTGAAGGTAGTCAACCGTCGCCTGGCTGCGGGCTACCGATTGCCGAAGCGATCGAGAGTCGCCTTCAACAATGCAGGAGAATAGCGGAAATTCGTCTTCATGAGCCGGTCAATCGCGGTCGCCAGATCAACCAACCCTCGCGCAGTGGCTTCGCTTAGCACACCGAGTGTGCCTGTAATTATCAGGCCGCGATTGGCAGCAATACGGCGCGCTGATTTTTCGTCAAGGAGAATCGTGTCCGCGTGGATCGATTCTGCCAGGAGGATTGCGGCCCTTTCACCGGCCTGAAGCTTCTCCATTCCGACATCGCTGTGAATAGGAATCTCCTGGACGGAGATCCAGGATGGCAGGTTCGCCGCCCAATCGCGAACGACGACCGGCGCATCTTCGTGGAGCAACTCTGCGATCACTGCCGGTGGCACCAGAAGGTTACCGAAAAGTTTGGGAAGAAGGTCGATTTCGCCGATCAGGGCCAGATAGCAGAGCGGCGACGTATCCGCAACAGCGCTCACCGCCGGGATGCGTCGCGAACTGCCGCGATATCCCGTTCCAGATCATCCATAGTGTAATCGTGATATGCTTCGGCCCGCCGCAGGAAGGATTCCGTCTCCCAACGGGAGTGTAGCCCCAGCATGTGCTGCACCTGCGATGGGGTGATCGTGCCCGACCGATACGCTTCGACAGCAACGGCTTCCAGTACGGCTCGGGAGATGTCCCCCGCCTGCGCTCCGAGCAACCGCCCAATATCGTCCGGGATTTCTATGGCGACGTTCACAACCCGCTCCCTTTCCAATACTACCTGAAAGTTCCGTGCCGAGGCCCTCTGTCCCGCTAACGCCAAGCTTCGAACAAGTGAGAAATCGGCGGTTTGCCCCTTGCGATAGACCCGATGCTACCACAATGTCGCGCACCGCGGCCTCGGCTGTGCGCTCCGTGCTCTGACGCTCCGGCAGAGGTCTGGTGTGATGTTATCTGGGTCCCCGTCGAAAAATGGGCGCGATGCGCTTGGGATCAATGGGGCCGCGATCAGTTGATCGCGGAAATCTGCGCCTTCATCGCCCCTGAGAAACAAGAAGCAGGGCTTCGCCGCTCGCTTCGCCTTCATCCTTATAGGACTGAACCGTTCCAGCATCCTCCAGACAAGGGCGCTGCAATCGCCATGATCGTGCCGTCGCGCCCCCGATTCGGCAAGCTTCGTCAGCACGGTGTGGCGACAGTCATACAGGCGGATGTCGATGCCTGCCAAATCGCACTCCCTCGCCCACGCCTTTTTGAAAGAACCGACATGATGCGTCGGATCGGCCGGAGCCCGCTTGCGTCTCGGAAACAGGTAACGGTCCCGGTCGAGCTCGCCATAGCGCCTGGCGTGGAGGTCCGCATCGGCCTTGAGCAACGCGAGCAATTCCTCGTTCATGGGAATGATCCTGCCCTCTCCCGCTGCTGTCTTGGACTTCCCAACCGTGACCCATTCGTTGTCAAAATCAACCTGGCGCCATAGCATGTTGAGCGCTTCGCGATCCGTTCGCATCGCCGTAATCAGAAGGAGCCGAACGTAGGTTTCGAAATCGTGCGAACGGATCGTCCGCACCGCTTTCAGTAGTTTCGACTCGTTCTCAACGGAAAGGGCAACCCCGACGTCGGCGCGCTCCTGGTTCGTCCGAGACCGAGGCCACAAGGTCTTCCATGTGGATCCGATTGCGCGCGCGAGAATCAATACCTCCATGTTGACGGTCCCTCCGCCTTCACATACTCACGGATTCGATCTTCCGTAAGATCCAGCAGCACCCGGGAACCCAGGAGCCGGCGCGGCTCCTCAACCGACAGCCCGGAGTGGGCTGCGCTCCAGCGCAAGCCTACGCTGCCAGCGTCGGCGAAATGCGCCGCCGGAGGCGAACCGGCCTGGCCCATGCGGTCGGAAGACCCGAACAATGAGTGGGTCCAAGCCAAACCCTCCGCGACCGTGTTTCCCCTGAGTCCTTCAACAACTGGATTGAAGGAACCCGCTATCACGCATACCGCAACAGCCTCACGAAAAACACCGAAGCAGCCGATCTCTTAAGGCAGACGGAGCGCCTCTTCCGGCACCGTCCGCAAAACCGCGCGGTTGGTGCACTTAATGAGCGTCGCCTCCTAGTACCCCACGAGACCAGTCCTAGGACTAATCACAATGCCTCAATCAAATGCCTTGCCTTTCTCGCCGACCCGCTTGGCGAAGCCGATCGTTCGGGAGGAGGGGAGCCTAACGGGCATCACAAGCACGGGAAACATCGGGCTTGATGCACTGGCGGATGCGATTGCGGGTCGTGTCTTGGCGCGACTCAACCAGAGCGGCGCATCTCGGCTATGCAGTGTAGATGAGGCGGCGGCATACATCGGCCGCTCGCCCAAGGCCCTGCGGCATATGATCGCAAATGGTACTATGGCCGCGGTTCGGGAAGGTGGACGCATCCACCTTGACCGCGTCGATCTTGATCAGTGGATTGAACTGCGGAAAACGCGTGGCTAGAATGGCAGTGATGCCAAAGCAAACTCGCGGAAGCGGCTCGTATTACCGCCGTGGCAATGTCTTTTGGATTTCCTACTGGGTCAACGGTCAGCAGATCAAAGAGAGTACACGGTCCACCGACGAGACCGAGGCCAAACGCCGGCTTAAGATCGCGCTTGGTGAGGCTGCTGCTGGCAAGGACATCACGCCCGAACGGGCGACTATCGATGACCTTTTCGCCCTCGTGCTTGCGGACTATAAACTAAGAAAACTTCGCGACTGCAACATGATCAAGTGGCGATTCGAAGGCCACATAAAACCGCTAATGGGTTCGCTGCTGGCGTCACGATTTAGTCCGCATCAGGCGCGGCAATATGTAGCGGCCCGACGTGCCGAGGGTGCCGCTGACGGAACGATCAATCGTGAATTGGCTATTCTGCGGCGTGGCTTTAACCTCGCATTACGGGAAGACCCACCGCTGGTTCGGCGAGCGCCTTACATTCCCAAACTGGAAGAAGACAACGTTCGGCAAGGGTTTATCGAACAAGCACAATACTTGGCGCTACGTGACGCGCTTCCAGAGCACCTGAAGGCCCTGCTTGTGGTCGGGTACCACTGCGGCAACCGTCTCGGTGAACAGCGAAAACTCCGGTGGAGCCAAGTAGACCTAGGGTCTCGCGAGATCCGGCTCGAGAAGGGCCAGACCAAGGGGAAGAAGCCGCGCACGCTGCCAATTTACGGCGACATGATCCACTGGTTGGAATGGCAAGCTGAACGGCGCGTGCCCGAATGTGACCTCGTGTTCCATTGGAAGGGCAAGCCACTAGGGTCCCATCTAAAGGGATGGTACCGCGCGTGCGCGGCGGCAAAGCTAAAGGAACTTCATTTTCACGATCTCAGGAGGAGCGCGGTGCGCGACATGGAGCGCGCCGGGATTCCGCGTCACGTAGCCATGGCGATATCCGGGCACAGAACAGAAAGCGTCTACCGCCGGTACGACATTGTCGTCCAGGAAGACCTAAAAGCTGCGGCTAAGCGCCTGGAGCGGTACCACATAGAGCAAACCCCTAAGTTACGCAGGGTGAAATAACCGGTACAAGAACCGGTACAGTGCCTATCACGTCAAAACAAAGAACTCCTGCGTTTTCTTTGGGGTGGGTGGAGGGATTCGAACCCTCGGCCACCGGAACCACAATCCGGCGCTCTACCAAGCTGAGCTACACCCACCGCGTGAGGGACGCTTCAAGTTTATCAGGCGCCTCGCGGAAGCCGCAAATTTTCAGGTTGCAGCGCTCCAACTGCCCTACTCCGTTGACCGCAAACTGGAAAGCCGGCGGTCAACGGAGGGGAACTTCACGGCGGGCTATCGATTTAGGCTAATCGGCACCTCCCCCGCCGCTGCGCACACGGGGTAGCGGCTTATCCGTTTTGCCGTAGTCCGAGTCCGCCTCGCCAGCGGAAGCGATATCTTCGCCTCCCGTCTGTTTCAACAGGTCCTTGGCCTTGCTCACCCAATGCGAGTCGTCGCAATGGACCGACAGCAAGATGCCGCCCTCTTTCACCAAACCCTCGTAACGCTTCGCTTCGTACTCCGGAATCCCCATGCCCACCAGGGCTCCAATCAGTCCACCGACTGCGCCGCCCACGCCGATCCCGGCAAGCGCGCCCATAATCGGCCCGGCGGCGATGAAAGGCCCTAGGCCGGGAATCGCCAGTGCCCCGACGCCGGCCAGCAGGCCGATGGTCCCCCCGACGATGCCACCTGTTCCCGCACCGGCAGTAGCGCCCTCCGGCGCTTTCGTGCCCTTCTCGTGCGCAAAGTCCTTGGTCCCCCGGTTTTCCGGAAAGAGGATGGAGATGTCCTCTTTCCGGAATTGCGCTGCCAGCAACGAGTCAATCGCTCGTTCGACTTGCGTCCGGCTGCGGTAGATTCCAAAAACTGCCGTATTCTTCCCTGCCATTATGATTCCCCTTTGTCCCGTCTAATTGCGCGCGGGTTTGATTGTGATTTGGTTGTTAACGTTGCCGGATCCAGCCACACCCGTGGCTTTCTCCTCGATCACGCGCTTCTCTTCCTCGGATCGAACCGGCCCCTTCAGTGTCACTTGGCCGTGCTGGGCAATGATTTTGACGTTGTGTGCGTATGTGGACAGCGACTTATCATCCATGACCGCCTTGCGGATCTGTTGCATGATGTCACGATCCGAACGATTGTCTTCTGCGTCACCAGCCGTCGGTCCGGTGCGGTTGGCCTCATTCGACTTCGTGTTATCGGCGGCGGGCGCCGGACTCTGCGGAGCCGCACAGACATTCCCGTTACTTGCGATCGACAAAGCTACAACAACAATTGCGGTGGCAAGCCACCCTGATTTGAATTTCAAGTGTGATTCTCCTGATGGATCGAGAGTGCATTTCGCGAGCCAAAATTGCGATCGGTTTTGCGCGCAGTAGGATAGCCGGTTTACGAGCTGTGCGAGCACAGGAATTCTTTCATGCCAGGCGCAGATTCTGCCAGCTTGACAAAGACCGGTCGGTTGAGAGTCCAGGTGGGGCCAGCCCTTCGGGGCTGCCGCCGCGCTTCGGCGCGGCGCGCCCGGCGGAAGCGGGCCCAGAGGGCGCCCCGACAGGCCGGAAGGCCTGACCCCACTTGGATTCTCATCTCCATCGGTGGCCTGCAGGGTCTTTAGATCATCGAACCCTTCTCCTTCACCGGCAGAGTGAAGCAGAATGCGGAGCCCCCTTCTGGCGCGGAATCCACCCAGATCTCTCCGCCCATTCCTTCGACAATCCTCTTGCAGAGCGCCAACCCGATTCCCGTACCTGGCATCTGATCGCCGTGCAACCGTTTGAAGAGTCCGAAAATGTGTTTGCGGTATTCGGGCGCAACTCCAATGCCGTTGTCTCTTACCTTGACCTCATACAAAGTCCCATACTGCCGTGTGCAGATCTGAATGTCCGGAGGAGAGGCGCTCCGATACTTGATGGCATTTCCAATCAGGTTTTGAAAGAGCTGCACCATGTGGACTTCGCTGGCTTCGACAATCGGCATCCGGGCGATGTGAACGACGGCCGAACTTTCGCTGATCGCCTGGCTTAGGTTGAGGACCGCCTGCCGCACCGCTTCGCCCAGATCGATTGGCTGCCGCGGCTCGGGAGCCTTAATTCGATCCCACGACAGCAGGGCGTCCAGCAACGCGGACATCCGCTTGACGCCATCCACGATGAAGTCGGCATACTGCCTCGTCTCCGGCTCCAGGTGCGCGTTTTCTGTGAGCAGTTCTGTAAACGCGCAAACGCTGCGCAAAGGGTCCCGTAAATCGTGTGTGGCGGCATAAGCAAAGTCTTGAAGATCGCGGTACGCGCGTCGCAGTTCTTCGGCATCGCGTTGGCTCCTTTGCTCCGCCGCCTTTCGATCGGAAACGTCACGCGAGTTGACGACGATGGCGTGCAGATCCGGGTCGTTCAGCAGGTTGGTGTGCGTGCTTTCGATCCAGCGCCACCTTCCGTCTTTCTGGCCCAGGCGTACTTCCACCTGAATTGGCCAAGAGGGCTTTGCTACGGCCGCCTCAAAAACGCGTCGATACTCCTCGCGGTCGTCCGCATGGATCAACGCAAAGAAATCGGTCCCCACCAGTTCCTTCGGCGAGTATCCGAGAACCCGGCTGGCGGCAGGGCTCGCATAGATGGGCACGCCGTCTGCGCCGAGCAGAGAAATGGCGTCGGAGCTGTTCTCCACAAGCGCCCGGAATCGCCGGCCAATGCTGTAGTGATGATGCGCCCGCGCCACGATCTCCTCTGCCTGGTTCGGTAAGTGCGTGTGCAGCCATCGGATCGCACGTTCCGCTTCGGGCATATCCGCGATTGAGGACCCGTTGCCGGCCAACATCGAAGCCTTCACTTGCTGGGTTGTGGGCCCGAGCACCTCTTTCATCGACAGATCCAGCACTGCGGCCAAATCCTCCTTTGGCCCGGCCGAAACCAACTGGGTATGCGAACGGAGAATGGAATCTGTAGCAGGAGCGTTAAATTCAGGCCCGAAGACATCGATCGGGTATGCGCAGAACAGCTTGCAGCCGGTGGCTTGGAGAAAGTTGTTCCAGAGGGCCTCCAATTGAATCGCCGCATCATGGTGGCCGTCCTTCCAAAGGATCCCCACCATCTCGCCATAGGCTCGAAGGCCCCTCGAGGGACGGAGGCCGCTCTTGGCAACACGGATTGTGGATTCGAAAAGTTCCTGCTCGGGGATTTCACCCACCAGGAAGTCGGCGAGGGTACGCTCGGCGTCGAGCACGAGCAACCTCCTCTCAAACTCGGCGCCATCGGGATCCACCCCTATCAGCCTCAGTTGTCGCCGGAAGCCGTCGGAGTGGCTGGGGGTTGCGAAGACGAGGAGTCCCTCGCCCCGCTGGACACCCTCCGCCAAAAACTGGGCGACGTTCTCCATCAGACTCCGCTCATCGCCATCGTAGAATTGGACCAGATGGTGGTGCGGCCCATCGGTCATGAAAAAGGGTTTCGTAGGCCGATCGGAGATCATCTCTGGGTACATAGTGACACCCCTTTGCACGTCTGACGCCGCAGCGTTGGCAAAAAATTCACAGCGCCGGCTTGGCCGCATAAGTGCTAGCAGGGTGCCGAATAGTTCACCTGGCCCGCGCGCGTCATACTAGATACGAGGAATTCTTGAACCCGCCAAACCAGGAAGCCGAACGCTTACGAAGCCAACTGGATCGAGCCAATGAAGAGACGTTCCAGATCGTCATGGGGGCGGTACATAACCTTCGTTCCGAGCAGCGTGGAATCTGTGCGTCCTCCGAGCTGCTACAAGATCTGCTCGGGGATTCTTTACCCCCCGAAGCCCAGCCTATTCTGTCACGGCTGATGGCCAGCGCCGCAAAGACAACCGCCATTCTGGCCGCGATTTCCCAATATGCTTCAGCGATCTCCTCTGTGTCGTATCGCTGCCATCAAGTGGAAGTATCGGCGATCGTTCGTCAAGCCATCGCTAAGCTGGAGCCCGAGATCCGCGCGTGCGGCGCTACCGTCTCGTTTGCAGAACTTCCCGTGGTGTGGGGTGATCGGGACCGGCTGACGGAGCTGTTTCTCCACCTCATCGACAACGCCATCAAATACCACGGCCGGTTGCCCGTGAGAGTCGACATCGAAGCGAGTAAAGAGGCCGATGCAGAGGGGCGCGATCAGCACCTCTTCCTGGTGCGCGATCACGGAGTTGGTATCGACCCCAAATACCACCGTGAACTGTTTCGGCCTTTCCGGCGGTTGCAGGGTCCGGCGATTCCGGGCGTGGGTCTCGGGCTGGTCATTTGCAGGCGAATTGCCGAAAGCCATGGGGGACAAATCTGGGTTGAGTCTGATGGTAGCAAGGGAACAACCGTTTTCTTGACTCTGCCTGCCTCAGAATAATCCTGGTCCACAACGTGCAATGCGATACTCGAAAGCGGTGTCAACGTGTATGACGCGTCTTTACAGCGAGGCGACCACGTGAGTTGGCGGGCAGTTCGCATCCTCCTGGCGGAGGACAACGAGGGCGACATATTCCTGGTCCGTCGCGCTTTGGAAAAGCGAGGCCTGAGCTTCCAGTTGGCGGTTGCGCACAACGGGGAGGAAGCTTTACGGCTGCTGGATGCAGCTGAGGCCGGGCCGACGGCGGACGTCCCAACTCTGATTTTGCTGGACCTGAATCTCCCCCGTGTGGACGGCGGCGAAATCCTTGCGCGCCTTCGCAAGACTCCCGTATTCTCCAAAACACCCGTGATCGTGATCACATCTTCCGATTCGCCCCGGGATCGCAATCTCGCAATGAGTCTGGGGGCGAGCGCCTATTTTCGCAAGCCAACCGACCTGAGCTCGTTCATGCAACTGGGCCAGGTGGTAGAAGCGGCCTTGGCCCAAGGGAAAGCAGAGGAAAAACGATGGCATTGAAACCGGCGCGCGGGCGCGTACTGATCGTCGATGACGACCTCCACGAACGGCAGGATCTTTCCCAGGTCGTCTGCGGACTTGGCTATGACGTGGACGTCGCCGAGGACGGCGAGAGGGCTCTGGAACAGCTGGCGGAGGCCTCATTCGATGTGATCATCACCGACTTGATGATGCCGCGCGTGGACGGTTTTCAATTGTTGCGGACCCTGCTCGAACGGGGCGACCTGACGCCGGCCATCGTCCTGACAGCTTTCGGCGATATCAACCAGGCGATCTCCACCGTGCACGACCTCAAAGCCTTGTGGTTTCTCGAAAAGCCTGCGCCGGAAGCGGTGGTGGCCAGCCTGCTAGAGCGCGCCGTCGCGCATAAGAACCTGCTGAATGAAACCGGACGCCTGCAGCGCCAGCTCAGCTATCAGGGCTACCTCGGGGAGTTGTACGGGCGCTCGGCGCCCATGCAGGAAATGTTTACCTTGCTGCGGCAGGTGGCGCCGTGCTCAGCGCCGGTCCTGCTAACCGGCGAAAGCGGCACCGGCAAGGAGAGGGTGGCGGGCACGATCCATAAGCTCAGCCCGCGCGCCGGGCATCCCTTCGTAGCGATCAACTGCGCGGCGCTGCCTTCGACGCTGATCGAAAGCGAGCTGTTCGGCCATGAGAAGGGGGCCTTTACCGGCGCCCTAGGCCAGCACGAGGGCTGTTTCGAGCAAGCCCACGGCGGGACCTTGCTGCTGGATGAGATCGGCGAAATGCCGATGGACATGCAGGCCAAGCTCCTACGCGTTCTGGAAGAATCCAAAGTCCGGCGGCTGGGTGGCAAACGCGAGATCCCGGTGGACGTGCGCATCATAGCGGCCACCAATCGGCCGGTCACTGGCCCTGGCGATGCCAAGTTCATGCGCGAGGACCTTTATTACCGTCTCAGCGTATTTTGCATCGACCTTCCTCCTTTGCGGCACCGCAGTGAGGATATCCCCGGCCTGGCGGACGTGATCCTTAAGGAACTAAATGCCAAGCACAACACGCGCATTTCCGGCCTTCATCCCACAGTAGTGGAGCGGCTGGCCGAATATTCATGGCCGGGGAACATCCGCGAACTGCGCAATGTTCTCGAACGCGCCGTGATTTCGGCGGCCCAGGGGACCATTCTTCCGGCCCATCTGCCCCCCACGTTCGGAAGCACCAGTACGCCGGCCCGGCCGGCTCGGCCACCAGCCGGCGACGTGTCGGATTCGATTTGCCTGGAGGCTGGCAAGCCCTTAAGTGAGATGGAGAAGGCCTACATTCAGTTGACGCTTCGCTTTACCAACAACCACAAGGCCCGGGCGGCGGAGATTCTGGGAATCAGCATCCGCACGTTACAGAACCGTCTGGCCGAATTCGCCGCGGAGGCAGCCGAAGGAAAAGTGAATCGAGCCGGCGGATCGTTCTAGAACTACTACCCCCATTCGGAACCTCTGCATCTACGTGCAAATTTTGCCGGTCGCCTGCTCTGGCTCGGAAATTGCACTCATACCAGCGAGAAACGAGGTAACAGCCTATGCCGTTGCTCGATGTCGTCCTGAC
>Ga0335078_10016283_pt1 | contig 11032 bp, 10 predicted proteins | sample Lox_Sample_32_FD_206711 | JGI IMG/M metagenome (GOLD analysis project Ga0335078, IMG submission 206711) | Soil microbial communities from Loxahatchee National Wildlife Refuge, Florida, United States - Lox_Sample_3.2 | ecosystem: Environmental > Terrestrial > Soil > Wetlands | place: USA...
CCCGCCGCCGTGTTGCGGTCGGAGGAGCGTCACCAGCCGGGGCTACGATGTGTGAGCGATGAGCACTGCACCGGCACCGAGCGCCACCTCCCGGCCCGAACACCAGGCCGACGGGGTCATCCACACCGAGGACCTGACCAAGGTCTACCCGGGCACCGACTTCGCCGCGGTCGACCGGCTCAACCTTGACGTGCGGACCGGGGAGATCTTCGGCCTGCTGGGGCCCAACGGCGCGGGCAAGACGACCACCGCGGGCATACTCACCACGCGGGTGGTGCCGACGTCCGGGCGGGCCCTGCTCGGCGGCGTCGACGTCGCGCGGCATCCGGCGCTGGCCAAGCAGCTCAGCGGGATCGTCTCGCAGCAGAACACCCTCGACCGCCAGCTCACCGTATGGGAGAACCTGTACTTCCACGGCCGGCTGTTCGGGATCGGGGCCAGGGCGTCCCGGCGGACCGCCGACGAGCTGCTGGAGCAGTTCCAGCTCTCCAAGTGGGCCAAGGCCTCGGTCTACGCGCTGTCCGGGGGCATGGCGCAGCGGCTCATGGTGGCCCGCGCCATCTTCCACCGGCCCTCGGTGCTGTTCCTGGACGAGCCGACCGCCGGGCTGGATCCGCAGAGCCGCCTGGCGCTGTGGGACCTGCTCGGTGAGCTGCACGGCGAGGGGCAGACGATCATGCTCACGACCCATTACATGGAGGAGGCCGACCGGCTCTGCGAACGGGTCGCGATCATGGACCACGGGAAGATCCTTGCGCTGGACACCCCGGCCGCGCTCAAGCAGAGCATCGGCGCCGACACGGTGGTCACGGTCAAGGCCGCCGGTGATCCCGAGCGCCTGGCCGAGGTGCTGGAGCGCGACGTGGGCGGCGTCACCCGCTCCCGCGTCGTGGACGGGGGAGCGCAGCTGCACGTCCAGGGCCGCGACCGGCTGATACCGCGGATCGCGGCGGCCGCGGAGGGCGGCGGCTTCGACCTCATCGACCTGTCGGTCTCCGAGCCCAGCCTGGAGACGGTGTTCATCAACCTCACGGGCAAGGAACTGCGGGAGGACTGATGGCGGCCTCGACGACCACGCACGCGCCGACCGCGCCAGGGCGGCCGCGGATCGGCGGCGGGCCCACCCGCTCGGTGGCCGCGGCCAGCTGGACCGCGCTGGGCGCGCTGCTGCTGCGCGACCTGGTCGTGCTGCGCAAGCACCTGTGGGAGTTCGTGCTGCGCACGATCATCCAGCCGTTCCTGCTGTGCTTCGTGTTCCTGTACGTGTTCCCGAAGATCGGGCAGGGGATCGGCGGGCACGGCCCGGCGGCCGAGTCCGCGTTCGCCACGATCCTGGTGCCCGGGGTGGTCGGGATCTCGGTGATGTTCCAGGGCGTGCAGTCGATCGCGCTGGCCATGGCGCAGGAGTTCGGGTTCACCCGGGAGATCGAGGACCGGGTGCAGGCCCCCTGCCCGATCTGGCTGGTGGCGATGGCCAAGGTGCTGTCCGGCGCGGCCCAGGGGGTGCTGTCAGCGATCATCGTGCTGCCGATGGCCTCGGTGGTGCACGCGCCCGGGGTGCACGCGCACCTGACCCTGCACTGGTGGCTGATCGTCACGTTCGTGCCGCTGGCCTGCGTGGCCATGGCCGGCCTCGGCCTGGTCCTCGGCACCAGCTTCGAGCCGCGCAACATCGGGCTGATGTTCGGCTTCATCATCCTGCCGATCACGTTCCTGGGCGGGACGTACTACTCGTGGACCAGGCTGGCCCCGGTCACCGTCGGCGGCTTCCACTGGCTGCAGACCCTGGTGCTGATCAACCCGCTGATCTACGTGAACGAGGGGATGCGCGCCGCGTTCACCACGGCCCCGCACATGCACCTGTACGTGATCTACCCCGTCGTCGTGGCGTTCGGGGCGCTGTTCCTGACCCTGGGGCTGCGCAACTTCCGCCGGCGCGTGCTGTCCTAAGCCCGCGCCGAGCGGCGGCGGCGCACCGCCGCCGCGAGGTCGGCCAGCACGTCGGCCGTGATCTCCCAGCCCAGGCAGGCGTCGGTGACGCTCTGCCCGTAGGTCAGCGCGCGCGGGCGGTCGGCGTGGGCAGACTGACCCAGTTCCTGCCGCCCGGGAACCAGGAAGCTCTCGACCATCACGCCCGCGATCCCGCGCTGTCCCCCGCCGATCTGCGCGGCGATCTCCCGCGCCACCACGGCCTGGCGCTCGTGGTCCTTGCGGCTGTTGCCGTGGCTGGCGTCGATCATGACCGTAGGCGGCATGCCGGCCTGCCGCACCGCGCCCAGCGCGCTCGCGACGTGCTCCGGCTGGTAGTTCGGCCCGTCGGTGCCGCCGCGCAGGATCACGTGCACGTCGGGGTTGCCGGTGGTGGTGACCACGGACGCGCGGCCGGCCGCGTCCAGGCCGAAGAACACGTGGCTGTCGTGCGCGGCCCGGCAGGCGTCGACGGCGACCTTCACGCTCCCGTCCGTGCCGTTCTTGAAGCCCACCGGCATGGACAGGCCCGAGGCGAGCTGGCGGTGCACCTGGCTCTCGGTGGTGCGGGCCCCGATCGCGCCCCAGCTGACCGCGTCGGCGATGTACTGCGGGGAGTTCGGGTCCAGGAACTCGCAGCCGACCGGGAGACCCAGGCCCAGCACGTCCAGCAGCAGGCGGCGCGCGGTGCGCAGCCCGCGGTGCACGTCGTAGCTGCCGTCCAGGCCGGGATCGTTGATCAGCCCCTTCCAGCCGACCGTGGTGCGCGGCTTCTCGAAGTACACCCGCATGACCACGCACAGGTCGTCTTCGAGCTCGGCCGCGGTCTTGGCCAGGCGGAGCGCGTAGTCCACGGCAGCGTCTGGGTCGTGGACCGAGCAGGGGCCGACGACGGCGAGGAGCCGGTCGTCGTCTCCGGCCATGATGCCGCGGACCGCCTCCCGCGAGCTTCGGACCATCGCGGCCTGCCCCTCGCTCAGCGGCAGCTCGGCCAGCAGCTCATTCGGCGCGATCAGCGGCTGGAATCCCGCGACGTGCAGGTTGCTGGTGTCCGTGCGGACGTTCACGGCTGTCCCTTCCGGCGGTCAGCCACCTGCCTCCCGGGCCAGCCGCCTCACATGACGAAGGCAGAGACTCCGCGTCTCTGCCTGGCTGGCTCTGGGTGGTGACCGTCGGTCAGCGCTGAGCCGCTGGCCCACCCAGAGCCAGCCCAAAGCGCCAATACCAACGGGACATGGCAAAGGATCATACACGCTCGCCGCGGGTGACCGCGAAGAGGACGTAGCCGACCGACAGGCCGGTCGCCGCCGGGTGCCGGGCCAGCCAGGCCCGCGCGACCCGGGCCGGGACCTCGATGTCCAGCACCGCGGCCAGGTCCGCGCGGCTGGCGAACTGCCAGCGCGTCCTGACCTCGTGCCGGGTGGCGCCGCGCTCGCGCCACCAGTTGTCGACCGTGCCGGCCAGGTGCCGCGGCGGCTGCGGCGATCCCGCGGCGAGCAATCCGGCGAACTCGCCCCAGCGGTAGTCGTTGTCGACGACGACCAGGCTGCCGCCCGGGCGCAGCACGCGCAGGACCTCGGCCAGCCCGGCGTCGCCGCCCGCCCCTGGCCCGGGGCTGCCGGGGGCCAGGAAGTACGCGAACCGGGCGTGCACCACGTCCGCGGACCGGTCACCGAGCGGCAGGTGCTCCGCCGAGCCCGCCAGCACCTCGGTCCCGGGCCGCCCGCGGATCCGCCCGGCGGCCCGCGCGCGCAGCGCGGGATCCGGCTCGACGCCGATGACCCGGGCCGCGTCCTGCGCGTAGCCGGGCAGCCAGAACCCGGTTCCGCAGCCCAGGTCCACCAGCGTGCGGCCGTCCCACGGCGCCAGGCGGCGCATCGCCGCGAGCATGTGCCCGCCCGGGTCGAGCGCGCGGTTCTCGATCTCGTAGAGGTCGGGGTGGCCGCCGATGTTGGGCGCGAACCGCCAGTCCGGGAAGGCGGCCCGGGAGGTGTCGCGGGCGGTGCCGGTCAAGAGCCCCCTGTCGGCGAGGGGATCGTCTCGTCGGGCTGGCCCCAGGAGGGGTAAGGCCGGGAGGCCGGGATGACCGACGTCACGCCCGGGTTCAGGGCCCGGTTGATCACCTCGGCGATGGCCTGCACGGTGTTCACCCCGTAAGTCATCGTCGGATTGTCCTGGCTCAGTACAACGATCATGTAGTCACGCCCGTGGCCGGAGAAGCTGCCGATGCTGTTGATCCGCCAGCCGTGCGTCGGCTGCGGCAGCCAGCCGTTCTTCACGTGCACGGTAACATCGGCCGGCGCGCCCGCCGGGACGCCCCAGCGTTCCGAGGGGATGACCCGGGCCATCAGGCCCAGCACGTAGTTGCGGGAGGCGTTGCTGAGCACCGGGTTCGTGCGCGTCAGCAGCTCGAGCAGGGTCAGCTCGTCGTGGGCGGTGATCTGGGTCAGCCCCCAGTAGCCGCCCGGGCCGAGCTGGGTCTCGTTCATGCCGGCCAGGTCGAGGAAGTGCTGCAGGCTCGGCCGCCCGGTCTCGGCCCACAGCGTCGATGCCGCGTTGTTGTCCGAGACGGTGATCATCTCGGTGGCCAGTTCCTTCTGCTGCGCGGTGAGGCCGCGGTGCTCCTGCTGCAGCTTGCGCAGCAGCGCGGACAGGATCGTCACCTTCACCACGCTGGCCGAGTCGAAGTGCCAGTGGGGATGGAACTTGCAGGTCAGGCCCGAGACCCGGTCGTACACGGCGAGGCCGACCGAGGAGGAGCGGCCGCGCATCGCGGCGAGAATCCGGCTGGACATACGCGCGGCCACCACAGGGTGCCTGGCCGACTGGCAGATGCTCGCGGTCGTGGCCGCGGCCGCTGCCTGCGCCGCCCGGGCCGCTTGTGACCCCTGGGCCGCGTCGGCCGCCCGGGCGCCGGCGGGCGCGGCCACGCCGAGCGCGATCATCAGCCCGAGCGCCGTCATTGCCGCCGCCGCGCGCGGTATGCGCGTCCCGTCCATCGCCCACCTCGTCCCGCCGGCCGTTGCCCATCCTTGAGACGGTTGTCGGCGCCGATGGGTTGGCACCGCGCGCCGGACGGCCGGGCGCGCCGCGTGGTTGTACCGCTGCATGGCCAATAGCACGTGCAGACGTACAACCACGGCCAGGGCCGGGGCTCAGGCAGGGGCGCCGCCCCGGCCGGCGCCGCCGCGGAACCGGGACACGCCCGCTACCACGCCGGGCCCGGCGAGCACGGCCATGCCGCGGGCGAACTCGTTCGCCATCGCCTCCTCGTGCGGGAGCGACAGCCCCTCCAGCGCGGACTGGCGGTCGCTGAGCAGGCACGCCTGGGGCAGCGCGGCGATCTCGCGGGCGAGTTGCTCGGCCGCGGCCCGGGCCCGGCCGTTGGGCACCAGCCGGTCGACCAGGCCGATCTGGTAGGCCTCCGCGGCGGGCATGGCGCGGCCGGTCATGATCATGTCGAGGGCCCGGCCCAGGCCGATCACCCGCGGCAGCCGCACCGTGCCGCCGTCGATCAGCGGCACTCCCCAGCGGCGGCAGAACACCCCGAGCACCGCGTCCTCCTGGGCGACCCGCAGGTCGCACCAGAGCGCGAGTTCCAGGCCCCCGGCCACCGCGTGCCCGCAGATCGCCGCGATGACCGGCTTGGACAGGGTCATCCGGGTCGGCCCCATCGGGCCCGGCCCGTCGGGCTCGGTCCGGTTGCCCTCCGGGCTGCCCATGGCCTTCAGGTCGGCGCCGGCGCAGAACGTCCCGCCCGCCCCGAACAGCACCGCCACGGATGCGTCGGGATCGGCGTCGAAGTCACCGAACGCCTCGGCCAGCGCCGCAGCGGCCGGGCCGTTCACCGCGTTGCGCACCTCGGGCCGGTCCAGGATCACCGTGGTGACGGGACCGCTCCGCTCGACGCGAACCGGGCTGGCCCCAGACGACACAGGCGCCTCGCTAGCCGACTTGCCAGGTGTCGCCGCCAGCCAGCAGCGCGGCCAGGTCGCCGTCGCCGTGGCGCTCGCGGGCGGCCTCGATCTGCGCCGACATCAGGTCGTCGTAGCTGGGCCGGGGAACCTGCCGGAACACGCCGATCGGGGTGTGCGCGAAGTCGCTGCTGTCCAGCCGGGACAGGGCGAACGCGTAGGACGGGTCGGCCGCGTGGGCGTCGTGGACCAGCAGCGACCCCGGGTCCGCGGCGGCGTCCACCGCCTCGAGCGAGCCGTGGCTGGTGAACCTGAGCCCGCGGCTCTTGTCGGTGCCGAACCGGATCGGCTCGCCGTGCTCGAGCCTGATCACGTGCTCGTCCCTGGCCCCCGGCTCGGTGACCGGGGCCCAGGCGTCGTCGTTGAAGATCGGGCAGTTCTGGTAGATCTCGACGAACGCCGCGCCGCGGTGATCGGCCGCTGCCCGCAACACGCCCTGCAGGTGCTTGCGGTCGGAGTCGATGGTCCGCGCGACGAAGCTGGCCTCGGCGCCCAGCGCGAGCGACACCGGGTTGAACGGGGTGTCCAGCGAGCCGAACGGGGTGGATTTGGTGACCTTGCCCTGCTCCGAGGTGGGCGAGTACTGGCCCTTGGTCAGCCCGTAGATCCGGTTGTTGAACAGCAGGATCTTGATGTTGACGTTGCGGCGCAGGGCATGGATCACGTGATTGCCGCCGATCGACAGCGCGTCACCGTCGCCGGTGATCACCCAGACCGACAGGTCGGGCCGGGAGGACGCCAGCCCGGTCGCGATCGCGGGCGCGCGGCCGTGGATCGAGTGCATGCCGTAGCTGTTCACGTAGTAGGGCAGCCGCGACGAGCAGCCGATCCCGGAAATGATCACGAGGTTCTCGCGCGCGATCTCCAGCTCGGGCAGGAACGACTGGAACGCGGCCAGGATCGCGTAGTCGCCGCAGCCCGGGCACCAGCGCACCTCCTGGTCGGACTTGAAGTCCTTGGTGCTGAGCTTGGCCTCGGCCGCGGGGACCCGGGTGAGGGCGGCCAGGCGGCGGCTGACGGGGTCGGGCGCGCCGTCGTGCGCGCCGTCGTGACCGTTGGCGGGTTCAGACATTTGCGATCACATCCTGGATGACGCCGGCTAGTTCCGCGGCCCGGAACGGGAGTCCGCGGACCCGGTTGTAGGAGATCACGTCGACGAGATAGCGGCCCCGGAGCACCAGCGCCAGCTGGCCGAGGTTGATCTCAGGCACCAGCACCTTGTCGTAGGCGGCCAGCACCTCGGCGAGGTTGGCCGGGAACGGCGACAGGTGCCGCAGGTGCGCCTGGGCGACTTTGCCGCCCTCCAGGCGGATCCGGCGGACCGCGGCCCCGATCGAGCCGAACGTCGAGCCCCAGCCGAGCACCAGGACCCGGGCATCGCCGTCCGGGTCGTCGACCTCGAGCCGGGGGATGTCGGTCGCGATCCCGTCGATCTTCGCCTGGCGTAGCCGGACCATCTTGTCGTGGTTGTCCGGGTCGTAGGAGATGTTGCCGCTGACGTCCGCCTTCTCGATGCCGCCGATCCGGTGCTCGAGGTCGGGGGTTCCGGGGATGGCCCAGGGACGGGAAAGCGTCTCCGGATCCCGCCGGAACGGGAGGAATGTGACCTGATCGCCCTCGCCGCGCCATTCCTTCGGGCTGGAGAACGAGAACTCGTCCCGCAGCCTGGGCAGGTCGGCGACCTCGGGGATCCGCCAGGGCTCCGAGCCGTTGGCCAGGTAGCCGTCCGACAGGATGATCACGGGTGTCCGGTACTTCGCGGCGATCCGCACGGCCTCCATGGCGATGTCGAAGCAGTCCGACGGAGTCGCCGGCGCGACCACCGCCACCGGCGACTCACCGTTACGGCCATAAAGCGCCATTAGCAGGTCGGCCTGCTCGGTCTTGGTCGGCATGCCGGTGGAGGGGCCGGCGCGCTGGATGTCACAGATGATCAGCGGCAGCTCGACCGACACGGCCAGTCCGATCGTCTCCTGCTTCAAGACCATGCCGGGGCCGGAGGTGGTGCTGACGCCGAGCGCGCCGCCGAAGGAAGCGCCCAGGGCCGCGCCGACCCCGCCGATCTCGTCCTCGGCCTGGAACGTGCGGACCCCGAACCGCTTGTGCTTGGCCAGCTCGTGCAGGATGTCCGAGGCCGGGGTGATCGGGTAGGAGCCGAGGAACAGCGGCAGCCCGGAGCGCCGGGACGCGGCGATCAGCCCGTAGGCCAGCGCGGCGTTGCCGGTGATGTTGCGGTACGCGCCGGCCGCCAGCGTGGCCGGCTTGACCTCGTACTGGACCGAGAACGTCTCGGTTGTCTCGCCGTAGTTCCAGCCCGCGCGGAAGGCGGTCTTGTTCGCCTCCATGATCTCCGGGTTCTTGGCGAACTTGGACTCGAGGAACGTCATCGTGCCCTCGGCGGGCCGGTTGTACAGCCAGGACAGCAGGCCGAGCGCGAACATGTTCTTGGCCCGCTCGGCTTCCTTCCGGCTGATGTCATAGCCCTCCAGCGCCTTGACGGTCATCGAGGTGATCGGCAGCGCGTGCAGCTGGTAGCCGGACAGCGAGCCGTCCTCCAGCGGGTTCTGCTCGTAGCCGACCTTGCTCAGGTTGCGCTTGGTGAACTCATCGGTGTTGGCGATGATGTCCGCACCGCGCGGCAGGTCGCCGATGTTGGCCTTCAGCGCCGCCGGGTTCATCGCCACCAGCACGTCCGGGGCGTCGCCCGGCGTCAGGATGTCGTGGTCGGCGAAGTGCAGCTGGAAGCTGGACACCCCGGGCAGCGTGCCGGCCGGCGCCCTGATCTCGGCCGGGAAGTTCGGCAGCGTCGACAGATCGTTGCCGAATGTCGCCGTCTGCTGCGTGAACCGGTCACCGGCCAGCTGCATGCCGTCGCCCGAGTCGCCCGCGAACCTGATGATGACACGATCGAGATGCTGGACCTGCTTGGTCACAGTATGAGGCCTCCTCCACGCGCCGAGGCCGGGCAGTGACATCGACATCACTGCGGACGCGGTGACGGCGTGCATCCTTATGGGGCGCCGCCCCTGTCCGTGGCCTGGGCCGGGGCGTGAGGTGTTGTTGAAGTTAGGACTACCTTACATCTTACCGACGGCGAACCATCGGGTGGCTGACGCGCGGTGGGTCCCCTGACGCTGGCCCTGCGGCTGCCGTTGTCGTCGGTGGCCTGCCCATTTGCCAGGCTCGGCGGGCTTCGCGGCGGCGTTGGGTCTTGTGCCTGTGACGCTAATTGCGTCTAGACGTTTCCTTACTGTAATACGACGCCCCGAGGGGCGAGGCGGTTCACGGCATGCCGCGCCGGCGGGTTTCCCCTAGGGCGACGTGTTTCCCTTAGGGGCCAATGTGCTTAGTGAGACGGCCGCCTCCGGGCGTGTCCTGCGGGGCTCCGAGGAGGCGCCTGACGTGGCGGCATCACGGGTTCCTCCGATCGGGTCCAGGCGCGGGGCTGGCGAGGTCGTCCCAGGTAGAGGGCCGGGCGGGGGTGAAGGCCGGCCGTCCCGGCGCGCCGGCTTGGGTGCGCGGCCAGTCACTGAGAGTGTCAACCTAACTGCAGTTCGGTGCGTCATACTCGCGTAGTCGCCTTGCCACTACTGAGCGTAATCGGCATCCGGGCGATGCAGGCTTGCGAGCAGGCAGCGGACCGGACGGCCGCCTGACCCGCCGTCCGTCGAAATGATCGAACTACCTCGCGCCCGACTAGGAGGCCGCGGAGCATGAGCGATCGTGTGCAGGGGCAGGAGAGCGGCGCGGTCGGCGCCGTCCCCCGGCCGCCCGGCGTCCGCCCGACGCCGTCTGCCGCTCAGCCGGGCAGCGGGCGAGTTCAGCTGCAACGCCCCGGCACCTGCCGGGCCACTGTCCGGGACGCGCTGGACGCGGCCCTGCACGGGGTCAGGCTCGGCGGGCGGGACCGGCGCTTCCTCAGCCGCCTGGTCCACTGGGACAAGCGCAACGCCGCAGCCGTCGCGTCCCTGCTCTGGCAGGCGCGCCTGGCCGGCCGCAGCGAGGCCGGGCTCTCCGGCCGGCCACTGGAGGTCGTGGTCGCCGCCCTGGAGGACGCCGCGGCGTACCGCCTGTCCGGCGCGGCCGCGGTGGGCTGCTGGGACTGCGAGAACATTCCCGGAGGCCGCTGCGCCGAGCATGCCAGGGACGCCGACCGGGCCCGCGCGTGCGCGGAACTGGCCGCCCGGCTCAGTGCCGGCTCGGCCGCTGCCAGCGACCTTCAGCGCCTGACCAGCGTTTCCGGCTTCCGGCGCCGTGCTTCGTCCGTGGCGTCGTAGATCGCGGCCGGTGACTTGCGCGCCTACCGGTAGTTGACGAACTGCAGGGCGAGATCGAACTCCTTGCCCTTGAGCAGATTGATGACCTGCTGCAGGTCGTCCTTCTTCTTGGCGGAGACGCGAAGCTCGTCGCCCTGCACCTGGGCGCGGATCCCCTTCGGGCCCTCGTCGCGGATGATCTTCGAGATCTTTCTCGAGTCGTCCTGCGAGATGCCTTCCTTCAGTCCCACGGCGAGGCGGTATTCCTTGCCGGAGGCCTTGGGGTCGCCCGCATCCAGGACCTTGAGCGATACCGAGCGCCTGACCAGCTTGTCCTTGAACACGTCCAGGACCGCCTTGGCGCGTTCCTCGCTGTTCGCCTTGATCTCGACGCCGTGATCACCCGACCAGGCGATAGACGCGCCCACCCCACGGAAGTCGAACCGCGTGCCGATCTCCTTGGCCGCCTGGTTCAGGGCGTTGTCCACTTCCTGGCGGTTGATCTTGGACACTATGTCGAAAGAGGATTCGGATGCCACGTCCCCCAGGTTAGACGCCAGCGGCGCGGCCGGCACCGTTGCGCGCATTGCGGGCCGGGTTCGTGTCTGCCGGGGCCGGATCTCTCGACATGGCCGCCGGGAGTCCGGCGGCGCGACATCCGGCGCGGCTGCCCGGTCGCGGGGACGCCGGGTGCTGACCGGGGACGTTGGTTCCGCTATCCTTCACTGTGCCGTCCGTACAGGAGGCGCCAGGCAGGTTGCCCGAGTGGCCAAAGGGAGCGGTCTGTAAAACCGTCGGCTCAGCCTACGTTGGTTCGAACCCAACACCTGCCAC
>Ga0335078_10016286_pt1 | contig 11032 bp, 11 predicted proteins | sample Lox_Sample_32_FD_206711 | JGI IMG/M metagenome (GOLD analysis project Ga0335078, IMG submission 206711) | Soil microbial communities from Loxahatchee National Wildlife Refuge, Florida, United States - Lox_Sample_3.2 | ecosystem: Environmental > Terrestrial > Soil > Wetlands | place: USA...
GCTGGTTGGCGGCGCCTATAACGGCACGCGTTGGGACGTGCTACTGGCCTTCGAGCTTGGCGGCGTCGTGCTCAAAGGCAAGTTTGCGCCGGTCTGGGATCGCGGCCCCGAAGGCGGTATCGCCTTTGCGACCATGGGCGCTTTCCTGGTCCTCGAAAGCCGCGAACACGCCGTCGCCCGCGGCGCAAAGCCGCGAACACGAATTTCGCAGGTGTTTTCCGACCGCAATCCGCGCCGGCCGGGCGAAGCCGAGGCTTCGCTGCGCCGGCAATGGGAGGCGATTGCCGGCAAGGTCGACCGTGAGCATGCCGCGGTGATTTCGGGAGCCGCAGGCCTGCAGCCGGCGACCTCGGCCGAGCTTCATGTCCTCAAGGAAATTGGCCTTCCCGTACGCAATACGGGTACGTATATCGGGCATGGCGTCGACACGCAGTTCATGGCCAATCTGGGGATCGGCTGCGCGGCAATCGAGCACGGCAAGCTGTTCGCCCCGACGGGAAGCGGGGATTTCGGCGATAATCCGCCCGATCTTTCCCAGGTCGTCGTCACCAGCGTCGGCAACTGGCGCGGCGAAGGGCTGGCGCTGCTGGAACGGGTGAGTTGAAGGAGAGGATCATGGCCGAAAAACTGACCTCCACGCGTCCCACTGCGAGCGCGCATCGCGACCGGGCCGGCCGTCCTGTGATCGCGGTCACCGGCATGGGCGTCGTTACCTCGCTCGGCATCGGCAAGGCCGACAACTGGCAGAAATTGACCGCCGGCATGTCCGGAATCCGGCGCATTTCGCGCTTTCCGCTCGACAGTTTGCGCACCACCATCGCCGGCACGGTCGATGACGTCTACAAGGACTATATGCCGCCGGCAGAACTGTCCGAGCGCATCGCGCTGTTGGCCGGCGAAGAGGCGATCGCACAGTCCGCTATCGGCGGCAAAGGCCGCTTTCCAGGCCCGCTGTTTCTCGCTTTGCCGCCATTGGAAATCGAGTGGCCTTACCGCATCCAGATGGCAGAGGACGCCGCGCCCGGCAACGATGCCGGCTATCCCGACCTGATGCGCGTGGCCCGCAAGCCGCAATTCGCCCCGATTTACGAGACACTCAAATACGGCATCATCGGCGAACACCTGGCCGAACATTTCGGCACCGAAGGATCGCCGATCTCGCTGACCACGGCCTGCGCCTCGGGCGCGACCGCAATCCAGCTCGGCGTCGAGGCGATCCGGCGCGGCGAGTGCCAGGCCGCGCTCGCACTCGGCGCCGACGGTTCGCTGACGCCGGAATCGCTGGTCCGCTTTTCGCTGCTTTCGGCGCTGTCGACGCAGAACGATCCGCCGGCGCAGGCCTCAAAGCCGTTTTCCAAGAACCGCGACGGCTTCGTGCTCGCCGAAGGCGCCGCCGCCTTGGTGCTCGAAGATTACGACCACGCCATCGCGCGCGGCGCCCACGTCCTCGGCATCCTCGAAGGCTGCGGCGAGAAATCGGATTCGTTTCACCGCACCCGATCGAGCCCGGACGGCAAGCCGGTCATTGCCTGCATGCGCAACGCGCTGGCCGACGCCGGCGTCGGGCCGCAGGACGTCGACTACATCAACGCGCACGGTACCTCGACGCCCGAAAACGACAAGATGGAATGTCTCGGCGTCTCCACGGTGTTCGGCGAGCACATCCGCGGCATTCCGATCTCATCCAACAAATCCATGATCGGGCACACGCTCACCGCTGCCGGCGCGGTGGAGGCGGTGATCAGTCTGCTGACGCTCGACAATCAGCGCATCCCGCCCACCATCAATCACAGCGTGCCGGATCCGGCGATACCGCTCGACGTGGTGCCCAACGCGGCGCGCGACGCCAAGGTGACGCGCGTCATCTCCAATTCGTTCGGCTTCGGCGGCCAGAACGTCTCGCTGGTGCTGACCCGGGAGCCGGCGTGACCGGCGCCGCGGCAACGGCAATCGGCGGCGCACGGACAGCGGCCGCCCCGGCGCGAACGATGCGCGCGCTGACGCTGGTCGCCGACCGCAAGATCGAGCTCGTTGACGCCGCCGCGCCCCCGGCGCCGGCTGCCGGCGAGGTGCAAATCGCCATCAAGGCGATCGGGCTCAACCACATCGACGTCTGGGGTTGGCGCGGCATGGCCTTCGCCAAGCGCCAGCTGCCGCTCGTGGTCGGCGTCGAAGCGGCCGGCGAAATCGCGGCCGTCGGCCCGGACGTGACCGCGCATAAAGTCGGCGACCGCGTCGTCGCCTATGGCGCGCTGACCTGCGGCGCCTGCAAGGCCTGCCGCGAGGGCCGCGATAATCTATGCGAGAACGTCGCCTCCATCATGGGCTTCCATGTCGACGGTTTTGCCCGCGATCTGATCAACATGCCGGCGCGGCTCGTGGTGCCGATCCCGGCCGGCGTGAGCTTCCGCGACGCCGCCTGCGCGCCGGTTGCGTTCGGCACGGTGCAGCACATGCTGTTCGACAACGCCAAGCTCGAACCGGGCGAAACCGTTCTGGTGCAGGCCGGCGGCTCCGGCATCGGCACGAGCGCGATCAAAATGGCGAAAGCAATCGGCGCTACGGTCATTACGACGGTCGGCGACGACGCCAAGGCCGAGAAAGCCAAGGCGCTCGGCGCCGATCACGTCATCAACTACCGCACCGATCGCTTCGAGGGCGTGGTGCGCAAGCTGACAGGTAAAAAAGGCGTCGACGTCGCCTTCGAGCATGTCGGCCCCGACACCTTCAACGGTTCGCTGTTGTGCCTCAAGCGCGGCGGACGGCTGGTGACCTGCGGCTCCACTTCAGGCCAGTCGATCACGCTCAACCTGTTCCAGCTCTATCTGCAGCAATATCGCATCTTCGGCTCGTTCGGTTGCTCGATCCGCAATATCCGCGACAGCCTCGCCAAAATGGCGTCCGGCCTCACCCCGGTGATCGACACCGAAGTGCCGCTCGCCGAGTTCGAGCGCGGTCTGGCGCGGCTGGAAAGCCGGCAGGTGTTCGGCAAGATCATCGTCATTTTTTAGCATGATGTTTTCGGAAAACCGGCTTCCATTTTTCCGGATCATGCTGTGATGCCTGGGCGGCGCTTCAAGCATCTGCTCGATGCAGCGGCAGGCTCGCTCACGGTTGGCCTCCTTAACGCGATCAAGCATATCGATCGCCGACGCACCGCGAATTTTGCCGGCGCATTCATGCGCAAGGTCGGCCCGCTGTTCCCGGAGCACCGCATCGGCCGCGAGCAATTGCGTGCCGCGTTTCCGGAAAAATCCGACGCCGAGATCGAGAAAATCCTCGCCGGAGTGTGGGACAATCTCGGCCGCATCGCCGTCGAATTCGCGCATCTCGACGAATTCTGCGTCGAAGGCTTCGGGCAGCGGACGCCGGACGTCATCACCTATCCGCCGCAATCGAAAGAACGCTACGATTGGATCACCAAGAGCGGCAAGGCGACGATCGGCTTTGCCGCGCATTTCGCCAATTGGGAGCTGCCGGCCGTCGGTGCCAAGCTGATCGGAGTGAAATCCGCGGTGCTGTACCGGCGGCCGAATATCGGCGCCGTCAGCGACGTCATCGTCAAGCTGCGCGAGCCGCTGATGGGCGAACTCATTGCCACCGGTCACGACGCGCCGATCAAATTGGCGCGGCTGCTGCAATCCGGCGTCCATGTCGGCATGCTCGCCGATCAGCATTTCAGCAAGGGCGTTGAAGTCACGTTCTTCGGCCGGTCGTGCCTTGCCAATCCGCTGATCGCAATGCTGGCGCGGCACACCGAGCTGCCGATCTACGGCATGCGCGTCGTGCGCAAGCCCGACGGCAATAGCTTTTGGGGCGAGGTGTCCGATCCGGTCGAGCCGGTGCGCGATGCCGAGGGCCGGGTCGACATCAAGGGTACGATGCAGGCGATCACTGCGGTGATCGAAGGCTGGATCCGCCAATATCCCGAGCAATGGCTGTGGCTGCACCGCCGCTGGCGGTGAGTGGAGCTAGATCGGATGCGTCGGCAAGACGTTCAACGCCGTCAAAATCGCTCCCGACAGGCTCGGCAGATTGGAGAGCGCCAAGCCGAGAAGGGTGCCGGCTGCGACAAAAAAACCGGCGCGTAGAAATTCCGGGCCCGCCTGTCTTTGCACCTGAGCGATCGCGATCGTGCGGGCACGCCGGTCCCGCAGATAGTAGACGTTGCTCTCGGTTCGCATGGCATCGCTTCGCATGACGTCCTCCGTTGGAGTCTCACGGATTGTTGTTAACGACCGCTGCGGCACGCGAAAATTCAGATGTTGCCCCTAAGGTGAATTCCTTAGAGCGCAATCGCTTCAGATTGAATCGATTGCGCTCCATAACTTATTGTTGGAACATGATCTTTTCGGAAAACCGGTATCCATCCCCGGATCAAGTCCGAGGACAGGCCTTTTCCGGATCATGCTGTAGGCTTATCACGCTTCAATCTCATTCGGTCACGAGACACGATAGGAACAGTTGGAGAAGTACGGCTGACGCGAGCAGGTGGCTACATCGGATGCGTCGGCAGGATGTTCAACGTGGTCAGGAGTGTTCCGGCCAAAACCGGCAAGTACGCGACGGCGAGAACAACGATACCGCTGACGATCACATAGCCGCTTGCGGCGAGAACCCGGTGGCGTGCGTCACTGAGCATGACCTGCACTCCTGTTGGCCTGATGATTTCCTGTTGCCCGGCTTCTTGTTGCCTGCTTGTTGCCTGCTTTTCTCTTTACTTACCGCGAATGGCGTCTTTGAGGCCGCCGACGGCACTCTGGACCTTGCCTTTCAGCTGGTCCGCCTTGCCTTCGGCTTCGGTCTTCTTGTCGCCGGTCAGTTTGCCGGCCCATTCCTTGGCTTTGCCTGCGGCCTGATTGGCCGAGCCTCTGATGCGGTCCCTGTCAACCATTTGACGCTCCCGACGTGGTTCTCTTATGGGGAGAACCTTTTCGCCGTGCGGAAGTTCCATTGTCGGGACTGTCGGCACGTCCTCGGGCGCATCGGGCAATCGCGCCCCACACGGGGAATCGCCGTGAGGTCGTTGGAGTATTCGTCGTTGGCGACCGCCGACGGCATGCAAGCTCTGGCCCGCATACTTTGGTCGTCGCAGCCGCGCTACCACACGGAGACCTACATCTTCTTGATACCGGCCTGATCGATGATCTGCTTGAAGGTGACCATTTCCTTGGTCAGCCGGGCCCAGGCAGCGTCGGCGCCCTGTGGCCGCACCAGGAAGCCGGCCTTAAACAGCTTCTGTTTCATATCCGGCGTGCTGAGAACTTTGAGCGTTTCGGTCTCCAGCCATTTGACGTTGGCGGGCGGCGTCTTGGCCGGCGCCAAGAGCACGCAATCGACCGCAAAGGCGAAGTCCTTGTAGCCGGACTCCTCCATGGTCGGTACGTCCGGCAGATCGGGCCAGCGGTTGGCGGCGCTGACCGCGAGGCAGCGCAGCGTGCCGGATTTGATGTGCGGCAAAGCCGGCGCCAGCGAGCCTGAGCTTAGCTGCGCGGTGCCGCTGAGCAGCGCGGTGATGGCGTCGCCGCCGCCTTTGAAGACGATGTCAGCGAGCTTCGGCAGGTTATCGCGGAGCTTCAATAGCTCCAATTGCAGTTGCGCCGTCGTCCCGATGGGCGGCGTCGCGCAATTGTATTTGTCGGGGTTGGCGCGGGCCAGCGCGACGAAATCTTTCATCGTCTTTGCCGGCAAGTCGGATTTGACCACGAAGGTGTTCGGCGAGGTCGCCAATTCGCTCACGCCGACGAAATCCTTGGCCGGGTCGAATGGCAGATGGTTGTACAATCCGACATTCACCGATACGGCGTTGGTGGCCAGCAGGATGGTGTAACCGTCCGGCTCGGAGTGTGCGGCATATTCCATGCCGATATTGCCGCCGGCCCCGCCGCGGTTGTCGACGATGAATGTCTTGCCGGTCGATTGCTCGAGCGCCGCGGTGACGATGCGAGCGACGATGTCGGACGGGCCGCCGGGCGTGTTGGCCACGACGAATTTGATCGGACGATCCGGATAATCGGCATAGGCCGAGCGGACGCGAACGAGCGCCGGCGCGGCGATGCCGGCCGCCAGGACCGTCGCGCTCTTGACGATGCTGCGCCGTGACGGCGCCCATCGTGCAGTAAATTTGGTCATGTTCCTCCCCCTCACCTGGCAATGCCGCTTTGCTTTCGGTTCGGCGGCGATATTAAAGCAAGTCAGGCCGACGCCGGCCATGACTTGCCAGCGCGGGCACACGCATTTTAGTGCTTTATTGTCGCAGGATCGATCATTCTCCGGTCTTGATCCGCGTCCACAGCCGATTGATCAGCCGCTGCGTCTTCGGGTCGTGAGCGATCACGGTGTAGAAATTCGCCATGGTCGCGTCGTCGGGATAGATAGTGCGGTCGTCGAGGATCGCCGGGTCGATGAATTGGCTCGGCCGGTCGCCATTGGCATACCACACGTAGTTGGTGTTCTTGGCCGCGACCTCGGGCTTGATCAAATAATTGATCAGTTCGTGCGCCTCTTGCGGATGCGGCGCATCCTTTGGGATGGCAAGATTGTCGAACCACAATTGCGCGCCCTCCTTCGGGATCGAATAGCCGATCTCGATGCCGCCCTTGGCGTCGGCGGCTCGGCGCTGCGCCTGCTTGACGTCGCCGGACCAGCCGACGGCAAAGCAAATCTCGCCGGTGGCGAGCGCATTGAGGTACTCCGAGGAATGGAATTTTCTCACATAGGGCCGAATGCGCATCAGCAGTTCTGTGACCTTTGCCAAGTCCCCGGGGTCGCTACTGTTCGGATCGAGATGCAGATAATGCAGACCCGCCGTCATGATGTCGTCGGAGGAATCCAGCAGATGAATGCCGCAATCCTTGAACTTCTTGATCTTGTCGGGATTGAAGACATAGTCCCAAGAATCGATCTTGGCGTCGGCGCCCAAAATTTGCTTGGCATCCTTCACGTTGTAGCCGATGCCGGTCGTTCCCCACATATAATCGACGGCATACTGATTGCCGGGATCGTAGAATGCGAGCCGTTTGGCGATCTCGGGCCAGACATAAGCAAGATTCGGCAGCTTCGATTTATCGAGCTTTTGAAAAATGCCGGCCTTGATCTGACGCGCCAGGAAGTACGCGGTCGGCACGACGACGTCATAGCCGGACTGGCCGGCCAATAGTTTCGCCTCCAGCGTGTCGTTGGAATCGAACGTATCGTAGCGAACGGCGATGCCGGTCTCTTTGGTGAACTCGTCGAGCACCGTCGGATCTTGATAGTCCGACCAATTATAATAGTTGACGACACGCTGTGCCGGCAGCGCCGGCCCGCAGATCGAGACAACGACGGCGCAGACAAGGCCAAAAACAACTCCGCTCGTCCCCGCGAAAGCGGGGACCCAGCGCTGGATTCCCGCCTGCGCGGGCATGAACGGCAACTTGCGGAGAATCTTCACGTCTCGGTCGGCAGCCCGGCGGCTTTCCAGGCCAAAATGCCGCCGGCAAGATGCGAGCCGTAGGCGAAACCCTGTTCCTGCGCCGCCAGCGAGGCGGTCACGGAACGGCGGCCGGAGCGGCAGGTGAAAACCACGTCGCGGCCGGCTGGTTCGGGAATCGCCGCAGGATCGAACTCCGACAGCGGTACCAGAACCGCACCCGGAATCCGTTCCAGCGCCGTTTCGTTCGGCTCCCGGACGTCGACCAGGACGATGCGGTCTTCTTGCAGCCCGCGCGCCACCTCTTGCGGCGACAAATCGCGCACGTCGGGATTTGCATCGGGCATCGGCAGCCTCCTCGCGATCGTAGGCTTAGCTTACGTCCTCTTGAGGCGAACGTGAAGCTGCTCAAAACTCAGACGGTGACCTGGGTGCCGACCTCGACGACGCGATCGGTGGGAATCTGGAAATAGTCCGTCGCGTCGTTCGCCGAGCGCGCCAGCGTGATGAACAGCCGGTCCTGCCAGCGCGGCATTCCCGAATGCGGCGCCGGCCGCAGCGCCCGGCGCGACAAGAAGAACGACGTCGACATAATGTCGAATTGCCAGCCGAGCTTGCGCGCAATGGCGAGCGCTTTGGGAATATTGGGCACCTCCATATAGCCGAAGCGCAGCTGCACGCGCATGAAGGTCGAGCCGACCGGCTCGATGCGCACGCGCTTATCGGGGTCGATGCGCGGCGTATGCATGGTCTCGACGGACAGGATGACGTTCTTTTCATGCAGCACTTTGTAGTGCTTGAGGCTGTGCAATAGCGCCGTCGGCGCGCTCTTCGGATCGCTGGTCAAGAACACCGCCGTCCCGGGCACGCGCTGCGGCGGCTTTTTCTCCAGGATGCGCACCAGGTCATCGAGCGGCGTTTCCAGCCGGCGGGTTTTGGCGAACAAAATCCGGCTGCCGCGCCGCCAAGTATACATCACCAGCATCACCACGCCGCCAAGTGCCAAGGGCACCCAGCCGCCTTGCACGACTTTGAGCATGTTGGCCGAAAGGAAGGTCAAGTCGATCACCAGGAACGGCACAATCAGTGCCGCCGCGGCGAGCGGCGACCAGCGCCACATGCGCCAGATGACGATGAACGCCATCGTGCAGGTCACGACCATGGTGCCGGTGACGGCGATGCCGTAGGCCGAGGCCAGCGCGCTCGACGAGCGGAACAGCGCGACCAGGAGCAGCACGCCCATCAACAGGAGCCCGTTGACCCGCGGCATATAAATCTGGCCGGCCTGCTCCGCCGAAGTATGGCGAACTTCGAACCGCGGCAACAGCCCGAGTTGGATCGCCTGGCTGGTGAGTGAATAGGCCCCGGTGATGACGGCCTGGCTCGCGATCACGGTCGCCACCGTCGCCAGCACGACCATGGGGATCAGCGCCCAGTCGGGATACATCAGGAAAAACGGATTTTCGAGCGCCCGCGGGTGGGCATAGACCAACGCGCCCTGTCCCAGATAGTTGACGGCCAGCGACGGCAACACGATGGCGAGCCAGGCGAGTTGGATCGGGCGGCGGCCGAAATGCCCGAGGTCGGCATAAAGCGCCTCGGCGCCGGTGACGGCGAGGAACACCGCGCCGAGCGTGAACAATCCGACAATGCCGTGCCGGAGGAGAAAATCGATACCGTAGAGCGGATTGAGCGCCCACAGCACTCCCGGATCCTTGGCGATCCAAATCAGACCGGGAATCGCAATCGCCACGAACCAGATCAACATGATCGGTCCGAACAGGGCTGCGACCTTCGCCGTACCGCGCGACTGCACGGAGAATAAAGCGAGCAGGATTACCACCGTCAACGGCACGACATATTCGTGGAATGCGGGCGTCGCGACATCCACGCCTTCGACCGCGGACAGCACCGACAAGGCCGGGGTAATGACGGCATCGCCGTAGAACAACGCGGCGCTGATAATGCCAAGAAGCGCGACGACGCCGGCAGCCTTGCTCATGCGTCCGACCGCGCGCGAGGCGAGCGCCATCAGCGTCAGCGTGCCGCCCTCCCCGTTATTATCGGCCCGCAGCAGGATCACGACGTATTTCAGCGTGACGATGATGAACAGTGCCCACAAAATGAGCGACATCACGCCGAGCACCGCCGCCCGGTCCACCACGCCGCGCTCTGGGCCGGAGGCCGCGATGATCGCTTCGCGCAAGGCATAAAGCGGACTCGTGCCGATATCGCCGTAAACGACGCCGATGCTGCCGAGCGCAAGGCCCCACAAGCCGGCGCGAGTGCGCGCAGCGCCGACACCGTTCATCGGCATGTCGCTCCCTGCCTTGGGAGCGCTCACGCTATCTGTCATGAATTTTGAGACAGGACGTCGCCCTGCTCCCGCTGCTGCATCGAGACCGATGCAGGGCCGCGCCTATACACCGTTCGTACCGTGAAGTCATGAGCACGTGGGCCAAAACCTGCGCGCGGGGGCCGCAGCGCGGCGCATCCGGCGGCACATAGTGACGCCAATGCATGAAGGCCATACGCGCTCGCCTGCGCAATTTAACTATAATGGATCAATGGCTTAGCTAATAGCGCGTAGAGCACAAGCCGGCGCCTTGCCGACCGGCGCGGCGGTCAGGGTTGCAGATCCGGTGGAACCGGCGGCGCCTCGTGCATCAAGGTGATAGTGACGCGGCGATTGGCGGCCATATAGGGATCGTCCGGAAACAGCGGGTCGGTATCGGCCTTGCCCGCGACCTCGTAAATGTTGGCGGAAGGGTATCCCTGTTCCTCCAGAATTTGGCGCACGGCATTGGCACGGTCGACCGAAAGGTTCCAGGGGCCATAGCCCGGCTGCGGCGCCGCCTGCGAGGCCGACGTGTGACCGGTGATCGAAATCCGGTACGGCACCGCCTTGAGTGCGCCGGCGATTTTCTCGATGATCGACCGCGTGCGCTCGTACGGCTCCTTGGAGCCTTCCGGAAACATCGAGCGGCCGTCCTGATCGACAATATTGATGTTGAGCCCTTCTTTCGTGTCCTCGAACACGATGTGTTTGCTCGCTTCGGTCAGCTCCGGCATGTCCTGCAGCGCCTGACGCAGCGACGCGGCGGCGAGTGCGAAAGCCTGGTCATTGGCGAAATGGGCGCCGTAATTGCGCTCGTGAGAGTTCTGGTCGGGAGTGGGCGTCGCGGAGGCGTCCTCAGGCTGGATGTGCTCCGCGTTCTTCAGCCTGGGCCGGGTGGGCAGGCCGTCGACCTCGATGATTCCTGAATAGCGGACATTGGTCTGCGTGCCGAAGGCGTCGCGCATCGACCCGGCGACGATCTGCAGTTTCTGCTGGTCCTGGTTGGAGAAGGCGACCAGCATGACGAAGAAGCTGACGAGCAGACCCATCAGATCGGCGAAGGTGACAAACCAGCCGTGGCCGCCGCCGTGTGCTTCCTTGCGCCGCGCCATGGTTCAAGTCTTCGCGCTCAAGCCGGAACTGGCTCCGGCTCGGTTTCCCGATGCTTTTCAGGCAGGTAGGCGATCAGCATTTCCCGCACCAGCGTCGGGCTTTTCGATTCGCGGATCATGAGGATGCCGTCGATGATCAGCGTGCGGTTGATTTCTTCGTCGACCAATTTG
>Ga0335078_10016287_pt1 | contig 11031 bp, 5 predicted proteins | sample Lox_Sample_32_FD_206711 | JGI IMG/M metagenome (GOLD analysis project Ga0335078, IMG submission 206711) | Soil microbial communities from Loxahatchee National Wildlife Refuge, Florida, United States - Lox_Sample_3.2 | ecosystem: Environmental > Terrestrial > Soil > Wetlands | place: USA: Florida...
TTCATATTCGGGGCCGGGTGACCCCACGAGCTGCGAATCGGCGCTGTGGTCAGGAGGCTGACATGACTCTCGACCAGGGCCCTTGCGTAGCGGGCGGGCCCTCAAGCTCACTCTCGCTGCGTCGAGTACGGGGACTGTGTCGCCTCGGGCCGCCCGCCCTTGGCGCTCTAGACGATTGGGCGACCGCGGGAGCTGTCGCCCCCGGCAAGGGAACGATATGGCTCGAGGTAGTGCGTGGATGCGCGGCGATGGCCGCGCGCTTGGTGTTGGCCTGCGGATGGCTGTTGTTGTGGTCGGGATCTTGTTGACGGTGCTGATGGCGGTGCCGGCATCGGCGTCGGCTTCTTCCTTTGATTGCTCGGGCGGCACGGTCTACTCGCTGCAGCGCCCTAACTCGCAGTCCTCGTCGACTAGTGGGATCGTTTTCGGGCTGCAGACGAGCACGCTCGATGGCAGCTCGGTGACCGCCACACAGGTGACCGCGCTACCAGACAACAGCTACGCCAATGCGCTCGGTGTCACTGGGGACGGGAGTCATATGTACGCGGTGCAGCAGTCGGGCAGCGCAGGGAGTGCGACGGTCTGGGCATATGACAGCTCGACTGGCACCTGGGCGCCCTACTCGGCCAGCGGCGGCACGCCGTCCGGCTTCGTGGCCGGCGCGGTCGATCCGGTGAACGGCATTTATTACTACGCCGACTACACAGCGGGTACCGCGAGCACACCGGGTACCGCGACGCTGTACGGCTTCAACACGAACACCAACACCCCGATCGCGGGCGCGATCGCAACCTTCCCGCTTCCCGACGGCAACAGCTCACTGAGCCAGAACGGTGACTTCGCCTTCGATCAGAGCGGGAATCTGTATGTCCTGGCCTCGACCGGCGCCACTCGCGCGCTCGGTGTCGTCAAGGCTCCGCTCCCGGCCACGGGCTCCGGGACGACGATGACCGATACCACGCTCTCGTCTGTGAGCGACAGCAGCACCTACAACGGCATCGCCTTCGACGCCACCGGCACGCTCTATCTGGAGTCCTCCACCAGCGGTGGTACGTGGCAGATCACCGGCGTGGATCCCAACGACGGCGCGATCGTGTCCGGGCCCACTCCGATCTCGGCAAGCGAGCAGTCCGGTAGCGCCGCCGACGTCGACCTGGCGTCCTGCCCGCATATCCCGACGCTCAGCGCCGGAACCGACGTGACGGGCCGGAACTCCACGGGGGATCAGTTCACTCTGTCGATCACCGGCGGGACCATCACCCAGGGGAACACAGCCACCACCTCGGGTAGCTCGGCCGGAGTGCAATCGGAGTCGGCGGGACCGGTGATCGCCACCGCCGGCACCACCTACACGATCTCGGAGACCGCGGCCAGCGGAAGCATGTCCAACTACGCCGTGAGCTACTCCTGCGTTGACACTGCCAACGGCGATGCGCCAGTGACGTCGGGCAGCGGCTCTTCCGTTCAGCTCACCTATCCCGCGACCTCCAGTCCGAGCGTCGTCTGCACGTTCGTCACCTCACCAAAGGCCGACCTGGCGCTCACCGACACCGCCTCGGCGTCGACCGTCGCGGCGGGCGGGCAGGTCACGTTCACCGAGTACGTCGCGAACAACGGGCCCGACGACGCGACCGGCGTCGGGCTGACCGACGCGCTGCCGACCGGACTGACCGTGGTCAGCGCCACCCCGACCCAGGGAACGTGCACGATGACCAGTGGCGTGGACTGCGCGCTCGGGAGCGTCGCGAACGGCTCCAGCGCCCAAGTTGACATCGTCGCCGACGTGTCCGCGGCCGCGTCCGCCGGCTCGGTCAGCGACACCGCAACCGTGACCGCCAACGAGACAGACCCCGTCGCCGCCAACAACACCGCCAGCGCAACCATCCAGATCACCTCTGCACCGGTGACGGTTTCGCCGGCGCCGCCGGTGATCTCAGTACCGGCGCCGATTGTGGTAACGCCCCCAACTCCGGCATCCCAGCCGGCACCGGTCGACATCGAGATCTCGACGCACACCGACCATCAGAGCGCGCGACTGGGCCAGATGATCACGTACAGGATCACGGTCACGAACAACGGGCCCGGCACCGCGCCTAACGTCGACATCGACAACGCGGTCGCGACCGGGCTCCGAGTGGTCTCGGCGAAGCCCACGCGCGGAACCTGCAGGCGCAGCGGCTCGGTGGCCTGCAGGCTCGGTAGCCTCGCCCCGGGAGGGACGGTCACGATCACGATTCACGCGATCGCGACGGCGCCGGGCGGCCAGACCCTTGACGCCAGCGCCACCGTGCGCTGCGACGGCACGGGAGCTTGCCCTCAGGACACGAACTCGAAGGGCGACGCGTCGACGGCGACCACGTGGGCACGCGCCTATCTGAAGCTTCTTCAGACGGCCGATCGCGACACCATCGCGGCCGGCGACGAGACCCAGCTCCATCTCAAGGTCCTCAATCCCACCGCGGCCCGAATCCACAACGTGGCCGTGTGCGAGCGGCTGCCGCTCGGACTCGCCTATGTGCGCTCGAGCGTTCGTATGCATCTTCGCGATGGGCGGTTCTGCTGGAACCTCGGCACCCTCGCGGGGCGCCACAGTCAAACGATCGTGTTGGTAGTGCGCGGCCTCAGTGGTCCACAGCGGACAGTGCAGGCTCGGGCTGCCGCTGGCGGCGCCGGCGTCCGTACCGTGCGGGCGGTTCAACACGTGCGCATCGTCCCGGCACAGCTTCCCGGCGAAGCCGAGGTGACGGGTTAGCGCCATCGGCCGCGCGAGGAGCGCCCAGGGCGCCCTCGGCTGCCCAGCCGCCCGCATGTGATGCTCAATCTCACCCGCTTGAACTCAGCGATCCGCCCGCTCACGACGGTGTCCTTGGTGACCCTCGTGTTGCTCGCGTGCCCCTGCTTCGCCATGGCCGCTAGCGGGGCTCGAGCTAGCGACGAGATCGCGGCCGCGACCGCGATCACCAAGCCCTCGCGAGCTCAGGGAGCCACGCTCGCCGGCGTTGTCGCGTCGACCCCCGCCCTCTCTCGGCCTGGCGGTGGCCGACGCGTGTGGTGGGTGTCCACCCAGACGGTGTGGTCGGGCGAGCCGCAGGTCCTGCTCGTGCTCGGCTCGGCGCGGCACGCCGGACAGCTCTGGCTGCGCGTGCTCTTGCCGATCCGCCCGGACGGAACCTCGGGGTGGATCCCGCGCAACAACGTCGTGTTGAAGTCCACGCGCTACTGGATCGTGGTCGACAAGCACACCCGGCTGATCAGCGTCTATCGCAAAGGTGTGCTTTTGCGCCGCTTTCCGGCGGTCATCGGCAAGCCAGCCACACCAACGCCCGATGGTCTCGCCGCCATCTACGAGCGCGACCCGCAGCCCGACCCCAGTGGCTTCATCGGCAGCTGGGCGCTCCCCCTGACCATCCTCTCGAACGTCCTTTACAACTTCGGTGGCGGGCCCGGCCGTATCGCCATCCATGGCCGTGGCGGCGCCAGCCTCAACGATCCCCTTGGCAGCGCGCGCTCACACGGCTGCATCCGGGTCGACAACAGCTCCGTGGCATGGCTTGCCGACCACGTGCAGCAAGGAACCCCCGTCCTCATCAGGGGTTGACCCGACACGCGTGAGACGCGTCGTGACGGCGGCGCTGTCGCTGCTGTCCACCGTGCACGACGCCGCCTACCTCGAAGGCTGGTGGCGGTCCCACCGGAACCGCCACGTCGACTGAGAACCCTGAATTCCCGAACACCCTCACCCGCCAACCAAAGGAACTGATAATCCACATGACCGCTCTGCCCTTCCGACTTCGCCATCTGGCCGCGATGGGCGCGTGCGCGGGCGCCGTGCTCGCCGCGCCACTGCTCGCCGCCCCGTCCGCGCTGGCTGACACGACCGACAACTACTCCTGCACCCACTCACCGCAGACCTCCACGGTCCCAGCCGGCGACAACGAAGCCATCGTCAGCCTCTGGGGAGCCGATGGTGGTAGTGCCACCAACGACTCCGTGACCTCGTCCGGCGGCAACGGCGAACGACTGGTGGCCGATGTGCCGGTAACGGCCGGCTCGACGCTGGACGTCATCGTCGGCTGCCAAGGCGGCAGCGTCAACGGCGGCAACGGCGCCCCCGGCGGCTACGGCGGCGGCGGTCGAGGCGGCAACGGCGACTCGGGCGCAGACGGCTCGCTCTCAGGGGCCGGCGGTGGTGGCGCGAGCTACATCCTGCCCCACGGGGGTGCGTTCAGCACCCTGTACGCCATCGCTGGGGGTGGCGGCGGCGCCGGAAACACGGGCGGCTACCTGCCCGGCCCGAACGACGGCGCCGGCGGCGCTGGTGGCAACGCCGAGACCGACGGTGGCAATGGCGGCGCCGATACCAGCTCCATTGACCCCGGCCCGGGCGGCCAGGGCGGCGCCAGCGGCAACAACGGCGGCGCCGGCGGCGCTTCCCCCGTCGGTTCCCTCAGGGACGGAGGCAACGGCAGCGCCGGACAGGGCGGCAATGGCGGCGACTACGACTCATACGATGGCGGCGCCGGCGGTGGCGGTGGCGGTGGCCTTGTCGGCGGCGGTGGCGGCGGCTACGGCGGCGACGGCAACCAGGACGGCCCCGGCGGTGGTGGCGGTGGCGGCGGCCAGGGCGGCGTTCAGAACGGCGCCACGCTGGTCAGCGCCATGGACTCGGCCAACGCCGGCGACGGCGTGGTGTCCATCACCTACACGGTCGCGGCCCATATCTCCGTGAACCCGAGTTCGAAGGACTTCGGCACCGTCACCGTCGGGCAGTTCGACACCAACACGCTGACCATCACCAACTCGGGGGAGGCGCCCCTGAACATCGGCCAGGCGAGCCTGACGGGCGCGGACGCCGGCCAGTTCGGCATTGTCTCCGGGAGGGACACCTGCTCGGGGCAGACGGTGACAGGCGGGGGCACGTGCACCATCGCGGTCGCGTTCACTCCCACCCGCGCAGGCTCGCCGACGGCGACCCTGTCGGTCCCGTCCAATGACTCATCAGGCCCGGCGACGGTCGCGCTCTCGGGCAGCGGCCAGCTCCCCGCCTCTCCGCCAGCTCCGACCCCGACGCCGAACCCGCCGGCGTCCAACCCGCCGACGCCGCCCGCACCTCCAGCTCCGAAGCTGGTCGAGCGCCTGACCGCGGTCGGCACCCCCACCACCCAGCAATTGTTCACGCACGGCGAGAAAGTGCAGGTGCACTGCAGCCAAGCCTGCAAGGTCACCGTGGCCCTGGAGGTCTACCACCGGGCCGCCGCGCGCGGCAATCACTATCGCGGCCTGCTGCACGCGCAGATCGCCGTCGAGCCGTGGACGCGGATGACGGTGTCTGAGACCGTCCTGACGATGAGCCAGGCCGGCACCCGGACGGTGTATCTCAAGCTCACTCAGTCAGCCAAGCACGCTCTGTCGTACGCCGGCAGCATCCTGCTGGGCGTCTACACCACGCCCACCGGCGAACACGGCTCGGTCAGCAAGCGCTGGGTGAAGGTCTCCGGCCCGGACATGAACGCGAAGGTCAGCGCTCAGCAGCACGGCGACTGACCCTCGCACCCGACGATTCGCCGGACCCGGGGGCGCCCAGTGGGCGCCCCCGGACGTTCAGGCCGCCCGGGCGTTGCCCGTGCCCGGACGACGGCCGTCTGCTGTCCGCCGGCTTCCCGCTCACGAATAGAACAACGCGATCGAAGACGTCTACCACGCGAGCCCGCCTTGGCGAATGACTAACCGCGGCGCGCTCCTCAACTTCCGAGATACAGTGCCCGCTCCTCAGGTGTCAGGGTCCGCGTCTCCCGCTCCTTGGCGAGTGTCAGTAGCCGCCCGAAGTTGCCGCAGACGTCGCATGGAAGCTCCTCTGGCGGCGGCACGTTGCTGCCGGTGATCAGCGATAGGCCATCGGGCGCGAAAGCGATGTTGTCGCCGAACGATCCGGGCATCGTCTGGATTGGGTCTTGGTCGCGGGTATCCCAGAGCGACACGCCACCCCCGTCTCCTGAGATCGTGGCGAAGAGCTGGGAGTCAGGCGCGAACGCGGCATCGTCGTACTCCCCGGCAGTGCCCAAGAGTGTGAGCAGCACGCGCGGACGCCCCACGCGGTAGAGATAGGCGCGGCCTTCCCAGCTCGCGAGTGTCACGACGTACTCGTCATTGGGGCTGATCGCGCCTCCCCACCCGTCGTGCATTCCAGCGGGTTGCTCGAGTCCGTGGATCGCGTTCAGGACGCGGCCGGTCCGTGCCTGCCAGACGTAGGTGTAGCCAACATCGTCGCTGCTCAAGAGCAGGCTGCCATCGGGGCTGAACTTGAACGCGACGTCGTCGCTGCCGTAGGAGTCGCGGTGGCGGACGTGGCGGGTGAAGGTTGTGAGCGCGCGACCGGTCGCGACATTCCAGACGGTGATCGCTTTGCTCGAGTCGATCGTGGCCGCGAGCTTGCCGTCGGGGCTGAGGATGCCCCCGACAGCGAGCCCGCGTGGGCCGCTGAGCGTGCGGATGAGGGTGCCACCGTGTGTCGAGCGCAGCTGCGCGGGCAGCGCCGCGTAGTGCCCGTGGCTCTGTGACCGTGTGACGAGGAGCAGCCCTCCGACACGACTGAAGGCTGCGTTCGCGTAGCTCTGGCCCTCGACTGGGGGAAGCGTGGCGAGGATCGCGCCGCTGTGCGGGTTGAGCACTTCGAGCCCACCCGGCGTGCCGGATGGGGTGCCCCTCGGCGGCGGCGTCGCCACGGCGGCGAGCGGTGCCAGCAGGTCGACGAGGAAGTTCGACTCGGAGTTCGGCGGGAGCGATTGGCCGCTGCGTACCACGCGCGGCTCGGGCACCGGTGTCGGCGTCGGAACGCCGGTGTTCCAGAGACGCAACGTGCCGTCGCTCGAATAGGTGAGCACGCGTGTGCCGTCGGGCGAGAAACCGGCCAGCGCGACCGAGCCCGGGACGCCCGCGAGCAGCGCCAGCTGCTGGCCGGAGAGCGCATTCCAGACCGTGCTGAAGCCCTGGTTGGAGCCGGTCGCGATGTGGGAGATCTGGCCACTGACGTCCGGCGCGAAAACGGCTTGGCCGGTTGTCGGGTAGGCGCTCTTCAGCTGGGCCACGACCGGTGGCCCGGTCGCCGACCACACGCGGGCGGTGCCGTCATCGCTGGTTGTGGCGATGTAGCCGCCTCCCGGGCTCCAGACCGGGTCGGTGCCGTTCAGGCGAGTTAGCAGACGATCGTTGTTGACGTTCCAGATCTGCGTCTGCTCAGGAGCCGTGCCCGTGCCGAAATCCGGCGAGCCTGCTCCAATCGCGAGCTTGCTGCCATCGGGACTGAAGGCGAGGGAGGAGACGTACTCGAAACCGTTGTTCGCGCCCTCTGCGACGTCCAGCGTACGCAGGCGTCTGCCGGTCAGCGCATCCCAGATCGATGCGGTTCCGTTCTGACTGCCGGTCGCGACGAGCGTGCCGCTTGGGTTGAAGACGATCACGCCGCCCATGTACGACGCGCCGTCGGCGGTGGCGCTCTGGAGCGTGTGCAACAGCCGGCCCGTGCGGGCATCCCACAGCGCGTACGCGCCGCTGATCCCCGGCCCGCTCGCGGTCGCGACAAGAGTCCCGTCGGGACTGATCTGGGCCGATTCGAACTGGATGACGTCGTCGCCCGTGATCCGTACCGGAGGTGCGCTGCCGTCGGGCTCCAAGACCTGGACGAGTCCGGCGCCGCCGGTGAGCAGCTTGTCGCCGCGGTGATCGAACATCGCGACCTGCCCCGCAAACGCCAAGGCCTTGAAAGCGTGCAGCAGGCGCCCGCTCGTGGCACTCCAGATCCGGGTATAGCCGTCCTCGCTCGCGCCCGCCACCAGAGCGCCGTTCGGGCTCCACGCCGCCGCGTCGATCGGGCGGTCGTCGCCGGTCTTGAAGGTGTGCACCAGATGGTTGGCGGGCAGCGCACGGCGCAGCGCGTCGAGCGCCGCGGCGGTCGGGGCAACGTGCGCAGCGTCGGCGGCCAGCAGCAGGCTCAGCTGCGGGTCGTTCTGGAGCTGAAGCACGGACTGGGCCGAGAGCTCGCCCGAGCTTGCGTTGTGTTGCTGCGTGATCGCCTGCTGGCGCTGGATCAGCGCGAACACCGCCAGCCCGATCGCGACCACGAGCGCAACCGACACCGCCGCCCGCGTGCGGCGCAGGCGGCGCGTGGTCGCCTGACGGCTGGCATCAAAGTACTCGTTCTGGAGCGTGCTCAGCCCGGGCTGTTTGCCGGCGGCCCGCGCGCGCCAGGACTCCGCGAGCTCGAGCTCGGAGCCGCCCAGCAGGTAGCTAGCGTCGTGTCCGGCCTTCTCCCACTCGCGCGCCTTCTCGGTCCACTCGGTGTGGTCGCGGATCCATTCGTGGTCGGTTCCGATTTCCGTGATGAGCTGCGACAGCGACCGCTCGTAGTCGGTATCGAACAAGTCGCGTGCCGGGATGAACTGGTAGGCACGCAGCGCCGCCGGCACCGTCTCTAGCGGCGTCTCGCGGATCCGCACCGGCAGGATGCGCTTGTTCAGTCGGTGCGCGAACTCGAGTTCACGCGCGCACTCTTTCGATACCGCCGAATCGGGCGTGAGGAGAAACACGAACGAGTCTGCGGATTCGATCGCACGTTCGAGTTCCTCACCCCAGCGGCTGCCGCCGTGGAGCGCACGCTCATCGAGCCAGGCGCTCGTGCCGCGAGCCTGAAGCCTCGTTCGCAGCTCGACAGCCGCCTCGCGATCGAGATGCGAATACGACAGTAATGCGTCGTAGTGCTCGGGCTGCGGAGCGCTCGTATCCGGGGCGGTTTCAGCGACCGAACTCATGCGCCGGGGACGCTCGGTGCTTCCGAGTTTCGACAACCCCGATGACGGTCCTTAGCCCCCAACAACAAGGGCCATCATTGCCCCATCCAGGTTGCCCTGTCAAGGACAGTCAAGGCCACTGTAAATTTAGCTCCGCGCGAATCTAGGCGAAGAGGGGCTCGGTGGCATCGGCTGGGCGAGGCGACCCGTTAGTTGGCACGACCCTCGACGAGTATGAGATCGTCGAGTCGCTCTGGCGTGGCGGCGCAAGCGCGATCTACACGGCAACGTCGCGACGTGGCGGCAATCCGGTCGCGCTCAAGGTCATCTTCGCTGAGGAAGTCGCTCGCCGCTACGCCCGGATCCTGCCCCTGCTGCGAGATGTCAGCCATCAGAACCTGGTTCCGATCACCGCTGTGGGAGAAGTCAGTGGTTGGCTGTACCTCGTTTCGCCTTACATCAACGGGACCACCCTCGATCGCTTCGAGTTTGGCCAGGGATCCCCCGACCGTGCGCTGGACGAGCTCCTGCCGATCATCGCCCAGGTCGCCGATGCACTGGACGCCCTTCACGCCGCGGGGGTGGTTCATTGCGACGTCAAGCCAGACAACGTGCTCGTGCAGCGGCTGGCCGGGTCCGGGGTGCATGCCTGGCTGACCGACTACGGCATCGCTCAGCCGCGGGGCGAACGACTCATCGGCGACAGGCAGTTCGTCGGCACCCCCGGGTATGTCGCACCAGAACAAATCGTCGGTGAACCAGCCGATCCCCGGGCGGATGTGTTCGGGCTCGCGGTCATGACATATGAACTGTTGGCAGGGCATCCGCCATTCACGCGGGACAGCGAGGCAGCGACGCTATTCGCCACGGTCAACGAGGACCCGCCGGCGATCCCTGGTCTGTCGCTCGCGACCCAGACCGCTCTCTTCGGGTCGCTCGCGAAGCACCCGGATACACGGGCCACGTCAGCATCGAGTTTTGTCGCCGCACTTCGCGCGCAGTCCGACTCCGTGGCCGCGGAGAACTTCCTCGCGCGACCGGCGCCGCCATCGATTCGACCGATCACAGTGGAGGCGCCGCCCCCGTGGCCTGCGGCGGAAGCGCCGGCGCCGCTCGGCCCTGCGTCCCTTGACGCCGATGTGCTGCCGCCGGCGTTCACTGCGCCCACCGCCGATGACGCTCCTGACCCGGTCCCCGAACCCCGAACGGCGCGGGCGGCCCCGGACGCGACGGACGACACCCACCGTCGTGGGCTCCCACCACGTGTTGTTCGAGAGGAGTCACCGATCACTCGGGGCGAGGAAGAGGACTCGGTCGAATGCTCAGTGTTCGCGCCGCCGGTGGTCGCGCGTGGGGACTTGTGCTTTGTCCAAGTGTTTGCGCATCTGGTGGAGCAGGCGGATGAGGTCGCCCGACTCGCGCAGCAATATGACTTCGAAGCGGATGAGCGGGCCGTGCGCACGCTGGAGGTTCCCGTTTTACGCGGATCGCCGCTTACGTTTGAGCTGCGAGTGCCCGGCCTCGGTCTCGACAGCGATCTCGAGTCGCTGATCTGGAACGGACGGCCGGAAAGCGTGCAGTTCGCGGTCGACGTTCCCCATGACTTTCCTCGTTCGACGGTTGTCGGGACTGTGATTGTCAGTCAGAGTTCACGGCCACTCGGGCACGTCAAGTTCAAGCTGGCGATCGGCGCCGCCACGGCGGCGGTGGAACCGGGTGGCGAAGCGGCGCACGCCTACCGTCAGGCGTTCATCTCCTATGCCTCGAAGGATCGCGCGGAGGTCCTGCGTCGTCTACAGCTTCTGGCCGCCGGCCGAATCCACTACTTCCAAGACCTGCTGGACCTCGACCCTGGTGAGCGGTACGAGCGGGAGCTGTATCGCCGGATCGACGAGTGTGACCTTTTTCTCCTGTTCTGGTCCCAGGCCGCCAAGGACTCCGAATGGGTGCGCAAGGAGGCCGAATGCGCTCTGCGCCGACAGGGCGAAGACGGACTCGAGCCCCCGGAGATCTTCCCGGTAATTCTCGAAGGCCCGCCGGTGCCCGAACCATGGCCGAGCCTTGCCGCGCTGCATTTCAACGACAAGCTGCGCTATCTGATCGTCGCCACCGAGGGGGCCGCCGACGTGGCCTCGCGGCGGCGGTTCCAATTGCCGTGGAGACGCTGAACGACGAGACGGCGGGGCATGTCGTGTGATCGCTCTGGCCCGCACGGACGCCCCTCCCCAGCAAGGCGAGACAGAGTTGA
>Ga0335078_10016288_pt1 | contig 11031 bp, 7 predicted proteins | sample Lox_Sample_32_FD_206711 | JGI IMG/M metagenome (GOLD analysis project Ga0335078, IMG submission 206711) | Soil microbial communities from Loxahatchee National Wildlife Refuge, Florida, United States - Lox_Sample_3.2 | ecosystem: Environmental > Terrestrial > Soil > Wetlands | place: USA: Florida...
GCCGGGCCGGCCCGCGCCGCGGTGGAACCGGTCGAAGGCCCGGGCCGCATCCTGCTCGGACATGCCCGGGCCCGAGTCCGCGACCTCCAGCACCGCCCCACCGCGCACCCGGGCCAGCCGGACCGCGACGGGGGTGCCGGGCGGGGTGTGCTCGCGGACGTTGCCCAGCAGGTTGGCCAGCACCTGCCGGATCCGGGCCTCGTCCACCACGGCGATCAGCCGGTCCGGCGTCTCGGCCTTGACCGGGCGGCCCGGCTCCACCGCCGAGGCGTCCGCGGCTGAGTCCCGGACCAGCCCGGCCAGATCCGTTTCGGCCAGGTCAAGGGAGGAGGTGCGGTCCAGCCGGGCGAGTTCGAGCAGTTCGGCCACTAGCCTGCTCATCCGCTGGGACTCCTGCTCGATCCGGCGCATTGCGTTGGGCAGCTGGTCGGGGCCGAGCGCGCCTTGCCGGTACAGCTCGGCATAACCGCGGATCGTGGTCAGCGGGGTGCGCAGCTCGTGCGAGGCGTCCGCGGCGAACTGCCGCACCTTCTGCTCCGAGCGCAGCCGCGCGCCGAACGCGTGCTGGATCCGGTCCAGCATCGTGTTGATGGCCGCGCCGAGCCGGCCCACCTCGGTGCTGCCATCGGCATCTGGCATCCGCGCGGTCAGATCCCCCCGGGTGGTGATCTGGTGCGCGGCGCTGGCCATCTGGCCGAGCGGGGCCAGCCCGCGGCCGATCAGCCAGCGCCCGCTCACCGCGAGCAGCAGGAGCAGTGCGCCGCCGGTGATCAGCTCGGCCACCACGATCCCGCCGACCTGGGTGCTGACCGCGGCGACCGGCCGGGCCACGATGAGCACCCCGCCCAGCCGGCCGGTGCCGCCCCGCAGCAGCCGGGCCACCGCGCGCAGCCGGGGCCCGCCGGCCCGGGGGACCGTAAACGGCTGGGCACCGACATAGTCGCGGGCGGTGTGTGTCGCGATCAGCTCCTGGACCGCGGCCGTCAGTTCCCGGGTCGCGGTGGTATTGCCGGTCAGTGGCTGGACTCGCAGCGGGCTGCGGGTCACCTGCACGGCCACGTAGTCGCCGGGGTTGCTGGCGATCTGCCGGGGGCTGCGCTGCGCGGCGGCGATCAGCTCGGTGTTGAACTGGCCGCCCAGCCGCTTGCTCAGCACGATCGTGCTGACCGCGCCCATGACCAGCAGGAAAACTGCTGTCACCGCGATGAGCAGCACGAGCAGGCGGGCGCGCAGCGACAGCCGCCCGGAACCGGTCATCCCTCCGGCCTGCCGCCGGGAACGGCCGGCCCGCCGGGAACGGCCGGGCCGGCTGGGCCAGCGGAACCGGCGGGGCGGGCGGGACCGGCGGGGCGGAGGCTGTAACCGACGCCGCGCTGGGTGTGGATCAGCGGCGGGCCCAGCGGGTCGAGCTTGTGCCGCAGGTAGCTGACGTAGGTCTCGACGATCTGGGACTGCCCGGCGTAGTCCCAGCCCCACACGTTCTCCAGCAGCTGGGCCCGGGTGAGCACCCGTCCCTGGTGCCGGATCAGGTAGGCGAGCAGCCGGAACTCGGTGGGCGACAACTCGACCGGCGTGCCGGCCCGGTGCACGGTCCAGCGTGACTCGTCCAGCTCCAGGTCCCCGGCGCGGAGCAGCCCAGGGTCTGGGCCCGCCGCCCCGTCGCCCGCCGTCCGCGCCGCCCGGCGCAGTACCGCCCGCACCCGGGCCACCAGCGCCTCGACCGAGAACGGCTTGGTGACGTAGTCGTCACCGCCGAGCGCCAGCCCGGTCACCGTGTCCGAGGAGGTGTCCCGCGCGGTGAGGAAGATCACCGGCACGTCGTTGCCCGTGGCCCGCAGCCGCCGGCACACCTCGAAACCGTCCAGGTCGGGCAGCATGACGTCGAGCACGATCAGGTCGGTCGGGGCGGCTCCCGCCTGCCGCAGCGCGTCCATCCCAGTGGCCGCGGCGCGCACCGCACAGCCGTGGAACTTGAGCGCCACCTGCACCAGCTCACGGATGTTCGGCTCGTCGTCCACGACGAGCACCTGCGGGATCCGGTCGTTGTCGGTCATCGCCTCAAGTGATCACCCGGCCGGCGGAGGCGGCGGGCAGCTGGACAAAGGGTAGTGCCGGAAGGGTAGCGCCGGTGCGGGTGCCGTCCGGGGCCGGGCACCCGCCGGGCAGCCGGCCCCCGGGGGCTGGAACCCGCGGGAGCCGGCCCGATCGCCGGTCAGCTGCCGGATGCTGACGGCGAGGGTGCCGGGCTGGCCGGTGAGCCTGGGCTGGGCGGCCGGATCACGATGAGCCGGGCGTCCTTGGTGCTCGAGACCACGCGCCCGCCGACCCAGACCGGCTGCCCGGTGACCAGCGCGCTGCGCTGCGTCTTGGCGCCGTTCTCCCGGACTACCGTGCTGGCGGTCAGGTCCCAGGTCCAGGTGGTGCCGTCACTGGCCTGCACCACGATGGCGCTACCGCTGACCGACTGGACGGTGCCGCGCTCGAAGGCCAGGGTGCGGATACCGTGCGCGGTGCGGAACGTGAACTGCCCGTCGATGCCGCGCAGCAGCACGATCCGGAAGATGCGGTGGCGCAGCCACCGGCAGTGGCCGGCTGCGGCCCGCGCGGCCCGGGCCGCCCGCGGCAGCCCGGCTATCCGGGCCGCCCGTGCCGCCCGCGCGGCCCGCAGGCACGGATGCGCTACGGCTGCCCCCGCTGTGCCGTTGTTCATCGGGCCCGCGACCGACGTGGCCGAGGTGAGCGACAGCGCGCCGGGTACGTTGGCCGAGTTGAGCGCGGTGTTCAGCGCGGCCGCCTGGCTTCCGGGCGGCGGGCCGGTCCCGGCCGCGGAGGTGTTCCCGGCCGGCGAGGTGCTGGCCGCCGGGGCTGCGCTGCCACCCAGCGATATCCCGGTGAGGACCCCGGCCGCCGCGAGCACCACGGCCGCTGTCAGCCCGATGGCCCAGCGGACGGCACGGCGCCGGTCCCGCGCGTAATGCTCGCCCAGGCCGGATGGCGCTGGGCGGGAAGGCCCGGGCCGTGGGCTGCCGGGCGGGCTGGGATTCATGGCCCAGAACTGCTCGGTGGACCGGGAGTCCTGCGGGTCACCGCCAGCGGGCGGGTACATGTTGTCCATGCCAGCTGAGCATTCCGGGGTGTCCTGGGACACCAGCAGGCAAAGCCTGGGATTTCCCTGGGAGCCCGCTGCGGGCTCACCCGGAGCCGGCTGCGGTCGCCCCGAGCCGACGGCAGGCTCGCCCCGGAGCCGGCGGCAGGCTCGCCCCGGAGCCGGCGGCGGGCCCGGCCTGGAGCCGGGTGCTACATCCGGTCCGGGACCGGGATACCGAGCAGGCCCAGCCCGGTCACCAGCACCCGCAGGGTCAGCGCAGCCAGCGCCAGCCTGCTGTCCCGGACGCCTTGTCCCGGCGCGTTGAGCACCGGGCACTGCTCGTAGAACGTGGTGAACGAACTGGCCACGTCGAACAGGTAGTTCGCCAGCAGGTGCGGTTCCGCGGCTTCTCCCGCCTGCCAGACAACCGCGCCGAAGCCCAGCAGGCGCAGGGCCAGGGCCCGCTCGGGCGGCTCGGACAGCCTGATCGGCCCGCTGACGGCATCCGGGTCGAGGCCGGCCCGGCGGAAGATGGACCGGATCCGCGCCGTGGCGTACTGCAGGTAGGGTCCGGTGTTCCCCTTGAACGAGATCATCCGGTCCCAGTCGAAGACGTACTCGCTGTCCCGGGCCGTGGACAGGTCGGCATATTTAATCGCGCCGATCCCGACCGCCTCGGCGATCGAGGCGCGTTCCGCCTCCCCCAGGTCCGGGCTGGGATTCAGCTCGTCGAACACCTGCCGGGCCCGCTCCACGCCCTCCTGGAGCAGATCGCTCAGCTTGATGGCGTCCCCGGACCGGGTGCGCAGCAGTTTCCCGTCGGTGCTCAGCACGTTGCCGACCTGGGCGTGCTCGAACCGGGCACCGGGCGGGATCCAGCCCGCCTGCCGGGCCACCGCGAAGACCATCTGGAAGTGCAGCGCCTGGGCCGCGCCCACCACATAGATAGCCCGGTCCACGTGCAGGTCCCGGATCCGGAACCGGATCGTGGCCAGGTCGCTGGTGGAGTAGTTGTAGCCGCCGTCCCGCTTGCGGATGATCACCGGGAGGGGCTCGCCGTCCCGCCCGGTGAAGCCGGGCGGGAACGCGCACAGCGCCCCGTCGCTGATCACCGCGACCCCGCTCGCCTGCAGCTCGTCGCAGACCTCGGCCAGCATCTTGTTGTAGAAGCTCTCCCCGCGGATGTCCGCGTCGGTGAGCATGACACGGAGCAGGCGGTATATCCGGTTGAGGTATCGCAGCGACATGTCCACCAGGTCCTGCCACAGCCGGAGTGTGCCGGGGTCGCCGCCCTGCAGCAGCACCACCCGGCGCCGGGCCCGCTCGGCGAACTGCGGATCGCCCTCGAACTTGGCCCGGGCGGCCTGGTAGAAAGCGTTGGGGTCGGTGGCCAGCAGGCCAGCTTCGGGCGAGCTCTCGCCCACGTCGAGCAGGTGCTCAATCAGCATGCCGAACGGCGTGCCCCAGTCACCCAGGTGGTTGTCCCGGATCACCTGATGACCGGCGGAGGCCAGGATCCGGGCTACCGCGTCGCCCACGATCGTGGTGCGCAAGTGCCCGACGTGCATTTCCTTCGCCACATTTGGCGAGGAGTACTCGACCACGATGCGCTGGGCCGGCTCAGCCTGCGGCGTGCCCAGCCGCGGGTCGGCCAGTTCCTCCGTGGCCCGGGCGGCCACCCATTCCTGGGTGAGAGTGAGGTTGATGAACCCGGGCCCACTCACCTCGGGCGGCTCGGCCACGCCGGCCAGGTCGAGGTGGCGGATGACGTCCGCGGCGATGTCCCGTGGCGCCCGGCCGAGCTTCCTGGCCAGCGGCAGGGCCGCGTTCGACTGGAAGTCCGCGAATGAAGACGGCCGGATCACTGGATCGGCGTCCGCATACTCAGCGCCGAAAGCAGCGGCCAGCGCATCCTGCACCCGCTGCGCGAGAACCTCCCGGGGATCAGCCATAGGCCAAGCCTAGCGACGCGCGTCCATCGATCTAACCGTCCCGGGCGGCCGCACGGTGCGGTCCATCGCGCTGCCCGGGTGCTCACCAGGGCACCGCGCTGACCGGCAGCATCGCACTGGGTCAGCTGCGGCGCAGGAAGTGGCGGCCGTGCCCGAGCCGCTCCCTGATCTTTTCGGTGATCTGCCCCCTGACCAGTTCCGCGGCGAGCAGGCAGGCGGAGGTGATGCCCCGCGCGGTGGAAGCGCCGTGCGCGATGACGATGGTGCCCTCCAGGCCGAGCAGGGCCGCGCCGCCGTAGGTCTCGGCGTCCAGGCGGCCCCGGAGTTCGCGCAGCCCGCGCCGCTGCAGCAGGGCGCCGATCCGGGCCGCTCGCGAGTCCTGCAGCACAGCCCGCAGCTGCTGCCCGGCGAACCTGGTCGCGCCCTCCAGGGTCTTCAGCGCCACGTTGCCGGTGAAGCCGTCGGCGACGATCACATTGACCCGGCCCGCCATCAGGTCACTGCCTTCGACGTTGCCAGCGAAGCGGATTGGCAGGGCGCCGTGCGGCGGTGGCGCGGCCAGCAGTTCGTGCGCCCGCCGGATCAGCTTGTTGCCCTTCCCCGGCTCCTCGCCGATGGACAGCAGCCCGACGGTGGGCTCGGCGATGCCGTGCGCGACCTGCGCGTAGGCCACGCCGAGGTGGGCGAACTGGAGCAGCGTTTCTGGCTTTGGGTCGGCGATGGCCCCCGCGTCGACCAGCACCGTCGGGGTGGGGCGGGTGGGCAGCACCACGGCCAGCGCGGGCCGGAGCAGCCCCGGCACTGACCGCAGCCGCAGCCGTGCGGTGGCGACGATGCCCCCGGTCGAGCCAGCCGAGACCACAGCCGCGGCCTGGCCGCGCCGGACGAGCTGACAGGCGATGGCCACGCTGGACCGCGGGCGCCGCCAGCTGGCCAGAGCTCCCTCGTCCATGCCGATGGCATCCTCGGCCGGGATGACCCGCAGCAGCCCGGCCACGTCCTGGTGCGCGGCGATCAGGGTGCGCAGCTCAGCCGCGCGGCCGGTGAGGATCACTGGGGCCTGCAAGGTGGCCGCGGCCGCGGCCGCGCCGGCGACGACCTGCGCCGGACCGTAATCGCCACCCATCGCGTCCACCACGATGTCAGCCCGTTCCGGTGCAGTGCCCGGCGCTGGTTGGTCTAGCATGACAGCTCCCGGTGGGCGCCGGTCACTGCCCCAGCCGCCCGCTGGGGCAGGCGTGCGGGAGGTATGGGGCCAGCATGGCCCCAAGCCTCTCACTGCCTGGCCGTACCGCCACCGTCGGCATGAGCAGTACCTCACTGATCACGCAGGGATCATGGTTGATCATCTGCCCACCGGGTAACCATCTGGCACGATCTGGGACCTGGGGAGCGGGCATCGGGCAAAGTAATAAGACGGCAAAGGAGCGCTTCAGGTGTCGTGGTCGCCGCTCAGGGGGAGGCAGCCGCTAGCGGCGCGGCTGGGGCACCAGTTAGCTGACGGGGACCAGAGAGCACAGCAAGGTAGTCGACGCTATTCAGCGTCTCCTCAGCGTACCTTCGTTGTATTGAGTCCTATATGGGAGCTTTCGTCCCGCTAGCAGTACCCCAGCAGTGCCCCAGCAGTGCTTTAGCAGTGCCCCAGCAGTGCCCCAGCAGTGCCTGAACCTAGCAGTAGCTGAAGGGGGGAGTGCGGCGGGAAGTTTGCCAGCCGCCGGCCAGCACGACCAGCACCCCGGCAAGGCCGCCGGGCGCGCTACCGACCGGAGGGAGACGCGTGACTGTTATTCGGCAGACAGTGTCAGCACCACCAGGTGGTGGACGGCGGTTTCGCGCCTACACCGCGAAGCACCTGGACGAGCTGACCGCGCGGGCGGGCCTCTCCCCCGATGACCGGCTCGCGGTCCGCGCGGTCGGGGCGGTGCTGCCGTTCCGGACCAACTCCTATGTGGTCGAGGACCTGATCGACTGGGCTGCTGCCCCCGACGACCCGATCTACCGGCTGGTGTTCCCCCAGGCTGACATGCTTCCCGCGGACGATGTGCGGCGCATCGCTGACCTGCTGGCCTGCGGGGCCAGCGACCTGGAGATCGGTGCCGCAGCCCACGACGTACGGATGCGGCTCAACCCGCATCCGGCTGGCCAGCTGGCGCTGAATGTCCCCGATCTTGGCGAGGAGCCGCTCCCGGGCGTGCAGCACAAGTATCCCGAGACGGTGCTGATCTTCCCCAAGCAGGGCCAGACCTGCCATGCCTACTGCACGTACTGCTTCCGGTGGGCACAGTTCGTGGACGAGCCCGACCTCAAGATGGCCACGGCCGACATCAGCCGGGTCATGGACTACTTGCGGCAGCACCGCGAGGTGAGCAGCGTCCTGGTTACCGGCGGTGATCCGATGATCATGGGCGCCCCGGTACTGCGCCGCTACCTGGAGCCCCTGCTGGAGCCCGGTCTCGAGCACATCGAGTCGGTGCGCATCGGCAGCAAGGCGCTGGCCTACTGGCCACAGCGGTTCGTCTCCGACCCGGACGCGGACGAGACGCTCCGCTTGTTCGAGCGGGTGATCGCATCCGGCCGGACGCTGGCTTTCATGGCGCACTTCTCCCACCCGCGGGAGCTGAGCCCACCACTGGTGGCCGAGGCGGTGCGCCGGATCAGGGCCACCGGGGCCGTGATCAGGACCCAGGCCCCGCTGATCAGGACGATCAACGATGATCCAGCGGCCTGGGCCACCATGTGGCGCGCCCAGGTCCGGATGGGCATGGTGCCCTACTACATGTTCGTGGAACGCGACACTGGGCCCCAGGACTACTTCGCCGTCTCGCTGGCCCGCGCCTACAGCATCTACAGTGCGGCCTACCGGCAGGTGTCCGGGCTGTGCCGGACCGTCCGCGGGCCCTCGATGTCGGCGACGCCGGGCAAGGTCTGCGTCGACGGGATCGCCGAGATAGCCGGGCAGAAGGTATTCGTCCTGCACATGATCCAGGCACGCGACCCGGACCTGGCGGGCAGCCCGTTCTTCGCCCGGTACGACCCGGACGCGACCTGGCTCTCCGACCTGGAGCCCGCGTTCGCCGCCCGCTTCCCGTTCGAGCCCGACCCGGAGGACCTGCCCGGCCTCTGGTCCCCACCCGTGTTCGAGCCAGCGGGCTGAGCCACCCGGCCCCGCCTGAGCCCGGGGCCCTTTCCCCCGGCCCCCGGCTCAGGCCTGGTGCGGGGTGGGCGCTGGCCCGGGCTGGGCTGGCGCCGCGCCCGCCCGCTCCCCAGGCACCAGGTCCGGCAGCGCGGGCCCGGCTGGCCGGCCATTCCTGAGCAGGAAGCAGCTGGCCGCGCCGACCAGCAGCAGGGTGACGGTCAGCAGGAACGTCGACCGCATGGCACTCACGAACCCGAACGTGAACACGTCGTGGGCGATCCGCGCGAACTCGGCGATTATGCGGGCCGGCAGCCCGGGCGGCAGCTTGGCCGACCCGCCGTTCTGCCCGGCGCCGACCTGGATGCCGCTGCTGGCCGAGTGCTTGATCCCGGCCACGAACGGGCCGCGCAGCTGGGGCGGCAGCGCGGCCGAGCGGGTGATGGCCTGGCTGGTCATCGCCGACACGAGCCGGTTCTGCAGCAGCGCGCCTACCGCCGCGGTGCCAATGACCAGGCCGACCTGCCGGACGGTGTTGAGCACGCCGGAGGCCGCCCCGGCCATCCGCGGGTCGATGTTGCGCATGGCCACGGTCACCATCGGGGCGAAGATGCAGCCCATGCCGGCCCCGGCCACAATCAGCGGGGCGAGGAACACGTACCAGGCGGACGTGGTGGTGGCCACGGCTGCGGCCCAGCCCATGCCCGCCGCGAACAGCGTCAGGCCGCTCATCAAGATGTACTTGCCGCCGATCTTGTCGGTCAGCCGCCCGGCCACCGGGGCCAGGAACATCGATACCACCGAGGCGGGCGCCAGGGCCAGCCCGGCCCGCAGTGCGGTGAAGCCCAGCACCGACTGCAGGTAGATGGTGAAGGGCAGGAAGATGCCCATCATGCCGACGGCCAGCGTGCCGGACACCCAGTTCACCACTGCGTAGTTCCGGTCGCGGAACAGCGCGAACGGCACCAGCGGCTCCTTGTCCTGGGTCACCCGCTGCAGCAGCAGGAAGGCGAGCAGCAGCACCACGCCGGCGCCGAGCACCAGCGGGATGCTGATGAACGAGGTGATCGTGCCCCAGTTGTATTTCTGCCCCTCGACCAGGCCATAGCAGATGGCCAGCAGCCCGGCGCTGGCCAGCAGCACACCCGGCACGTCGATCCGGTGCCGCCGGCCGGGCCGCATGTCCGGGATGATGAGGAACGTCAGCACCAGGGCGATTACGCCGAACGGCACGTTGACATAGAAGATCCACCGCCAGTCGAACGCCGTGACCAGCAGCCCGCCGAGCGTCGGCCCGGCGATGGTGGCCACCCCGGCCACCGCGCCCCAGACACCGAAGGCCGCGCCGCGCCGGTCGGCCGGGAAGGTGTTGGTGATGATCGTCAGCGTCTGCGGCATCAGCATGGCCGCGCCCAGGCCCTGCACGGCCCGGAACCCGATCAGCCAGCCCGGGCTGGGGGCCGCCCCACAGGCGGCCGAGGCCAGGGTGAACACCGCCACCCCGCCGGCGAACATGATCCGTGGCCCGATCAGGTCACCGAGCCGGCCCGCGGTGATCACCAGTACCGCGAGCACCAGGGCGTAGGCGTTGATCACCCAGAGGATGTCATCGAGGGACGCGTGCAGGTTCGTGATCATGTCTGGGATAGCGATGTTCACGATCGTCAGGTCCAGCAGCGTCATGAAGAACCCGAGCGAGACGACCAGCAGCACGGCCCACGGATTCCCCCGGAACTTACTCACGCCCGCTCCTGTTCCCCGGTCTTGCGCCGCCCGGACTCATCACCGCCGCCCGCCCGGGCTGGGCCCCGGCATGCGCCTCGGTACACGTGCTGATCTCCTGATCGTAGACCGGGTCACCGACAGAACGGCCCAGCCTGGGGCCCAGCCGGCCACCCCGAACCCCGTTCGGTTGGCTGCGGCGGGCGGGAAGTATGCTTCCCGGCCATGGAACTGAACGGAACCGCAGCGATCATCTCCGGCGGGGCCAGCGGACTCGGTGCGGGGGTGGCCCGCCGGCTGGCCGCTGCTGGCGTCGTGACCGTCGTCGCCGACCTCAACGAAGAACAGGGCAAGACGGTCGCAGCGGAGACAGGCGGCCTGTTCGTGAAGACGGACGTGGCGGACGAGGGCTCGGTCACGGCCGCCGTGGAGATGGCCGCGGCCCAGTCCGCGCCATTGCGGATCGTGGTGAGCTGCGCCGGGATCGGCTGGGCCGCGCGGACCGTCGGCCGCGACGGCACGCCGCACGACCTGGCCTCGTTCCGCAAGGTCATCGACATCAACCTGATCGGCACCTTCAACCTGATGCGGATCGGCGCCGCGGCGATCGCCCGTACCGAGCCGGCTGACGCGGACAATCAGCGGGGCGTGGTGGTCAACACCGCCTCAGTGGCTGGTCTCGAGGGCCAGACCGGCCAGGTGGCCTACTCGGCGTCCAAGGGCGGGATCATCGGGATGACCGTCCCGGCCGCCCGCGACCTGTCCGTGATCGGGGTCCGGGTGAACACGATCTGCCCCGGGATCATCGACACCCCCATCTACGGCACCGGCCAGGCCAGTGAGGACTTCAAGGCCAAGCTGGCCGCCCCGGTCGTGTTCCCCAAGCGGATGGGTACCGCCGCTGAGTTCGCGCACCTGGTTCAGGCGCTGATCGAGAACGACTACATGAACGCAGAGGTCGTCCGGTTCGACGGTGCCATCCGTTTCCAGCCCAAGTAAGCAATACGCACGGTTCGCCGAGTTGGCCAGCCGCCGCTGCCCAGCTGCCGTGGCTGGTGACGAGCGGCGCCCCCGGCGCGGCTGACCTGCCTACGAGCCGTGGGGACCGTGCTTACCAGCCGTGCTTACCAGCCGTG
>Ga0335078_10016289_pt1 | contig 11031 bp, 9 predicted proteins | sample Lox_Sample_32_FD_206711 | JGI IMG/M metagenome (GOLD analysis project Ga0335078, IMG submission 206711) | Soil microbial communities from Loxahatchee National Wildlife Refuge, Florida, United States - Lox_Sample_3.2 | ecosystem: Environmental > Terrestrial > Soil > Wetlands | place: USA: Florida...
CTCCAACCCCGTGACCAGGCGATTCATGGGATCGGTCACCGTCACCGGAACCAGCACCAGATCCACATCTTTCGTAACCGGCTTGGTGTGGGTGCGGAGCGAGGGATCGACGCCGGGTGGAAAGTCGGGCGAGGGCGCTGCGTCGGCTTTCTTGGTCTACCGCGGAGTGACGTGCACCTCGTCCTGCGCCAAGGCGGGCAACACCGCCCAGCAGGCGATCAGGCACAAGCCGAGCAGGAAGAGCAAGGTCTTGCGAGCGCACACGGTTACTTGGACGGGGCTGCCGAGAAAATGTCCCGCCGTATGAGGTGAAGAGCGAAGCTGGAACGTCGAGCCGCTTGACCCGAATGCCGAACTGCCGAGGCGGGCCATAGGGAACCCCTGATTGCTGCTGATGTTATCACATGAGGCGGCGGCCGAAACAGATAACGGCCCTCCACCCTGGCGGGACCCGAATTTGCTGAACCTATGGATGTGATTCACGTCATTCTGGTTTTCTTGGTTGATTGCTAGAATCGAGCTTCCCGAGGAACTGCATCGGTTCACCACGGAGGCACGGAGAGCACGGAGGTTTCGTAAATTCAGAGTTAACTCAGTGTCCTCCGTGCCTCCGTGGTGAATACCAAACTGATAACCTCACGCCCCGGGATCAGGACTCCTATGGCAGACATACTTCCTTTTCGCGCTCTTCGCTACGACCTCTCCAAAGTCAAAGCCGGCGAGGTGATGACTCAGCCTTACGACAAGATCACTCCCACCATGCAGAACGAGTATTACGCGGCCAGCCCTTATAACCTCGTACGGATCATCTTGGGCAAGCCGCAATCGAATGATGACGGCATCGAAAACGTCTACACGCGCGCCGCGGCGTGCCTGCGCCAATGGCAGGCCGAGGGCGTGCTGAAACGCGATGCCGAGCCCAGCATTTATGTGTACGTGCAGCGCTTTAAGCTTCCTGGCGATCCCAGTGGCGCCGAGATCGAGCGCCGCGGCTTCATCGCGCTCGGCCGGGTGGACGATTACGACCGCAAGGTCGTCTATCGCCACGAGCAGACGCTGAGCAAGCCCAAGGCCGATCGCCTGAACCTGCTGCAGACCACGCAGGCGCACTGCGAGCAGATCTTCATGCTCTATAGCGACCCGGCGGACGAGATCGCCAAACTGCTGAAGCAGGACACGCCGCCGACCATCGAGCTGCGCGACGAATACGGCGTGCTGCATCAGTTGTGGAAGGTCTCCGATCCGGCGACGGTCGCCGCCGCCAAGGCCAAGATGGCCGACAAGAAGCTGATCATCGCCGATGGCCATCATCGTTACGAAACCGCGCTCAACTATCGCAACCAGATGCGGGAGCAGGTGAAGGGTGACGCCGATGCCCCATACGAGCGCGTCGTCATTACCTTCGTGAACATGGACGCGCCCGGTCTGGTGATCCTGCCGACGCATCGCGTGGTCTTTGGCCTGGCGAGCTTCAGCATCTTCGACATGGTCGCCGAGCTGCGCGATTACTTCGAGGTGGAAGACATTGGGCCGGTGTCGGATGTAACGGCCGCGGTGCAACGGCTGCGCGAGGCCGGCAACGACGGCACCGCGCTGCTGGCAGTGACCGCACACAGCGCTTTCTTGCTGCGGGCGCGTAAAGATGTTCAGCCGGCAAAGCTGAAAGATCTTTCGCCGGCGCAGCGCGGTCTCGACGTCGTGCAGCTGCACAAGCTGGTTCTGGAAGAGACGCTCGGAATGTCGGAAGAAGACATTCGCGCGCAGAAATACCTGAAGTACGTTCGCGACGCCGCCGAGGCGGTTGAGGAAGTACGGAAGGGAACGGCGCAGGTAACTTTCCTGATGAACCCCGTGCGCATCGAGCAGATGCGCGATATCGCCTTCGCCGGCGAAGTCATGCCCCAGAAGTCGACCGACTTCTATCCCAAGATGCTCAGCGGACTGACGATCTACTCGGTGGAGACGGCGGCACAAGGGAAGCGGGAGTTCGGTAAATAAAGCGGCGAGCCGTCTCTTGTGCCGCTTCGGGAATCAGCGCGCGTGCTGTTTTCCAACTTCCCGCCGCGTCATTTATACTTTGAAGTTTTCGCGGCACTCATACTCGCGATTTTTCAATGCAAGGAGCACCGGTGAAGGTCCTGGTCTGCATGAAGCAAGTCCCGCAGAAGGACGCGCCGCTCAAGCTGAACGAGAGCGGCACGTGGATTCGCGACGACGTTTCCTACGAAGTGAATGAGCCCGACGCCTACGCGCTGGAAGAGGCGTTGCGCCAGAAGGAAAAGCACGGCGGCGAAGTTGTGGTGATCACCAGCGGCCCGGCGCGCGCGCAGCAGGTTCTGCGCGAGGCGCTGGCCAAGGGCGCCGATCGCGCGATTCATCTTGAAGGCGATGGTTTCGTTGGCCTCGATGCTTTCAACACCGCGAAGGCGTTTGCGGCGGCGATCAAGGACGAAACCTTCGATCTGATCTTCACCGGCCTGCAGTCCGACGACTACGGCTTCGCCCAGACCGGCGTCATTCTGGCTGAGCTGCTGGGCTGGCCGCACGCGACCATCATCATGCAGATCGAGAAGACCGATGCCGGCATTCGCGTGAAACGCGAGCTCGAAGCCGGCTTCTTCCAGTTCGTCGACATGCCGCTGCCGGCCGTGCTGACCATCCAGTCCGGCATCAACAAGCTGCGCTATGCGACGCTGATCGGCATCAAGCAGGCCAAGAACAAGCCGCTGAAGAAGGTCAGCTTCGACGAGATTAAATCTGCCCTGGGCGACAATTTGCAGAAGATCGAGAAGCTATACATTCCGCAGAAAACGAAGAAGACGGAGGTGATCGAAGGACCTCCGGCGGAGGTGGCGAAGAAGCTGGTGGAGAAACTGAAGAACGAGGTGCGGGTGATCTAAAGAAGCAATTAGCAACTAGCAACTAGCAATTAGCTACTGCTCGTTGATGTCGTGTATTGGCGGAAACGGAAATCACGGTTGGATCTTTTAAGAGCAAGGTTTAGCTAATTGCTAGTTGCTAATTGCTAGTTGCTAGTTCGGCATCTAACCGGGTGGGCCCATATTTCTGAAAGGAGCTCTGCTCGTATGCCAGGATTCGATCGCGACCAGGCCGCCATTGACAACACCGTTGAGAACCGTCAACTCGGCTCCATCATGCTTACCGTGGGATGGATTCTTCTCTGGATGGATGCGGTGCTCGGCGTCTTCTTCTTCATCAGTCTGCGCAACGGATCAATGTTTTGGCCAATATGGCTGGCCATTGAAGGCGTGCTGGGACTGGCGCTGGTGATCATGGGAACACGCTACCGTCGAGCGATTGGCGCAACCCGTCTCGGTCAGCGCGAACTGCGGCACACGCTGGCGCAGCAGCGGCAGGACGAGGCCGAGGATCAGCACGTAGCCTGACTGTCTCGTGCGCGAAGAGTTTGGGTAGGAGAGGGTGGCAAGTCGCAGGTTGAAGCAGGAGGCGGCTATGTCATCGATTGAAGAGAAACGTGAAAACGGCTCAGCCATCATGGTGATTGGCTGGCTGATGATGTTGTTCGGATTTCTGGTGATGTTCTTTCATCCGGCGGCCATGAAGCTGGGTGAGACGCGGTTTGCCTGGATTGCGGCCTGTCTGGGTGTCGCGGGTTTGATGTTAAGCCTTGTTGGAGTACTGGTCAGACGCCGCAACCGCTGAGCCAGACAGTGGGTCAGGAGGCGTAAGAAACTTGCGCCGGCGCTCCGGCGTCGGCTGAACAGTTTGCTGAAAAACTCCATCGCGCGCGTTTTGTGTCGCCGGCTAAAGCCGGCTGGGATAAAACTAAACGACTTATCGGCACGACTAAAGTCGTGCCCTGATACGAACCGGTCAAAATCTGAGTTTTTCAGCAAACTGTGAAGCCGACTCAGGGCAGAAACAAAAAGCTTTATCGGCACGACCGAAGTCGTGCCCTGACTCATGTCCTCCGAAGACGAATTTTCTTGGCAGTTTGTTTAGCCGGGGCACATGTTTCAAGTTAGCCAAACCGACGGTACGCAAAGGCCGTTCTTGGCTAATCGCTAGTTGCTAATTGCTAATTGCTTCTTAAGGACTCAAATGGCAGATACGATCCTGGTTGTAGTCGAACAACGTGAAGGCAAGTTGAATCGCGTTTCTCTGGAAACTCTTACCGGCGCGCAGGCGCTGGCAGCGGAGACGGGCTGGACCCTGGAAGCGGCGGTCGCCGGCAGCGGCGTCGGCGAAATCGCCGGCGAAATCGCAAAATACAAGGTCGCGAAGGTCTACGACATCGAGTCAGCCAAGCTCGAACCTTATACTCCCGACGGCTTCGTCGCTGCGCTCCAGCAGTTCATCGAGCAGAAGCAGCCCAAGCTGGTGCTGATGCCGCACACCTACCAGGTGCGCGACTTCGCTCCCAAACTTGCCGCCACGCTAAATCGCTCGCTCATCAGCGACGCGATCGGTTACAAGTACGAGGGCGGAAAACTGCTTTTCACCCGCCAGATGTTTCAAGGCAAGTTCGCAGCGGATGTCTCGTTTGTCGGCGCGGCGCCCTATTTCGCGACCTTCCAGAACGGCGCCTTCCGCGGCGACCAGGTGCAGGCGGGCGACTCCGCGGCGCCGGTTGAAACGGTCAACATCGCGGTCGCCGATGGCGTCGTTCGCAACAAGCCGGAAGCTCCGTTCAAAGAGGCGAAGCAGGCTGTCGACTTGACGCAAGCCGAGATCATTGTCGCGGTCGGCCGTGGCATCAAGGAGCAGAAGAACATCGACATCGCCAAACAACTGGCGGACGCGCTGGGCGGCGAGATCGCCGCGTCGCGTCCCATCTGCGATTCCGGCTGGCTGCCCATGGATCGCCAGGTCGGATCGTCCGGGCAAACCGTGGCGCCGAAGCTCTACCTTGCGCTGGGCATCAGCGGCGCAATCCAGCACGTCGTCGGCATGAAAGGCGCGCGCACCATCATCGCCGTCAATAAGGATTCGGAGGCTCCCATCTTCGAGATCGCGGATGTCGCGGTGGTCGGGAACCTGTTCGAGATCGTTCCACCCCTGGTTGAGGAAGTGAAAAAGGCGAAGAGTGCTTAGACCTGGGGCAAGGGGCGGTCACAGAGCTTTCGACCACGGTTTTTCGTCTGTGCGGGTGTTCTCGCTGCCTTCGAAACCTGCTATTCTGATTTCAGCTGCATCATACAAGCTGTACACTTCCCGCGTCCCAGGGTTCGTGTTCGAACTGCGCAAGAACAAAAGCCTGCCTGGCTGCGTACATCACATTGTCTTGCGCAGCCTCCGATATCTGACAATGTGGCATAGTTCCGTCGAAGCGTATAAGAAAGCAACCAAGCCTTGGGCTCCGGAATTACCAAATGATCGTCTTTCGTAAGCCGCTCCCTAATATTGATCGTCCCGTAATGGAAGCTGACGTTGTAATTGTCGGCGGAGGGCCTGCCGGCATGGCCTGTGCCTTGCGGCTCTCGCAGCTCATCGATGAGCACAACGCCAAGAATCCCGACGCGCAGTTGAGCAAAGAAAACATCTACGTGCTGGAGAAAGCACGCGAGATTGGCGCGCACTGTCTCTCCGGCGCTCTGCTCGATCCCCGCTCCATGCGCGAGCTGCTCCCGGGCTTTGAAAAGGAAGCGCCGCTCGACGCGCCGGTGAAAAGTGAAGCTGTCTACTTCCTCACGCGCAGCGGCAAATTCAAATTTCCCGTTACGCCGCCGCCCATGCGCGATCATGGCAACTACGTCATTTCGATCAACAAGTTCATGAAGTGGCTGGGCAGCAAGGTAGAAGAGGCGGGGATCACCGTCTTCACCGGCTTTGCCGGCTCCGAATTGCTCTTCGACTCCGGCCGCGTGGCCGGCGTTCGCACCGACGACAAAGGGGTCGACAAGGCGAACCAGCAGAAATCCAACTTCGAGCCCGGCTACGATCTCAAATCCAAGGTCGTGATCCTCGCCGAGGGCACGCGCGGTTCGCTGACCAAACAGCTCCTCGGCCGTTTCCAGCTCGACCGCGATCGCAATCCCCAGACCTACGGCGTCGGCGTCAAGGAGCTGTGGGAGCTGCCCGCCGGCCGCGTGGCGCCGGGTCATGTCATCTACACGATGGGTTACCCGTTGACGCCAACCGAGTATGGCGGCGCTTGGATCTACGGCTCAAAAGACAACATCGTCTCTCTCGGATTCGTCACCGGCCTGGACTACCAGGACCCGCGCATTGATCCGCAGCACATTCTGCAGGAATTCAAGAAACATCCCTTCATTGCCAGGTTGCTCGACGGCGGAAAGATGGTGCGTTACGGCGCGAAGTCTCTGCCTTACGGCGGCTGGTGGTGCATTCCGCCGCTGGCCGGCGATGGCTGGATGATTCTCGGCGACTCCGCCGGATTCTTGAATTCACAGCGGCTGAAGGGAATTCATCTTGCCATCAAGAGCGGCATGCTGGCAGCCGAGACCGCCTTCGACGCCATGGTCAAGCAGGACTTTTCGCTGCACATGCTGGAGACGTTTCAGACGCGGGTCGAGAAAAGCTGGATCAAATCCGAGCTATGGCCGGTGCGCAACTTCCATCAGGGATTTGAGAACGGTTTCTATTCCGGGATGGTTCACGCCGGCATTCAGCAATTTACTGGCGGGCGCGGTCTGCAGGGCCGCTATAGCAACGAGCCCGGACACCAGCGCATGAAGCGGCTGAATCGCTTGCCCGCCGATGGCGGTCCACGCAGCCACTTGATTGGTCCGGCGAAGGGTGCCGGCAAGCTCACCTTCGATAAGCTCACCGACCTTTACCACTCAGGCACGAAGCACGAAGAGGATCAGCCGGCGCATCTGGTCATTCACGACACCACCATCTGCAACGAGCGCTGCGTTACGGAGTTTGGCAATCCCTGCAAGAACTTCTGCCCGGCGAACGTGTACGAGATGGTCGAGGCGCAGGACACCCCCAGCGGCCTGGAGATTCACCTCAACCCCTCAAACTGTGTTCACTGCAAAACCTGCGACATCATGGACCCGTACGAGATCATAACTTGGGTCCCGCCGGAGGGCGGGGGTGGTCCGAATTATGAGGGGATGTGATGGGAACGGTAGCTTCTGGCTTACTCGCAGACCGCGGGCAAATGTGGTTGCCGAAGAGTCTGGCTGCTGTTTGATGGGCGGTCTCGCCCGGCACGTAGCTAGTTTTTGCACCCCACCCGCATGATTCACACTTGGCGCCAATTACACCTGTAGCAAAATAAAATCTTACCCGTGGCTCTCCCTGTTTCATTCAGTTGTTCTCCTAGGAGTAGCACAATGTATTAAATGCTGCGCAACCTCCGTGCTATCCAACAGCACAATCGCGTCACAATCGCGCCATTCATAAATACACACATATGTGCAAGATGTCAATGGCCCTGAAGTAGCACTCCTGGGCAAAATAGAAGACGATACAAGCAGAATGACGCGATTTGGCAGTCCTCAGGTTGTCCTGTAGTGCGATGGTAGAATAAGAAGATTACATGCCTGTGAAGACCGATTCTGTAGCCTTGCTGGACGCCATTCCTGAGAGTCCGGAGGCTGCAGCTCCCAAGAAAATAGGATTTGTGAGCCTTGGCTGCCCCAAGAACCTGGTGGACAGCGAGGTCATGATGGGCCTGCTCGCGCAGAGCGGCGCGCAGATCACGCCGCGCGCCGAAGACGCCGACATCATCGTCGTCAACACCTGCTCGTTCATCGACACGGCTAAGCAGGAGTCGGTGGACACCATCCTGGAGATGGCGCAGCACAAAGTTGCCGGGCGGGCGCAGAAGCTGATCGTCGCCGGATGCCTGGTCGAGCGCTATCGCAACGAGATCCAGAAGAGCATTCCCGAAGTGGACGCGGTCGTCGGTACGGGTGAGCTGGAGCAGATCCTGAAAGCTGCGGGAATCGAACCGGTGGTGCCCCAGGTTCGCGGCCCGGGTTTGGACGCTAACCTGGGATCCCCGTTCGTCATCCTGAAAGCGCGGCCGGAAGGCGACGCGCGGGAAGCGGCGGGAAGATTCTCCAAGGAAGGCTGGGATGGCGCCATCGCCGACCTGCCGAATTATCTTTACGACGAGAACACGCCGCGTCTGCTGGCGACGCCGAAATACTCGGCGTACATCAAGATTGCCGAGGGCTGCGATCATCCGTGTTCGTTTTGCATCATCCCGCAGCTGCGGGGAAAGTTTCGCTCGCGCCGCTTCGAATCGGTCGTCGCTGAGGCAGAGCGCCTGGCGCATCAAGGCGTCCGAGAGATCACGCTCATCGGACAGGACACGACCTGCTATGGCGAGGATCTCGACCTGAAGGATGGTCTCGCGCTGCTGCTGGAGCGCCTGGCGCAAATCGACGAGCTGCGCTGGATCCGCTTCCTCTACGCCTATCCCAACAAGATTACCGGCAAGCTGCTGGAGACGATCGCGGCGCACGAGACACTTTGCTCCTATATCGATGTCCCGCTGCAGCACGCCGCAGCGAATGTCTTGAAGCGCATGAAACGCGGCGCCGGCGCGGAGATTTTTCTGCGCTCGATCGAGAAGATGCGGCGCGAAGTTCCTGACCTCACTCTGCGCACGTCTTTCATCGTGGGCTTCCCCGGTGAAACCGAAAGCGACTTCGAGCAACTCTGCCAGTTCGTCCGCGAAGCGCAGTTCGATTGGCTCGGCGTCTTCGGATACTCCGATGAAGAAGGCGCCAAGGCATTCGATCTTGCCGACAAGGTTCCGGCGAAAGAAATCGAGCGTCGCCGCAAGAAGCTGCTGTCGATTCAGAAGCAGATCAGCCGCAAGAAGAAGCGCGCGCTCATCGGCAAACAGTTCGATCTGCTGTTGGAAGGCCCGTCGTCGGAGACCGATCTGTTATGGGAAGGCCGCACCGCAATGCACGCTCCCGAGATCGACGGCACCGTGTACGTGAACGACTTCGGCGATCACGAAGTCCGCGAGGGTGAGTTTTACCGCTGCGAAATTACGGAAGCGCATGACTACGATGTGGTGGCGAGAATAATCTAAGGGCGCTGCCATGCCGACTGATGCCGAACGAAAAATGGTCCTGGAAGAACGTGAAAGGCGGAAGTTGCTGCGCCAGGGCGTCGGTCTGTACACATATGAGCAGCAGCGAAATACAACGCCTTTCCAATTTGTGGCCCAGATTGTTGTTGGCGCGATTGTTTTCATTACTGGCGTAATTCTTTTCTTCTCGATTTGGGGAATCCGAGCTCGCGAAATATCGGATTACGGCAGTCCCACCTCGCACTTAGGCGGTTTTGCAGCCAGCGTGGCGCTGCTTCTCATCGGAATCTTTATGGCACATGCAGGTGTCATCTTTTACTGGAGAAGGTTTAAGTCGCATCGCAAAAGCGGAACTAACCGAGTTCGGTAATGCCTAAGAAAACAGTTCGCAGCCTCCGCTGCCCCACCTGCCGCAAGATCGTGTTGCGCTCCGAGCCGGAGTTTCCTTTCTGCAGCGAGCGCTGTCGCCTTATCGATCTGGGCAGGTGGGCAAGCGGCGGCTATGTCATCTCTACGCCGCTGAACGATCCGGAGATCATCGATTCCAGCTATCCTGAACAAGATGGAAAAAAACCAAACTGAGCCCACGCCAACTCGAGCGCCACGCTGGGCTACGTTGGTCGCCACTTTTTTCGGCGCAGGACGTCTGCGACCCGCGCCCGGAAGCTGGGGATCGCTGGCCACCGTGTTGCTGTGGTGGTTGCTGGCCTCGCATCTTTCACCCTCCGCGCGGCTTCCCGTGATCCTGGTGCTGATCGTCGTCGTCGTCGCGATCGGCATTCCCGCCGCAACGCTCGAGGAGCGCGGCTGCGGCAAGCACGATCCCGGGCATGTCGTCATCGACGAAGTTGCCGGGCAACTGGTGACGCTGATTGCGTGTCCCATCGTGTGGCAAGCGCTGCTCTCGGGCTTTATACTTTTTCGTGGCTTCGACATCCTAAAGCCGCCGCCCGTGCGCAGCCTGGAAAAACTGCCGGGCGGCACCGGCATCGTGGTCGACGATTTAGGCGCAGGCATCTACGCACTGATTCTTTTGCAAGTGCTGGTGCACCTGGGAATTGGACGGTAAAACGTTGTCGGTTGGAGATAAAACGGTTGTCGGCTGTCAGCTGTCGGTTGTCAGCCAGCTTTCGATTCGAGCGGATTGGGAATAAGCTTCCCTCTGCCGCGGCCACATTTCGATACTGACCATCAACAACCGGCAACCGACAACGGTTCTTATGAAGACGGGAAGCAAGAACGTGAACGGGAAGCCGCACATCGAGGCGATCGATCCCGTCTGCGCTCTGCCTGGCGGTGAGATTCGCATCGTCGGCAGCGGCCTCGGTCCGCACCAGCTCCGCCGTCCGCGCGTCAGCTTCGGCGAGGTCGACGGCCCGGTGATCATCAGCTCCGAGCAGTTCATCGTCGCGCGCGTTCCCGACGGTGCGGCATCGGGCGAGGTCGTCGTCTCCAGCAACGGCTCGCGCAGCAATCCCGGCGAAGTTCGCGTTGCGGTGCCGATCGCCGAAAACCTGCATCCGGTGGCCAATCCCGCCATCGATGCGCACGGCGACATCTACGTCACCTTCTCCGGCTCGCGCGGGCAGAAGGTTCCCATCGCCATCTACCGCATCGATAACAACTACACCGTCAAGCCGTTTCTGCACGAGATGATGAACGCCACCGGCCTCGCCTTCGATCGCGCCGGCAGCCTGTATGTCTCCTCGCGCTACGACGGCACGGTGTATCGCGTTGCGCAAAATGGCACGATGACTTCCTACGCCGAAGGCATGGGCGTGGCGACCGGCATCGCCTTTGATCGCGCCGGCAACCTGTACGTCGGCGACCGTAGCGGGACGATCTTCAAGATCGGCCGCGACCGCCAGATCTTTGTCTTCGCGACCATCGAGCCCAGCGTCGCCGCCTATCACCTCGCCTTCGGCAACAATGGCAACCTGTACGTCACCGGGCCGACCACCTCCAGCTTCGACGCGGTTCATCAGATCGATCCGCATGGCGAGGTCAGCGAGTTCTATCGCGGC
>Ga0335078_10016290_pt1 | contig 11031 bp, 9 predicted proteins | sample Lox_Sample_32_FD_206711 | JGI IMG/M metagenome (GOLD analysis project Ga0335078, IMG submission 206711) | Soil microbial communities from Loxahatchee National Wildlife Refuge, Florida, United States - Lox_Sample_3.2 | ecosystem: Environmental > Terrestrial > Soil > Wetlands | place: USA: Florida...
AAGCCGCCATACCAGGGGAGGATGGCGATGTCGGCGATCGTGTAGGTGCTGCCCGCGATGTACTCGCTTTCGGCCAGACGGCGATCGAGCACGTCGAGCTGGCGCTTCACCTCCATCGCAAAGCGATCGATCGCATATTCGATCTTGGTCGGTGCGTAAGCGTAGAAATGGCCAAGGCCGCCGCCGAGATAAGGTGCGGCTCCCATCTGCCAAAACAGCCAGGAGAGGCATTCGGCGCGCGGCGCGGCCTCCGTCGGCAGGAACGCGCCGAATTTTTCGGCGAGATAGACCAGGATCGCGCCGGACTCGAACACTCGAATCGGCGTCGGGCCGCTGCGGTCCATCAGCGCCGGTATCTTGGAATTGGGGTTCACCGCCACGAAACCGCTGCCGAACTGATCGCCGTCGCCGATCCTGATCAGCCACGCATCGTATTCCGCGCCACGCCGTCCCAGCGCCAGCAGCTCCTCCAACATGATCGTGACCTTCACGCCGTTCGGCGTGCCGAGCGAGTAGAGCTGTAAGGGATGGCGGCCGATCGGCAGGTCCTTGTCGTGCGTCGGTCCGGCGATCGGGCGGTTGATGGTCGCGAAGCGGCCGCCGCTGGGCTTGTTCCAGGTCCAGACCTTCGGCGGAACGTATTCAGATGAGCTGGTGTCGGATGAGCTGGTCATGTTCGGCACTCCGGGCCTTGAGGGGACGTAAGATCGATGCTTTCTCTCACGCTGCCGGCGGATAGTTCGAGGGGAAGAGCGCGCGCCTGGTCTCTTCGTCGCTGACCTTCTTGAAGTCATGATCCTTGCCGACGGCGCGCGCCCGCGCGACCGCCGGCCGGGCGTCGACCGTCTGGAACAGCCGCTTCAAATGGGGATAAGCGGCGAGCGGATCCTCTGCGCCCTTGCGCACGCGCGAGGCACGGTCGAGCCAACCCCAAGCCGACATGTCAGCAATGGTATAGGTGTTGCCGGCGATGAAGTCGCGGCCCGCGAGATGATCGTTCAGCACCTGATAGTGACGTTCGGCCTCGCGCCGGTAACGGTTCACGGCATAACCGAGCCCCTCGGGCGCGGCGAACTGGAAATGCACGGCTTGCCCGGAGAACGGCCCGAGGCCGGAAGCAATGAAGAGAAGCCAGGAGAGCAGTTCCGGACGGTCGGCCGGGGCGCCCAGGAACTTGCCGGTCTTTTCGGCGAGATAGAGAAGGATGGCGGTGGAATCGAAGACCCGCGCCTCCTTGCCGCCTGGTCCCTCCGTGTCGACGATCGCCGGCACCTTGCCGTTCGGGTTGATCGCGCGGAAGGCAGGGAGGTGTTGCTCGCCCTTGCTCGTGTCGACCGGGATCGTCTCGTAGGCGAGACCGGCTTCTTCCAAGAAGAGTGCGATCTTCGCCGGGTTGGGCGTGGGGTGGAAGTAGAAGCGTATCATCGGGATCTCCTTCGGGGTGGACGGGTCAGGGCGCAGCAGGTTCGGGTTAGTGCGGCACGCAGCGCGCGGATCGCGACGGCAGCGATCGCTGCGTCTTCAGGGTCGCGACGGCGATGCCTTGTTTCAGGCAGAACGCAGCGATTTCAGGGAGGCGAGAACCGCTTCCGGTTCGAGCCGCTTGCGATAGTCGACGTCGATATAGGCGAGCGCAACGCGCCGGTCAGGCGCTATGACGTAGGTTGCCGGCACCGGCAGTTCCCAGCTTTCGTCGCCGTTGATCTGAGGCAACGCCTTGTTGTTCGATCGCAGCGCCTGGCGCAGCTCTTCCGGCAACGCGTAGACCAGGCCGAAGCGTCGCGCGATGCGATTGCCGACGTCGCTCAGGACCTCGAAGGTCAGTTCGTTCGCTTCCGCAGTCGATAGAGATCGGTCGGGCAGTTGCGGAGAGATCGCGAGCAAGCGCCCGCCCAACGCCGTTATCTCCGGCAGAACTCCCTGATAGGCGCGGAGCTGAAGGTTGCAATAGGGGCACCATCCGCCCCGATAGAAAGTGACGACCGCAGGTCCCTGCTGCAGCAGCGTGGACAGCGAAACGGAATTGCCGCGGGCGTCGGGCAGCTTGAAATCGGGCGCCTCGTCGCCCATCCCGATCGCCGCCTCGAGCGCGAAGCTGGCGCGCAGCTCTTCGATCTTGGCCTCGTAGAGTGCCGGACGTCCGGCCGGCGCAGTGCGCGCGAACTCGGCTTTGAAGGCGGCGAGCTGCTGTTCCAGTCCCATGGCGTCATCCCTTTCTCATCCCGGCTCGGTTCAGCTCGGCGCAGTTCGGCAGGCCGGAGAACCGGCGTCGTTGCGTTTTAGTATGATCGATCTATAATGGCGCATCACGTCGGCTCTGGCAAGACGCCGCGTCGGTTGTGAACGGAAGATGGAATGGCAAGACCGAGGGAGTTCGACGAGGAGGTCGTGCTCGACGCGGCGGTGCAGTGCTTCTGGCGCCGAGGCTATGAGGCGACCTCGGTCAAAGACCTGATCGGGAAGACGGGGATCACCGCCGCCAGTCTCTACAACGCCTTCGGCGACAAGCGCGCGCTCTTCCGGACGGCCCTCGACCATTACGTGGAAGCCAGTATTGGCGAGCGCATTCGGCGCTGTGAGACCCTGCCGCCCCGTGAGGCGATCGCAGCCTTCTTCGACGAGATCTTGAGGCGCTCGCTTGGCGATCGCGAGCACAAGGGGTGCATGCTGGTGAACGCGGCGCTGGAAATGGCGCCGCATGACAGCGAGTTTCAGCGGATCATCGCCGGCGTGCTCAACCGCATCGAGACGTTCTTCCTCACATCCATCAAAGCCGGCCAGGCGAACGGCACGATCAGAGGCTCCATGACAGCGGAAAATCTCGCTCGTCATCTCCTGGCGGTGCTCATGGGGGTGCGCGTCCTGGCGCGCGCCCGGCCCGAACGGGCGCTGCTCGAGGGCGCGGTCGCGCCGGCGCTTGCGATGCTCGATGGCCGCGGCAGGAAAACAAAGGCCCAATGAGATCCCTTGCACCGTGAAGACGGGAGCCAACTTGAGGTAAAGTGCGTACGCGATCTTTCGATGACAAGGGCGTGAACCAAGCTGCGTTCAAAGTGCAACGCGTTCCTTCTTCAATCATGTAACCTTCGCGTCGCCGCTAGCGAATAAGCGCGCGAACAAGCAGGAGGAGTGGGGCCGTGAGGAAGGCCGAACGCGCAGCATCGAGGGTAACCGCGAGGCGGTGATGCAGGCGACCCAGCACCCGGTCGTCAAGGACCTTGTCCTGGTCGGCGGCGGCCACAGCCACGTCGCCGTGCTCAAGCGTTTCGGCATGGCGCCGCTCCCAGGGGTGCGCATCACCCTCATCTGTCGCGACAGCCATACCCCCTATTCCGGCATGCTGCCGGGGCTCATCGCCGGTTATTACGACTTCGACGAAGCCCATATCGATTTGCGGCCGCTGTCGCGGTTCGCCGGCGCGCGGTTCTATCAAGACGAGGTGACCGGGATCGATCTCGCCGGCCGACGCGTGTTCTGTCGCCACCGGCCGCCGGTGGCCTATGATCTGCTCTCGATCAACAGCGGCTCGACGCCGCAGCTGTCGGAAGTCGAGGGCGCCGCGGACGTCGTCGTTCCGGTGAAGCCGATCAGCGGCTTTCTCGCGCGCTGGCAGGCGCTCTCGGAGCGCGTTCTCGCCGGGGGCGCGGCGCGCATTGGCGTCGTCGGCGGCGGGGCCGGCGGCGTCGAGATCTTGCTTGCCGCCCGGCACCGGCTGCGCCGCTTGCTGGCCGAGCGCGGCCGACCAGATGCGCTGCGCTTCCATCTCTTCACCGACACCGACGACGTCCTGCCGACGCATAATGCGCGCGTCCGGGCGACCTTCCGGCGCGTCCTTGCCGAGCGCGGCGTCGCGCTGCATGTCGGCAAGCCCGTGGTCGCCGTCGCCCGCGGGCGCCTCACCCTGTCAGACGGCACGGTGCACGAGCTCGACGAGGTGCTTTGGGTGACCGCGGCCGCCGCTCCTGGCTGGCCCGCCCAATCCGGCCTTGCCGTCGACGCCAAGGGTTTTATTGCCGTTGCCGATACGCTGCAGTCACTGTCGCATCCGGAGGTCTTCGCCGCCGGCGACGTCGCCGCGGTGATCGACCATCCGCGCCCCAAATCCGGCGTCTTCGCCGTACGCCAGGGCCCGCCGCTCGCCCGGAATTTGCGGCGCGCGCTGCTGGGTCGGCCGCTCAAGCCGTTCACGCCGCAGCGGCGGTTCTTGAGCCTCATCACGACGGGCGAGCGCTACGCGGTTGCCTCGCGCCACGGCTGGGCTTTCGAGGGCGCCGGCGTCTGGCGCCTCAAGAATTGGATCGACCGCCGCTTCATGCGCAAATATAACGTCCTGCCGGAGATGCCCGAAGCCGAGCAAGGTCGGCCCGCGCCCGGCCTCGCCGATGCGGCGGCGCTCCAGGAGCTTTCGACCATCGCCATGCGCTGCGGCGGCTGCGGCGCCAAGATCGGCAGCAGTGTACTGAGCCGTGTCCTGGCGCGGCTCAACCCGGTCGCGCGCGACGGCGTGCTGATCGGCCTCGACGCGCCGGACGACGCGGCGGTGGTGACTCTGCCGCCGCGCACGGTGATGGTTCAGACGGTCGACTTCTTCCGCGCCTTCATCGACGATCCCTATGTGTTCGGGCAGATCGCCGCCAACCACAGCCTCGGCGACATCTATGCGATGGGCGGCGTGCCGCAGACGGCGCTGGCCATCGCGACCCTGCCGCATGGGCTCGAGAGCAAGCTAGAGGAGCAGCTCTTCGAGCTGATGTCGGGAGCGCTCAAGGCGCTCGATGCCGCGGATACGACGCTGGTCGGCGGCCATACCAGCGAGGCGCAGGAGCTCGCGCTCGGTTTCGCCGTCAACGGGTTTGCCGATCCCGAGCGGCTGCTGCGCAAGGGGGGCATGCGGCCGGGCGACTGCCTCGTTCTGACCAAGCCGCTCGGCACCGGCACGCTCCTTGCCGCCGATATGCGCCGGAAAGCGAAGGCGCGGTGGATCGATGCGGCGCTTGCCTCGATGCTGCAGTCGAACCGCAGCGGCGCGGCGTGCCTCTACCGGCACGGCGCCACCGCCTGCACCGACGTCACTGGCTTCGGCTTGCTTGGGCATCTCGTGGAGATGGTGAAGGCGTCGGGCGTCGATGTCGATCTCGACCTCGCGGCCATCCCGCTGCTCGACGGGGCGCTCGACACGGTTCGCATGGGCATCTTCAGCTCGCTGCAGCCGCAGAATCTGCGTTTGCGCCGCGCCGCCCACGATCCGGAGAAGGCTGCGGCCGATCCCCGCTATCCCCTGATCTTCGATCCCCAGACGGCCGGCGGCCTGCTCGCGAGCGTACCGGCGCATCGAGCCGAGGGCTGCCTTGCCGAGCTGCTACGGCTCGGATATGCGCGGTCGGCTGTCATCGGCACCGTGGCGCCGGCGAGCGGTCGGCTCGAGCCAGTCGCCATTCGCCGCGGCGAACCGGCCATCCCGCGCAACCGCGCCGGCGCCGATGGCATGCGAGCGACGAGTGAAACCAAGATCGGAGCATCAGTCGCATGAACCCCAATCCCGTAACCGACGTCATCGGATTTCTGCTGCAACCCGCCTGGACGACGGCGATCTATTGGCTCTTGATTCTGGGGAGTGTGGCGATCGCGGTCTATGTCTATTCGACCGTCGCGGGCCAGCGCTCGGTCGAGCATGTCGCCAATTGGATCTTCCGCTTTCTGATCGGCTCGATGTGGTGGCAGCAGACGCTTTGGAAGCTGCCACCTTATTATACGGACCACCCGGATCAGCCGACGACGACCGGCCTCTACTACTGGATGACGGTGATGGGGAAATCCGCCGCCATTCCGCTCCAGGGCGATTTCGTCAATCACATCGTCCTGCCGCATTTCTACATCTTCGCTCCCATCGTCTACAGCCTCGAGACGCTGACCGCGGTGTCGCTGATCCTGGGGGTCTTCGTCCGGTTCTGGGCGTTCATCGGCGCGCTGCAGATCCTCAATCTATGGCTCGGCCTCTACAGCGCTCCCGGCGAATGGCCGTGGACCTACTTCTTCCTGCTGGTCCTGCAGATGATCTTCACGGTCCATCACTACGGCAGGAGCCTCGGCATCGACGCTCTCATCGCCGAGCGCAACGCGCGAAAGACAGGCCGCGGCACTGCAGCGAGCACGCTGCTCGAACTGGTGACCTAGGAGGCACGCATGACGGATCCGACGCATTCTCCCGCCGCTTCGACGGTCGAACCTGGCGGCGCTCCGGCTCCCTCCTTCGCGCTGGGCCTGGGCCTCACCAACGAATGCAATCTCGCCTGCGCCTTCTGCTATCGCGATGCGTCGCGCACCGATCGTCTGACGCCGGCGCAGGTGAAGGCAGTGCTCGATCGCATCGCCGTCCGCTCCGTCAATCTCGGCACGGGCGAGAACGGCATGCATCCGGAGTTTCGCGCGTTCCTGCGCGAGCTCGGCGCGCGGCCGCTGAAACTCACCATCACCTCCAACGGCCACAGCATCGAATTGCTCAGGGATGAGGAGCTCAAGGCCTTCAGCGACGTCGAATTTTCGCTCGACTACCCGACGGAGGCGGAACAGGACGCGCAGCGCGGACCGGGGAACTGGCGGCTCCTGCACGAGCAGGCGGCCCGCTGCGTGCGGCTCGGTGTGCCGGTCACGTTCATCGCCGTCATGATGAAGGCGAACCATCTGCGCCTCGCGGAGGTCGCGGTGATCGCCCGGCGCTTCGGCGCACCGCTCCGGGTCAACGTGTACCAGGCGGTCCGGTCTGATGTTTTCGCGCTCACTTACGACGAGTTCTGGGCGGGGTTCCGTGCGCTGTTCGCCGCGACCGACGTGATTGCGGTCGGCGAGCCGCTGGTGCGGGCCATGGCCGGAATGCCGAAACGGACGGGCGGCTGCGGCGTAGCGACGATTCGGGTGACGCCGCGCGGCACGACCCAGCCCTGTGTCTACTGGCCCGGCCAGGGCAGCCCTCTCGAGGAGCTGCTCGACGGGGGAGCGGCGATCCTGGACTCCGCGCCCTTCCGCGGCGCGCGGTCGCTGCCGCCCGCCTGCGCGCCGTGCGAATTCCGCGAGACCTGCGGCGGCGGATGCGCCGGCCGGCGGCAGCTCCGCGGTGCGATCGACGCGCCCGATCCCTATTGCCCGATCGTCCGCGGCGACCGCCAGACGCTGGAGCTGCACTTCCTGCCGTCCCGCGACCTGCCGAAGAGCGAGAGCGCGTGCACGACCATCGTCATGGGCCGAGGTTAGGAGCCTGTCTGGGAAATAGCATGGGCTCAAACAGGCTCCCGCTGCGCGACGTGCGGTTTCGTGCCGCAAGCGATGTTTGCCTCCGCGGCGAGAGCGAACGGACCATCGCCGAATCGTGCCCGGAGCTGCTCCTCGAGGACGCGGCGCACGCGCTCCCGGGCGCCGGGGCCCAAGCTGCGATAGAGGGATTCGGCCGCAGGCGACAAATCCGCATGCGCCGCAAACCAGGCGGGCGAGGGCACGCGCCATTCGCGCCGCGCGGTGCGGATGTCGACCTCGGCGAAGCCGGCTTGCTCGAGGATTCGGGCCAGCGACGCCGGCTCCTGCAGGATTGCCCAGTTGTCGGGCGGCAGCGTCGGCTGGAACTGCGGAAATGCGTACGCGACGGCGCGGAGCCAGACCTGGACATGCTCCATGCGATCGAGCCCGTTCCACATGACGACGGCGGCGCGACCGCCGGGCCGTGTCACGCGCGCCATCTCGGCGAGCGCGCCGCGGAAATCCGCGAACAGCATGATGCCGAAGGCGCAGAAGACCGCGTCGAAGCTGCCGTCGGCGAAGTCGAGCCGCGCGCCGTCCATGACACGCCCGCTGGCACCGGCGAATCCCGCTTCGAAGAGGCGGTCGTTGAAGCGGGCGATCATCCGCGGCGATGTGTCGATGCCGGTGACCGCGGCGCCGCGGCGCGCCGCCAGCAGAGCGAGCGTGCCCGGTCCGGTCGCGATGTCGAGGAGGCGCTCGCCCGCCGCGACGGACACGGCGTCGAGAGCCGCCTCGGCAAATTGCCGGGTCAAGGGCTCGTGTACCGCTTCGTACTCGGCCGCGTAGTGATTCCAGCCTGGCTGGTTGTCGTCGGTCATGCCGAGCACCTCCACACGGGCCGTTCCCGCCTTGCCGTCGAAGCTACAACGCGGCGCCGAATCCGGCGACCCCTCATCTCGCCCAGAAGGACCACGCCCATGCGAAGACTTTCGTTCGCCGCTCGTTTGTCAGTGCTCGCCGCTTGTCTGGCCGTCGGAACCTTTTGGGGTATCTCGCAGGCTGCGGCACAGGATCCTGCGTTGCGCATCGGCATGATACCGGATGCAGGCGCGACCCAGGTCTCGGTCGATGAGAAAGCGCCGCTCGGCGACTACCTTGCCACCGCGCTCCACAGGCCGGTCAAGCTCATCATCCCCACCAATTACAACGCGACCGTCGAAGGTCTCGGCAACGGCTCGCTCGATTTCGCCTATCTCGGCGGCCTGACCTACATCAAGGCCCATGCGCGCTACGGCGTCGTGCCCTTGGTCCAGCGCGCGAGCGATCAGCAGTTCCATGCGCTCTTCATTACCGGGGCCAGCGAGCCGATCCACACGCTTGCCGACATCAAGGGCAAGAGCTTCGCCTTCGGCGACATCAATTCCACCAGCGGGCATCTCATGCCCTACGCGGCGCTCGAAGGGGCCAGGCTCGTCGCCGGCACCGATTTCAGCTTTCGCTACACCGGCAGCCATCCGGCCACGGCGAAAGCTGTCGAAGCCGGAACCGTCGATGCCGGTGCCGTCGACGAAAGCGTGTACCAGGCGATGCTGAGCGAGGGGCAGCTCGACAAGACGAAGGTCCGCGTGTTCTACACGACACCCGCCTTCGTCGACTATGTCTGGGTCGCGCGCAGCGATATCGACCCGAAGGCGCAAGAACAGTTCGCGCAGGCCTTCCTGGCGCTCGATCCGGCGCGCGAAGCGAAGGTGCTTCAGATCCTGCGCGGCAGCAAGTTCGTACGGGCAAGCGACGGCGAATACGCAGAGCTGCGCAAGGTGGCACAGGCGCTGAAGCTCTTCTGAGCCGCTGGCCGATGCTCGCGATCGATGACATAACGCTGAGATATCCCGGCCAGCCGGCGCCGGTGCTGAGCCGCTTCTCGCTCGCCGTTGCACCTGGCGAGCGCGTCGCCATCGTCGGTCCGAGCGGATGCGGCAAAACCACCTTGTTCCGCGCGGTGAACGGCTTCCTCCCGCTCGCCGCCGGACGCATCGTCGTCGACGGCATCGACGTCGGCTCGGCGCGCAAGCGCGGCCTCAGGGCATTGCGCCGTCGCATCGCCGTGATCGCGCAAAAGCATGACCTCGTGGAAAGCCTCGCCGTTTATCAGAACGTGATGGCCGGGGCGCTCGGGCGCTGGTCCGGGCTCCGCGCCTTGCGGTTTCTGCTTCTGCCGCGCCGTTCGGAGATCGAGGAGGCTCGTGCCGCGCTGGCGCGGGTCGGCATTCCGGGAGAGGCGCGCAGGCCCACCGCCCAGCTCTCTGGCGGCCAGCAGCAGCGCGTCGCGATCGCTCGGGCATTGGTGCAGAATCCGGTTTTGCTGCTCGCCGACGAGCCGGTGGCATCGCTCGATCCGGAGCTGAGCGGCCATATCCTGTCGCTCCTCTGCGGCCTTGCCGCCGAGGGGCGAATGGCGCTCCTCTGCTCGCTGCATCAACCGGAGCTCGCGCAGCGGCATTTCGACCGGGTGCTCGACCTCAAGCGCGGCGAGGTGGTGCGCCTGCCAGCCGTCGGTCTGCCCGCCGATCGGGTCGCGGCGTCATGACCGGCTTGGCGCTGTCGAGCCTTTGGGGCGCCTTGTCTTTCGCGCCCGATCTTTCCCCGGACTATTTGCGTGCGCTTATTGGTCCCACCATTGCGACGCTTGGCATGGCCGCGGCCGGCATGCTCATCGCCTGCGCCGCGGGCCTGCCGCTGAGCCTCATTGTCGCGACGCGACTGCCCGGAAGCCGCGCGCTTTACGAGATGCTCACGGCGCTGCGCGCGATCCCCGATCTGACGCTCGCGATCCTCTGCGTCGTCGTTCTCGGGATCGGTCCGGCGGCGGGCATCCTGGCGCTTGCCATCTTCTACACCGCCATGCTTGGCAAAGTGTTCGCCGACCTCTTCCTCTCGGCCGATCTCGGGCCGCTCCAGGCTCTGAGCGCCACCGGCGCGTCGCGGATCTCGATCGCCCTGTTCGGCTTGATCCCCTTGAAGCTCAAGGACCTCGTGACGCATGGCTGCTATTCCTTCGAATGCGCCGTACGCGCGGCGGTGATCGTCGGCGCGGTCGGCGGCGGCGGATTGGGGACCGAGCTTGTCGGAACGCTGAATGCGCTCGACTATCACCGCGCCGCGACCCTCATCCTTGTTCTGGTCGCCATCATGGCCGCCATCGACCAGGCAGGCTGGCTCATCCGGCGCATGCCGCGCCTCGTCCTGGTGCTCGTGCCGGCGGGTGCGGCAGCGCTGTGGATGTTCCGGCCGAGGCTGTTTGCGATCAGCCACGCCGGGGTGGTCTTCGCCGCGATGTTCCCGCCGCGGCTTCCGCTCGACGCCCTCTATCGTCTGCCGTTGCTGCTCGGCGAGACGCTGCTCGTCGCCATCGGCGGCACGGTGCTTGCCGCGGCGATCGCGCTTCCCCTCGGCTTCGCCTCCGCCCGCAATTTCTCGCCCGGCGTTCCGCGGGCCGTCGTGCGGAGCGCGCTCGAGGTGCTGCGCGCCGTGCCGGAAGTGGTCTGGGGCCTCGTTCTGGTATCGCTCGTCGGCGTCGGCCCGAAGGCCGGAATCATCGCTCTCGGCCTCCATTCGGCCGGCGTTCTCGGAAAGCTCTATGCCGAATCCTTCGAGAATGTCCGTGTCGGGCCGGTGCGCGCGATTGAAGCGACCGGTGGCGGCCGGCTCGCGCTCGCGGGCTTCGCTTTCGTTCCGCTGGCGCTCGGTCCGATCGCCGTCCACACGCTGTTCCGCTTCGAATGGAACCTGCGCGCGGCGACC
>Ga0335078_10016292_pt1 | contig 11030 bp, 10 predicted proteins | sample Lox_Sample_32_FD_206711 | JGI IMG/M metagenome (GOLD analysis project Ga0335078, IMG submission 206711) | Soil microbial communities from Loxahatchee National Wildlife Refuge, Florida, United States - Lox_Sample_3.2 | ecosystem: Environmental > Terrestrial > Soil > Wetlands | place: USA...
GTCCAGATCAGCTTCGCGCCCGACGCCCGCAGCAGCAGCGTCGCGATCAGCCCGAGCGACGGCGCCTCCCAGCCCTGCATGTGCGTGACCGCGTGCCGTCGCGACAGCGCGAGCAGGCGCGGCGTCGCCGCCAGGACCCGGAGGCCGTTCGCCACCGGACCGAGACCGGCACGGCGGACCAGCCGCGCGGCCGGGGAGTGACCGCGGACATACGCGAACACGCCCACGATCCGCACCCCCGGGGCGGCTCGGAACATATGGTCCTTCGCGGTGGCGATCGTCACCGGAATGCCGAGCCCGGCCAGCGCCGCGGCGAGCAAGCCGGTGTAGTCGGCGACGCCCCCGCGCCCGCCCTGTTCGACGATCAGCACGCCGCGCCGCCGCAGGGCTCCCGCGGGGTCGTTCTCGTCCATTTCGCGGCACCGTAGCGGACGCGACGGCTACCCTACGGCCGATGAGGCGCGCCGTGATCCTCGCCGGCGGGCTGGGGACCAGGCTACGCCCGTACACGACGGTCCTTCCCAAGCCGCTGATGCCGGTCGGAGACCGGCCGATCCTGGACATCGTCATCCGGCAGCTGGCGCGGGCCGGGTTCGAGCGGATCACGATCGCCACCGGGTACCTGGCCGAGCTGATCGAGGCGTTCTTCGGCGACGGGTCGCGCTACGGGGTCCCGATCGACTACTTCCGGGAGGACGAGCCGCTCGGGACCGTCGGGGCGCTCAGCCTGATCGACGGGCTCGACGCCGACTTCCTGGTCATGAACGGGGACATCCTCACCGACATGGACTACGCGGCGCTGCTCGAGCTCCACCTGGAGGGGGGCCAGGCCGCGACGATCGCCGCCCACGAGCGCGACGTCCAGGTCACGCTCGGCGTGATGGGGTTCGAGCAGTCCGCGGACCCTACGCTGGTCACGGGTTACATCGAGAAGCCGACCCTGTCCTACGTGGCCTCGATGGGCGTGTACTGCTTTGCTCCGAGGGTGCGCCGGTTCATTGCGCCAGGCCAGCGCCTGGACTTTCCCGACCTGGTGTTGCGGCTGATCGCCGCGGGGGAGACGGTGCGCGCGTGGCGCTCGACGAATCACTGGCTTGACATCGGCCGTCACGACGATTACGAGCAGGCGCAGGACCAGTTCAATCAGCTCCGCGACCTGTTCCTTCCGGACGCGTAGCATCGGCCGAAGTGAAGGTGCTCCTCCTCGATGAGGGCCGGGACCGGGCCTCGGTGGCCGCGGCGCGGGCGTTGGCGGCGCGCGGGTGGACCGTGGGCAGCGGCTCGGCCACCCCGAGTCTCGCCTCGCGCTCGAAGGCGACCGCCGCCTGGCACCGGATCGTGCACACCGACGACGGCGACGACGCGTTCGTCGACAGCGTCCAGGAGGTGGTGAGCGCGCACGGCTACGGCGCGGTATTCCCGGGCTGGGAGAGCGCGGCGGTGGCGCTGTCGGCCCGCCGCGACCGCCTGTCGTTCCCGCTCGGCTTCGGTCCGCACGAGGGCATCCTCACCGCGATCGACAAGTGGAAGCTCCAGCCGCTGGCACGAGCGGCGGGGCTGCACGTGCCGCGGACGGTGATCGCGACGGCCGACGGCTTCGATCAGCTCGACGGTTCGGTCGTGGTCAAGCCGTCCTCACCATGCAGCGCGCGGCTTTCGGCGGCGGTGTTCCGCGACCGCGGCGGCGCGCGCGACTACGCCCGGCGAATCGAGAACCAGGGGGGTCGGGCGATCGCGCAGGAGTGCGTCGACGGCCGGCTCGACGCAGTCTCGCTGGTCGCGGGCCCGGACGGGATCGTGTCGATCGCCCAGCAGGCGGCCGAACACACGTGGCCTCAGCCCGTCGGGATCACGGCCCGGGCGCGCTCGGTGCGCGTCGACCCGCAGCTTCGCGCCGCGATCGAGCGGCTGCTGGCCGCGCTCGAGTGGCGGGGGATCGCGCAGCTGCAGTTCCTCGTGCCGGACGACGGGGTGCCTCGGCTGATCGACTTCAATCCCCGGTTGTACGGGTCGCTGCCGCTGGCGGTGAGGGCCGGCGCCAACCATCCGGACACATGGGCGCGCCTGATCACCGGCCGGCCGGTGGCGCCGTCGGAGGGAAGGCCAGGGGCCGTGTACCAGTGGTTCAGCCGCGACCTGCGGGCGAGCCTCGCCGACCCGCGTCCCGCGCGCGCGGTCGCCCGTTGCCTGGTGACGTGGCCGACCGCCGCGCACACCCTGTGGAGCTGGCGCGAGCCGGCGCTGGCGCCGACGTTCCTGGCCGCGCAGGCGCGCCGCGCCGCCCGTGAGCGCATCCGGGGCGACGGTGGCGACGCCGGCGCGAGCGCCCGGCTGCACGGCGTCCAGGCGACCCCGGCCGTCCGCCGGGCTCTCCGCGCACGGTCCGTGCCGCCGTTGCCGGTGCGGCTGCACGAGCGGATCTCGATGAAGCGGGGCAGGCTCGACTACGAGCGCGACTGGCTCGCGCCCCTGCAGAGCGCTCGGCGCGCTGCGCTCGGGGACGCGGCCGACGGGCCGCCGAGGTTCCTCGTGCGGGTCGACGAGTTCCCGTACTCCTCCGGCTACGACGACCCCAGGTTCGGCTACGAGGCGTCGCTGCGGTTCCACTCGGTGATGGCCGAGCACGGGCTCGAGTACCTGCTCGCGGTGGTGCCGCAGTGGACCCACGAGCCGCTCCGGCCCGATGGGAACGGTGGCCGCCCGCTCGATGATCGCGACCGGGAGCTGATCGACCGGATGGGCACCGAGGGCGTGACGTTCGCACAGCACGGCGCCACCCACCGCACGCGGTTCTCCTCGCCTCGGCGCCGGTCCGAGCTGAGCGGGCTCGAGCACGATGCGCTGCTGGCGCTGCTCGACGGCGGCCGGGCGCGGCTGGAGGCGGTCGGCATAAGGCCACGAGTTCTGGTCCCGCCGTTCAACCGGTTCGACGCCGAGCAGTGGACGTCGCTGGCGTCACGGTACGACGTGATCACCGGTGGACCCGAGAGCGTGCCGATGCTCGGCTTCCACGGCGGGCCGGTGTGGCGGGGCGACGCGGTCTACGTGCCGTGCTACGAGCCGCTCTACGCGAAGGCCGAGACCGTGCTCGGCGCGGCCGAGGAACTGCTCGAGCTCCAGGTCGGGACGTGGGTCCCGATCGTCCTGCACATGGGGTGGGAGGTCGACGACGACTACGCGGCGCTCGCACGCCTGGCGCGACGGATCGCGCCGTACGCCGCCTCGTGGAGCGACTTCCTGCGCTCGGTGGACGCGAGCCGCCGTTAGATGTCCACGCCCGCGGCCCCGACCGGTGAGCGGCTGCTGGTCGCGGTCGCGCGCCGGCTCGAGCGACCGGCGCAGGCGATCCTCGGCCGGGCGCGGGTCCGCTCGGTCCTCCATCGCCGCGCGCTGAGCGCGTGGCGGGCCACCGACGCACCGCTGATTGTCTGCTTCGGCAACATCAACCGCAGCCCGTTCGCCGCGGCGCTGGCTCGCAAGCACGGGCGACCCGGCGCGAGCTCCGGAGGGTTCTATCCCGAGCCGGGGCGCCCGTCGCCGGCCGCGACGGTCGCCGGCGCCGGCCGGTACGGCGTCGACCTGTCCCCTCATCGCTCGAGCCGCGTCACGCGGGCCGACCTCGCCGGCGCGGCCGCGATCTTCGTGTTCGACCTCGAGAACGTCGCGCGGGTGGCGGCGTCGGCGCCGGCCGCGCTCGCCCGGGTCCATCTGATCGGCTCGCTCGACGACGATCGGCGGGTCCTGATCGCTGATCCCCACGGCCACGGCGAGGAGGCGCTGGATCGGACGCTCGAGCGGGTCGCTCGCGCGGTCGCCCACGCGGAGGCGCCGCGGTGAGCCGGGCGCTCGCCGGACGCGACGTCGTCTGCGTCGGCTTCAACGACTGGGACAACGAGATCTGGACCAACCAGCACCACCTGATGTCGCGGCTGGCCGCCGCCGGGGGCCGGGTCCTGTTCATCGAGTCGCTCGGCCTGCGCCGCCCCGACCTCGGCTCGGGCCGCGACCTGCGGCGGATCGGGAGACGGCTCGGGCGGGGACTGTCGCCGCCGCGGCAGCGCGGCGGCGTCACCGTGCTCTCGCCGCTGGTCGTGCCGCTCCACTCGAGCGCGCCGGTCCGCTCGCTCAACGGCCGCCTGCTCCGGTTCTCGGTTGCGCTGGCGGCGCGAAGAATGGGGCTACGGGCTCCGGTGCTGTGGGCGTACGTCCCGCAGGCCGAGGTCCTCCTCGGCACGCTCGATCCCGCGCTCGTGGTCTACCACTGCGTCGACGACATCGCCGCGCAGGAGGGCATCGACGGCGACAGCTTCGGCGCCGCCGAGCGGCGCTTCGCCGCGCGCGCCGATCTCGTGATCGCCTCCTCGCCGGTGCTCGAGGAGCGGATGCGGACGCTGTCGAGCCGCGTCCTGTACGCCCCGAACGTGGCCGACACCGAGCTGTTCGCGACCGCGCTCGACGCCGGCCCGGTCGACCCGCAGCTGTCCGCGCTGCCCGAGCCGCGGATCGTGTTCGTGGGCGCGATCGCCGCGAAGAAGCTCGACCTCGAGCTGCTCGGGGCGCTCGCCGAGGCCCGCAGCGAGTGGACGTTCGCGCTGGTCGGCCCGGTCGGGCTCGGCGACCCCGACACCGACGTCTCCGCGCTCGCCGCCCGGCCGAACGTGCACCTGCTCGGCGCCCGCGCCCAGACCGCACTGCCGGACGTGCTCCGCGGCGCCGCGGTGGGCCTGATCCCCTACCGGACGTCCCGGCTGACCCGGAGCATCTTCCCGATGAAGGTCTACGAGTACCTGGCGGCCGGGCTCCCGGTCGTCGCCACCGGGCTGCCGGCGCTCGCCGGGGTCGACGGGGTCGACCTGGTCGATGGGGCGCAGGACGCGGTGGCCGCGCTGGAGCGCGCGCTCCGCGACGACTCGCCCGAGCGCCGGCGCGCCCGCAGCGAGGCGGTCAGCGACCGCTCGTGGGCGGCGAGGCTGGCCGAGATCGAGGCCGCGCTCGAGCAGTGAGCGACCTGGTCGTGACCTCGATCACCCCGACGCTCGGGAGCGGGCCCGGCCTGCGGACCTACGGGGTGGTGGCCGCGCTCGCCCGGCACCATCCGGTCGAGGTCGCCTACGTGAGCTGGGGCGCCGCGCAGCCCGCGGCCGAGTACCGCCGGCTTCAGAACGTCACGCTGCGCGCGCTGCACGCCTCGCGCGGCCCCGCCCGGATGGTCGAGTTCACGCGGGCGAGGACTCGGCGCGTCCCCGGCGGCCTCGCCCGCGGCGTCTCGCCCGCGCTCGCGGCCGCCGCACGCGCCGCTCCCGCCGAGGTGCGCGTGATCGCCGACGGGCCGGTCGTCGCGGCGGGACTGCTCGGGGCTGCCCGCACCCGCGAGATCGTCTACCTCGCGCACAACCTCGAATCCGGCGGGTTCCGCCGCGAGTCCGAGCGGGCCGGGCTCGAGCGGTTCGAGCGCGTGGTCGTGCGCAGGTACTCCGAGTGCTGGATGGCGACGCGGGCCGACGAGCGCGGGGCGCGGCTGCTCGGGGGCGATCGCGTCAGGACGCGCTACGTCCCGAACGTCGTCGACGCCGCCCGCGTCGAGCCGGTGAGCCCGACGGCGGCGGGACGGCTGCTGTTCGTCGGCGACTTCACCTACGAGCCCAACGCGGAGGCGCTGCGGTTCCTGGCCGGGGGCGTGCTGCCGGCGGTGTGGGAGCGGATGCCCGGCGCGCGGCTGACCGCGGTCGGGCGCGGCTCCGATTCGATCGGGATCCGGCTCGATCCGCGGATCGAGGCACCGGGATTCGTCGAGGACATCGACGCCGCGTACCGCGCCGCCGACGTCGTGCTGGTGCCGCTGCTGCGCGGCGGCGGCTCCCCGCTCAAGTTTGTCCAGGGGCTCGCCCACGGGCTCCCGGTCGTGGCCAGCGCGCACGCGGCGCGGCTGCTCGAGGACGGGGTTCCCGGCCGCGACTTCCTCGCCGCCGAGGACGCGAGCGAGTTCGCAGCCGCGATCGAGGCGCTGCTGGGCGACCCGGCGCGCGGCGCCGGGATCGGCTCCGCTGGTCGCGAGTTGGCGCTCGGACGCTATTCGGTCGACCATCTGGCTACGCTGATCGGTCCGATGACCGAACCGGGGTCGAGTTGAAGATCGTCAGCGCGATGACGACGGATTCCGCGGGCGGGGCCGAGTTCGCGGCGGTCGAGATGCTCGACGCGCTCGCCGAGCGCGGCCACGAGGTCGTGATGCTGAGCGATCTCGCCGGGATCGAACGGGACACCCAGGTTGCGGTCGCGCCGCTCGAGATCGGCCCCAAGCTGTCGACCCGGAGCTGGCGGAGCCTGGTCAGGAGCTGGCCCGCGTACGTGTGGCGGCTGCGCCGGGAGCTCGAGCGCCAGCTGCCTTACGACGTGCTGATCGTCCACTACAAGAAGGAGCAGCTGATGGCGGCGTCGCTGCCGCGCCGGCTGCGCGCCCAGCTCGTATGGGCCGAATGGGGTCCGGTCCCGTACCCGTTTCGACGCGGGCTCCCGCGGCAGGCCTACCTCCAGGCCGGACGCCGCGCCGACGTCGTGATGGCGGTCTCGCCTGGCACCAAGGCCTCGGTCGAGGCCGTCGGCGTCCCCGCGAGCAAGGTGACCGTGGTCCCGAACGTCGTCGACGTCGAGGCGATCCGGTTCACCGAGGACGGCCGCGGCACCGTCCGCCGGCGGCTCGGGATACCCGGGGATGCGTTCGTGGTGGGGTGCATCTCGCGTTTCCATCCCAAGAAGCGCAACGACGTGGTCGTCGACGGCGTCGTCGCGCTCGACGATCCGCGGGTCCATCTGATCCTGGCCGGCGCTGGGGAGACCGAGCCCGAGCTGCGGGCTCAGACCGAGCCGCTCGGGCGCCGCGCCCACTTCGTGCCGACGCCGACCAGCGACGTCGCCGACGTCCTCAGCGCGTTCGACGTGAGCGTGTTCTGTCCCTCGCCGACCGAGGGCGCGCCGCGAGCGACGATCCTCGGGATGCTCGCCGAGCGGCCGTGCCTGGCCACCGGTCCCGAGGGGGTCGCCGACCTGATCCGTCCCGAGTTCGGCGCGATCACCTCACCCGAGAACGATCCGGCGGCGCTGACCGCGCTGCTGCGCGGCTACCTGGCCGATCCGGCGCTCGGCGCGCGGCAGGGACGGGCCGCGCGGGCATGGGCCGAGCAGGAGTACGCGCGGCCGATCGTGGCCGGGCAGATCGAGCGATTGCTGGCCGAGCGATGAACGCGACCGTGCGCAAGCTGCGCCCCGCGAAGGTCCGGCGCGCCGTCCGCCGGCGGGCGTTCGAGTGGCGCCTCGGCCGGCTGCCGATCGAGTCCGGGCACCAGATCGTGGAGCTCGGCAGCGCGTACGGCGGCTGGCGGATACCCGATGGGTCGGTGGGGGCGGGGGGCATCTGTTACTGCGTCGGCGCCGGTGGCGACGTGAGCTTCGATCTCGAGCTGATCCGGCGCTACGGCGCTGTCGTGCGGACCGTCGATCCCGTCGGGGCCTATGAGGCCCAGGCGCTCGAAGCCGCCGCGGGGGTCTCCGGCTTCAGCTTCCGGCGTGCCGCGGTGACCACCGCGGACGGCCCGATCCGGATGCAGACCCACCACGAGCCGGGCAGCCGATCGCTGTCGGCGGCCGGCCTGTACGAGACCGACGAATGGATCGAGGCGGTCGGCCGCACGATCCCGTCGCTGATGGACGAGTTCGGCGACGACCGCATCGATCTGCTCAAGGTCGATGTCGAGGGGATCGAGTACGAGCTCGTGCCGACCCTCGACCTCGTCGCCCTCGGGGTGAGCGTGTTCGCGATCCAACTCCACCACACCGGCACGGTTCGCGATGCGCTCGGCCTGGTCCGTGGCCTCGGTGCGCAGGGGTTCCGGCTGGTGGCGCAGCGGCCGGCGGTGAAGCTGACGTTTGCCCGGGTGCCGTCGAGCGCCTCGGCTAGACTCGCGACGCCGTGATCGCGCTCTGGCTCTGGCGCAGGAGCATCTGGTGTCATCGGCACGGGTTCCGCCCCGGGGCAAGGTTCTTCAAGACGCTGATCTTCCTGCTGTTCGGGGCCATCCTCGAGCCCGAGGTGGAGCTCGAGGGCCACGTGAACCTGTCGCACCGGGGACTCGGCGTGGTCATTCACGGCTCGACCAAGATCGGCGCCTGGGCCCAGATCTGGCAGTACGCCACGATCGCCACCAACGACGACAAGCTCAATCCCGACGTCGGCGTCCGGATCGGCCGCGGCGCGGTGATCGGCGCCCACGCGATCATCATGTGCCCGACCGGCCGCACGCTGACGATCGGCGAGGAGGCGGTGATCGCGGCCGGCGCGATCGTGGTCGACGACGTTCCGGCGCGGGCGGTCGTGCTCCCAGAGCCGAGCCGGATCATCCTGCGCGAATCGGCGCTCGATCAGGCCTCGATCAGCTCGGACAGCCCGCGGCAGAACGCTTCGTAGTTCCACTCGCCCTCAGCGAACCGCCGTCCGGCCGCGCCCATCTCGGCCCGTGCGCCGGGATCGCCGAGCAGCCGCTCGAGAGCCCGCGTCCATCCGTCGACGTCGCCGGGGTCGACCCAGATCCCGCAGCCGACGGCTTCGACGTCGAACGGAAAGTACGGCGAGCGCGAGGCGATGATCGGCTTCCCGAGTGCCAGCGCGTCGACGGCCTCGGTCAACCCGGTGAGGCGACCCGGATCGAGCACCGGAATGGCCACGATTGCCGCCGCCGCGGTGTCGGCGATGGCGCGCGTCGGCAGGTACCCGCCGGGACTGTTCGGATCGACTCCATCGGACTCTCCCGGATGAACCACGCGGATGGCCCGGGTCGGCGCATCGGGCAGACGGCGTTCGAGGTCGTAGACGACGCCGGCCGCCCCCGTGCGCGCCAGCGCGCGGGTCAGCGTCGGCAGGTCGCGGTTGGACTTGCCGGCGCTCACCACGCCGTTCGAGTCACCACGCGGACGGTAGAGGGGCGAGGCTAGGTCCGGGCCCCAGGGGAGGTGGACAACTCGTGCGCGCCGTCTCGGCAGCGCCCGCTCGAGCTCGACGCAGAGCGCGGCGCTCAGGCACACCAGCACGTCATGGCGGGCGAGCGCGGCCCGGCGAGCGGCGTGGCCGAGGGGATGGTGCACGACCGAGATGAACCGCGTGGCGGGGAGGACCGAACGGGCGAGCGCAAGTCCGGCCAGCCCGACCTGATCCGCGCAGTACAGCGCATCGATCCGCGTCATTCGACGCAGCGCATACACCTCCTGATCGAGGCTTCCGAGAAGACCGCGGCTGCGTTCGCTCAGCCGCTCGAGCCGGTTGCGCTCGCGCGGCTCGTGGTAGGGAGCGAATTCGACGTCGTGACCCCGCTCAGCCAGCGCGTCGGCGCCCCACACGTGCTGGCGGGGCATCGTGCCGCTCCGAGCCCGCTCCCACATCTTCTGCAGCGAGTAGTTGTTGAGCGCGCAGACGGTCGCCAAGGCCGGGCGATTCTACGTTTCCGCGGCCGGCCGACCGGCGCCGCATCGGCGAGCGTCCGCCCCGGCCTCTGACATGCTGCGGGCATGAGGGCCACAACGGTCGCGGTGTCGCGCCGGCGGCTGACCGTCGCCACCGTCGTCCAGATCGGCGGCCGCGTGGTGGGAGCGTCTCTCGGGGTCCTCGTGGCCGCGACGCTCGCGCGGTCACTGACCCGGCCTCAGTTCGGCGAGCTGTCGCTGGCGCTGACGATCCTGGCCCTGGCCGGAAGCCTGTCGGACCTCGGGATCAGCCAGATCGCCGTGCGCGAGATGGCCCGCAGGCCGCAGGACAGAGCGAGGATCGCCGGAGCGCTGTGCGTGGCGCAGCTGACGATGGGGATCGTTCTCGGAGTCATCGGGATCGTGGTCGCGTTCGCGCTGATGAACGGCACGCAGGCGCGGATCATGGCGGTGTTCGTGATGGCGACGATGCCGCTCGGCGCGATCGGGGCGTTGACGATCGCGGCGCAGGCCCGGCTGCGGCCCGAGCTCGTGATCATTCCGGCGCTGGTCCAGAACGTGCTGTGGCTCGCGGTCGTGGTCTCGCTCGGGGCGGCCAACGGCGCGCTCTCGCTCTACGGCCTCGGCGCGCTCGGCGCGGCGATCGTCCAGTCGGGGGTGATCGTGGTGCTGACGGCACGGGTGACGAACGTGACGTTCGCGGGCACGCGGGCGCTGATCATCGACCTGCTGCGGATGGCGTGGCCGATCGGCCTGGCCGGGATGTTCGTCACCGCGTACTACCGGATCGACGCGCTGCTGCTGTTCCACTACCGGGGAGCGACCGCAAACGCGTACTACAGCGCCGCCTATCGCGTGCTCGACGTCCTCCAGATCCTCCCGATGACGGTCAGCGGTGTGCTGCTCCCGCTGCTCGCGAGCGCCGAGCGCGAGGGCGCCTCGCACGACCGTATCCGGCAGCTGTTCCAGTTCGCGATCGGGCTGCTGCTGGCGGTGGCCGTGCCGATCGCGATCTGCGGCGTCATCCTGGCCCCCGGGGTCGTCCTCCTGATCTACGGCCCGCATTACCACCGCTCGGTGTATCTGCTCCAGGTCCTGCTCCCGGCGTTCATCCCGATCTGTCTCGGCTACGTGCTGACGGGCCAGCTGATCCTCCACGGCCTGCTGCGCCCGTATGTCGTGATCACGATGATCGGAGCCGTTCTCAACATCGTCGCCAACGCGCTCGCGATCCCGCGCTACGGCGCGCCGGCGGCCGCTTGGACGACGCTCGCCACCGAGCTGCTGGTGATGGCCGGGATCGCCGCGGTGGTCGACCGCCGCCTGCGACTCAGCCTGCCGGCGGGGCGGGCGGTGCGTTGCCTGTCCGCCGCCGTGGTCACCGGCGCTGCGGTCTGGGCGGTCCGCTCGGAGCCGCTGATCGTCGGCCTCGTCGTCGCCGCGATGGTCTACCCGCCTTGCCTGCTCGTGTCCCGGGCGGTGTCCGTGGCCGAGCTTCGGGCCCTGCTGACGCGCGAGGCGGCGGCCAACGCATGACCGGCGCGCCGGCGGAGATATCG
>Ga0335078_10016293_pt1 | contig 11030 bp, 10 predicted proteins | sample Lox_Sample_32_FD_206711 | JGI IMG/M metagenome (GOLD analysis project Ga0335078, IMG submission 206711) | Soil microbial communities from Loxahatchee National Wildlife Refuge, Florida, United States - Lox_Sample_3.2 | ecosystem: Environmental > Terrestrial > Soil > Wetlands | place: USA...
TTGCCGGGGCAAGTGACCACATCTGGCTGGCGAACATGCTGGCGGATAGCCAGGTGCCGAACGGGACCGTGCCGATCGGGTTCTATGTGCATCCCTCGGTCGCGGCAAATGACATTCACGTCTACAACAGCGATGCGCATAGAAGTTATCAAGGGTTCCGATTTGACGGGTCGGTGTCGGCAGTCGAATTGAAAAATTGCCGGGCTTACGCAAACCGAACATACGGACTTCTGGATAACACCGGAGCGGTGACGTACTCCTACTGTCATTTTTATGCGAACAACCTGGCAACGGGCGTTTCGACCGACGTTGGTGGCGCTCCCGGGCCGAAGGATGGCGGGAACAATATTGCTGCCGATACTCCGCCCGAGGTTCGCGAGTTCATGCGGTACCCAGCCCGAGTCACTTTGACTTATGACGATCCGGGGCTGATTGACGGGTCTCATCAGTATCTCGAGGAGGTGCTGCCGATCATCCAGGCGAAGAACGTCCCCCTGAGCATTGCCGTGGTCACCGGTTACGAACTCTCGCAAGAGTTGGTGCCCACGTTTCAATCCTGGATCAATGCCGGATGGGATGTGAATTCGCATTCGGTCTCGCACCAGTACTTCACCTATCCCAATGCTTTTACGATCCAGTACACGGGGACGTTGGCTTCGAATGTGACGCTCTCCATCAGCAATAAGCAATTCACGATTACGGCACCCGGAGATCCGAATGCGCAGGTGAATTGGGATCTGAGTTCCTCCGGGACGGACCTGGTGCCCACCGGACTGGATACGCTCAGTGCATTGGTCTACACGCTGAATCAGCGCGGGGTGTTTGCGATAACCGAGGATCCGAATATGAAGAGCGCGGTCAAAAGCGAGGACCTGGCCGATGTGGTGTCACAAGACATTAAGAGCGCGCCTTACTTGTTGCAGATGGACAAGACCCGGCTGATGACAGATGAAATGAACTGGTCAATGGCGTGGATGAATGCCAACCTGACGGGGCTATCGACAACACGAGTCTATGTTTATCCGGGGAGTCATGAAGACAGCTCGACGGAGACGATTGCTGTGGCTGCGAGTTATGCGGGCGCACGCGGGGCCGGCAGTATGCAGCCGTCACCGTTGGCGGCGAGCACCCTGGCGACCGGCATCGATGTTCAGAATATCTTGAGCCAAGGCGTGGCACCGGTTTTTCAAAACTTGAGTGATGCGCAGCTGATGAACAAACTCAGGGCCTTGGTATTCAAGTCCGGCGTATGGGGTGTGCCATTCGGGATTTTCTGGCACGTAAACGAGTTAACTCCGCACCAGGTGGGAACCGTGATTGACGCGCTCAAATCCTCCGGCGCAACTCTGATGACAAACACGCAACTGGTCAATTGTCTCCTGGGCGCGAAACAGAATTTTGGCACCACGTCTTATGTCGATGCTGCTGCGGGAGCCGATGCAGACTTCAGGCCCACCCAGTCGTCCCCGGCTGTTCACGCAGGCGCCGTGCTCGCGGACGAGTACCGATACGACCTGATGGGCGTCGATCGAAACGCGTTTGGCCCGGAGTGGGAGATCGGGGCGTTTGCATTCATTCCTGAGTATCTGGGGCACGCGGCCGGTGCGCCGTGAGGCACGGGCGCTATGCGGGTTAGTACCATCCTGGATGACCTGCAATGGCTCGGGCAGCAGTTGGACGAGAATCCCTGCCAACAATGCTTTGAGGGCTTAGGTATTCGCATCACGCCCGAATGCCTCGGCCGCACATGGCGGGACAACTGCATTCAGGGATTGCTGCGCATACGAAGCAAGGGCCGGGGGCTGATCCCTTTTACGCCGAACCGGGCGCAGGAGGAATACTCGGCAAGGTGCAGCAGACGGAACATTGTTCTGAAAGCGCGGCAGCTTGGGATCACAACTTATATCGCAGCCCGATTTTTCATTCAGACGATTACGCAGCCTGGAACGGTAACGCTGCAGGTTGCGCATGACCAGGAATCAGCGGAGGAGATTTTCCGGATCGTACATCGCTTCTGGGAGAACCTGCCCGAAGAGATGCAGAAGGGCGCGCTTGAAACCTCCCGCGCCAACGTCCGCCAGATCGTCTTCTCGCGACTGGACAGCGAATATCGCGTGGCAACGGCGGCGGACGCCAATGCCGGCCGCGGGTTGACCATCCACAACTTACATTGTTCGGAGGTCGCCCGCTGGCCTGGCAATCCGGCGGAAACCCTGGCTTCGCTCCGGGCCACGGTTGCGAACGACGGAGAAATTGTGCTGGAATCGACTCCGAACGGAGCGAGCGGGGCATTTTACGAGGAATGGCGGCGTGCAGAGGAAACGGGATACACGCGGCACTTCTTGCCCTGGTGGTACGACGAGAGTTACCGGCTCGCAGTCGATGAGGTTGAGCCGCTGACGCCGGAAGAGCAGGAACTGGTGAATCGGGTTTTGTTGAGTCCTGCGCAAGTTGCATGGCGGCGGATGAATCGGGCACAACTGCGCGGGCTCGCGGTGCAGGAATACGCGGAAGATCCCGTCTCGTGTTTCGTGGCGTCGGGTGAATGCATTTTTGATTTGCCGGCGATTCAGCTTGCTTTGGATCGCATTGCCGATCCGATTGAGCGGCGGGATAACAGTCGTGTGATGCGATGGCTTCCGCCGCAACCGCAAAAAGAATATGTAATCGGAGTGGATCCGGCGGGTGGCGGGACGGATGGCGACTATAGCTGTGCCGAAGTCATCGAACGGCAAACGGGATTGCAGTGCGCAGAGCTGCACGGGCATTTCCCGCCGCTGGAGCTGGCGAATCGGATCATCGAACTTGGGCGCGAATACAACGACGCTCTGCTTGCAGTCGAGCGCAACAATCACGGCGCCGCGGTTTTACTGCAGTTGAAGAGAGAAGGTTATTCGAGCATCTACAAGGATGACAAAGGCGACGGCTGGCTGACATCGGCAGCGAATCGGCCCTGGATGATTGAGAACCTAGCTGCAATCTTGGCGGTCTCTCCCGAACTGTTTCGCAGCTCGGGTCTGTTGAACGAGTGTCGAACGTTTGTCCGCCACGCGGATGGAGGTGCGAGAGCGGCTTCGGGATCTCACGACGACTGTGTGATGGCGATGGCCATTGCGTTGGCGGTACGGGAGAAAATTGCGGGACAAAAGCGACCTTTGAAGCCACCAAGACTCTTCGGCCTGGAGTTGTCGCGTTAAATCGTCAGGGGACATGTTCATCCATCACAGCCGGCAGTTCGGAATCGGAATAGGCTCACGGCAATGCGCAAAGCGAACGCAGAGGTTTGCCGGTAGTCGCGGTCCAGCACGTACGCCGAATGCGCGGCGGAGCGCAAGGCCACTTGATGCGCTGCTCGGACGCGAACTTCTATGTAGTGAAGTTTCGTAACAATCCGCAGCATTTGCGAGTGCTAGCGAATGAATTGCTGGCGACGCGATTGGCGGAAAGCGCTGGTTTGCCGGTGCCGGCTACAGATGTGGTGGAAGTGGGAGACTGGCTCATCGAACATACTCCGGAGCTGAACATCCAACTGGCCGGTCAAACGCTGGCTTGCCAGGCCGGTCTGCAATTCGGGTCCCGATACGTGGTCAGCCCGCTCGAAGGCCAAGTCTTTGACTATCTTCCGATCGAGATGCTGGCCAGGGTTCGAAACCTGGAGACATTTGCGGGCATGCTCGCATTGGATAAGTGGACTGGGAATGCGAATGGGCGACAGGCAGCATTCTGGCGAAAAATGCGGGAGCGCAAGTACACGGCCTCGTTCATTGATCAGGGTTATTGCTTCAATGCGGGAGAGTGGAGCTTTCCAGACTCGCCTTTGCGCGGGGTCTATGCGCGCAACGAAGTCTATGCGTGCGTGTGCGGCTGGGAAGCGTTTGAGCCGTGGCTGTCGCGCATCGAGAACATGGATGACGACGTGATCTGGGCCGCGGCGGGAGAAATACCTCCGGACTGGTACGGAAGCGATTGGCAAGCCCTGGAAAATCTGGTGAAGGCGCTGCTAGAGCGGCGTGCGGTGGTGAAGGACCTGATCACGGCGTTTCGCATGTCGACGAGAAATCCGTTTCCCGGCTGGCTGAGCAATTGACGATGCCTGAACAACGAAAACTCGAATTCTTCGTATTGCGATACGTGCCCGACGCTGTGAAGGAAGAATTCGTCAATATCGGCCTGGTCATGTTCGAGCCGGGCGCGAACGGAAATGGCTTCGCTGACGTGCGCTTCACGCGAGACTGGCGTCGCGTTTCGTGTCTCGATCCGCAAGCGGATGTGGAGTGGCTCGAGGCCATGGAGCGGGACATACGCAGCCAGATTGTTGATACGGGCAGCCGGAAAATTCTTGTTCGTAAGTTAAGCGAGTCGCTTTCGAATACGGTTCAACTGACAGCGATGAAGAGCTGCATCACGGCAGACCCTGCGGCGGAAATGGACACGCTGGCGAAGCTTTATTTCGAAGGTCCGAAGCTGGGCCGACCTCGCGTGGTCAGCGGCCGCGGGTACATTCTTGAAAGAATGCAAAGTGAGTTTGAGAAGGCGGGAGTTTGGGCGCTGCTGATGCATGGAATCCCAGTGAGTCCCTACACCCAGCCTGGAGATGTGTTCCAGTTCGACTTCGGATATCGCGTAGGTCCTGTAATCAAGCTGTTTCATGCAGTATCGCTCAAGAAAAGCGTGGATGCAGCCGTGACATTGGGCGCACGGTACCCGGGAATAGCGAGCCGGATGGCTAACAGGACGAGCGCAACGCCCTTGTTGACGGCGATTGTCGATGATGGACTGAACAGAAATGAAATGCAGATTCGTTTCGCGCTTGGAATGCTGGAGGACGCAAACGTGAGTATTAGGCCTTTGGCGGAAATGCCGTCGATTGCAGAACTGGCCAGACAAGAATTGCGGCCTTAGCCGCAAGAACAACTTTGCGGGCGCGGGCGCCCGCGCCAGACGAAAATTCTATGAAAATCAAAGAGACGTTATGCGGCGCGATGCGCCGGATCGCAGAAGTATCCTCGGCAAAGGCCATAGCCAAACGGCGGACGCAGCCGTTGCCATCGATTCTCAACACGTATGGTCCGCGGGCGGACGCATTTCCGAAACCCACGCCGATCAACCTGCGGCGGTTTTCGGAGACTCCGGTGGCGCGCCGGGCCATCAATGCAATCAAAGACCGGATTGCCGGAATGCGCTGGCGAATCCAGCAGCGCCCCGGCCGCGAAATTCAGCTTGCGAACCTGGAGTCTCGCGTCACAACGCTGAGCGAGAATTTTGATTCGCCTAATCCCGATGATTCCTTCCGATCCTTTGCCGAGCAGGTGCTCGAGGACATCATCGTCGGCGGGTTCGGCGCCATTGAAGTGGAGACGACGGAAGATCCGAAACAGCCTCTGCTGCTCTGGCCGGTGGACGGTGCGACCATCCGAATGAGGACGAACTGGAATGGGATGCCGAACTCGCCACGCTATGTGCAAGTCACAGGGAAAGCCGGTCCGGATGGAAATATTGTGCTGAACGATGATGAATTGATCTACATGCGGCTGAATCCACGAACGCATACGCCATTCGGGCTAGGCAGGCTGGAGGTGGCGTTTGAGGCTGTCAATGCTTTCCTTGGAGCTCACCGCTATGCGACCAAGCTGGCGTCCAACACGGTGGTGCAGTATGCGCTTTGGTTGCAGGACCTGACGCCGGAACACCATGAGCGATTGATTCGCTGGTGGCAGGACGAAATTGAAGGCACGGGCCGCGTGCCGATTCTTGCGGTTGAAAATAAGCCTGAGGTGCTGCGATTCGGCGGCGGGACGGATGCGGATTTGCGACTGCAATGGCAGGAATTCTTGCTGCGGGTCATCGCCGATGCATTTGATCTTCCGCCGCAAACGTTGGGGGTTGAACGCGACGTGAACCGCTCAACGGCGGGCGAGATGAGCGACCAGGCGTTTCAACAAGCGGTCGTGCCCACGGCTCGGTTGTTTGCTGAGTATCTTACGCGCGGCGCCATCAGCAAGAAACTCGGCTGGCACGATCTGGAATTTGTGTTCACCGATGTCGACGCGAGTGGCGATGAACTGGAAGACGCGCAGATCCAGGCGCTCTTACTGCAAAACGGCGTGCTGACGGTGAACGAAGTCAGAAGGATGCGAGGGCTGGCACCGATGTAGGTATCAGGTCTCGGGTGACAGCTTTCAGGGTCGCAGACAATCGGTAGTAACCCCCCAACAAAGTTGAGGAAATCATGAGAACCATTGAGCTGGAGTCGATGGCGATTGAGATACCTGTGTTCGTAGGGCATCCCAATCGCGAGGCTTTTCGTGGAGTGCTGACGCTCGTCGATACGACGTCGGACAGAGCGCCAGCCGGAGCACGCGGGCACCGGGTAGTGCTAACGCGATCGGCTGCCGAAACCGCGTTGCCTTCGCTGCTCGGAATGGCGCTGGACTATTCGCCGTCTCTCGACCGTCATGATGCACAGCGCAAAGTCGGAATTATTACCCAGGCTGAAATCGTGGGGAAAGCTCTGGAAATTTCCGGATATCTGTTCGCGAAAGATTTCCCCGAGATCGTGGAGCACATCGGCCGTGCCGGGCGCCTTGGCACGGAGTCCCATGAACGCGGACTAGGAATGTCCTACGAAATTGCTGATGCAAGCATTGCCGACGCACGAGCCCAAGTGTGGACATTAACACAGGCGACGTTCACCGGCGCTGCCATCCTGCGTCGCGACAAAGCGGCGTATCGCGATACGTGGATCCAACTGCAAAGGCAGATTTAACCGAAACAACAGAATCCTTTAAGGAGACGACATGAATGAGGAACTGACAAAGCAATTGGCTGCGACTGCTGAGCGATTGGCAGGTGCGGCGGAAGCATTGGATCGCGTCCTAGGAAAAATCGACGCGCAACAAGAAGCCCTGAATGCGAAGGTGGATCGCATTGTCGCGGCGGTGGAGGAGAGTCTAACGCCTGGCGGCAGTCCGGACCGCACGCACGAACTGGAATGCCGGGTCGCGGAACTGGAGAAGGCGAACACCGACCTCAAGGCGCAAGCGGCCCGATTGAGCCGAAAGACGCTTTCTCCTCTGGTGACCGCCCTCCTCAGCAAAACGGGAAGCGACGCGGAAAGACTGGATTCGGCGGTTGTTGACAAGACTCTGCAGGCGCTGAGCGTGGAGCAGCGGATTGCGGTCAAAGCCGAAATGGCACGGGCTGGAATTATCGAGTAGCAAACCAGGTTTCAGGTGCTAGGTGTCGGGTTTCAGGCAAACAGGCGCGGCGTGAGTCGCGCTTTTTCCTTGGGTTCGGAAAACGGCGGAGGTCAGTCGCCGCACTGCTAACTGGCCGAAAAGCTACATAAAGGAGATGACATGAACGCAAAATTTATCGATCTGAACGCGGCGGCGGACTTTCTCGGGCCCGGCGCCATCGAGGTCGATCGTTATCAGACAGAAATCTTCGACATTGTTCGACGACGCGGAGCCTTCGGGCAAAGAATTCGGCAGGTTCCCGCAACCGGACACCCGTCGCGGTTCTTCGAGCAGACGGCGATTAGCGCGCCCACGGCGGCACAAGGCTTCGTCGATCCACGGAATATCGTGGCGACTGTCGGTTCTCCGACTCGCGTCGAGCGCAGCGTCCCGCTGAAAGCGCTGGTTTCGCAGATCAATTACAACCTGTTCGATCTCGAGGTGGGAGCGCAGCAGAGCCAGTTTGCTTACCTGCAGGCGAAGGATCTGGCGGACGCCGTCGACGGCGTGATGCGTACTCATGATGTGGCACTTTGGAATGGCAACGACACCTCTCTGACCACTCCGACAACCCTGCAATATTTCGGCGCGGTCGGCCAGATCGAGGCAGGAGGAAACAGCACAACGATCGCAACCAATGCCAGCATTGTGGACGGATTGAAATCGACAATCGCCGGGATGGTCGCGAACTCTTCCTATGAAGTGCGCCCAACCGCGATCTATGCCAACCCCGTCCTGCTGGACCTGATCGACCGCGAGATGAAGGCCGAGTTCAATGTGGTGCTTTCCACCGCGGAAATCACTGGCGGTCTGCGGGTAAAAACCCTGTCAACCCAGGCAGGAGAGTTGCCGCTGATTCCGGAGTGGGCACTCTCGTACACGGGAACACCGGGCAGCGGCAATGCCGTGCTGCCGGCCTACATCGTGACCGAGGACTTAATCGAATATCACTGGCTCACGGATGCCAACCCGCGTGTCTTCCAGTTGGGCCTGGTGGGAAATCTCGCTTCCCAGATGGTGGTGGTGAAGTTTGGAGCGGTGGTAGTGAAAGGCGCTTCCTACGCTCACTACGAAGTCAAAGTTAACCGATAAACGAAGGCCAGTTGTCGTGGTAACAGGAAATCGGCCTGTTATCGCTGAAAACTGGCCTTGGACTTTGGACATAGACCATGAACTATCTTGCTCCTTCGGAATACATTGCGTACGGCTTGGACGCGACAACTCCTGAATCACTGGTTGCCGCGGCATCGTCTTTGATCGATGCCCATTGCCGACGCCAGAGTCTGGCCGTAACCCAATATGAAGAACGGCTGCGAATCCCACCTGATCGCAATACCGTCCGTCTGACCTACCTGCCATTGGCGCCGCTAGCCCCGGCCACAGCGCCGTTTGTCTCAGCGCAGGGCAGATATTGCATTCCGCGTCGGGGCGAATGGCCGTTCGATGATCTTCGCCTGGATGTGGCGCTGATGTTCGGGCTACCCGGCGAGTGGACGGCCATCGATGTTGCAGCCATCGATACCTTCGCCGACACCGGAGAGCTGACCTTGCCTCTGAACATCGTCGGACTATGGTTCAGCGAACTGGATATCGTTTACACCGCCGGTTACAGCGTCATTCCTGATCCAGCGAAATTCGCTTGCGCCCAGCTGGTGCGGAACGCACAAGCGACCCCGGCCCTCAACGTAAAGGCCGGCCATCTGGATCGCATGCACCTTAACTACTTCGAGGACACATTGATCGACCAGACGGTCCGCTCGCTGCTGGCGCCTTACGTGGCGCAGAAAGTTGGTTGAGATGACGAGCGCCATGATGTCGGGAGCCGCGGTGGTTCGCGCAGCAGATGCCATGTTGCGCGCCTTTGGCGGGGTAGAGGTCAGCGTCGTGTTTCCACTGGTCGCGCTGCCTGATGACCCCAGCGCGCAACTCGGGATGGTCGACGCCGGCGTTCAGCAACTGACGTTTGCGCCGGTCGTGGTTCGGACTCTGACTACGGCCGCAATCGGGCCACGCAGGCGATTGGAATTTCTGATCTCAAGCACTGCCGTTGCAGAGGCGGTAGTGTCGCAGAACGCCGCATCCGCCGATGCGCTTTTTCAATCCGCGCTGGGTGTGAATTACGACAACGATTTCTTTCACATTGAGAATGTCGCTACGGAGTATTTTGCGGCAACGGCTTACCTCTATAGGGTCACCGCAGTCGAGTAGAAGCCAGAACCAGGAGCTAACAGCTGCTTTATGCAAGCCACAAAAGACAGTTTTTACATGACCCTGCTGGAGCGGCTAGTTGCCGTGAACCCGCAGAGGACGATCACGGTGAACGGCACCACCCGGCCCGCGCTTGTTGTCGCCGAAAATGAGCTAGTGATCCCCATCGTGCCGTTGCCCAATGCGTTCTATATCGAATGGGGCGAAGCTCAGGTCATGGGACAGGCGATTGGAACGCGGGCGCTGATCGCGATGGAGTGTGTCATCTCGTATCACACCTTCGGCACCGTGCAGTCGGGGGTGGACCGCGGGCGCACTCTCGCAGCGCTTGACGCTGAACTGCTGAGCATTTCCCATCCGCCGTCGACGTCGAAACGCGACTATAGCCAAGTTCCGAGCGCAGACTTAGGCACCCAAATCTCCTGGTCCGAACTAAAACTGGGAAGAGTCATGGGGAGCGAAGCTCCGAGGAATGAAGGTTTGCCCAGGGGCAATGAAGGTGTGAGGCTGGAGCGCTCTGCCACATTGACCGTGTTTTTCTTTTCTGAGGAGAACTTCTTATGAGTACCGCACCACTCCGCTCCGCGATGGTGCCGACCAGTCGTCGAACGCGTGCTTACTTTGCACCCCTGAACCGCACCACATCACAACCTACCCTTTTTGATCCGGGCAAGCATGGCGTTTTTCTGCTCGACCAGCCACCCTCACCATGGATCGATCTTGGTTGGATCGACAATTTCTTGCGCCTCAGCGGGATGGTAACGGAGACGGCAAAGGCTGGGGCGTACAAGACGCCCATCGTGCGATTTCGCGGAGCACTCGACGCGCGGATTGAGTTTGACTTCCGCGAATGGGGCAAGTTGCAGATGGCCCTCGCGGGAGGTTCGGAACACATGAACGTGCTCGCCTCAGATCCGAACGCCAGTCCCCAACCATCCGGCGGAACTGCAATTGGAGCAATTGCGATTTTGCCCGGATCTACTGCGAGCGAATTGGTGGTGGGAGTGGGTGCAGTGGACGGCTTCGCCGTCGGAGATATTGTGGCGGTCGACCTGGATTATCAGCAACAGACTGGATATGTCGGTACGGGGATTTCGGCGGCGTACGTGAACGATCCCGATGCCGTATCGCGAGATGTCAATTACGTCCGTCGAGTCACATTCAATGTCGGCCGGGTCGCACAAAAGACGGTGACGTCGCTGGTGTTGGTCCAACCCCTGCTCGGAGGGCCGCCGGCAGCTAACTGCGCAGCGCAAAAAGTGGTGGCGTTTGTTGATCGGGAGGGCGGCTCGTTCTTTCAGGACTGGTCGGCCTTGTTCGTAGTCCAGGAGGAATCCGGAGGACGGGTGTGCATTCATTATCCGCATTTGAGTCCGCTAACTCCGGCTTCGTCAACACAATCGCTCGGTGTTGCACCGCAAGCAGACAATCTGAAGGGTTTCGAGCGGGAACACGAGATGGCGATCGCAAAACCGCTTGTAAGTCTCGCGTTGCATGCCGCCTTTCAGGCCATGCCGTACGTTGATCCAAACGACGGGCAGCCAGTTCTGCGTTACCGGAGCTACTTTCCGGCTCCCATGGCGG
>Ga0335078_10016294_pt1 | contig 11028 bp, 11 predicted proteins | sample Lox_Sample_32_FD_206711 | JGI IMG/M metagenome (GOLD analysis project Ga0335078, IMG submission 206711) | Soil microbial communities from Loxahatchee National Wildlife Refuge, Florida, United States - Lox_Sample_3.2 | ecosystem: Environmental > Terrestrial > Soil > Wetlands | place: USA...
CGGCTGCCCGTAGGCAGCTTTACTTTCTTCCAGCCCTTCTCATACGCTCGTAGAAATGGTGACCCCGTCGTCTGTCTTCCCTGCCCGCGCGCGCTTTCGCAGCGAGCGTACGCGGAATTTCACCGAATCCGTCATCCGCGAAATGACCCGCCGCGCCATCCAACACGGCGCGGTTAATCTGGCGCAGGGGTTCCCCGATTTCGAAGCGCCCGAGGAACTGAAGCGCGCGGCCGCCGAGGCCATCGCCGGCGACCACAACCAATACTCCATCACCTGGGGCGCCAAGCCTTTCCGCGATGCCATCGCCGGCAAATATAGGCGGGTTTACGGATTGGAGTTTGATCCGGAGCGCGAGATCACGGTGTGCTGCGGCGCTACCGAGGGCATGATCGCCTCCATGCTGGCGGTGGTCAATCCCGGTGACGAGGTAATTGTTTTCGAACCGTTCTACGAGAACTACCACCCCGATACGCAACTGTGCAGCGCCGTCACGCGTTACGTCACCTTGCATCCGCCCGACTGGCATTTCCATCCGGACGAACTGCGGCGCGCCTTCTCGTCGCGCACCAAGGCCATCATCGTGAACACCCCAAACAATCCCACGGGTAAGGTGTTCTCGCGCGAAGAACTGACGCTGATCGCCGAGCTGTGCCAGGAGTTCGACACCTTGTGCATCACGGATGAGATCTACGAACACATTGTGTATGACGGTGCGGTTCACGTGCCGATCGCCTCTCTGCCGGGGATGCGCGAGCGTTCCATTCTGGTCAACAGCATGAGCAAGACGTATTCGGTGACCGGGTGGCGGGTTGGATGGGTGCTGGCGCCCGCGGACCTGACGGACTCCATTCGCAAGGTTCACGATTTCTTAACCGTGGGCGCGGCCGCACCGCTGCAGCAGGCGGGCGTCTACGCGCTGTCCTTGGGACCCGAGTACTATCGAGAGTTAGCAGAAAGATACACCGGCCGGCGCAACCATTTGATCGCCAGCTTGGAAGGTGCGGGATTTCACTGTTTTGTGCCGCGGGGATCTTACTATGTGATGACGGATATCACCGGATTGGGATTCGCCCACGATACGGAGTTTGCGGCCCATCTGGTTGAAAAAATTGGGATCGCCGCGGTTCCCGGATCGAGCTTTTACGCTCATTCCGGAGCGGGGGATCGTAAAATCCGCTTTTGTTTTTGCAAAAAATATGAGACCCTGGAATTAGCCCGGGATCAGTTGCACAAGCTAGGCCAGGGACGCTGAATCTAACCTGGGCAGGACGAAGACTCGATGCTTCCAGAGTTTCTCATCCCCGAAACAACCATACGTGAAGCCGGCGCCGGGCTCGAAGTCAGCCTGGGCGAAAATCAGGGTGGCGTGCTGATCCTCACTCTGGGCGTTACGCGAACTATCGAACAAGAGAGCCTGGACATCACAGTCTGGGGTTCCGCCGATGGAACCGACTGGGGCGCACAGCCCCTAATTTCGTTTCCTCAAAAATTTTATTGCGGCACGTACCAACTGGTACTGGATCTTTCCGAGCGGCCCGATGTGAAGTACCTGCGGGCCGATTGGCAGGTGAATCGGTGGGGCAAGGGCGGTTCCAAGCCGCTATTCGAGTTCTACCTGTTCGTCAAGGAACTGCAAAACGCCACACTGGCGATGGGCGCCTGACGAATTCTACCCTCTCGACTGCTTATACATCGAAAGCAACATGACGGCGGGCGTGCGCGCCACGATTCCGTGCGGCAACTGCGGCGGCATGTGGACGAAGGCTCCCGCTGCCACGTCGTGCCCTTCTTCGCCCAGCGTCAGGCGCGCCTCCCCTTTCACGAAATAGAGAGACGCTGCCATCGGCGCGGTGTGGGCGGATAGCTCCTGGCCTTCCGCAAAACCGAATAACACCACCTTGACGTGATCGTCGTTATAGAGCGTGCGGCTGAGAATGCCGTTCGCCGGAACTTGCGCTTCCGCTTCGAGGTTCGCATAGAATTTGTATCCATCGCTCATGCCTTCAGTGTGCGCCCTCCTGGATCACCCGTCGGTGACCGCCATCACCGCGTCTGCTATCTTGTAGGGAATGATCACTCGCGAAGAGGCGCTGGATTTGTTTCGGTCCGATGACTTGATTGGCATCGGGATGGAGGCCGACGCGGTGCGCCGCCAATGGCACCCCGAAGGCATCGTCACCTACATCATCGATCGCAACATCAACTACACGAATTTCTGCACGGAATACTGCACTTTCTGCGCGTTCTATCGGCCCATGGGCCATCCCGAAGGCTACATCCTGTCGAAAGAAGTGATTTTCGACAAAATCCAAGAGACCCTCGACTTGGGCGGCACCGGCGTACTGATGCAAGGCGGGCTGCACCCCGACCTGAAAATCGAGTGGTACGAGGACCTGTTCCGCAGCATCAAGCAGCGGTTCCCGATTCACCTGCACTGTCTCTCGGCGCCGGAGGTCACGAACATCGCGGAAGTGAGCGGGCTGAGCCTGCGCGACACCATTGCGCGCTTGCGCGACTCGGGGCTCGATTCCATCCCGGGCGGAGGCGCGGAGATTCTCGATGACGAGGTCCGGCAACGCATCAGCCGGCTGAAGTGCAATGTGCAGGAGTGGGTCGACGTACATCGCACAGCCCACCAACTCGGCATGCGGACCACCGCCACCATGATGTTCGGCTGCGGCGAGACCTTCGAGCAGCGCATGAATCACTTGGAACTGGTGCGCAATTTACAGGAGGAGACGGGCGGGTTCACCGCGTTCATCCCCTGGCCGTTCCAACGCGAGAACACCTCGCTCGGCCACTTCATCAAAGAAGAAGCCACGGCAGTCGAGTACCTGCAGATGCTGGCGATCTCGCGCATCTTTCTCGATAACATCGAGCACATTCAATCGTCGTGGGTGACGCCCGGTCTGAAGACCTGTCAGATGGGGCTGCGGTTTGGGGGCAACGACGTCGGCAGCATCATGATTGAAGAGAACGTGGTCTCGGCCGCGGGCACGCATCACCGCGCGAGCGAGGAAGAATTGCGGCGGTTGATTCGCGATGCGGGATTTACTCCCAAGCAGCGGGATACGCTGTACCGGACGTATTTCTTGAACTGAGGTTAGTGGGGCCGGCCCTTCCGGGCCGCCGCCGAGCTTCTGCTCGGCTGGCGCAGACCAGGGCGTGAACCCAACGTCGCAGCCCACAGTCGTGGCTTGTTCTTGTGGGGCCGGGGCTGCCTGCGTACACGATGCCGGGCAGAAGCCCTGGCCCCACAAAATCAGTCTCTACACGCTGGCCGGTGAGCCCGTTTTGGCCATCGCCAGCACCCGGTCGTCGAAATCGAACCCGGCCGTGCGCGACTTGTGATTGCGCGTGTACCAGCGGTAGGTTTCTTTTAGACCAATCTCCAGCGGAGTCAGCTTCATCTTCAGGACGCGAGTGACTTTGCCGATGTTCTCGGTGATGGGCGGCACATCGAAGTATTCGCCGAAGTAGTAGGGCTCATCGATGGCGTTGCCGCCGGCTTGCGCAATCACATCGCGGGGCACGCGCACCAGGTTGGCCTCCGTGCCGGAAACCTTGGCCAGTTTCTCCACCAGCTCGAATTGCGTTACCGGCTTGGGATCGCCGATGTTAAACGCTTCGCCGACGGCCCGCGGTTCTTCCAGCGCGCGCACCATGGCATGCACCAGGTCGTGCACGTAGACAAACTGCATGAGACGGTGGCCATCTCCCGGAATGATGATGGGCCGTCCGGCGCGGAGGCGGTCCCAGAAAAACTGCTCGCGGTAAAAGGGATTTCCCGGCCCATAAACGAACGGCGGCCGGAAAGTCACTACCGGAAGACCACTCTGCGCGTGCATACGGAAGAGGCGCCGCTCGGTACTGGCCTTGTGGCGGACGTAGGGATTGGAGTGGTAGTCCGGCGCCAGCGGATCGCTCTCTTTGTGATTCAACCCGTCTCCGTAGGCCGCCACGCTGGACATGAAGATGTAACGGCTGAGCCGCGTCCCGCCGCAGGCGCGCACGGTGGCCTCGACCTGCGCGGCGGTGGTTCCGTGCTCCCAATCGTAAACGTTGTCGTACACCGCTTCAAAGCGGCGGCCTGCCAGCGCCTCGTTCAGGGAGGCGGCATCGTTGCGGTCAGCCACGAGGTTCTCCACGCGCCTGCCCAAGTCGTGCTTGGGCTTGCGATGCAGAACCGCCACGTCGTGACCCGCCTTTACCAGCTCATCCACCAGGAGACGCCCGATGAAGAGCGTTCCCCCGATGACCAATACTTTCATACCTCTCCTAGAGAATCAGACGTTTAGACAGGGTAAAGCGATTCACCCTGCAAAAGGGCACGTCTACCAAAAGATACTGCGATTAGTCGTAATATTCCAGGCCCAAGTGCGTGATCAAGTCCTCCCCCCTCATCCAGCGCAAAGTGTTCTTGAGCTTCATAAGCTGAATGAAGATATCGTGCTCGGGGTAGACTTCGGGCGCGTGCATGGGCGCTTTAAAGTAGAACGAAAGCCATTCCTGGATGCCACGCATGCCCGCCCGCTGCGCTAAGTCCATGAACAATACGATGTCTAGTACCAGGGGAGCAGCCAGGATCGAGTCGCGGCACAGAAAATCGATCTTGATCTGCATGGGGTAGCCGAGCCAGCCGAAAATGTCGATATTGTCCCATCCCTCCTTGGCATCGCCGCGCGGGGGATAGTACTCAATGCGCACTTTGTGGAAGAAATCGCCATACAGATCCGGGTACAGCTTGCCTTGCAGGATGTATTCGAGCGCCGAAGACTTGCTGACCTCCTTCGATTTGAAGGAGCCCGGATCGTCCAAAACCTCGCCGTCGCGGTTGCCCAGAATGTTGGTGGAAAACCACCCGTTCAGGCCCAGCATGCGGGATTTCAGACCCGGGGCGATCAGCGTCTTCATGAACGTCTGGCCGCTCTTGAAATCCTTCCCGGCGACCGGGAGGTTCATGTTCCTCGCCAGCTCGAGCAACGCCGGCGTGTCGGTGGTCATGTGAGGTGCCCCGTTGGCGAAGGGCACCCCCGATTTGAGAGCCGCGTACGCGTAGATCTGGCTGGGCGAAATCTCGGGATCGCTCTTCTGCAGCCCGCACTCGAAGTCCTTCAGGCTGGCGTGCACTGCCGCCGGCTGGTGGAACACCTCGGTAGAGGCGCACCAGATCATGGTGGTGCGTGCCACGCCGGTCCGCTTCTGAAACTGCCGGATGTCGTCCATCAGCATCTCGGCATGATCCATTTTGGAGCCGGCGGGCTTGACGTTCGGCCCGTTCAGCCGCTTGACAAACTGCTGGTCAAATACCGCCTTCATGGGCTGGATCGCCGTCAGCGGCGCCTTGAGCTGGTCGAGCAGCGGCATGTCGAGCACGCCCGCTTTGACTGCAGCTTCGTAGGCGTTGTCTTCGAAAATGTCCCAGGCGCCTACTTCGATGTCTTCCAGTCTGGCGAGCGGCAGGAAGTCGCGGATGGCCGGCGTGCGCCCCTCAGTGCGCTTACCTAACCGGATGGTCCCTAACTGGGTGAGCGAGCCGATTGGCTTTCCGATACCGCGTTTGATCGCTTCCAAGCCCGCCATGAAGGTGGTGGTTACCGCGCCCATGCCGGGGATGAGAATGCCTAGTTTTCCCTCGGCAGGCGCAATCGGAACGGAGTTGTTGCTGGGCAAGGTCAGGCCTCTCCTTCAGGGTGAAATGCTATAATACCAACTCCATGCGAGAACGTGCGACCGCCACCCTCACGGCCATAGTTGTGGACGATGAGCAGCTGGCCTGTGACGAGCTCGTGTTTCTCTTGAAAGATTTCCCGGAAGTGGAAGTAATTGCAACTTCTTCCAATGGCCTGGAAGCTTTGGATTTGATCCGCCGTCTGGATCCCGAGCTGGTATTCTTGGACATCCATATGCCTGGTTTGGATGGCATCGGCGCGGTGCGCCGTCTGCGGGAAAGCGGCGCCGAGCTACCATATTTCGTTTTCGTGACCGCTTACGATCAGCACGCCGTGGAGGCGTTCCGTCTGGAAGCCCTGGACTACCTGCTCAAGCCGGTGGACCGGGTGCGGCTGGCGGAAACCATCGAGCGCGCGCGCCGCGGCGTCCAGGAGAAAAAGACCAATGGCGCCGGGGTGTCCGCCGGTGGAGGCACCGCCGCCAAGCCGGTGGCCGCCCCGCGCAGCAAGCTACTGGTTCGCGCCAACAGCCGCAACTTCATTGTGGACGCCAACGAGGTGATCTACGCCACCATCGACGACGGCCTGATCACGCTGGTGACGACCAACCTGGAAGGCCAATCGAACTACCGCACCATCGAAGATCTGCAGGCCAACCTGGACCGCGACATGTTCTGGCGCGTGCACCGCTCGTACCTGGTGAACATCAACCGGATCAAGGAAGTGGTGCCGTGGTTCAAATCGAGCTACCAGCTCCGCATGGACGACCGCAAGCACACCGAAGTTCCCGTGAGCCGCGTGCAGACACGGCGGTTACGGGAGCTGTTCAAGCTGTAGGCCTCGGGCGCTCGACCCGCATTTAAAGCGCCCTTTGGAAGTCCGCGCTATTTATCCCCGCCTGGCGAAGGATACTCTGCAGTGTGCCTACAACCAGCGCACGATGCATCGGCACCGTTACGCGCCGGCTTCCTCGTGCCAAGCGAACATGCGAACCTGCTTGCCTGGTGATCGAGAATCCCAAGCGCTCCAGAGCTTTCACAGCATCGGCTCCGGAGATGTCCCGGGGCAGTTTCACGCCTGAACCAGAATAGGATCGCTCACGAAATGAAGGCGAATACGACGCGGACCGGCGCCCTCGTCAAAGTGAACGGAGACAGCTTCGGTTATTTGTTGCTGCAGATCGCGCAAATCCTGCCCTTGGGTCGTGATGCCGCCGCCGTCGGGGTCATCCCAGGATGCAATTAGCCAGCCCGACTGCTGGTCACGTTCAACTTGAAGAGTGATCTCTTCCATGCGTCTTGCAGACATTATTTCATACTGCCATATGCCGGATGCACTCGTGCCTCTGAGTTTAGCCTGATATCATTTCATACTGATGCACCCAGAGGCCAACAGACCGAAATTCCATCGGATGCCGCTATACCTTGCGGCAGTGATTCTAGCGACGACAGCAACTCAGCCAGTCCGGGCGGAGTTACTCGAGAAGACGAAGAAGGTGGGCGGCACGACCGTCCACTACAAGGTCGTGCTTCCCAACGGATATGACCAGGCGAAAGCGTATCCCGCGATCCTGGCGCTCGGCGGGGGCCCGCAAAACATGACCACGGTGGACGCTGTACTCAATCGGAACTTGCGGGCAGAGGCCGAAAAAAGAGGTTACATTGTCGTCGCTCCAGCCGCGCCGGACGATGAGCTGTTCTTCGAGGGCGGGGCTCGTATTTTCCCGGAGTTTCTCAAGCTGATCCTGGCGGATTACCGGATTGAGAACAATAAGTTCCATATCGCGGGGCCGTCCAACGGCGGGATCGCCGCCATGCACATCGCGGCATTGAATCCGCAGTACTTCTTGTCCGTAACCGCCTTTCCTGGCTACATGTGGGAGCCCAGCAGGGCCAAGCTGCAGGCCATTTCGAAGATGTGCGTCTTCCTGTACGTGGGCGAGCATGACCAATACATGTGGCACGAAGAGATGAAGAACGAGGCCGAATATCTGCGCTCGCTAGGAACGGTCGCCCGTTATACGGTCGAAGCAGGCCAGCCGCATCGCATGGAAACGCTGGCCGGCGATCACGCCGGGCGCCTCTTCGACGGGTTCGAGGAAGCCAAGAAAGGCTGTCACCAGTAGGCCCAAAGCCCTAATCGCCGAAGCACACATAGCGCTCGGCAGGAAGCAGGCCGGCGGCAAGGCGCCAAGCCTGACGCCACGCGTCTTTGGCGTTTTCCGAGGTATTGTCTTGAGAGAGACCGGCGCGATAGTGCTCGAGCGCTCGTATGCGAGCCGTCCCGGCTTCATTCTTGAACTGCTTCGGATCGTATTCCCCGTTGGGACCGGAATCCCCGCCAGCAATCGCGACGATGTCCGAGTAGGCGTCCGCGACCATGAAGTGAACTTGCGCCGCGGTGGGCGAGTCCAGTCCATTCGCCAGCAGACGCTGGCCATCACGGATGACATGGCGGAAAAAATCATGCGTCCACGGTCGGCAAGAACCTCGGGCAAGGGGACCAATCACGGCCATCTTCCCGATGGCGCCATTGGGATCCAGTGCGCGCGCTTGTTTTTCCCAGTTCCTGGCGTAATAGTAATCGCCTTCAAACTCGTTTAACTCGAAGGCGGCCCCTAATCGTTGCAGCTCTGAACGTTCACCCTGTTGTTGGGGCCATCCGGGAACATCTCCTGCATCTCCCGCAGCGTCCAGCAAGCGATCTGCGGCGAGGAGGCCGGCAGCCCGTATCGCAGGCGACGCAGATTTCAGGAAGCTCAGCCACCTGCGCAACAAGGGTACCAGGGATCCTTGCCAGCTAGTGTTCCCTGGTGGCGACGTTCCTCCGGAGGGGTTGGCCGACTCAAAGACTTGCTCGTACAGCTTTGCCAGCTTTCCTGATAGGCCAATGTCCGCTCCTGCCAATGAGAGGGCTTGGTGGAACTGTGCGCGTTCTATCGGCAGGTAGCGATAGGTCCGCAGAACGCAGCAGGTCGCGTGCTCTAACGCTTGCACCATCGGCAGGCGAGCTCGTACGAACGCCACGGGCCCCCGCACGAGCTCACCCGGCGCATCCTCACTGAGACCGGGCTTGGTGTCATACCCCGAAACGATTTCGGCTCCGCGCATTCCTTTTGCCGCAGGATCTCTGTAACGCCGCACGGCTTCTTCCAGCGAATGGCCGGCCTCCGGAGTCGAAGCTTCCGCTTCCACCCGAACCATGGCCAGAACGCACTCACCGATTAGCCTGGAACCGCGCGCTAATGGGAACACGGCGGGTGTCGGCACTCGCGGCGGAAAGAACGAGAGCGCACGCACGACCTTGGCGCCGGAAGGTAGCGCTTCGGTTTTGACAAGAACTAGGCACTCGGGATGAGGTTCCGTCGGGACAATTTCAGGAGTCCTATATTCCCACCGCTCGCTCTTGCCCCGGGTGCCCATCCACCGCGCGAAGGTGATCCCATCGTGAAGTTGCGCGATTTCGGCTTCTGCGATCGCCACGAAGGCCGTGGCGTCACCTTTTCGCTGATTCTGAGCCGCACCGCTCGCGGCGATCCCAAGTAACGCGGTAATGCACAGAAGTGAACGCATGCTCTTTCCCGCAACCGGCGCGGGACACTCGTTATGATAATGCTTGGTGAGCAGGGGCGGACGAAATGCCGGACTCCCCGTAATCCCGCCGCTAACACAGTAGTGCTAACCCCGTGACGGTCTGGCGCCTGCGCTCCACGATGGCCGGTTGGTCTGGCCCCACGTTATACTGGCATTTCCATGATTCGCGTGCGGTTTGCGCCGTCTCCCACCGGCTTTTTGCACATCGGGAGTGCGCGCACCTTCATCTTTAACTGGTTATATGCGCGGCACCACGGTGGCACGATGATCCTCCGCATCGATGACACGGACGTGGAGCGCAATACCGAAACCTCGCTCAACTCCATCTTCGAAGGGTTGCGCTGGCTCGATCTGGGCTGGGATGAAGAATACCGCCAGTCGGAGCGCCTGGAACTGCATCGAAAGACCGCGCAAACGATTTTCGAAAAGGGGTTGGCCTATCGCGATTTCACATCGGCGCCAGGCGAAGAGGGCGAGAAGCCCCGCTCGGAAGGCGCGTGGCTCTTCAATTCCGGCATGCGCGAGCTCACGCCGGCGGAGAGCGACCGGCGCGCGGCGGCCGGCGAGAAGTTCGCACTGCGCTTTCGCGTGCCCCGCGAGCGCGAGCGGTCGATTCGCTTCCACGACGCGGTGTATGGCGACCAATCCAAATCCACCGCGGACATCGAAGATTTTGCCCTGCTGCGCAGCGACGGCATGCCCACGTATCACCTCGCTTCGTGCGCCGACGATGCCGATTTGCGGATTAGCCACATCATCCGCGGGCAGGACCACGTCGCGAACACCTTCAAGCACATTCTCATTTTTGAGGCTGTCGGCGCCCAGCCGCCCCAATTCGCGCATCTTCCTTTACTAGTGGCGCCGGATGGAAGCAAGCTGTCCAAACGCCGCCACGGGCCCGTGGTGAGCGTCACGACGTATCGCGATGCCGGGTTTCTGGCGCACGCGTATGTCAACTTCCTCTGCCTGCTGGGGTGGTCTCCCAAGAACGACCGCGAGCAGATGACGCGGCAGGAACTCATCGACGCGTTCACGTTCGAAGGGGTCAACCGCAGCAACGCCGTAGTGAACTTCACCGACGACGATCCGATCGACCCGAAAGCACTTTGGTTGAATGCCGAACTGATTCGCGCACTGCCGGTGGAAGAACTAGCGGAACGGTTGTTGCCAATTGCCTGCGCGGCTGGATTTTCGATCGATCCGGGGCGGATGCTCCGCATTACGCCGCTCATCCGCGAGCGCATCAAAGTCTTGCGCGACGTGACCACCGTCGCCGATTTCTTCTTTCTGGACGAATTGCCGCCCTACGACGCGGCGGAATTGATCCCGCAAAAAGGCGACAACGCGATGGCGCTCCAGGTTTTGGAAAAGGGCGCCACCGTGTTAGCCGCTACGGAGTTCACCCATGACGCATTGGAAGCCTCTTTGCGCGCGGCGGCGGAGAATTTGAAAATCAAAACCGGCCAGATGTTCCAACCCATCCGGGTAGCCGTGTGCGGCCGGAAGAATGCGCCTCCGCTTTTTGGGACACTGGAAGTACTGGGCAAGGAAGTCTGCTTGCAACGAATCGAGCAGGCTATTCGCAAGCTGCGGTAAGCCAATAAGCATATGAGCATCACTCCCACAGAAACCGGGACCTCAAACTTCATCCGCGACATTATCGTCGACGATTTGAAGACCGGTAAGTACGCTGGCCGTGTGCACACGCGGTTTCCTCCGGAACCGAACGGATACCTGCACATCGGGCATGCCAAATCCATCTG
>Ga0335078_10016295_pt1 | contig 11028 bp, 6 predicted proteins | sample Lox_Sample_32_FD_206711 | JGI IMG/M metagenome (GOLD analysis project Ga0335078, IMG submission 206711) | Soil microbial communities from Loxahatchee National Wildlife Refuge, Florida, United States - Lox_Sample_3.2 | ecosystem: Environmental > Terrestrial > Soil > Wetlands | place: USA: Florida...
ACTGCGGGGCAAGCCGGTCGGTCCCTTCAAGTACCGGGACCTCGGATCGATGGCGACGATCTCGCGCTTCCGGGCAGTAGTAACGCTCGGGCGGGTCCGGCTCTCCGGTCTCATCGGATGGCTCGTCTGGCTTCTGGTGCACCTGGCCTTCCTCACCGGATTCAAGAACCGCCTCGCAACCATCGCCAGCTGGACGATTGCCTTTATCGGCCGCGCGCGACCCGAGCGAGCGATCACCGTCCACCAGGCGCTTGGGCCCGCGCCCGTCGAGCCCGAGTCTGACCCGCTTTCGGATCGGCTCACCGCGAGGTAATCTGCCCCCCATGACCGTAACCGGGGCGCGGGACGGTTCGGGCGTAGCGCACGCGTCGCCGCTGATCGGCCGCGCCCAGGAGCTCGAGCATATCTCCAGCGTCTGGGCCAACGCCACCTGTCCAGCAGTTGCCCTGATCGCCCCGGCCGGTGTGGGGAAGTCACGGCTGGCCCGGGAGGCCGTCGCGGCGGCGGACCGGGCCGGTGCCATGGTGTGCTGGGTGCAGGGCACGCGCAGCGCGGCGGCGGTGCCGCTGGCCGCTTGCGCTGAGCTCCTTCCTCCCGATGCCCGGGCCGACGATCAGCTGTTGCAGCTGCAGCGGACCGCCCGGACCCTTCGGGAGCACGCCGAGGGCCGCCCGATCGTGATCGGCGTGGACGATGCGCAGCGGCTCGACCCGGCCTCGGCGGCGCTCATCCTGCAGCTTGCGATCACCGGCACCGCCTTCGTCCTGGCGACGGTCCGGTCCTCCGAACCGTGTCCGGACGCGGTGCAGTCGCTGTGGAAGGACGCCGGCGCGGAGCGCCTCGAGCTTCAGCCGCTGTCCGAGGCGAACACTGTGGAGCTGATCGAGGCCGTCCTCGGCGGGCCCGTGGAGCAGCGCGCCTGCCAGTGGATCTACGACACCTCGCAGGGCAACGTGCTCTACACGCACGAGCTCCTCCTGGCGGCGCGCGCCGCCGACGCGTTCGTCAACGTCGACGGGTACTGGCGGCTCGCCGGGCGCCCAGCTCCAAGCGAGTCCCTGACCGAGCTGATCGGCGGCCGTCTGTCGGAGCTCGATGACGACGAGCGGCACGTGATCGAGCTGCTCGCCCTGGGCGAGCCCCTCCCCCTGCAGGAGCTTCTCTCGCTCGCCGGCCTCGACGCAACCACATCGGTGGAGGCACACGGGATCATCAGCCTCGACGGCGCGAGCCCTGCTAGCGCCGTCCAGCTGGCGCATCCGCTCTACGGGGACGTCGTCCGATCATCGATGCCGGTGATCCGAGCGGCCCAGGCACGGCGCGAGCTCGCCCGCGCCGTGCGGGCGAGTCCCGACCGCTCGCGCGACGACGCGCTGCGGATCGCCCGCTGGCTGCTCGATGCCGGCGATCCCGTCCCCGCGGATCTGATGATCGAAGCCGCGGCAGCGGCGATTGCAGCAGGGGATCCTGAGTTCGGCGAGCGGCTTGGCCGGCTGGCCCTCGATGGTGGCGCCCGAGGTCCGGCCGCCTTGCTGGTCGCGCGCGCCTGCGCCGTTCGCCAGCGCTACGAGGAGGCCGAGCAGGTCCTGGCACCGTTTGAAGGATCGTTCGAGACGCAGGAGGCGGCGCTCGCTTATGTGCAGCAGCGCGCGGTCGGGCTGATGTGGGGTCTGCGTCGAGCGGAGGAATCCTTGGCCCTGGTGAACCGGGCCCTGGGATGGTGGGATGATCCGGGTTGGCGGCGCAAGCTGACGCCGATCCGGTTGCGAGCGGTCGCGATGAACACCGACTTCCGCATCGCAGGTGAGCTGTCCGCGCAGGCGGTTGCCGACGAGACGCTCGAGCCGGCCGAGCGGCGGCAGGTGGAGGTCATCCATGCCGTCCAGCTGTTCCACGCCGGCCGCGTCCGTCTGGCCTACGAGCTGATCGGCCGGCTGCGGCCACCCATACCGCTGCGTGATGAGGCCGACGAGCTTGCGATGGTGATGTCCTCCATCGCCGGCACCGCGTCCGGCTTTGGAATCGACGAAGTCGAGCGGTGGATGAGTCGGGCGCTGAGGGAGGCAATCCGGACCTGCGATGAAGCGGCCGCGGGCATCAGCGCGGGCACGCTCGGTGGTCTATGTATGTTGCGAGGGAGGTATGTGGACGCCGCCCGGTGGCTGAGGGAGGCTTTGGTCCACCTGGAGTGCCACGACCCTTTCTGGACGGTGAAGTGCGCTCACGCGCTGCTGGCCGGGGTCGCCTATCACGTGGGGGACACGGAAGGCGTGGCGGCAGCTATGGAGCGCTGCCGGGCAGCGATCACGGGGGACCTGCTCAATACCGAGCGTGCGTACGTAGTTCGAGGAGAGGCGTGGCTCGCGCTGGCGCTGGGCGACCCATCCCGTGCACAGCGGCTCCTCCTGGATTGCGCGGAGAGCTTCAGCGAGCCCATCTACGCGATGCAGCTCTACCACGAGGCGATGCGCGCGGGCGCGCCGCCGCGCCGGGTGGCGGCGCCGCTGGCTGCGTTGCGGGACGAGTGCGACGCGCGTCTCGCGGTGGCGTACGCGGACGACGCACTCGCGCGAGCGCACGGGGAGGGGACGGCCGTCATGGCCTGTGCGGATGAGTTCGAAGCCATCGGCGCGCTCCGCCACGCGTCCGAGTGCGCTGCGGCCGCCGCCGAGATCTTCGTCCAGGCTGGGCGCCAGGACTCCGCGCGACGGGCGGGCGTCCGCAGTCGCGAGCTGCACGGGCGCTGTCAGGGAGGATCGGCACCCCAGGTGCGCGGGTTCGACCCCGACGCCTTGAGCCTCACCGAGAGGGAGAGGCAGCTGGTCGAGCTGGCGGCGCAGGGATTGTCCAATCCAGAGATCGCCGACCGGCTCGTGCTCTCGGTTCGCACCGTCGAGTCACACCTGTACCGGGCGATGCAGAAGCTCGGCGTCAAAGATCGCCGCGATCTCCCAACCCGGCTGCCGTAATACACGCCATGAATCGATGTCACCCGTCTAAGGTGACGGCAGCGCGCTCCTGAGCACTGAGGACCTCCAGTACCGGGGCCGCCGCCACGCGCAGTTGCGTCCTCGCGTCATCCAACCGCGCCTCGGTGACATCTTCGCCGTCGCGGTCTCGCAGGGCCCAGAACGTCTGACCTGCCAGACGCTGAGCCGCCTCGAGAAACGCTCGCGAACGGTCCGCGTCGATCAGCACCGGCGCGCTGGTGAGCAGCATCAGCGTGAACGTGCGCAGCTCCTCGGCCGCCGCTTCGCGGTCCTCGGTGGAGCGCGAGGTCGTCTTGACCGCGTCTACCGCCCGGTCCGCTTGAGCGACGATGATCGCCGCCTGAACGGCGATGGCCCGAGATTGATTACGCAGCTTCCGCATCCGGGTCACCCGATCGATGATCAGGACGGTCAGGAGCAAGACCAGGACTCCGGCCAGAACCGACGATGTAAAGGAATGCCGCGACCAGAACTGGTGGACCGACCTGTCGCGGATGTCGAGAACCACCAGAATGCTCGTGATCACCGTCACGACCAGGGCGTCTGACCACGCCAGGAACCGCCCGAGCGATCGGCGCGAACTCCGACCCACGCTACCCTCAGCCCGCCTTGCACTCGAGGTTCGTTGACACTGGGGTGCCGCTGGAGTTGTGCACCGTGCTGTTGACGTGCGTCACGGTCTCGGTGTTCGTCGTGCCGTTGTCATACGCGTCGAGCGCGAACGACAGCGGATCGAACAGCGGTGCGGTCTGGTAGGGATCGTCGGAGGGCGTCTTGAACATCAGCCCGAGCAGCTTCGCGGATGGGAACTGGCCGGCGAACTGCTTGTTTTGGAGGAATCGATCGTCCGCGGCCGCGTATGCCCATTCCTCGCTACTTCCTGCGCCTGAGACCGTGACGCCGACGCTGCCCGACGGCATCACCGAGGCGAAAGGACGCCAGGTGCCGACGGTGTAGGTGTAGACCGACCCGCTGGCGGCGTGGTAGTCGAAGTAGGCGCAGGTGTACGGCGTGACGTCCTGGGGGTTGACGCTGCCCGAGGCGGCGCCGGCCTGGAGGCGGTACAGCCGGTACCTGACCGGGAACAGCGTCGTGTAGGCGAGCTGTCGCGTGGCCACGAGCAGCTGGTCGGTGGCCTTTTTCGCGTCCGCGGTGGTCCAGGACCAGTCGGCGGCCGCGTTGGTGAGGTTCGCGGCGTTCTGGGCGGTGAGCCTGAGCTTGGTCCAGTCGCTGACCAGGATGTCTCCGGTCTCGTCCATCCCGACGATGTCCGCGGTGTACTTGCGGGCCATGCTCGCTCCCAGGTCGGCGGCGGTGGTGCGCACGTTCTCCTGCGCGTTGCTTCCGTCGCCGTTCTCGTTCAGGGACGAGCCCAGATCGATCGCCGCGGACAGGAACTCGAGCGGAGCGGAAACCTCCTCGAGCGGAGGCAGGCTGGCCACGAGGAGCAGGAGATTGCTGGCGATGTCCGACCCGTCGTACTCGACGGACTGCGAGCCCGTGCCGACGTCCTCGTTGACCTCGGCGGCGATCGACCCGATCTCGGCGGCGTTGCCCCCCGAGTCGAGTAGCGGCTTCTGGAGATCGTCGATCAGACCCCACACCCGGGGGACGGCGGTCCATTCGCTGCGTAGCTGTCCGGTGACCTCGTCGAAGTCGGGACGGGTGAACGAGCTGCAGTCCTTGTAGCCGGACAGGGTGTCGTAGTAGCCCGATGCGGCGATGTCGGATGCCCACGCCGCCCAGTTGTGGACGAGGTTCTGGTTGCTGTAGTTCGCCTCGATCGGGGTTCGCAGCGCTCCGTTCGGGTCGATGTGGGCGGCGATGCAGCCGAGCACGGCCTGATCGCCCGGGGTGGCGCGGTCCGGCCAGGGCGTGGTCGGCAGCGACATGATCCCGCCGAGGCTGCCGGCCAGCGGCCGTCCGGGATCATTGAGCTTGGAGGGGTACGCGTCGTCCAGGTAGAACTGGCTCGAGCTGTTGCGCGCCAGCAGGCCCGAGAGCCGTCCCGTCCCGGAGTGCTCGTGGGTCGCGACCTGTGTCCAGGGGCTCGGATATCCAGGCCAGCCCGAGGGTCCGACCTGGACGAACTGGCTGCTCGTCTTGCCGTTGAGCGCGTCGAAGTAGTACTGACTTCCGCCCAGCTGCTGCAGGTGGCCGGCCGTGTGGTCCCACATTCCGCTCGGGTCGCTTCCCGCGGGTAGCCGGCTCACCGCGCCGATCGAGCGGACGATCACCAGCGCGGTCGGGTTGAGGCTGCCGAAGAGACCCAGGAACGATGTCATCCCGAACAGTCCTTGCTCGGTATCCGGGAAGGTGCTCTGAAACTCGGGCTTGAGGTCGCCGGCGTTCAGGATCAGGACGTAGAAGCCGGGTCCGGATAGCTTCTGCGAGGTGTACGTCGTCTTGGGCACCTCACTGCCGGACTCGTCACTGCCGATGGTCACGACCGCGGGATTTGCGTCGGGGGCGCCGGTGTCGAGCGGCACCCGCTCGGTGTTGACGAACGTGAAGTTGTTGCCGGTCAGGTCCTCGCGCAGGTAGCCGTGCAGGTCGCCCGGGGCCGTGCCCGAGCCTGGGGCGCTGAGACCCGCGTTGAGAGCCCCCTGTCCGAGGGGGATTCCCGGCACTCCGATGGCCGAGAACGAGCTGCAGGGCGAGTCCTCAACCTCTTCTTCCAGGTCCTCGTGGCAGCCGACCTCGGTCGACACGAGGGTCGAGACCGACGACACGCCGATGGCGTTCAGCGCCTGGTTGATCGTGGCGGCCGCGGTCGGGTCCCCGTCATCGGGATCGGCGGCGTTGGTCACCTGGGGATCGGGCTTGGTGATGATCACCAGATCGCTGCTGGAGAGCCGCTTGACCGCGCTCAGCAGGTCTGACGCGCCCGCGGGGTCGTTGCCGTAGGAGACGCTCTGCTCCTCGGCAAGGGTGCTCCGGTCGAGCACCACGAGTTGGAGGGCCTTCGAATGGTCGGGGACGGGGTAGAACTGCGAACCGACCGTCCTCGCATCCCCCACCTGGACACCCAGGCTGCCGTTCGCCGTGGCGATCGCGTCGATCGGAACGCCGATCGGACCGGCGAACAGCGCGGCCGACACCGTGGTCGTGGCCGTGGACTCGGTGCCGCTCGCGCACAGCAGCCCCTTACTCGTCACGTGGCCCGAGCCGGCGACGCCGCCGACCTCGAAGATGCTGACTCGCACGACGTACCGGCCGGCTCGATCGGGTCGCAGCCATGGGTGGCCACTCCGGGACGCCTGCAGCCGGGTCCGCGACCCGCGCGGGCGGGCGACGATCGTCCACCGGTAAACCAAGCGCTGCCCCGCGCCGGTCTTGACCGAGGCCGCGGCGCTGAACTGGATCACTCGACCGGCCTTGACACGCCGCGAGATCCCAGCCGCGGCCACCGGAATGGTCGAAGGCATCGTGACCCGAAGCACGCGCCGCTGATAGACGCCACGACCGGCGTCTAGTGCCTGCACAGTGAGCACGTTGCGGCCGGGGTGAAGCCCGCTGTTGGCGTACAGGTTGATCGACCGGTTACGTCCGCCCCGGATCGCGCGGGGCGTGTCGCCGTCGACCCGCACGTTTACGGCAAGCCCTGGGCGCCCGAGGTCCACGCGGACCTCGGCGCCGGTACCGCAGCCCGGCGTCGCGGTCGCGGCGTTGAACAGCCCGCCGACAGGACGGGCCATCACGAACGAGCGTTGGGTGAACCAACGCCGTCCTTTACCGTTCGACGTCCGTACATACAGCGTATTGCGGCCGAATCGCAGGCCCGGCGTAGATCCGTATCGGAGGCTCGCGACCCGGGTGCTGCCGGTGGCAGCAGCCTTGAAGGCCCCGGTCGCGGGTCGCCCGCCCAGCCATGCCTGGAACGAACGCACTCCGGATCCGACTCGCACGACGGCCTGCACGGAGCGGCCGAGGACGACCGCGTCCGACGAGGGCCGGATGATCTGCGACGCCCACGGTTGACGACCGGCGTGTCCCTGGACGCGCCTCGTCGCTGCCGCGGCGGCGCCGCACGACATCAACACTCCAAACACGAGGGTGGACCGCACAAGCACGGTGCGCAACCGCTGGACCCTGGCCTTGGCAACACTGACACGTGACACGGTCTCACCTCTCTAGTCGTCCGGTCCGCGGAACTCCGGAGGTTCGGAGCCCGGGCGAAATGCGTCGTGGCGCGGACAATGCCGCTCGTGTCGCTGAGCGTCCTCAGTGGTCGACTACTGCAAATCGCGCTCGGGATGGCTTAAGTAAACGGGCACGCCTCCCGTACTTAGGCCGGTCGGCCGGCCGACTGCAGTAGCGGACTACTGATGATCTCGCCGGCGGCGGCGGGCAAGGTTCCAGTTCCCAACACCTGCATCGGAAAGGACTGGAAATGAAACGAATCGTCAATCCCCGCCGCCTGGCAGCAGTGAGCGTCTCGATCGGCGCCCTCTTCGCAGTCGGCGCCGGAGCCGCAAGTGCCGATGTCACGCCGAGCGCGGTGAATCGGACGTTCTCGTACATCGCGAAACCGAATTCCAGTACCGCCACGGTCGTGAACATCGACTCGTTGCTGGTCAACGCTCGATGCGACTCGAGCGGCCGTCCCGTGGTGTTCGCGTTCACGTCGGCCGGCAACGCGGACATCTTCGGACGGATCTTCGACGGCTACGGCCGCGTCCACATCCTCAAGGACACCTCGTTCACCAACAAGACGAAAGGCATCCAGCTCTCGCCGCTGTCCGGCGATTTCGACGCGACCGGGAGTGTGCTGTTCGAAACATCCACCGGCAAGGTGGTGACGGTGAACATCGCGTTTGACAACAGCACCACGCTCGTGAAGCAGAACGTCTGCACGGTGTTCGGATCGGTGATCGCGAGCTGAGGCACCGCCGGGAATCGAGGGGAGGTGCGCCATCGCCCGCACCTCCCTTCGAGAGTCGGCGGTGGTGGCGAATCGGTAAAACGCGGGATAAGAAGGAGTCGAGATGAGAGGTATCGGCCGTACATCGTGGAGAGGCTTGGGAGTCACAGCGGCGCTGGCGGCAGGCCTGGCGACCGCGGTCCCGATGGTCCCTTCGGCGTCGGCCGCCAGCGCGGGGGCGCGGGGTGGGGTGGGCTCGATCTCCCCCCGGATCACTTTCTATTTCGGGCTCCGGCGGCCCGAAGCTCAGGCACGCCGAGCGTTCTTCGCCGTCCAGCAACCGGGCTCGCCCAGCTATCGTCGGTTCTTGACCCTTCGTCAGGTGGCGGAGCGCTACGGCGTCAGCTCCGCTGTGCGGGCGCGGTTCGTACGGGCCGTCCGTCGCTACGGGTTCTCGGTGCAGATCGACCAAAGCGGCGTATTCGCCCGCGTGACCGGGCCGGTGACTCTGTTTCAGCGCGTCTTCAAGGTGCGGATCACCCAGGGAATGGGCGACGACCCGCCGGTAATGACGTATTCCACGACCGGACGGCTGCGACTCCCGTCCGACCTGCGCCCGCTCGTTCAGGACGTGGTCACCAGCTATCTGCGGCAGGCAAAAGTGAGCGCCCCCCGCGCCACGGCTGCCCGCACCCTCGCCGCGGCCGGCGGGGCGGGCGGGGAGGGCGGGGACCCCAATCCCCCCACGCGCACCGGGACCTGGATCGCCGGCTGTGCGCAGGCCGAGGCCACCGGCGCGTTCAGCTATGCCCAGGTTCGCGACGCCTACGGGATCGACCAGCTCGGCACGGGCGCCGGCGCCTCCATCGCCATCCTCGGGCTGACCGAGATCCCATCGCCGCGAGACATCGCTGACAACGCCCGCTGCTTCGCCTATCAGAAGCTGAGATCCCGCACGCTTCTCACCGATGGTGAGACTCCTCCGGTCCCCACTGGCCTGTTCGAGCCCCAGGAGGACCTGGCGGTGGCTCGCGGGATGGCGCCGGACGCGTCGTTGACGTTCACGCAGGCGTGGTCCGGGTCGGATATGTGGTTCCTGGGCGCGGCCCAGGTCCTCGACGGCCGGCAGCTCCCGGAGAGCTTCTCGATTTCGTATGGGATCTGTGAGAACGACGTCCGCGGAAACGGCCCCGATGTGACGCCGTCGACCCGCGCGGGCGCCAACTTGCTCGACTCTGCTCTGATGCGGCTGGGGCTCGCCGGAGTGGGCGTGTACGCCTCCGCCGGCGACTCCGGCTCCAGCTGCAACGGTCTGCCCTACAGCGGCGTCGCCTGGCCGGCATCCTCGCCCTATGTGACAGCGGTCGGGGGAACGCGGCTGACCCTAACGCCCTCAAACCAGCGCCTTGACGAAGTGGTGTGGAACGACCTCAAATGGACGCCGGCATCGGACGGAGGCGGTGCTGGCGGCGGAGGCTTCTCGATGCGGTCCGTTCGACCTCCCTTCCAGGGTGGACTGGGCCTTCCCGGCAACAGCCGCGCCGTCCCCGATGTGTCCGCCGCCGCCTCGTCTTTCCCCGGCTGGCCGGTCGTGCTCGGCGGCCACTGGACCGTCGACGCAGGAACGAGCGCCGCCGCTCCGCTCGTCGCCGCCGCGATGGCGGTGGTGAGCGCCGACCTTCAGCGCCAGCATCTTCCGCCGGTCGGACCGGCCGATGGTCTCTTCTACTACCTGGCCAGATGCCGAACCGGCGCGCTGTGGGATGTCGTCGATGGAAACAACGGCTTCTTCCGGAAGGTTCCAGCCCGCTATGCCAAGCCCGGGTACGACCTCGCCAGCGGACTCGGTGTGCCCCAGTTCGCGCAGGTCGCCCAACAGATCCCCTCACCCGGCGCCGCCGCTTCGGGCGCGTGTCCCACGACCTCCCGCACAAAATGATCGACGACTGCACGCAAGCCCCCGAGGCCGACCCGGTGGGCTCGGCCTCGGCAATGAGCTCTGACGCTTTGGCGATGCGGTCTTGGCCGTCGTCGCGTGGGCGCCGCCTGCTGGCCCGGGTCGCGCGCTGGCAGGCGCCGCCACGCAATCTCCTGCTGAGCGCGCTCGTGCTGCTCGTCTTTCCGTGGGACGACATCCTCATCGACGCGTTGTACGGCGGCAACCCGAAGCTGCCCACGTTCGTGGTTTACGGGGTGTGGAGCCTGTTCGACTTTTCGGTGATCTGGGTGCTCCTGGCCAGCGGCCGCCTTGTGCGGCCGGCGTTCGTGTACGGAGGCATCACGGTGGTGCTGGACGCGATGCTGGCGGTCGTCTATCTCGGGGTGACCCAGTACACGGCCACGTACATCGTGGCCACCGCAGTTCTCAGGGCGGCCTATCTGGGTCTGATCACAACCGTCATGTGGGTCCGCTTGAGTCACGGTTCCAGCTCGACGAGCTGGTCCGGAAGATGGCTCGGGCTGGGTGGCCGCGCTCCTACCGCCGGCGTCGACCTGTCAGCCGATGTGCCGGCGGGGGGTGACAGAGCAACCCGGAAACCGCCGCTGTTCACGTTCGTGGTTCCGCTCCTGGTGTCGATCGCAGTCGCTTATGCGGCCACGTTCTTTGCCGCGCTGACCTGCGCCGGCGACGGACCGCACCACGTATGCGGCGCCTACGGTCCGCCCATCGGACACGCGTTCTTCTCCGAGGCCGCCCACATCGTGGCGATCCTGCTGGTCGCGCTCGCGATCGAGGCACGATTGCTCGTGGATAGATCCGGCCCCGAGGAACGCGCCGTCATCAGCATCACCATGCTCGGCCTCGCCGTCGGCATTGCGGCCTCGCTGACCGCCGCCGCGGCGGATTCCGAAACGCTTCCGCTCGTGTTTCCACTGACGGTGCAGGCGCTGGCCATCGGGGTCACGACGACGCTGATGCTGCCGTTCTTGCGGTTCTCCGCATGACGTCCATTGAGCGTCCAGTACGTTCGTCCCGTTTGCTGACCGGTCGTCACCGGCGTACACGCTGGTTTCTGGCGGCGACACGTGCGGCTGATCCAGCTCGACTTAGTGGTCGTCTTCCCAAGTTCGTTGACGGATTCGTGGGTCATGCGGCGAGCTGAAGTGCTGGGGTGGGCGAATCGAGTCGCTCGAGGACTCGGTGGAGGTCCTTGCGCGTGAACTTCCATTCGA
>Ga0335078_10016296_pt1 | contig 11028 bp, 9 predicted proteins | sample Lox_Sample_32_FD_206711 | JGI IMG/M metagenome (GOLD analysis project Ga0335078, IMG submission 206711) | Soil microbial communities from Loxahatchee National Wildlife Refuge, Florida, United States - Lox_Sample_3.2 | ecosystem: Environmental > Terrestrial > Soil > Wetlands | place: USA: Florida...
ATCCCGTGATCCCGGTCGCGTTCGCCCGCCGGGCGCACGAGCTGCTCGAGCAGGCGGGGTTCGACGTCGACTACCGCGAGTCGGACGCCGCCCACAACGTCGATCCGGACGACATCCCGCGGACCACCGCCTGGCTCGAGCGGACGCTCGCCGCCGGAGCGGGGTGAGCCGCCGGCGCGGGTGAGCGTCGGCGGCCGGGACCCCACCGGTCCCGGCCGCCGACGAGCTCGGTCGCGTCTACCTACTGCCCGCCGTGGTGATGGTGATGACCGGGCTTGGCGGTGGGCTCACCCGTCACCGGACTGAGGATCAACTCCTCCCCCTGCGGATGCTTGAAGTCGAACATCCCCGCGAGGTCGAACTTGAGGCCCTCGGAGCGGTCCAGCCGTGAGAGAACCTGGTCGGCCGAACCCGGGATCCCCGTCAGGTGCCAGTTGTACTCGATGAAGTTGAGGATCGAGGCCTGGTCTGTCAGGTCGCTGTCGACGTGGTTCACGCGCGCGAACGGCGAGATCACCAGCATCGGGAGCCGCGGACCGAAGCCGCAGCGACCCTGCTCGCCGGCGAGCGGCGCGTTCGTCTGCGGGCTCGGGCCGCACTGACCCGACGTCGGCAGCGTGAACGTGGTGTTGGTCAGGTTGTCGGCCGGCGACAGCGACGGGTTTGTGACCCCGCTGTACACGTGGTCATACCAGCCGTCCGAGTCGTCCCAGTTGACGATCACGACCGTGCTCTGCCAATCCTTCGTGCGCATCAGCGCGTCGATCTCCCTGGCCACGAACGCCTGCTCATCCGCGGGATCCGAGTAGCCGGGATGGCCATCCTCGTAGCCCGGGGCCTTCAGGAAGCTGACGGCCGGCAGCGCCGACGACGGCAGCTCGCCGCGGCCGATGGCCGTCACGAGCTGGTCGAAGTCGCTCGTGTCGTACTGATGGTTGGGGGTGTTGAACTGCGGAACACCATTGACGTAGGACTGGGTGTCCCGGCCGATCTCCCTGAGCCCCGCGAGCGTGTCCTGCCCGGCGCCGTTCGCCGGCAGGGTCAGGTGATGCGGATTGGCCGTCGAGGCGTAGTACTGGAACGGCTCGTGGTGGGCGATGTAGTCGTCCTTGTAGCCCCACTGACCGGTGCCGCCCAGCGCAGCGCCGACCGGGTGCACCGCGTCGCACAGCGCCTGGTTCGAGGCGTTCGCCGGCACGTTCTTGCCCGGGAAGTTTCCCGAGAACTCATCCGGGATGAACGTGGCCGTCGGCTGTCCGGAGTGACCGGTCGCGGCCGACGCCGCGGCGAACGTGGTCGTGGGAATGAAACCACCCTCGAACCAGCCCCAGGAAAGCCTGGCCTTGTTAAGCGCGTCGCCGATGTTCGTGCCGTTGAACGCGACGGCGTCGCGCGTCGAGCAGTCATCCCAGTAGGGCTGCGCGTCGTTGGTCAGCGAGAAGCCGCCCTTGCCGTCGGGCGTGAGGTCGCCGTCGGGCGAGGTCGCGGTCGACACCGACGGGTTGTTGGCCATATGGGTCGTGTCGACGTTGCCCGTGTCTCCCGCGGTGACGTTGATCGCGCCCGGCGCCGAGGGCCCGAAGGTGACCCCGAACGAGTTGTCCTCGAGCGAGTAGTGCTGGGCGTAGTTCCACATCGCGGTGACGGTGTTGCCGTCGAAGTAGTCCATGACCTGGGAGGCCTGGCACGGGGTGCCGAATGGGCTGGTGGTGCCGCCGTCGGTCCCGACGCTCTGGACGAAGTGGTCCATCTTCCCGCCGTCGAACGCCTGTTGCTCGTCGCTGTAGTTGTGGTCCTCGTCACAGCTGAGCTGTCCGCCGGCACCGCCGCTGAGACCCGTCGCGCTGCTGTCCAGCCGCTGGGGCTGGCTCGCGTTGGGATTGTCCGTCAGCAGGTTGGTCTTGTGGCGCAGGTTCCGCGGCAGCGAATGGCTCCTCGCGGGCGGCAGGCCGTCGACTGCCGGCGTGCCGGGCGCCGCGTGGAATCGCCGGCCGTCGGTGTTGGCGGCGTTGGGATACGTGCCGAAGTAGTGATCGAACGACTCGTTCTCCTGGAAGATCACGACCACGTGCTCGATCGGCGTGGCGGTCTGTTGACCCCCTCCCTGACCGCCGTGGTTGCCGTGCCCCTTCCCTTGACCGCCCTTGCCGCCATGACTGCTGCCGTGTTGCGACCGGCCGCCGGTCGACGCCTGCGCCACCGCGACGCTGAGCCCGGCGACGGCGAGTGCTGCTGCAAGCAGCAAGAGGACGCGCTTGCGCGCCATGGACCGTCTCCTTTCCCCGTTTGCATTTCGCCCGCTGCGACTCGACGCGCCGCGGCCGTCGCTCTGTCGAGCCGCGTCAAGGGTCAGGCGTTAGCCAATTGTGACCGATTTGTTGTCGAGTTGTATTGCCCCGCCGACGGCCGTCAGCCCTCGACCCGGCTCGACTCCCGACGGCCCGCGCGGGGCTTTCGATCACGATGACCGATGCATCCGGGGATCGACGCCGCCGGCGGCCGGGACCCGCGGGTCCCGGCCGCCTCAAACCGCGTCGATTAGGTGCTACTCCCAGCCGTGGTGACGATGCTGGCCACGCCCGGGAGCGGGCTGGCCCGTCGCCGGGCTGAGGATCAGCCTGTTGGCCTCCGGATTGCGGAAGTCGAACATCCCCGCGAGGTCGAACGGCAATCCCTCGGAGCGGTCCAACCTGGACAGAACCTGATCGGCCGAACCCGGGATCCCGGGCAGGCGCCAGTTGTACTCGATGAAGTTGAGGATCGAGGCCTGGTCTGTCAGGTTGCTGTCGACGTGGTTGACCCGCGCGAACGGCGAGATCAGGAGCATCGGGATCCGCGGTCCAAAGCCGCAGCGGCCCTGCTCGCCGGCGAGCGGCGCCTTGGTCTGCGGGCTCGGGCCGCACTGACCCGACGTCGGCCCGCTCAACGTCGTGTTGGTCAGGTTGTCGGCGGGCGACAGCGACGGGTTGGTGACCCCGCTGTACACATGGTCATACCAACCGTCCGAGTCATCCCAGTTGACGATCACGACCGTGCTCCGCCAGTCCGGCGTGCGCATCAGGGAGTCGATCTCCCTGGCCACGAACGCCTGCTCGTCGGCGGGGTCGGAGTAGGCGGCATGACCGTCCTCGTACCCCGGCGCCTTGAGGAAGCTGACGGCGGGCAGCGCCGACGCCGGCACCTCGCCGTCGCCGATCGCCGCCACCAGCTGGTCGAAATCGCTGGTGTCGTACTGATGGTTGGGGGTGTTGAACTGCGGCACCCCGTTGGCGTACGACTGCGTATCGGTTCCGATCTCCTGGAGCCCGGCGAGGGTGTCCTGCCCGGCGCCGTCGACCGGAATCGTGAGGTGATGCGGGTTCGCCGTCGAGGCGTAGTACTGGAACGGCTCGTGGTGCGCGATGTAGTCGTCCTTGTAGCCCCACTGGCCGGTGCCGCCGAGCGCGACGCCGACCGGATGCACCGCGTCACACAGAGCCTGGTTCGAGGCGTGCGCGGGGACGTTCTTGCCGGTGAAGGTCCCCGCGAACTCGTCGGGGATGAACTGCGAGGTCGGCTGGCCGTTGTGACCGATCTCGGGTGCCGCGGACGCGGCCGCGAACGTCGTCGTCGGCCTGAAGCCGCCCTGGAACCAGCCCCAGGACAAACCGGCGGCGTTCAACTCGTCGCCGATGTTGGTCCCGTTCAACGCGACCGCGTCGCGGGTCGAGCAGTCGTCCCAGTACGGCTGCGCGTCGCTCGTGAGCGAGAAGCCGCCGTGGCCGTCGGGCGTGATGTCCCCGTCGGGCGAGGTCGGGGTCGACACCGATGGGTTGTTCGCCATGTGAGACGTGTCGACGTTCCCGGTGTCTCCCGAGGTCACGTTGATCGCGCCCGGCGCCGAGGGCCCGAACGTCGTCCCGAACGAGTTGTCGCTCATCGAGAAGTGCTGGGCGTAGTTCCACATCGCCGTGACCGCGTTGCCGTCGTAGTAGTCCATGACCTGGGCGGCCTGGCACGGCGTCCCGAACGGGCTGCTGCCGGCACCCGTTCCGACGCTCTGGACGAAGTGATCCATCTTGCCGTCGTCGAACGCCTGCTGCTCGTCGCTGTAGTCGTGGTCCTGGTCGCACGTGAGCTGCCCGCCGGGGCTGCCGGCGACGCCCGTTGGACTGCTGTCGAACCGCTGCGGCAGCGCGCTGTTGGGATTGCTGGTCAGCAGGTTGTTGCTGTGCCGCAGGTTCGGCGGCAGCGAGTGGCTGGTCGCCGGAGTGAGACCGTCGACCGCCGGGGTGCCGGGAGCCGCGTGGAATGTCTGGCCGTCGGTGTTGGCGGCATTCGGATACGTGCCGAAGTAGTGATCGAACGACACGTTCTCCTGGAAGATCACGACGACGTGCTTGATCGGGGGGGCGGCACGCGTGCCGCCATCGAGGCCGTGGTCGCCGTCACGACCGTGCGATCGGCCGCCAGTCGACGCCTGCGCCACCGCCACGCTGGCCCCGGCGACTGCGAGTGCTGCTGCAAGCAGCAAGAGGACGCGCTTGCGCGCCATTGAAGGTCTCCTTTCCGTTGGCATTCCGCCGGCGCCACCGACCGAGCGCGCCGCGGCCATCACTCTTTCGAGCCGCAGCGGGCGAGGGGTTGTCGACTTGTGACCGACTTGTTGGCGAGTTGTGACTGAGGGCCCGTCTCAGGTCCTCGTGAACAGCACGGTCCCGCCTATCACGAGCGCCAGCCCGAGAAGCCGGATCGGGCCGACCGCGACGTGGTGAAGCCCGAACCACCCGAACCGGTCGATCAGCAGCGCGACGACCAGCTGGGCGGCTACGACGAGCGCGACCACCGCGCCGACGCCGAGCGTGCGGACCGCGATCAGCCCGACCGTGACCACCGCCGCGCCACCGGCGCCACCGATCAGCTCCCCCGGCCGAACCGAGCCGATGCCCGACAGGCGACCGGGATGTCCGGCGAGGACGAGCAACACCGCCACGATCGCGAACGTGATCGTCACGCTCACGAACGCCGCGCCGAGGTCGCCCACGCGATGCGACAGCGCCGAGTTGGCGGCGGGTTGCACGCCCACCAGCAGTCCGGCGGCGATCGTCAGAGAAATCGCGGTCCCGCGGGTCATGGCGGTCGGTTCCGCGCGCGCCCGCGAGTTCCTGCCCGGGTCATTATGCTCGGCCCGGTGACGCTCGCCGCCGAGCTCGAACTGCCAAGCTTCGACCACACCGACGCCGAGCTGCGCGGCGATCGCTACCGCGCGGCGATGTCGGCGCTCGAGGCGCACGACGGCTGGCTCGCGGCGGGCCCGTTCGGCTACATCGTGCTCGACCGCGAGGCGGGCGAGTTCTTCCTGCGTACCCGCGCCGCCGTGTTTCCGGGGCTGGCGATCGCCGACATCTTCGGGGTCACCGAGGGCCCGCTCCGCGAGGAGATCGTCAAGAACATCATCAACGTCAACGGCGACGATCACCGGCGGCTGCGCAACCTCGTCAATCCCGCGCTGTCACCGCGGGCGGTCGACCGCTACCGGCCGGCGATGCGGCGGTTCCTCGAGCGGCTGCTCGAGCAGGTTCCGGCCGACGGCCGCTGCGAGTTCATCAGCGCATTCGCCAAGCCGTATCCGTCGATGGTGATCGCCGAGGTGATGGGGGCGCCGCTCGAGGACGCGCCGGCGCTGTACCGCTGGTCGAACCTGATCCAGCGGCAGTTCGACCCCACGAGCCTGACCGGAGAGCGGGCCGAGATCGAGCAGGCGGTGGCCGAGTTCTACGCCTACGAGGACGAGCTGATCGCCCGCCGGCGGCCGGCGCCAGGCGACGATCTGATCTCGGCGCTGATCGCGGCCGAGGAAGCTGGCGACCGCCTGAGCGACGACGAGCTCCGCAACCTGATCCTGAACATCCTCGTCGGGGGCGTCGACACGAGCCAGAGCCAGCTGGCCCACGCGATCCGGCTGCTGGCGGCCCATCCCGGTCAGTGGGAGCTGCTCAGGTCCGATCCGCGCGGCCTCGCGTCGGCGGCCGTCGAGGAGGCACTGCGGTTCGAGCCGATCACGCCGTTCACGGCGCGCATCCTCGTCGACGAGGTCGAGCACCGGGGCGTGACGTTCCGGGCCGGATCGATCGTGCTCGTCTCGGCCTGGCACGCCAACCGGGAAGCGGTGGCGCCCGACGCGTTCGATCTGACCGCCCACCGCAGCGGCGAGCGGTTGCTCACGTTCGGCGCCGGCATCCACTATTGCGTCGGCGCCAACCTCGCGCGCGCGGAGATGCAGGAGGCGCTGGTGTTCCTGGCCGAGCGGCTGTCGTCGATCTCCCTCGACGGCGAGCCGGAGTTCGGAACGCCGTCGGGGATCTACGGCCTCGAGGCGCTGCCGCTGAGGCTCGAACGAGAGGAGTAGTCGACTTGTCCTACGAGACGATCACCTGGGAGCAGTCCGGCGCCGTCGGGCGGCTGACCCTCAACCGCCCGGACTCGCTCAACGCCTGGACGCCCCAGCTCGGGTTCGATCTGCGGACGATCATCGAGCGCGACGCCGCTGAGGACTCTGTGCGAGCCGTGCTGATCACCGGAGCGGGGCGCGGCTTCTCCTCGGGCGCGGACCTGAAAGCCGGCTTCGACCCCGCCGAGGACGGGATGCCCGACGTCTACAAGGAGCTCCACGACGTCTATCACCCCGCGATCGCGGGGCTACGGCGACTCGAGAAGCCGGTGGTGGCGGCGGTCAACGGCCCAGCGGTCGGGATCGGCTGCTCGCTGGCGCTCGCGTGCGATCTGATCATGGCCGCCGACTCCGCTTTCTTCGGGCTCGCGTTCGTGAACATCGGGCTGATGCCGGACGGGGGGTCGACCGCGTTCGTGCCGCCGGCGGTCGGCCGCGCGCGAGCGTTCCAGATGGCCCTGCTCGGTGAGCGGATCCCGGCGCCGCAGGCACTCGAGTGGGGCCTGGTCAACTGGGTCCACCCCGACGACCGCCTGATGGCCGAAGCCGACGCGCTCGTGCAGCGCCTGGCCGCCGGCCCCACGCGCTCCTACGCCGCGAGCAAGCGCGCGCTCAACCAGTTCATCTACGGCGACCTCGACGCCCAGCTCGACCTCGAGGCCGAGCTCCAGCACGCGCTCGGCCGCACGAAGGACTTCTTCGAGGGCACGGCGGCGTTCGTGGAGAAGCGCGCGCCCGCGTTCACGGGCTCCTGACGGGTGGCCGACTGGACGACGATCTCCTCGCTCGCCACCGCCGGCGGCACGCTCGTGCTCGCGGTGGCGACGTTCGCCGCGGTCCGCTCGGCGAACCAGTCGGCGCGGCTCGCCGAGGTCGCGCTCCAGGAGCAGCGCCGGCCGCTGCTCGCCCAGTCGCGCCTCGGCATCGACCCCGGCCAGAAGATCATGTTCGTCGACGAGCACTGGGTTCGGGTCGAGGGCGGCCACGGCGCGGCCGAGACCGTGGACGGGGTCATCTACCTGGTGATGAGCCTGCGCAACGTCGGCGCGGGGATCGCCGTATGTCAGGGCTGGGTTACGCGCATGGGGCTGATGCGCAGCAACGTCGAGCACTCCCGCGAGGACGAGTTCCGGCCCCAATCGCGCGACCTGTACATCCCGGCGGGCGACGTCGGCCTGTGGCAAGGGGCGATCCGCGAGCGGAACGATCCCGCTCGCGACGAGGTCGCGCGGGCGATCGCCGAGCAGGAGCCGATCACGCTCGAGCTCCGGTATTCCGATCAGGTCGGCGCGCAGCGGACGATCACCCGGTTTACGCTCATTCCGGCCCGCGACGACGCCGACGGGACGACTCGGTTCATCAGCTCCGGCCGGAACTGGTATCTGGACCGCGCAGGGCCGCGCTGACCCGATCGAGAACCGCGGCCGCCTCGGCTGCCATCTCGCGCACGATCTCCGCCGCCGGCCGCTCCTGCACCAGCTCGTGGGCCTGCCCCGCCCACAGGTTGAACCCCCCCGCGTCGCCGGCGCGCCGGGCAGCCGCGCGCAGCGGGCTCGTGACGTGGTGGATCTCCGGATAGCCGACCGGCGCGGCCCCCGAGTGCTCCTCCATGAAGCGGTTGACGATCCCGCGCGCGGCGCGCCCGGTGAACGCCCGGGTGACCCGCGTCGGCCGCCGCTCGGTCAGCAGGGCGCGCTGAGCCTCCGGGGTCCCGGCCTCGGGCGCCAGCATCAGCGCGGTGCCGACCTGGGCGGCGCTCGCGCCGGCGCACAGCACGGCCGCCAGCGCGGCGCCGTCGGCGACGGCGCCGCTGGCGAGGAGCGGGAGCCTCGTCGCGCGGCTCAGGACCCGAAGCAGCGCGAGCAGCCCGACCCCACCCTCGTCGGAGCCGTCGTCGATGAACCCGCCCCGATGGCCGCCGGCCTCGGTCCCCTGCACGACGAGCGCGTCCGCGCCGGCATCCGCGGCGGCCGCCGCCTCCTCGACATTGGTCACGGTCACCCACGCCGCGACGCCGGCTGCGTGCAAGCGCTCGACGATCGAGCCGTCCGGGCAGCCAAACGTGAACGACGCCACCGCGGGCCGCTCGTCGCAGATGACGTCGAGCTTCGCCTCCCAGTGGTCGTCGTCGAACCGGGCGCTGCCGAGCTCCGCTCCCTGGCGCTCGGCCTCGGGGGCCAGCCTCTCGACGTACGTCCGCAGGCTGTCGGGGTCGGCCGGCGCCGCCGCGGGCACGAACACGTTGACGCCGAACGGCGCGGGGGTGGCCGCGCGCACGGTCCGGATCTCCCCCGCGACGGCGTCCGCGCGCTTGTATCCGGCGGCCAGGAAGCCGAGCCCGCCGGCCTCGCACACCGCGATCGCCAGCGCCGGCGTCGACGGGCCGCCCGCCATCGGCGCCTGGACGATCGGCAGTGGGAGTGTGGTCAGCTCGAACGTGGTCGCGAGTCTACGGCTGGTCGCGAAACCTGACCGGACGGGGTACCCGGCCCCACGGACGCCGAGCGAAGCGAGGCCCAACCAGACGCGCGGCTCGGCGAGTTACGAGTTAGCGGCTAAGCCGCGGTCAGCGCGTGGGCCGAGCCGAAGACCATCGGCTCCGACGCCGTCGCCGACTGCCACACGGCGTCGTCGCCGAGCGGATGGCGGATCGCGTCGCCAGCGGCTACGAGCTCGAGCAGCGCCACCTCCGCCGCCGCCCGGTCTGGAGCTTGATTGTTCCCGGCCATCAGCGCGGCGACCTCCTGCGTGGTCAGGCCGTCGGTGAACCGGTCGAGCAGCGGAGCCGGCGTCTCGGGCGGGCCCTCCCGGTGAAGCTTCGGATCGAGGTTCGCGACCAGGATGTCGTACGCCTCGACCGGCTGGAAGCCGCCGGCCACCAGACGCGTCCCGTTCTGCTCGAACACGATCGAGGGCGCGGTGAACCGGACGGGGCCGTCGGTGGTCGCGGTCTTGCCCTGCGCCTCGGCCGCCGATCCCTCCGCCCGGCGCGTCTTGTCCTTGTCGGCGCGATACGCCTCGACGACCTCGGGTGCGTCGATCAGACCGACCAGCTGGTCGGCGTCGATCCCCGGGATCCCGCGCAGCGCGTCGGTGAGGTTTCCGTCGTCGTCGAGGATCAGCGGCGTGTTGAAGTTCGCGAGCTGAATCGCGCGGAACACGCGCCATTCGCTGCCGGGGTACGTCATCCGCGCGGCCACCACCGCGCGGCACGCGCGCGAGGTCGCGCTCAACCGGGCCTTCGGCGCCGGCGAGAACGGCATCCCGTACCGCCGGCGGAACAGCGCCTGCCCGAGCGCGCCGCGGATCGGCGTGTAGCCGCGAGCCTCGTATTGCGACGCCTCCTCGGTCAGCCCGACCAGCACCAGGCGCCAGTCGAGCTGGTCGCCGTACCGCCACTCGATCACCCGGAGCGCGGGGCTCTCGGAATATGCCCAAGGGCAGGCCGGGTCGCTGTAAAGAGTGGCCGAGATCATGCGGTGGACGCCTCCGGAGGTAAGGTGATTGACGCCTCAAGGATGTTAGCGAGTCGGCCTCCCCGCCCTCCGTCGCCGCCCGTCACATCCGCTGCCGGCCGGACGCGCGCGGCGCCGAAGCCGGCCGCGATCAGCGACGCCTCCGCTTCCTCGGCGTCCTCGAAGTGCAGGTACACGCGCCCGCGCACGAACGCTGAGAGCAGCATCCGGAACGCGCGCACTTGCGTGGTCACCGCGCCGCCGAGATGCAGATCGGAGATGTAGCGACCGCCGGCGAAGCCGTCGAGCACACGCGCGAACCGGCGCCAGGTGCCCGCGACCGCGTCCGTCGAGAGGTAGCCGAGCAGCCCTTCGGTGATGATCGCGAGGCCCTCGCCGGGATCGAGCTCGGCGGCCACCGCGGCGATGCTGCCCGGCCCGTCGTCCTGCAGGGCATCGATCTCGACTACGCGATGACGCTCGCCAAGCGAGCCCATCCGCTCGAGCGCCGCTCGCTTGCGCGCGGCCATCTCGGGCAGGTCGGCCTCGACGTACAGCAGCCGGTCGCCGTGGCGCTTGGCGAACCGCCACCCGCGCGGCGAGAGGCCGCACGCCACCTCGATCACCTGACTCACCTCGCCGCGCTCGATCGCGCGCTCCAGCAGCGCGTCGATCGCCCGATGGCGGGCGAGCAGGTACGCCTCGAGCGTCGCGCCGCCGGCCGCGCGGCTGACGAGCATCGCCGGCTGGAGCGAGTCGAACAGCACACGGCCCTCGCGGGTCTCGAGCTCGGGATGCGAGAGCCCGTTGCGCGCCCACACGTGACCGGTGTAGTGGGCGGTCGGCCCGATGCGCTCGCCGGAGAAGATCACCCGGCGTTGCTACCCGGTGTTGCTGCCGAGCAACTCCTCCAGCCGATCCAGCAGCGGAACCTGCCCGGTGTTGATCTTCTCGCGCGCGGTGTCCAGCCCGAACCACGCGGCCCGATCGACCTCCGGGATCTCGATGACCCTGCCCGAGCGCGGAGGCCACTCGAACTCGACGGTGTTGCTGACCACCTCGCTGACATCGAGATCGCCCGGGATCGCCCAGCCGTGAACCCGCTTGCCGCTCCGCTGGCGGATCTCTCCGAGGTCCGCGGCC
>Ga0335078_10016297_pt1 | contig 11028 bp, 10 predicted proteins | sample Lox_Sample_32_FD_206711 | JGI IMG/M metagenome (GOLD analysis project Ga0335078, IMG submission 206711) | Soil microbial communities from Loxahatchee National Wildlife Refuge, Florida, United States - Lox_Sample_3.2 | ecosystem: Environmental > Terrestrial > Soil > Wetlands | place: USA...
TCCCGCTGGCGCTGCAAGGGCTCGGCGGCAACGTCGCCGGGCAGCTCGCGACCTATCTCGGCGTCGCGCTGGTGGCGGCGACGCTGTCGCTGTTCTACGGCGAGCTGGTCGCGTCCCGACGCTGAGCCGGCGGATTCCCGTCAGCGGATGATATAGGCGCCCTCGGCCGACGCCTCGTGCGCGCTCATCACGTGGTTGCGGACGAGGGCGACGAGGTCGTCGAGCGAATTGGGCTGGCAGTCGTCGTCGACGAATTGCAGTCCGGTGCTGTCGCGCTGCGCCCACAACTGGGTGCAGAGATCGTCGAGCCCGTAGCTGTAATAGGCGCCCTTGTCGTCGCGCTCGAGATAGCCGTAGAGATAGCGTTGGCCGTTGCCGCCGCCGGTCTGCACCAGCCAGGCGTTCGGGGCGAGCGGCATCATGACGAAAAACGTGTCCTCGTTGTTTTCCGTGAGGACATAACCGTCGCCGGAACGGCGCAGCGCGGCGGCGTTGCGGTATTTCCACTGATGCGTGTCTTTGTCCCAGCCGTAGGAATCGCCGTTGGCCTGGGCGGGCAGGGGATAGACGTAGGCGTTCGACGGAATGAGCGGATCGTCGCTGATGAAGCAGCCGCCGAGCAGCAAAGCGCCCGCCGCAAGCGCCAGCCAACGCATGGTCATCGCCAATCCACCCTCGTGACGCCCCAGTCTAGGCGGCGTAAGGCGGCAGGTGCCAGCCCTTGGGCGAGAGCGTGAAGATCTCGTAGCCGCTCGAGGTCACGCCGACGGTGTGTTCGAACTGCGCCGAGAGCGACTTGTCCTTGGTCACCGCGGTCCAGCCGTCGCTCAGGATCTTCACCTCCCAGCGGCCGGCGTTGATCATCGGCTCGACGGTGAAGAACATGCCCTCGCGCAAGGCGAGGCCCTCGCCGGCCTTGCCGAAATGCAGGATCGAAGGCGCGTCGTGGAAGATGCGGCCGATGCCGTGGCCGCAGAAATCGCGGACCACCGAGAAGCGGAAGGATTCGGCGTAAGCCTGGATCGCGTGGCCGATGTCGCCGAGCCGCGCGCCCGGCTTCACCACCTCGATCCCCTTCATCATCGCCTGGTAGGTGACTTCGACCAGCTTCTTGGCCTTGACCCCGACCTTGTCGCCGACCAGGAACATGCGGCTGGTGTCGCCGTGCCAGCCGTCGAGGATCACGGTGATGTCGATGTTGAGGATGTCGCCTTCCTCGAGCACGCGGTCGCCGGGAATGCCGTGGCAGACGACGTGATTGATCGAGGTGCAGATCGAGCGCGGGAAGCCGCGGTAGTTGAGCGGGGCGGGGATGGCGCCGTGGTCGAGGATGAAGCCGTGGCACAGGCGGTCGAGCCGATCGGTGGTGACGCCCGGCTTGACGTAGGGCGTCACGAAATCGAGCACTTCGGCCGCGAGCTTGCCGGCCTTGCGCATGGCGGCGAAGCCCTCGGCCCCGTGCAGGCGGATGCGCCGCTCCTCGGGCGCAGCCTCCGCCAGCCCCGGCGCCGGCGCCAGTTGGTCGTTCATGGGGTTTGAGATAATCCCTTTGCGATTGAGCCGCAAGCGCGCCCGGATGGACTCGGGGTCCGAATGGCGCTAAACGCACCCCATGGCCGACAAGACCTATACCGCCTGCGTCCTGATCATCGGCAACGAAATCCTCTCGGGCCGGACCCAGGACGTGAACCTCGCCTATATCGCGCAGGGCCTCGCCGGCGTCGGCGTGGTCCTGAAGGAGGCGCGGGTCATCCCCGACGTGTGCGACACCATCGCCGCCACGGTCAACGAGTTGCGCGCCAAATACGACTACGTCTTCACCACCGGCGGCATCGGCCCGACCCACGACGACATCACCCCCGACTGCGTCGCCAAGGCGTTCGGCGTGAAGAACGTCCTCCATCCCGAGGCCCACCGCATTCTGCAATCCGTGATCAAGCCGGAAGACCTGAACGAGGCGCGGCTCCGCATGGCGCACACGCCCGAGGGGGCGACGCTGATCCCCAACCCGGTGTCGCGCGTGCCGGGGTTCAAGATGGAAAACGTCTATGTCATGGCCGGGATTCCGGCCGTGATGAAGGCGATGTTCGACAGCGTCAAGCCGACGCTCCGGGGCGGAAAGCCGGTGCTGTCGCGCTCGGTAAGCTGCGACCTGCCGGAAGGCGCGATCGCCAAGGGCCTGGGCGAGGTGCAGGCGGCCTATCCCGCGCTCGACATCGGCTCCTATCCCGCCTTCCGCCGCGGCGGCGGCTATTTCGTCAGCCTGGTGCTGCGCGGGCGCGACGCCGGGTTGCTCGAACGGGCGGCGCAGGACGTGGCGGCGATGGTCAAAGGCTTAGGCGGCAACCCCACCCTCGAATAGGCCCGAGTCGGCCAGTAGGATGCTGCCGGGGCCCGCGTGGCGGAATGGTAGACGCATCGGACTTAAAATCCGTGCCGGGAAACCGGAGTGCTGGTTCAAGTCCAGCCGCGGGCACCACCCAGGATCCGGCAATCGAGCCAGGGAGTGGGCCTGGTTGGCTCTCATGTGGATAATGGGGATAATTCCCTATTTAATTGAATTTACAGCTTTTTAGTCGATCGCATATCACCCCAAACCAGACGCCACTGGAAATATTGCGTCGGGTCAGCTACTTATAACGAAACACGGATGAGCCGAAGCGGCGATTGGGGAGCGCCGCGAAGGCTTCGGGTCCAAAGGCAAAAACTCCTGTTTGTAGAATGACTTAGAGGGTTGCCCTAGGCCGCTGGACAGGCCGCGGCTGGGGTGCAGTGTTTCGGAGGGCGTGGTGATGAAAGCGAAGAAAGCCGTGGCGCCGAAGAAGAAACCGGCTGCCGCCAAGAAACCCGTCATGGCGCTCAAGAAGCCGGCGGCGCTGCCGCTGGCCAAGAAGCCGCTGGGAGCCCCCTTGCCGCTGCGTCCGGCCATGCCGTTGCGGCCGATGCCCGGCCAGCTCGCCCGGCCGATGGCCCCCGCCGGGGTCGCCAAGCCGGCGGCCAAGCCCGCCGCCAAGCCGGCGTCGCGTCCGGCCGGCCCGCAGACCGAGGCCGCCGCGCGCCAGGCCCTGGCCCAGCAGGCCGAGGAGCGGCGCAAGGCCGCCACCCGCAAGCTGTTCGCTCGCCTGCGTTCGCTGGAGGCGATCATCGGCGCCGATCTTCGCAAGCGCGGCAGCCTGCTGCTGTCGCAGGCGGTCGATCAGTGGTACGCCGAGGCGATCAGCGCCACCGCGACCGACGTCAGCATCACGAATGCCGCGCGGGCGGTCATTTCGCACATCTAGGTCGTAAGCGACGAAGCGCTTACTGCGCGGCCGCCCGGAACAGCCGGATGCCGCGCAGCAGGTCGACCGCGCGCACGAACTGGTAGTCGCTGTCGGTGCCGAGCTGCGCCGGGTCGATCGCCAGCGTCTCGGGCCTGGCCAGCGGCTTGGCGCCGGGCGGCAGGTCGGCCGGCGCGGCGGCGGTGGCCGGCGGCGGCGCGGCCGAGCTCGACGGACCCGGTGCCGGCTTGGTCGGCGGCTTGGCGGCGGGTGCCGTCGCAGCCGCGGCGTCGGTGTTCTTGAGCGCGCCCTTGAGGTCGGCTTCGTGGATCCCCGCCTCGGTGGCGATGCGCTCGATCAGCGCCGGCTCGACCACGACGTCGGGTTCGATGCCCTTGCCCTGGATCGAGCGCCCCGACGGCGTGTAGTAGAGCGCGGTGGTGAGGCGGATCGCGCCGCCCGATTCCTTGACCGGCAGCACGGTCTGCACCGAGCCCTTGCCGAACGACCGCGTGCCGAGAATCACCGCGCGGTGCAGATCCTGCAACGCGCCGGCGACGATTTCCGAAGCCGAGGCCGAGCCGCCGTTGATCAGAACGACGATCGGCAGTCCGCGCACCAGGTCGCCGTTGGTCTGGGCCTCGAACTTGCGCGTCTCGTTGGCGTTGCGGCCCTTGATCGAGACGATCTCGCCCTTGTCGATGAAGTCGTTGCCGACCGCCACCGCCTGATCGAGCAGGCCGCCCGGGTTGTTGCGCAGATCGAGCACGATCCCCGCCAGCTTGCCCTTCGACTGCTTCTTCAGGTCGGATATGGCGACCTCGAGGCCGCTCGCGGTGCGCTCGGAAAAATTGGTGATGCGGATATAGCCGATGTCGCCGTCGACCAGCCGCGACTTGATCGGATCGACCTTGATGTCGCCGCGGGTGAGCTTGAGCTCGAACGGGTCGACGCCCTGGCGTCGCATGGTGAGCTTGACCTGCGTGCCGACCGGGCCGCGCAGCTTGTCGACCGCGTCGCTCAGCGTCATGTCGGTCACCGGCGCGTCGTCGATCGCCAGGATCAGGTCGCCGGGGCGGATGCCGGCGCGCGCCGCCGGGGTGTCGTCGATCGGCGAGATCACCTTGACCAGGCTGTTTTCCATCGTCACCTGCATGCCAAGGCCGCCGAACTCGCCCTTGGTCTGCACCATCATTTCCTTGTATTCCTTGGCGTCCATGTAGCCCGAATGCGGATCGAGCCCGCCGATCATCCCCTTGATCGCGCCCTCGACCAGCTTCTGGTCGGTCACCGGCTCGACGTAGTTGGCGCGCACCTCGCTGAACACCTCGGTGAAGAGGCTGAGCGACGCGCCCGGCCGCTCGGGCGCTGCGACGGTGATGCCGGCCTCGAGCGCGCCGACCACCGCGAGCGCGGCGGCGGCGCCGAAGACGAAAATGCGGATCGATTTCTTGTCCATGTCAGCCTACCGGGTTGTAGTCGTAAGCGCCGATGCCTTGCAGGATCGCGAACTTGCAGCGGGCGCCGTCCTTGCCGCTGACGCGATGCGCCCGCTTCGCCGGGACGCGGCCGGTCTGGCCGGGGCCGAGCTCGAGGCGCGTGGCGGGGGCGCGGGTCTCGACCACGGTGACGCCCTCCATGCCGAAATAGGTGTCGGTGACGGCGCTGTGCCAGTGCCAGGGAATCTCCTGGCCTTGGCCGACGGTGAAGATCGACAGGCGCAGCTCCGGGGTCTCGGCGATGCGTTCGACGGATTCAACGGTATAGGGGCGGGCGGTTTCCGCAGTCGCGGTCATGGCCGGAGACTAGCCCGGCGGGCGCGAAAAGTCATTCGGCGGCGCGGGATTCCGGCGCCGGCGCGCGGAACGCGGCAAGCAGCGCTGCCTCGCGATTCTTGGCGGATGCGATGGCCGCGTCCTTGACGTGGCCGAAACCGCGGATGCGCTCGGGCAATTGCGCGATCTCGACGGCGAGGGCGTGGTTAACCGGTGTCAGCTTCGCGGCGATTTCGCGCATGACGGATATGTAATCCGCGATCAATTGCCGTTCGACCTGGCGCTCTTTCATGCGACCGAAGGGGTCGAGCGCCGTGCCGCGCAGGAAGCGGAGCTTCGCCAGGACACGGAAGGCGCCGAGCATCCACGGCCCATAGGCGCGCTTTTGCAGATGCCCGGTGGCGGGGTCGCGCTTGGCGAAGAGCGGCGGGGCGAGGTTGAACTCGAGCCGGTAATTGCCGTCGAACTGGTGGTGAAGCTTCTTGACGAAATCGCCCTCGGCGTAAAGCCGCGCCACCTCGTACTCGTCCTTGTAGGCCATGAGCTTGAACAGGCTTCCGGCCACCGCCTCGGCCAGCGCCGAGCGCGGCCCGATCCGCGTCCGCTCGGCGCGCTCGATCTCGGCGACGAAATCGCGGTAGCGCGCGGCATAAGCCGCGTTCTGGTAGCGCGCGAGGAAGCGAGACCGGCGCTCGACCAGCGGCGCCAGCCCCTTCACCGGTTGCGGCGTCTCGGGCTCGGCGGCGTTGACCAGCGCCGCGACCCTGGCGTAGTCGTGCGCCGCCAGCCGGCCCCAGGCGAGCGCGTGCCGGTTCATCTCGACCGCGACGCCGTTCAATTCGATCGCGCGCTCGATCGCCTCGATCGACAGCGGCACCAGTCCCTTCTGCAGCGCGTAGCCGAGCAGGAAGGTGTTGACGGCGATGCTGTCGCCGAGGAGCGCGGTCGCCAGCCGCGTCGCGTCGATGAAATCGGCGTGCTTGTCGCCGGCGGCGTTGCGGATCGCCTTGGTCATGGCGGCGGTCTCGAAATCGACGTCGGGGTTCATGACGAAGGCGGCGGTCGGCTGGTAGTCGCCGTTGACGACGCAGTGCGTCACGCCGTGCTCGATCCGCCCCAGTCCGGCGGGGCTCGCCGTCACCACCATGTCGCAGCCGATCACCAGATCGGCGCCGCCGGCGTCGATCCGCACCGCGTGGATGTCGCCGGGATCGGGCGCGATCCGCACGTGGCTCAGCACCGCGCCGTTCTTCTGCGCCAGGCCGGTGAAATCGAGCACCGAGCAGCCCTTGCCCTCGAGATGCGCCGCCATGCCGAGATTCGCGGCGACGGTGAGGACGCCGGTGCCGCCGATGCCGGCGATCAGGATGTTGCAGGGGCCGTCGAGCGGCTTCGGCGCGGGCGGCGGGACGGCGGCGATGTGCTCGGCGATCGAGCGCACCACCTTCCTGCTTTCGAGCGTGCGGAGCGCGCCGCCCTTGACGGTGACGAAGCTCGGGCAGAAGCCCTTGAGGCAGGAGAAGTCCTTGTTGCACGAGGACTGGTCGATCTGGCGCTTGCGGCCGAATTCGGTCTCCAAGGGCTTCACCGCGACGCAATTCGACTGCACCTGGCAGTCGCCGCAGCCCTCGCACACCTCCTCGTTGATGAAGACGCGCTGCGCCGGGTCGGGGTAGGTCCCGCGCTTGCGGCGGCGGCGCTTTTCGGCGGCGCAGGTCTGGTCGTAAAGCAGGATGGTGAGGCCGGGGATCTCGCGCAATTCGCGCTGCACCGCGTCGAGCTGGTCGCGGTGGCGGATCGTGACGCCGGGCGCGAAGCCGGAATCCGGCGGATACTTGTCCGGCTCGTCGGTGACCACGACGATCTTCCGGGCGCCCTCGGCGGCGAGCTGGCGGGTCACTTGCGCCACGCCGAAATGGCCCTCGGCGGTCTGGCCGCCGGTCATCGCCACCGCGTCGTTGTACAAGAGCTTGTAGGTCATGTTGACGCCGGAGATCGCCGCGGCGCGGATCGCCAGCGAGCCCGAATGGACGTAGGTGCCGTCGCCGATGTTCTGGAACACGTGCTTGTCGTCGACGAACGGCGCCTGGCCGATCCAGGCCGCGCCTTCGCCGCCCATGTGCGAGAAGGTCTGGGTGTTGCGCGACGGCATCCAGATCGCCATGAAATGGCAGCCGATCCCGGCCAGCGCGCGGCTGCCCTCGGGCACGTTGGTCGAGGTGTTGTGCGGGCAGCCGGCGCAGAAATAGGGGATGCGCTTGGCCGCCGCCGGCGCCGCTTCGGCCAGGCTCTCGAACGACATCAGCCGCGCCAGGCGCTGTTCCATCTCGGGCGTCGCCGCGCCCAGCTTCTTGAGGCGCGACACCAGCGCGCGGGCGACGATGGTCGGGTTGAGCTCGCCCTCGCTCGGCAGCAAAGGCGCGCCGGCCTCGTCGGTCTTGCCGACGATGCGCGGCCGCGGCGCCAGGTTGTAGAGCGCGCGCATCAGCTGGTCTTCGACGAAGCCGCGCTTCTCCTCGACCACGAGTATCTCTTCAAGTCCTCCGGCAAAGCGCCGCGCGCCGTCCAATTCGAGCGGCCACACCAGCCCGACCTTGTAGAGCCGGATGCCCAGGGCCTCGCAGCGCTGCGGATCGAGCCCGAGATCGTCGAGCGCCTGGCGCAGATCGAGATAGGCCTTGCCGGTGGCCATGAGGCCCAACCGCGCCCTGGCCGGAGCGAAGACGAGCTTGTCGATGGGATTGGCGCGGGCGAAGGATGCCACCGCCGCCATCTTCGGCCCGTGCAGGCGCTTCTCCTGGTCGAGGAAGGTGTCGGGCCAGCGGATGTTGAGCCCGCCCTCGGGCATGACGAAATCGGCCGGCGTCACCAGCTTGAGCCGCGCCGGATCGATCTCGACCGAGGCCGAGCTTTCGACCGCCTCGGCGATCGCCTTGAACGCGACCCAGCAGCCGGAGAAGCGCGACAGCGCGAAGCCGTACAGACCGAAATCGAGATATTCCTGCACCGTCGCCGGGTTGAGCATCGGGAACATCGCCGCGGCGAACATCGGCTCGCTCTGGTGCGCGGTGGTCGAGGAGACGCAGCCGTGGTCGTCGCCGGCGAGGGCGAGCACGCCGCCATGCGGCGAGGTGCCGGCGAGGTTGGCGTGCTTGAACGGGTCCATCGAGCGGTCGACGCCCGGGCCCTTGCCGTACCAGATGCCGAACACGCCGTCGAACTTGGCGCCGGGGAAGAGATTGACCTGCTGGCTGCCCCAGATCGCGGTGGCGGCGAGGTCCTCGTTGACGCCGGGCTGGAAATGGATGTCGTGCGCCAGCAGATGGTCGCGCGCCTGGATCAGCGCGCCGTCGTAGACCGCCAGCGGCGAGCCGCGATAGCCCGAGATGAACCCGGCGGTGCGCAGGCCCGCGGCGCGATCGCGCTCCTGCTGCAGCATCGGCAGGCGGGTCAGCGCCTGCACCCCCGACAGGAACACGCGGCCCGAACGGGCGGTGTATTTGTCTTCCAGCGTCGCCGTGGCGAATTTCACGACCGCCTCCCGGGGCGAAGATTAGGAAGTCCTGCCGGCCAAGACAACACGGCTTACCCAATTGCGGCAAATCCCCGGAACTGATGCTAAAACATCGGTTTCGGGGCCAAGCCGGCAAGGTTTTTGCGCGCCGCGGATTCGGGCGGCGCAGAGACGGAAGGGAATGGCGGAATCCGGGCTATCGGCGCTGGTGGTGGCGCGCAACGAGGAGACACAGCTCGACGCCTGCCTCGACCATCTGCGCTTCGCCGGCGAGATCGTCGTGCTGCTCGACCGCTCGACCGACCGCTCGGCCGAGATCGCGCGGCGCCACAAGGCGCGCGTGGTCGAGGGCGCCTGGGACCTCGAAGGGCCGCGCCGCAACGCCGGCTACGATTCGTGCACCGGTCCGTGGATTCTCGAGGTCGACGCCGACGAGCGCGTGCCGCCCGAACTCGCCAGCGAGATCGTCGCGGCGCTCAAGGACCCGCGCGCGGATTATTTCCTGGTGCCGATGGCCAACCACATTGGCGGCCACCTCGTTCATCACGGCTGGGGCGCCTATAACGGCGTCGCCGCCAAGCCGATCCTGTTCAGGAAGGGGACGAAGCGCGTGCTCGACGGCCGCGTCCATCCCAAGATCGAGATCAAGGGCACGCGCGCCACGCTGAAAAACCCGCTGGTGCATTTCGTCGACCGCGACCTCGCCGACATGTTCGCGCGCTTGAACCGCTACACCGATCTTGCCGCGCTCGACGCGCGCGACGCGGGGCGTAAGCCGCAGCTCGGCCAGGCGGTGCGCCGTTTCTGGAGCCGCGGCTGGAAGTCCTATGTCGCGCGTTCGGGCTGGCGCGAAGGCCCGTGGGGGGTTGCGCTGGCGTTGTTCTCGGCGCTTTATCCGCTGCTGGTGGAATTGAAACTGGCGACCAGGGCGAAGGAATGAAGTTCTTCGGGCGGAAAGGAGAGCGCCGGCGGATGCCGCTCTCGGAGCGGCTCTATCGCCGCTTCTTCATCAAATATCACGGCCGCTACCTGATCACCGACCTGCAATTCCGCGCCAAGCAGGAAAGCCTCGACTACATCGCCGCCCACATGAGCGAGGCGCTGATCTTCGCCGACCGCTGGGATTTGCTGTCGTTCGCGCTCAAGGAATCGCCGGCGCAGGGCCTGGCGCTCGAATTCGGCGTCGGCGACGGCGGCAGCCTGCGCCACCTCGCGGCGAGCGGCCGCGTGCTGCACGGCTTCGACAGTTTCGAGGGCCTGCCCGAGCATTGGTCCGGCACCTTCGAGCGCAAGGGCAAGTTCTCGCGCGGCGGGGCGCTGCCCAACGTGCCGTCGAACGTCGCGCTGCATCCGGGCTGGTTCAACGCGACGCTGCCCGAATTTCTCAAGACCCACCCCAACCACGTCGCCTTCCTGCACGTCGATTGCGACATCTACGCCTCGACCCGCACCGTGTTCGATCTGCTGGGATCGCGGCTGCGGCCCGGCACGGTCATCGTCTTCGACGAGTATTTCAACTATCCCAACTGGCGGCGCCACGAGTGGAAGGCATTCCAGGAATTCATCCGCGACAGCGGATTTTCGTATTCCTATCTCGGCTTCGCGCAGAAGAACGGCCATGTCGCGGTGAAGCTCGGCGAGAAGTCGAAGGCCGCGAGCAAGCAGGCGGCAAAAAAATTGAAGGCGGCGGAAAATCAGGGCCGGTAGAGCGCCTCGGGAATCCGCGCCAACTCCGACGCGTGCAGCTCGCCGTCCGCCAGCCCGTAGAACCGCTGGAAGCTCATGATCAGCGGGCGCCACTTGTCGGGATCGATGCGGTTGGGATCGTCGGCCGCCAGGATCGATTCTTCGATATGCGCGCGGCGAATGCGGACCTCGAAGGCGAGCTGACGGCCGCGCATCTTCGGGTCGTTTTCGGCCATCGGATGCACCGCTTCGACCGTGGCTTCGAGGTGCACCGGGCATTCGCGCACGCGCGGCGCGGCGACGATCTCGGAAGGGTCGGCGGTGAGGCCGGCGAGTCCGAACTTGTCATGGACGTGACGGTAGCCGCGGCGTTGCTTGATCTCGGGCACCGGATCGGTGCCGGTGGTGCGCGCCAGGCGATTGACGCGGCCGACGAGACCGGCATCGGGCAGGTTGAGCACGCATTCGCGCGTCCGCAGCATGTTCTGCGGCGTCTTCGAGGACGCGGCCAGACCGAGCACGCAGCGCCAGCCGAGCCACCACGCCGAGGACATCGGCGCGAGGTTATATGAACCGTCCTGATTGACGGTGCTGATCAGCACGACGGGCGTGCCGAAGTACAGGATTGCGGGTTCGCTGGCGCGGTGCAGGGCGGCCTCCATCTCCATCGCGCGAAGATGGCGCGCCGGCGCCAGCCCTGCGCTCCGCCACTTGCGGTCGAATTGGGATTCTAGTCGCGCCCGTAAAGCTTGCGCAACTCGGCCTTGGCGCGCTCGAGCACGCGTTTTTGCGC
>Ga0335078_10016298_pt1 | contig 11027 bp, 4 predicted proteins | sample Lox_Sample_32_FD_206711 | JGI IMG/M metagenome (GOLD analysis project Ga0335078, IMG submission 206711) | Soil microbial communities from Loxahatchee National Wildlife Refuge, Florida, United States - Lox_Sample_3.2 | ecosystem: Environmental > Terrestrial > Soil > Wetlands | place: USA: Florida...
CCACGTCGATTCGCTCGCGACTCCTTCCCTTCCGCCGGGCTCAGCGGACTCAAGCCGGCGCCTGCTACCCTGGCTGGTGGCTGTGGCGTTTTTCATGGAGCAACTCGATACCACGATTTTGAATACGGCCGTGCCGACAATCGCGGCCGCATTGAGGGTCACTCCGTTGAGCATGAAATCGGTGCTGGCCAGCTACACGCTCAGCCTGGCTGTTTTTATCCCCATCAGCGGCTGGATGGCCGATCGCTTTGGAACGCGGAGAGTGTTTGCGTCGGCGATTGGGATCTTCACGCTGGGATCGTTTCTCTGCGGGATTTCGAGCAACATTCACGTGCTCGTCGCCTGCCGGATTTTGCAAGGCTGCGGCGGAGCGATGATGGTTCCGGTGGGGCGGCTGACCCTTGTGCGAGCGTTCGCGAAATCGGACCTGATCCGGGCGATGAGCTTCGTGGCCATACCCGCTTTGATCGGGCCGATGCTCGGGCCGATCACGGGAGGCCTGATCGTCGATTACCTGCACTGGCGCGTGATTTTTTTCGTGAACATCCCGATCGGGCTGGCCGGTTTGATACTCGTTTATTTCCATATGCCCGATTATCGCGAGGAGAGCACGCCGCCGCTCGACATTTTGGGGCTAATTCTTTTTGGGTCAGGCATTGGATTGCTGTCGTACGTGCTGGAGGTCTTCGGCGACCACACGCTGAGCGCGCTGGAAATCGCGGGACTGCTTGCCGTGTCGCTGGCGCTCATTTTCGGATACTGGCTGCACGCACGAGGCGAGAAGCATCCGCTCTTGCACCTGAGCCTGTTTCGAATTCGAACTTTCGGCACAGCCGTCAGCGGCAGTTTCTTTACGAGGCTGGGTATCGGAGGAGTGCCTTTTCTGCTTCCTCTCCTGTATCAGGTAGGGCTCGGCTTCACGCCGGTTGGCTCCGGCCTGCTGATCATGCCGCAAGCGGCTGCGGCAATGAGTATCAAAGCCGCGATGCCGCGAATTCTCAAGCGCTTTGGATATCGCGGCGTGTTGAGTTCCAACACGGTGGTGATCGGCGTGTTGCTACTTTTATTCGCTACGATCGGTTTGCGCACACCGGTGTGGTTCATCGTGCTGCTCGCATTCTTCTATGGAGGGTTTACGTCGCTGCAATACACCAGCATGAACACGCTCGTCTACGCCGATATCACCGAGGAGGAAACGAGCAACGCGAGCTCCATCGCCAGCACGATGCAGCAAATGTCCATGAGCTTTGGCGTGGCCTGCGCGGGATTGGCGACGGCGTTTTTCATACCGGCAGGAGATCGCGCGAAACCGCTGCAGATGATTCACGGAATCCACGAATCGCTGATCGCGCTCGGCGCGTTCACCGTGATCTCGACGCTGATTTTCCGCAATTTGCGGAGATCGGATGGCGAGAACGTGTCCCACCAACGAACGATCCACGTCGGATAATAGCCCGCTGCGAGTCGCTCGTGCCTCGGGGCGCAGGGCGCGTCTGGCTAACCGCTCATTAATTCAAAGGGCTACAGGGATTCAGGGATGGCCAAAGCGCCCCAAGGAAAGTAGCTTTCTAAGGGGGGCGTGTTCTCAGCGGCGCCGCCTTTCAGCACTCGTATGAGCGCGCGAACTGAGACATGGAGTGTGGACCGCACGCGCTCTTCCCTGCTTCGCCGCATCTGGTACCGAATCGAGGCCGACGACTGCTTCGACCTGGCGGCGCAGGTGTCCTTTTACTTTGTCCTGTCTCTTTTTCCATTTTGCCTGGTGATGGCCGTGATGGTGGGGCGGCTGCCCGACAGCAGCCTGTGGGCAAATTTTGCGACGTGGATTGTCCGCTACCTTCCGGCGGACTCTCGCAATTTAGTCCTGATCACGATTATCCGCTTGATGAAGTACTCGCCGGGATTCCTGTCGTTCGGGCTTCTCGCCACCATTTGGAGCGCGTCCTCGGGATTCGTGAGCTTGATGGAATCCCTCAGCATCGCTTACGGAACGAAGGACACGCGGCCTTTTTGGCTGAAGCACGTGATCGGCGCGAGTTTTACCGTGCTGGCCGCTCTTTTCTCGCTGGCGACATTCGGGGTGATGGCGTTCGGGCACTGGGAGCTGCCGAAACTGCTTTCAGCGGCCGCGACGGGGAATATTTTGAACGTCGTCGCCGAAATCGGGCGCTGGATCGCGACGGTCGTGCTGCTCTGCCTGGGAATCGATCTCGTCAACTATCTTTTGCCGAATGTAAAGCGGCGATGGCAGTGGATTACACCCGGCCGGATTTTCGTGGTGCTCACACTGGTGCTTTCAACTGCGGGAATCAATCTCTACTTCGACTTCTTCAACTCCTACCCGCGAATCTATGGAGCCCTGGGCGGTTTCATCATCCTCATGCTCTGGATTTACATCGCGAGCGTAATTCTGCTGATCGGCGCGGAGACAGACAACGAGATCGAGAAGGCAGCCGCGTCGTCAGGGCGCGCGTGATATGAAATTCGCGAAGTACCCTCCAGCGCGGCGCCCCTGTCTCGCCAAGTGGCAGCAGGTCGCCGTCTTGCCGTTGCTGGCAATTCTTGCGGCGCCCCGGTCCTTTTCTCAGCAGGCTCAACCTAGCTCTTACGCGGGGTTCGATGGGCAGCAAGTTTCCGCTGTCGAGATCGCCGCTGGTTCGAAGGTGGACATCGCCGCGATACGAAAGCTTGTCGAGTTAAGCGCGGGGAAGCCTTTTTCAGAAGCGGCCATGCGCAATAGTGTGGAGGCGTTGCAGCAAACCAAGAAGTTTTCGCAGGTGCAAATAAATGTGGAGCCGGAACAGTCAGGCCTGATGGTCCTTTTTATTCTCCAGCCCGCCCTTTATGTGGGGATTCTCGAGTTTCCCGGCACGGGGCATCGGTTTCCGTACACCGCCTTGATGCAAGCGACAAATATTGCAGACCAATCGCCGTATTTTGCCGATCTGCTCACGTCGGGGCGGCAAGGCTTGCTCGATTATTTACAAAAGGAAGGCTATTTCGAGGCGAAGGTGCAAACCCGGGTGCAAAGCGACGATACGCACCTGATCGCGAACATATTGTTTCGCTGCACGCTGAACCAGCGCGCCCGCGTACGAAACATCAACTTCACCGGGCTGTCGCAACAGGAAAGCAGCGCGATGCGGGCGGCGCTGCGCAGCATCTGGGCGCGACTCAAGCGCGTGCAGCTTAAACGCGGCGAGCCATATTCGGAGCCGCACATCGCCAAGTCGGCCGATTTCATCCGGCAGCGGCTGCGCAATGAAGACCGCCTGACTCCTTCGGTGCGGCTGGCTTCGAAAAATTACGACGCTGCGGCAAATCGCGTGGACCTGACCTTCGACGTCACGCCCGGGCCAAAAGTGTCGGTTCGCGTAGTGGGCGCGCGCGTTTCCAAAAGAACCTTGCGGCGGCTGATTCCGATTTACGAAGAAGGTGCCGTCGATCAGGACCTGATCGATGAAGGCCAGAGAAACCTGCGGGCCTACCTTCAGACCAAGGGGTATTTCGACGCCACCGCCGATTCCCACGTGAGCCGCCAGGACGAGGAGTCGGTGAATATCGTTTATGAGGTAAGCCGGGGAACGAAACACCGCGAAGCCGGCGTTTTCTTCGACGGGAATCACTATTTTTCAGACAGCCAGCTGAGGCAGCACATCTCCATCAAAAAAGGTTTCCTTTTCCTGCATGGAAGCTACAGCGAGCAGCTTTTGACCAAAAGCGTCGATTCGCTGAAGCAGCTTTATAAGGACGAGGGGTTCGCAGATGTTTCCATCCAAACAAAGGTCGAGAACTTCGATCCCGAAGTGGACGTTACGTTCGAGATTAGCGAAGGCGTGCAGGACAAGGTTGGCGCGGTTCAGGTGGTTGGCAACCGCACGCAGCCGCTTGCCTCACTGACGCAGAAGCATCCGCTCCACTCGAAACCCGGCGCCGTGTTCTCGCAAGAATTCCTCGAATCGGACCGCAATAAGATTCTCGCCGCGTATCTCAATCGCGGGTATCAGAACGCGAATGTTCAGACCGCGGCCACGCCCGCGCCGGACGACAAACACAAGATCAACGTGACGTACACGATCGAAGAAGGGCCGGAAGCGAACATCACCGACGTGGTTTTGCTGGGGCAAAAACACACCAAGCCGGAATTCATCACCGCGGTTACGAAAAAAGAGGTGCAGTCGGGCCAGCCGCTGAGCGAAGGACATTTCTTGCAGTCCGAGAGCGACCTTTACGACCTCGGCATCTTTGACTGGGCCAGCGTCGAGCCGCTGCGCCCGATCGTGACGCAGACCGGCGAGGAAGTGCTCATCAAGGTGCACGAATCGCCGCTGAACACCATGGACATCGGCGGCGGGCTGGAAGTGATGCCGCGCGACGCGAGCATTCCAGTGAACGCCGTGGCCGTGCCGGGAATTCCGCCGATCAGCCTGGGCAACAAGTTTACGGTGAGCCAGAAAAGCTACGTGGGCCCGCGCTTCGCTTTCGATTTCGCGCGGCACAATATTCGCGGCAGAGCCGAAACGGCCACGATCGGAACAATCCTTTCGCGCCTCGATCAGCGCGGCTTCTTTACCTACGCCGATCCGCACCTGCACGGAAGTTCATGGAGTTCGCTGCTCAGTTTATCGGTCGAACGATCGACGGAGAATCCGGTTTACACCGCCGCACTGGGCCAGGCCTCTTTTCAAGTCGAGAAGGCGCTCAACAAGAAAAAGACCACGAGCGTAATCGCGCGCTACAGTTTCAGCCGCACTGATCTTTCGCATATTTTGATTCCGGGGCTGGTGCTTCCGCAGGATCAGCACGTCCGCCTCTCCACATTCGACGGCGAATTCGTTCGCGACACGCGGGACAAACCGCTCGACGCGCATCGCGGAATTTATCAGACGTTCGATTTTGGCGTGACTTCGAAAGCCCTGGGGTCCAACGCGGATTTCGTTCGTTTCCTGGGGCAGACTGCATTTTACAAGCAGGTGAAACCCTGGCTGGTCTGGGCGAACAATTTTCGCCTGGGATTGGCGAGCCCGTTTTCCGGCAGCGACGTTCCCCTCAGCGAACGATTTTTCACTGGCGGCCCGGACTCGCTGCGCGGATTCCCGATTTACGGCGCGGGGCCGCAGCGCCCGCTGGCCGTCTGCACGAATCCTGCGAATGAAGCGACGTGCACGCTGATCAGCGTTCCGCTGGGCGGCGACATGCTCTTCATCGTGAATTCGGAGGCGCGTTTTCCATTGCCGTTCAAAAGCGGGTTGGGCGCCGTCCTCTTTTATGATGGCGGCAACGTTTACAGCAATATCAGCCTGCATCAGTTTGCGGACGATTTCACGCATTCCGTGGGAGTGGGCCTGCGCTACCAGACGCCGGTCGGCCCGCTGCGCTTCGATGTGGGCTACCGGCTCACGCCGGTGCCGGGCGTCAAGGCAACACAGTATTTCGTGACGCTGGGCCAATCGTTCTAATGGGTAACAGCAGGAAAGATGAAACGAAAAACCATACGCACCGTGCTGGTGGGCATTCTGGGCGCAATCGCGAGCCTTTTGATTCTCTGCGCGATTGTTATCAATACGAGCGCCTTTAGAAATTTCCTGATTTCGGAAATTCGGAGCCAGGTTTTAGAGAGCACCGGAGCGCGCGTGGAGATCGGCTCGCTGCGCACCCACTGGCTTCGGCTTGCTTTTGAGCTGCGGGACATTACGGTACACGGCAAAGAAAGCCTCGCATCCAGCGAATCGCCACTCGCGCAGGCGAGCGATCTGAAGGTCTCCATTCTATTCGCGCCGCTTTTGCACGGAAAAGTGCTGCTTGGAGAATTGGTTCTCGATGAGCCGGTCGTTCACGTGCGAATCGACGCTCAGGGCAACACGAATTTGCCCGTTGCGCCGCAGCCGAGCGGCCATGACGTAACCGCGAAGGTTTTCAATCTCGAAGTTCGAAACTGTGCGATTCGCTCCGGGCAGCTTTTTTATGACGACGCGCAGATTCCGCTGGATGCGCAGTTGCACGATCTGAAGTTTCAGGCCGGCTATGAATTTACCACCGGAAAATATAAGGGTTTACTGGCCTACGACAGCGGAGTCATCTCGACGCGCGGGATCGAGCCCATTTCGCACGCTGTGCAAATGCAGTTCGTCGCGGACCGCTCCGGCCTTTCGTTAAACCCGTTGGTGCTAAAGAGCGGCGGTTCCAGTTTCAAATTGAACGCGAGGATCCAAAATTACGCGAATCCATCGCTCGACGGCAACTACACCGCCGACGTGCTCACGGCGGAGCTAGGCAGAACGCTCCGCGTGGCGGAGTTGCCCATCGGCGAAGTTCTGCTCGACGGGAATGTCGCCTATCGGCGGCAAGAACAACAAACCGCGCTCGCCGGTTTATTCCTCCAAGGACACATGCGGAGCGAAAAATTGCAAGTGCGAACGAATGAACGGCCTCTTGAGGCCACATCCATCACCGCGAATTACGAGTTGCGCGACGCCAATCTGCGAGTGAGCGATTTCTCGGCGGACGTCCTGGCCGGGCGCGCTCGCGGCGATTGGGAGATGCTGGCCGTTGGCTCAAGTCATACAAGGTCGAAGCTGGATGCGTCGCTTAGCGGAGTGTCTTTGAGGCGCGTGAATGACGCGTTGGCGCCGCGCGACGTTCGGCGGATTCCGGTGGTGGGCAGGGCGAATTTGAATCTGAGTGCTGCGTGGAGCGGATCGATAGAAAAGATGGTTGCGCATGCGCGATTGGCGATTTCCAGTCCGAAGCAAAGCGGCGATCAGCACGCTACGATCCCCGTCAACGGCTTGGTGCAAGCGGATTATGACGGCGCCCGAGGCACTGTCTCTTTCGGCCGATCTTATTTACAAACGGCAAGCACGAGAATCAGCATTGCAGGGATGCTCTCGCCGCGTCGCGCGGCAAATTCCGAAATAACGGCCACGATCAGCGCCGGCGATTTGCAGGAAGTCAGCTCGCTGGCGAGTCTCGTGGCGAATGCGCTGCCGCATAGCGCGCCCGTCGCGATTCCGGATTTGGCCGGCAGAGCCAACTTGCACGCAACGATCACCGGCGCGGTGAGCAATCCACATATTCAAGGGCAATTGAGCGCGCAGGACCTGTCGGTGGATGGGAGCCGGTGGAAGGCGCTGTCGCTTAACCTGAGCGCGCAGCCGTCCAAGGTGAGCGTTGAGAACGGCAGTCTTTCCGCGCAATCGCAGGGACAGATCACATTCAGCGGGAGTGCGGCGTTGCAGCGTTGGACGCTGGCGCCCAATAGCGCGATTTCGCTGCGTGCGAGCGCGACGAATCTATCTGCTGCGGACGCCGAGAAAATCGCACGTTTGACGTATCCGGTCAGCGGCGTGCTCTCCGCGAATCTCTCGGTGAGCGGCACGCGTCAGAATCCCCAGGCGAATGGCACGGTTACGCTGAAGCGCGCGACGGCGTGGAGTGAACCGATCGACAATCTCAGCGTTCACGCCAATTCGACGAACGGGACGATCCAAACGACGCTCTCGGTGCAAGCTCCCGCGGGAACCGTTTCGGCTGACGCGTCCTATCGGCTCGCCGATGAGCAATACCAGCTCAATTTGCACGGCACCGGGCTTCAGCTCGCGAAAATATCCGTGCTGCAGCGTTCCGCGCCGGTCCAAGGCACGATGGAGATTTCAGCCACGGGCTCCGGCACGATTCACGATCCCCAGTTGCAAGCGACGCTCCGCATCCCGCAGCTGGAAATTCAAGATCAGGTTGCTTCCGGCGTCTCTGTGCAGATTGCCCTCGCGCATCAACACGCGAACTTCGCGCTCCATTCGACGATTTACCAGGGATCGGTGGACGCGAAGGGCGATGTGGACATGAACGGCAGCCGGTACGCGAATGCCAGCGTCGATGTCCGGTCGCTGCCGCTGGGGCCCGTACTCGCGGCATTCGTTCACACGGAAGCTTCGAAAATCAGCGGCCAGACGGAGATTCACGCGAGCTTGAGCGGCCCGCTCGCGAATCCGGCGCAGATGGAGGCACACGTAGAGATTCCTACATTGAGCCTGGCGTACGAGAAAGCGCAGCTCGCGCTCGCCCAGCCACTGAAAGCCGATTATCGCGGCGGCGTCCTCACGCTGAACCCGACGCGCATTCAAGGGACGGGCACGAATCTTACCTTTGGCGGGAGGATTCCGGTGCGCAGCGCGAGCACATATTCCTTGATGGCCGATGGCTCCGTCGATCTGGGCGTGGTGCAGCAATTCGCGCCCGATGTGCATTCCTCCGGGCAGGTGCTCGTGCACGTGAGAAGTTCGGGACCTTCCGCTTCCGGCGTGCACGGCGAGCTTCAACTGAAGAACGCGATCTTTTCCTCCGATTCCGTGCCGGTCGGAATCGAAGGCCTCAACGCGCAGGTCAATTTTTCCGGGAACCGCGCGGATATCGCCAATTTCTCGGGAACCGCGGGCGGCGGATCGGTTTCGATGAGCGGGTTCGTGACCTACGGCCGCGAAACAAACTTCAATCTGGCGCTGAATGCCAAGTCCGTGCGGATTCGCTACCCGGAAGGGCTGCGCTCGGTGCTCAGCGGCCAGATCTACGCAAGCGGCAAGCCTTCGAGCTCGATGCTCACCGGCAGAGTGCTCGTCGACCGGCTTTCTTTTACGCAGGCATTCGATTTGGCGAACTTCGCCGGATATTTTTCAGAGACTTCCACGGGCGAACCGCCTTCTCTCTTCGAACGGCGGATGAAAATGAACATCGCCGTGCAGTCCGCGCAGGACCTAAGCCTGGCCAGCAGCAAGCTCAGCATTGGCGGTGTGGCGAATATGACCGTGATCGGGACGCTCGCCGATCCGGTGGTCCTGGGGCGAATTTCGCTGACGAGCGGCGAAGTGTTTTTCCTCAGCAAGCGGTTCGAAGTGCAGAGCGGCACGATTCAATTTGCCAATGCCACCCGCACGGAGCCGGTGCTGAATTTGCGCGTAACGACCACCATCGAGCAATACGACGTGACACTGCAGCTTTCCGGGCCTGTGGAGCGGCTCAAGACAACCTATACGTCCAGTCCGGCCCTCCCGCCCGCCGATATCATTCACTTGCTGGCGTTCGGAAATACCACCGAGGAGGCCGGTGCGGCGCCAAGTTCGTCGATGGCCAGCAGCGCCGAATCGGTGCTGGCGCAAGGCGTCAGCAGCCAGGCAGCTGGAAAAATCGAAAATTTGACGGGAATCTCGCAGCTCACGATCGATCCTCTCGCAGCCAATAGCCAGGGCAATCCCGGCGCGCAAATTGCGGTTCAGGAGCGCGTGACCGGTAGCCTTTTGCTGACGTTCAGCACGGACGTAACGTCGACGCAGAGCCAAACCGTTGAAGTTCAGTATCAGCTAAACAAGAAAGTGTCGGTCACCGTGCTCCGCGATCAATACGGAGGCTACGGAATCGACCTGCGCCTGCACAAAGAATTCTGATCGCTCGCAACCATTTTGCTTTTTGTCCTGGCCACGATTCGTTTTTCTCCCGACCGACTTCTTGCTTTCGACTACGCAGTCAACGGGATTTTCGGCAACCATTTCATGTAACAGCGAATGAAAACGACTGTAGAGGTGCGCCGGCTCGATTCGAAGGTGTTTTAATTCTGTTGGGTGTGAACGCCTCTTAGCAGGGTGGGCCATGAACGGGAAATATCACGCGCATAGCGAAGCGGCTTTTGCGGTTCCCCTCAGTATCTCGGCTCTTGCGATTTACATAGCAGCTGCAGCGCTTTTTTTCTTCCTTTCCGCAAATCCTACGAGGGCGCAGGAGCGAGGCGGTCAGAAGCCGGCGGACCCGCACAGCCTCGTTTCTGAAGTCGTGAACAATGAATTGAACTCGCAAAAAAATGATCAGAGCCTTTGGTCCTATTCCGAGACTCACAAGGCGAAACGAAAGGCCAGGGGATTTCACGTTGTGGAGACGAAGGACGGCGAGGTCGATCAGCTTGTTTCTCTGAACGGCCAGCCGCTCAGCCAAATGCAGCGCAAGAAAGAAAACGACCGGATTGAACGGCTGCTTGCCAACCCGGAGGACATCCGCAAGCAACACGCCAGCGAGGCCAGCGACGCGAACGAAGAGAGAAAACTCTTGAAGATGCTGCCCGACGCCTTCATTTACAAATACGATGGGATGCAGGGCGCGAACATCCGGCTTCGCTTCCGTCCCAATCCGCAATTCAACGCAAGCGATCATGAGAGCGAGGTTTTCCACCACATGGACGGCACGATGCTGGTTGACGCTCACCAGAAGCGCCTCGCGGAACTGGACGGCCGCATCATCAGCGAGGTGAAATTCGGCGGCGGGCTGCTGGGGCATCTGGACAAGGGCGGAACGTTCTCCGTGAAACAGCAGGACGTGGGCGGCGGCCACTGGGAAATGACCTACCTGAACGTGCAGATGAACGGAAAAGCGCTTTTCTTCAAGACAATCGCCGTGCGCGAAACGGAAAGCGATTCCAATTTTCACCGGCTGCCCGACAATTTGAGCGCCGGCCAGGCGGCGAAAATTCTGAATGTGCGCTCTGGAACGTAAAGCCAGGGTGAGAGCTTACGGTCGCGGTTGCTCGATGGCAGTATGGCCGTCATAGCGGACCGGCGCTAAAAGGTGTTATCTATTGGCCCAGCGCAAATGAAAGCTCGCGAACGCGCTCGAGTACTCCTCTTGCTCATCTGCGCCGTTTCTTTTCCTGCCGTGGTTTGCGCGCAGGATAATCAGCCTGCGCAACAGCGGTCCGTTCCAACGCCGGCCGCGCCCATACTTGAGGTGACGCAGCTGAACCCCTCGGCGCCCTGCCTTCAGCCTCCTCCGATTGTGCGTTGGGAAGATTATGAAGGCCCGTTCAAAAAGGTCGTCGGCGCCGTGGGGCGCAGACTCGAACGCAAATCCGTGGGTACGCCGCAGTATCAGTCAGGCACGGTTCTTTGTTCCCTCACGTTGCGGGGGAAATTCCAGCTTTTTGCCGCGGACACATTCGATCCGATCACGTTCGTCGACGTGGCGTTCAATTCCGGGCTCGATCAAGCCCG
>Ga0335078_10016299_pt1 | contig 11027 bp, 8 predicted proteins | sample Lox_Sample_32_FD_206711 | JGI IMG/M metagenome (GOLD analysis project Ga0335078, IMG submission 206711) | Soil microbial communities from Loxahatchee National Wildlife Refuge, Florida, United States - Lox_Sample_3.2 | ecosystem: Environmental > Terrestrial > Soil > Wetlands | place: USA: Florida...
CCGTGGAGTCGCGTGACGCCGCGGAGGTTGGCGTGCAAGAGCGACTCGACGGGCGCGAGCTCGGCGAGCGTCGCCCATCGAATCGCCTTCACCGTGCGCCACGCGCGCAAGCTCGGATCGATCGGTCTGTGCAGCGTGACCTCGCGCGCGAAACCGAGGTGGAACTCGGCGTCGTCCACGACCGCGTCGAGCCCGTCGAGCCACTTGCGCCCATACGCGCCGAGGAGCGACTTGAGGCGCGCGTTGAGCTTTCGCTTCGCGCCGCGATTTTGGAGCAGCGCGCTCTGCACTTGAATGAGCTCGCCGCGCGGATCGCCTTGCGCGACGAGCAAATCTCCGAGCACGAGGCGCGGGCCGTCGTCGCTCGGCGCGGCGTACACCGCGTCGAAGAGCTCGGCGACGCTCGCCTTCGTGTCGTTCGTCGGCGCGCCCGCGAGCGCTTCGATCTCCGCGACGAGCGCGTCCGTCTCGGCGTCGAGCTCGGGCTCGGTCGGCAGCGGCGTCTTCGTGCGTCGATCGATGACCGACTCGAGGATTCCGTATTCGTCGTCGCGCTTCGCGAGCGCGAGGATCGCCGCGGTCCCCGGGTCCTTCCAGTTGAGGAGCATGCGGAACGCGCGGCGCCAGAAGACGCCGCCTTGTTGGCTCCGGTACGCGCCCGAGTGCCACAGATCGCGCAGCGCCGCGGCGATGCGCGGGTCCGGCGGAAACGTCGCGAGGCGATCCATGCGCTGCTTCATCGCGCGAGGAAAGACCGGCCAATCGAACGCGACGAGCGTCGGCACGACTTCGGGCTTGGGAGTCGCCGCGAGCGTCAGCCACACGCGCTCGCGATCGGCGACCTTCGCCGGCGCCGGCTCGTGCGGGAGCGTGCGCGAAAGGCTGATGGCGATCGCGCCGACGCGCGTCGACGGAAGCTTCGCCCACGCCGCGACGAGCGCGTTCACCGCGGCCTCCGTCTCGCCGGCGCCGAGCGCGTGCTTCGCCTCGGCGAGCTTGTCGCGAACGAACGACGTCACGCGTCGGTCTTGCCTTTGGTCACCATCGCGCCCCACGTGTCCTTCAGCGTGATCGTCCGGTTGAAGATCATCGCGCTCGGCTTCGAGTCCGGGTCGACGCAGAAGTATCCGAGCCGCTCGAACTGAAACCGCTCGAGCGCTTTCGCCGACTCCACGCTGGGCTCGATCTTCGCGCGCACGATCTCGAGCGAATTCGGGTTGAGCGAGTCCAAGAAATTCTCCGCGTGCGTCGGGTTCTCGTCTTTGAAGAGTCGATCGTAGAGGCGCACCTCGGCGTCTTTGCCGTGATCGGCCGAGACCCAGTGGATCGTGCCTTTGATTTTTCGTCCGTCCTTCGGCTGCCCGCCGGTCGCGTCGGGATCGTACGTGCAGATCAGCTTCACGATTTTTCCGCTCGCGTCTTTGACGACCTCTTTGCACTTCACGATCGTCGCCCACCGCAAGCGCACCTCCGCGCCCGGCGCGAGACGGAAGAATTTCTTCGGCGGGTCCTCCATGAAATCGTCGTGCTCGATGAAGACGCGCCGCGAGAAGGGCACCTTGCGCTTCGGCCCGTCCGGTTTCTCCGGGTCATACGGCGCTTCGATCCAATCGACTTTCCCCTCGGGCCAATTCTCGATCTCGATCTCGAGCGGGCGAAGGACCGCCATCACGCGCGGCGACGTCGCGTTGAGATCTTCGCGGAGCGTGTGCTCGAAGAGCGACACGTCGACCACGCTGTCGCGCGTCGACACTCCGACGCGCTCGCAAAACGCGCGGAGCGCGCTCGGCGTCACGCCGCGCCGCCGCAAACCCGCCAGCGTCGGCATCCGCGGATCGTCCCACCCGCTCACGCGCTTCTCTTCGACGAGCTGCTTCAGCTTGCGCTTCGAGAAGAGCATGTACGTGATGATGAGCTTCGCGAACTCGATCTGCTGCGGGTGCGTCTTGAGATTTTCTTCGCCGACCGCGTCGATGAACCAGTGGTAGAGCGGCCGGTGGTTGACGAACTCGAGCGTGCACACCGAGTGCGTCACGCCTTCGATCGCGTCGGAGAGCCCGTGCGCGAAGTCGTACATCGGATAGATGCACCACGCGTCGCCGGTGCGGTGATGGTGCGCGTGACGGATGCGGTACATGAGCGGGTCGCGCATCTTCACGTCGGTCGACGCCATGTCGATCTTCGCGCGGAGCACGTGCTCGCCGTCCGCGAACTCGCCGGCCTTCATGCGTCGCAGCAAATCCAAATTCTCTTCGACGCTTCGATCGCGGAACGGCGAGCTCTTCCCGGGCTCGTGGAAGCTCCCGCGGCCGTCCTTGATCTGCTCGTCGTTCTGGCTGTCGACGTACGCGAGCCCCTTCTTCACGAGCGCCTCGGCGAACTCGTAGAGCTTGCCGAAATAATCGCTTGCATAATACAAGCGATCTTCCCAGTCGAATCCGAGCCATTTCACGTCGTTCTTGATCGACTCGACGTACTCGACGTCCTCCGCGACCGGGTTCGTGTCGTCGAAGCGCAGGTTGCACTTTCCGGTCGGCGAGAGCGCGGCGAGCCCGAAGTTGAGGCAGATCGATTTCGCGTGACCGATGTGGAGGTAGCCGTTCGGCTCCGGAGGAAAACGCGTCATCACGCGCCCGCCGTGTTTGTTCGTCGCGAGATCTTCTTTGACGATGTCCTCGACGAAATTGCCCGGGTTGGTCTCGCTCATGAGGCGATGATTTCTAACATGTTATCCTCGCGCGAATGCAGGGGCTCGACGACGCGCGGCTGCGGTCGCTGCTCGACCGCGTTCATCCCGAGGATCGCGCGATCGTCGAGCAGCTCGCCGAGCAGCGCCGCGAGCTCGAGCGTCTCGCGCGTCTGTACGACGCCCTGTACGCGGAGAGCTCCATCGCGCAGCACGGCGTGCTCGACGACGGCGCGCCGTTCTTGCAGAAGCCAATCGTGCCGAGCTCGCTCTTGCGGAAGGTGCGCGAGGTGCTTTCGTCGGCGTAAGATGCCGCATGATTCGCTGGGTCCTCCCGATGATTTTCGGCGCGTTCGCGACGGCGTGCGGCGGTGAAACGGTCGAGACGCGATCGACCACTGCGACCACCGCGAGCGTCGCGCCGACGGCGAGCGCTGCGCCGAGCGCGACCGCGAGCGTCGCAAACCCTCCGCCCGTTCCGCACGAGTGGATCGAAGACGACTACGCGCTCGCGCTCGCGACCGCGAAGAAAGCGAACGCGCCGCTCTTCGTCGACGCGTCGGCAGTGTGGTGCCACACGTGCAAGGCGATGCGCGCGTTCGTGCTCGAAGACGCGTCGCTCCCGCGAGGAATGGTGCGCTTGTCCTTCGACATCGAGAAGGACAAGAACGCCGACGCGACCGCCGCGTTCCCGACGAAGGTGCTCCCGACGTTCTTCGTCGTCGACGCGAGCGACGGAACCATTCACGGTCGCTGGGAGGGCGCCGGCAGCGTCCAGCAGATGCGCGCGTTCATGACGGACGCGATGCGCTCGATCGCACAATCGCACGCGGGCTCGCTCGATCCGAACGATCCGCTCGCGATGCTCCTCGCGGGACACCGCGCGGCGCTCAAGGGCGACGCGACCGAAGCGGAGAAACAATTTTCGCGCGCGCTCGCGGCCGCGCCCGCGAATTGGGATCACGTCCCCGAGGCCGCGCTCGGTTTGATCACGGCAGAGCGCCACGACGCGCGCTGCGTCGACGCGGCGGAAAAATATTTGAACGATCCGCGCATGGGCGACTCGTCCGTCGTCGTGGACTTCGCGGACGCGGCGCTCGATTGCACCGAGATCGCGAAGGCGGACGCGGCGCGCACGAAGAAGCTCCGCGAGGCGATCGTCGCGCGCGTCGCCAAGATTTGCCGCGACGACAACCCTCTCCTCTCGCCCGACGATCGCGCCGACGCGTGGCACGTCGTGTGGGAGGCGCGCGAGACGCTCGGCGATCACGCGGGCGCGCTCGACGCGGCGCGCGCGCGACTCGACGTGATCATGAAGGCGGTGGCCGCGCGTCCCGAGCCGGAGATCGCGACGACGTTCGACGGCGCGCGCATGGAGACGCTCGAGTTCCTCGGCCGCGGAAAGGACGCCGCGCAGTTCCTCGAGGCGCAAGAGAAGGCGCTCCCGAACGACTACAACCCGCCGCACCGGCTCGCGCACGTTTACTACAAGCTCGGAAAATATTCGGACGCGCTCGGCGCGATCGATCGCGCGATCGGCAAAGGATACGGCGCGCGCAAGGGGCTCATGCTGCGCCTCAAGGCGGACATCCTGATGGCGATGCACCGAAAGCAAGACGCGATCGCCGCGCTCGAAGCACAGCTCGCGCTCTACAAGTCGCTCCCCGATTCGCAGAAGCACGCGGGATACGAACGCGGCGTGCAGGATCAAATCGACAAGCTCAAGGCGTCTCCATGACCGGAGAAGCGAATTTCGACGTCGTCGCGCAAGACGGGCGCGAGCTCTCGGCCGATCCGAACGCGACCGGCGAGAAGACCTTCGGGCGCCAAACGGAGGTGCACGCGCTCGCGCGTACGCTCGCGAGCGGGCGAAGCGCGGTGCTCGTCGGGCCGAGCGGCGTCGGAAAAACCGCGGTCGTCCAGAAGCTCCTGTCGTACTTGCGCGACGGCCGCCTGCCCGAGCTCGCCGGATCGAAGATCTACGAAATCTCGACGGTCGGTCTCTGCGCCGACACGCGCTTCACCGGCCAACAAGAAGGGCGCATTCGATCGATGCTCGCGCACGCGACGCGCAAACGCCTCCATTACGTGCCCGACGTGTGGAACCTGCCGTACGCGGGCTCGTACTCGACGAACCCGCGCGGCGTGTACGATTTGATGCGCCCGGGGATCGAGCAAGGCAAGCTCGTGATCTTCGGCGAGGTCACGCCGGGCAAATGGGACAAGCTCGCGCGCGAGCACCCGATCCTCGCGCGCGATTTCGTCGCCATCGCGGTGCCCGAGCCGAGCGAAGAGGAGACGCGCGATCTCTTGATGCGCGCGGCTGCGGATCTCTCGCCGTCGTTCGAGAAGCAAGCGATCGATCGCGTGTTCTCGCTCGCGAAGAAATTCGTCCCGACGCAGAGCTTCCCAGGAAAAGGCGTCGAGCTCCTGCGGCGCGTCGTGCAAGAGGCCGTCGTCCCCGACATGACGCAAGGCGGGGTCGCGCCGCCCGCGCGCACCGCGCCCATCGACGCGCAGTTCGTCGAGGACGTCTTCGCGAAACAAAGCGCGCTCCCGACGCACATGCTCTCGCCGAGCGTGCGCATGTCGTACGAGGAGATGCACAAGTTCCTCGCCGATCGCGTTTTGGGCCAAAAAGAAGCGGTCTCCGCGGTCGCCGATTTGCTTGCGCTCTACAAGACCGGATTGAACGATCCCGATCGGCCCGCGGGCGTGCTCCTCTTCGTCGGGCCGACGGGCGTCGGAAAAACGGAGCTCGCGAAGGCGACGGCGGAGTTCCTCTTCGGCGGCGCGTCGAAAATGCTCCGCGTCGACGTGAGCGAGTACAAAGATTTTCACTCGTTCGAGAAGCTCATCGGCGATCCGAAGCAAGAGCGACCGGGGCTCCTCACCGAGTACGTGCGCAAGAATCCGTTCTCCGTGATCTTGCTCGACGAGTTCGAGAAGGGTCACCCGAACCTCGCCGACTTGATGCTCCAAGTCTTCGACGACGGACGCCTCACCGACGCGTTCGGCGACACGGTCGACTTTCGTCACACGCTCATCATCCTCACGTCCAACGTCGGCGCGAACATGCGCGAGCTCGGATCGTCGATCGGATTTTCCGGACGCGCGGAGGGGTCGACCATCGTGCGCGACGTGCGCCGCTCGCTCGAGCACGCGTACCGCCCGGAGTTCTTGAATCGCATCGACAAGATTTTGGTCTTCGAGCCGCTCGAAAAATCCGACATGCGCCGCATCGCGCAGCGCGAGCTCGGCAAGGTCTATCGGCGCGAAGGTTTGCTCGAGCGCGACCTTCTCCTCGAGGTCGACGAGGGCGTCATCGATTTGCTCCTCGACCGCGGCTTCGATCCGAAATACGGCGCCCGCCCGCTGAAGCGCGCGATCGAAGAGCTCCTCGTGCTCCCGCTCGCGCGCGCGGTGCTCGGCGCGAGCGCGCAGCGCTTCCAACTCCTGCGCGTCGCGCGAAAAGGCGACGCCGTCACGCTCAACTTCGAGGACACCGAGACGTCGCGCGCGCTCCAAAGCCTCGAGCGCCGCACGCGCGCGTCCGACGGCGAAGGTCAAGTCGTGCGCATGTCGCTCGCGCAAGTGAAGACCGAGCTCAAGTCGATCTACGCGCGCCTCGCGAAGCTCGAAGAAAAAGCGGACGTCGCGTCGATGCGCAAAGAGCTCGACGCGATGGACGAAAAGACGAAGAGCCCAGCGTTTTGGGACGAAGCGTTCGGAAAGAGCGGCGACGTGTACAGACGCCACCGTCTCAACGTCGAGCTCCACCGGCTCGAGGATCTCCGCCAGCGCACCGATCTGCTCGCGGAAGTCGTCGAGCAAGCGTTCCTCGATCCTCGCAAGATGCGCGGCGTCGACGAGCTCGTCGGCCGCTACGCGCGCCTCGAACGGAGCCTCACGCGCGCCGAGCGCGAGATCGTCCACTTCGACGAGATCGATCGCGGCGACGCGCACCTCGTCGTGCGCGCGGTGGGCGGCAAAGAGGGAGCGAACGCGTGGGCGAAGGAGCTCGCGCAGATGTACGCGTCGTGGGCCGAGGATCGAAAATACGAAGTCGAGCAGACCGCGCACGCGCACCACGTCGAGCTCGTCGTGAAGGGTCCGTACGCGTACGGCTATTTGAAGAACGAACAGGGCGGACACCGGCTCATCGCCGCACCGAAGGGAAAGGACAAACGCGGCGACACGTGGCTCGCGCGCGTCGAGGTGCGCGCGCCGGGATCGACGGTGTCGACCAAACGCGTCCGCGACGACGAGCCGCCGATTCGCACGTACGACCAGCTCCACTCGCGCGGCGTGCGCGATCGCCGCACCGGCGCGTCCGACGGCGACGTGAAGCGCGTCCTCTCGGGAAAAATCGATGCGTTCCTCGAGGCGGCGCTCGACACGTGAAAATCAGAACGTTTCGAGAACTTCTTTTTTCTCCGTCGACTCGAGCACGACGTTGCAGCGCGTGCAGTGGTAGTCGACGCGCGACGGATACGGCGTCGCGCCGAGACACAGGAGGACCCACTTCGGCGGCGAGAAATGCAGGCGCGGCGCGACGAGCGGGTGATCGAGCCGAAACCCGCACCGGCACCGCGTCGGGAACGTCTTCTTCTTTTTCGCCACGACGACATGATAGACGTGACGGCCGTGAGCTTCACGCTTCTCCTCGAGATCGGATGCGAAGAGCTGCCATCGTCGTTCGTCGACGCAGCGCTCGCCGCGCTGCCTGATCTGTTCCGCGCGCGGCTCGCCGCGCTCCGCGTCACGCACGACGAAATCCGCGCGCTCGGCACGCCGCGGCGGCTGACGACGATCGTGCACGACGTGGCCGACGCGCAGAGCGATCTCGACGAAGACGTCGTGGGTCCTCCCGAGACGGCCGCGTTCAAAGACGGCAAGCCGACGAAGGCGGCGGAGACGTTCGCGGCGAAGCTCGGCGTCGACGTCTCCGCGCTCGTCGTGAAGGATCTCGACGCGTCGAGCGCGAAGAAGCCCGGTCGTTACGTCGTGGGTCGTCGCGCCGAAAAGGGTCGGCCGTCGATCGAGCTGCTCGGTCCGGTGCTCGCCGACGTGTGCGGCGCGATCCCGTTCCGCAAATCGATGCGCTGGGCCGACTACGACACGCTCTTCGGACGCCCCGTGCAGTGGCTCGTCGCGCTCGCGAACGATCACGTCATCGACTTCGAGTTCGCCCACGTGCGCAGCGGTCGCAAGACGCGCGGTCACCGGTTCCTCGCGCCCGCCGTGTTCGAGATCGGGAGCGCGGAGAGCTACGTCGAGCAGCTCCGCATGGCGCACGTCCTCGTCGATCGCCAAGAGCGCGAGCGCACGATGATGACGCGCGTGAACGAAGCCGCGCGCGCGCTCGGCGGCGTGCCCGATCCCGATCCTTCGCTCGTCAGCGAGAACGCGTCGCTCGTCGAAGAGCCGCACGTCGTCGCGGGCGGATTCGATCCCGCGTTCCTCGCGCTTCCTTCGGCGGTGATCCACGCGGTCGCGCGCGGCCACCAAAAATACTTCGTCGTGCAAAAAACGACCGACGACGAAGACTCGATCCTCCCGCACTACCTCGCCGTCGTGAACACCGCGAACAACCCCGCGAACGTGCGCAAAGGAAACGACGGCGCGATGCGCGCGCGCCTCTCCGATGCGCGATTCTTCTTCGCGGAGGACAAGAAAATTTCGCTCGACGCGCGCCGCGACAAGCTCGCCGGAATCGTCTTTCACGCGCGGCTCGGATCGGTGCGCGACAAAGTCGAGCGCATCGAGAAACTCTCTGCGCACGTCGCGCAAATCATCGGCCTCTCGGACGAGGACACGAAGCGCGCGGTGCGCGCCGCGGCGCTCTGCAAGAGCGACCTCGTCACGCTCATGGTCGGCGAGTTTCCCGAGCTCCAAGGCACGATGGGCCGCGCGTACGCGCTCGCCGCGGGAGAAGACGCGCGCGTCGCAGACGCGCTGCGAGATCACTACGCGCCCGTCGGACAAAGCGGCGACGTCGCGAAAGACGACATCGCGCGCGTCGTGGCGATCGCGGATCGCGTCGACACGCTCGTCGGCGGATTCGCAGCGGGCCTTCAGCCGACGGGCGCCGCGGATCCTTTCGCGCTTCGCCGCGCGTGCATCGGCCTCTTGCGTACGCTCCTCGAAGACGCATCCCCCGCGTACGCGCGCATCGACATCCTGGAAGTGATGGCGCGCGCGTACGGCGAGCTCGCGGGAAAAAAATTCGAGCGCACGCCGAAGGAGACCTTCGACGCGCTCGAAGCGTTCGCCACCGAACGCCTCCGCGGTCTGATCGAAGCGCGCACGAGCCGCGCTGCCGCCGCCGCAGTCCTCGGCGGCTACGCGTGGATCGACGGCAAACCCGTCGCGCCCGTCGCATACCCCGCGTTCGCGCTCGCCAAGGCAACCGCGCTCCAACGCCTCATCGACGAAAAAGCGCCGTGGCTCGACAAAGCGCGCACCGTCGGCAAGCGACTCGCCGGCATCAGCAAGGAGTCCAAGCCCGAGCTCGTCGCGCGCTCGACGTTCACGAAACCCACCGACGCGGCGATCGTCGACGTCGTCGAGTCGCTCGACGAAAAAACGCGCGCCCTCGAGACCGAGCACGCGACGGGCGAAGCCCTCTTCACGATGGGCGAGCTCGCCGAGCAGGTCGATCGCATCTTCCAAGAGACGCTCGTCAACGATCCGAGCGATCCAAAAACACCCGAGCGCCTGCGCCTCCTCTCCTACGGCGCGTCGTGCATGCTTCGCATCGCCGATTTCACACGCCTTGGCTAAGCAGCGAATTGAGTCTTTGGTGTGAGATAATGTAGGATGTGTATGCGAGCGTTCGGGTGCTCGTGAACATTCGTTGATTCCGCTGAATTTGGACCAACGATCCCCGCGACTTATCGATGGCACCCCGCTTGCTCATGGAGTTTGCGAGATGCGTTTCTTGGTTTTGTCGGCGGCGAGCTTGGCGCTGGCGTGCGTCGCGTCGAATGCACCCGACGCCAACGGCTACAACGTTCAACTCTATTTCGAAGGCGCACCGCTCGGATCGGCCACGCCGATCGACACGCCGGCGATCGTCGTCGTGAAGCGCCTTGAGCGCACCGACTCGTGTACGGACTCGACGGCGTGCGACGCGACGACGCAAACGCCGATCACCCTCCTCTCCGCGGCGTGCGACGCGCTCTGCGACGTCGCGCAAATCCCATCGACCGACGGAAGCGTGACGCTGCAAGCGACCGCGACCGCGGCCGGTTCGACCACCCTCCGCGTCCACGTGCGGAGTCAAGTCGACGGCGCCGAGTGGGACGACGGATATCCGCTAAGCTTCGGTCCGTGACGACGATTCGTGGACAAGGCGCGAGCCCAGGTCGCGCGAGAGGTCCGCTCGCGGTCTCCGCGGCGGAAGCGATCGAGCTCGCCGAACGCGGCACGCCCGCGATCTTCGCGCGCAGCGAAATGGACGCCGACGACGTCCCCGGAATTCGCGCGGCGGCTGGCGTGATCATCGCGCGCGGAGGAATCACCGCGGACGGCGCGGTCGCGGCGCGCGCGCTGGGCAAGCCGTGCATCGTCGGGTGCTCGTCGTTCGCGAGCGTCGCGCCCGGCACGATCGTATCCATCGACGGCGCGACGGGACAAATCGAAGTCGAAGGTTAACGCCGCACGAACTCCGCGAACTCGACGTCGGGCTCGGTGGTCGCCTTGCGGCGCCACATTTCGCGCCACGCGGACCAGTCGATGGGAGGGAAATGCGTGTCGCCTTCGACGTCGCGGTGCACGAACGTGACGATCATCTTGGTCGCGATCGGGAGCGCGAGCGCGAAAATCTCCGCGCCGCCGAGCACGCGCGGCTCTTCGTCGGTTTGGTACGCGAGGTCGAGCGCGGCTTCGAGCGTCGGCGCGACCTCCGCGCCTTCACGCACGAGCGACGCGTCGCGCGTGACGATGATGTTCCGCCGATTCGGGAGCGGGCGGCCGACGGAGTCGTACGTCTTTCGTCCCGAGATCACGGCGTGACCCACGGTCACGTTCTTGAAGTGCTTCAAGTCCTCCGGGATGTTCCACGGAAGCCCGTTCGCTCTTCCGATCACGCGCGCGTCGCTCATCGCGAACACGAGACACAGCGGACGCATCGTGCTCACACCGCGACCGGCGCGCTGATCGCGGGGTGCGGATCGTAGCCTTCGAGCGTGAAATCCTCGAAGCGAAACGCGAAGAGATCCTTCACGTCGGGATTGAGTCGCATCGTCGGCAGAGCGCGCGGCGCGCGCGAGAGCTGGAGCCTCGCTTGCTCGAAGTGATTCGAATAGAGGTGCGCGTCGCCAAACGAGTGCACGAG
>Ga0335078_10016301_pt1 | contig 11025 bp, 10 predicted proteins | sample Lox_Sample_32_FD_206711 | JGI IMG/M metagenome (GOLD analysis project Ga0335078, IMG submission 206711) | Soil microbial communities from Loxahatchee National Wildlife Refuge, Florida, United States - Lox_Sample_3.2 | ecosystem: Environmental > Terrestrial > Soil > Wetlands | place: USA...
CGGCTGTGCGCTGCTGGGGGCACTGGCACCCGTAGGCATCGCGCACTTCCGGCTACTGGAGCCCTCTTCGTGGATCGTGGAAGGTCCGTACGGTGATCCTCAATGGCGTCCACCGTGTGGCGGCTCGAGAGACGATCCGGGCAAACCCACCGGCGCGGTGACCAAGATTCAAGGCGGCGCGAAGCTCCATATCCGGATTCGGGAAATGGCTTTTCATCCGGGCTTCTATCGTGTGGCGCTCGCCGTAAACTCTCGCGACGAACTGCCCAAAGATCCGGATGCCCGGACCGACTCCAGCGACCGCTCCATCTCCGGGGCCATTCAATATCCGCTGCGGCCGCCGGTGCTAGCCGATGGCCTGTTCCAGCACATCGCTCCGTTCGAAAAGGAGCAGGAGACCGATGTCATGATCCCCAACATCAATTGCTCCCGGTGCACCCTCCAGGTGATCGAGTTTATGGCGGAGCATAGCCGGAACACAGAGGGTGACTTCACGTACCACCACTGCGCTGACCTTCAGATTCGGGCGAATCCGAATCAGCCGATCGATAACAGGTTTCCGGCCGAGAAAAAGTAGCAGCCGCGTGGCCACGATTGACCTCACATGACCGCAGACAACATCCTCATTTTGGATGACGATGTCAGAAGCGCGCGCAGGATGGTCGGGTTGTTGTCCCACCAGGGTTTTGAGCCCGTGTATGCGTTGAGCGGAGCGGCAGCACTCGCCCACCTGTCGCGACGATGCTTCGACCTCGTAATCCTCGATGTGGTGAAGACGGACGGCCTCAAGCTTCTGCGATGGCTGCATACGCAAGGGCATATACCCGTGCTGATGCTCACGTCACGAGGACGCGAGGAGGACGGGATACTGGGTTTGGAGCTCGGCGCAGACGACTATCTTTCGAAGCCCTTCCGGGTGCGCGAGCTGGTCGCGCGCCTGCGGGCCATCCTTCGCCGGTCAGAGCGGAACGACCGGATGCAGCAGGTTGCGCTCACGGTGGGCGAACTGGCCATCGATTCCGTGGCGAGGTCGGCGTCGATGGAGGGAGTGCCGGTGCGGCTGACGGCTGCGGAGTTTCTGGTGCTTGAGGCGCTCGCTCGGTCTGCGGGGCGCGTGCAATCCCGCGCGACTTTGACTTACCAAGCCCTGGCTCGCCGGGTTGAGCCGTTTGATCGCAGCATCGACACTCACATCTCGAACATCAGGCGCAAGCTAGGACTCGATCTGGGGCGAGGCATAGAAATCAAGAGCTGGAGGGGGCACGGCTATATGCTCACTCTTCCCCACGGGCAGCCACGAGAGACATCTTCGTCCAGTTCCTGAATCACCGTCATCCAGCAACCACCCTGCCACGATCTAGCACGCGGACCGGAAGTCCCATTCGAGGAGACCATCTTCGCGGGTGGGATCGGTGACCGTCAACTTACTCGAACGCCGTATCCGGTCGACTTCGACGAGTGAGCACTACGGGCGCGTGTCATAGGCGCCGCCTTATGCGGCCGGATGAGAATCTTGCACGTCGGCTACAATAACCGTTCGTGACAGAAACGCAGGCGGATTACAGCCGGACACTGGCAAAGGTTCCCATTTTCTCCGGGCTGACGGCCGCGGAACTGGGATATCTTGCCCAACGCGCCGTGATTCGTCGCTGCTCGCCGGGGGAAGTCATCTTCGCCGAAGGCGAGCCGTGCGCCGGGCTGTTCGTCGTTGAGCGCGGGCATATCCGGATTTTCAAAAGCTCCACGAGCGGCCGCGAGCAGGTGCTGAGCATCGACGGACCGGGTAATTCTGTCGCGGAAGTGCCCCTGTTCGATGGCGGCAATTATCCCGCTTCGGGCGCTGCCATGGATGACGTCACACTGCTGTTTGTCAGCAAGCAGGATTTTCAAGCTCTGTGCCTGGCGCGTCCCGAAGTCGCGCTCAAGGTGCTTCGCGTGGTGGGCGCGCGCCTGCGGCGGCTGGTTGGGATCATCGAAGAACTCTCGTTCACGACGGTGAGGCATCGCCTGGCTTCCTACTTGCTACGGCTGGCGCAACACGAGGGAAAACGCACCGCCCACGGCGTGGAGTTCACGCTACCAGCCAGCAACCAGGAACTGGCGTCACAAATCGGCACAGTACGTGAGCTGGTGTCCCGCAATCTGTCCCGTCTACAAGCCGAAGGGGTGCTCAAGATCGATGGCCGCGCTGTCGTGATTGTCGACTTGCCATCGCTCGAAGCGGAGCGGCAGGCAGGCGAGTAGGCCTTCAACCCCATTTCAAATCACAATTTACGAGATATTTTAGGGTCTCCGTGACAAAAGTCATTGGCGCACGGGTCTGGACAGCGTAACCTCGGGACATCGCACGCAGTTCGACGAAATCGCGAGGAGAAAAACGATGAGCGTGATGACTGAGAAGAAGGTGCGGGAGTTGGTGCTGGAGCTTCCGGCGGCGACGCGGGTTTTCGAAAAGCTGGGCATCGACCATTGCTGCGGCGGGAACAAGACGCTGGAGCAGGCGTGCAGGGCAGCGAATGTGCCCGTCGACCTGGCAAGGGACTCTCTCGATGTAGCCGGCCAGAGCGCGATCGCCGCGCGAAAGGACCGGGACTGGCAGACGCAGCCGTTGGCCGACCTGATCGCACACATCAAGAATACCCATCATAAGTACACGCGCGAGGAGATCGCGCGGCTGGGCCCACTGTTTGAGGAGGTCTGCTCCGCACATGGAAAGAATCACTCTGAGCTATTGCGCCTGCGCGCGACCTTCGCCGGCCTCGCTCAGGAACTGGCGACCCACATGATGAAAGAGGAGATGATTCTGTTCCCGTACATCGAGCGCATGGAGGAAGCGGTTATCGAGAAAGAGCCAGTGCTACCGCCGCCCTTCGGCAGCGTGACAAACCCGGTGGGGATGATGATGCACGAGCATGACAACGCTGGCAACGCGTTGCGCGAGCTGCGCCAGGCGAGCCACGGCTATGCGGCGCCCGTGGACGCTTGCGTGAGCTACCAGACGCTCTACAAGGCGCTGGCGGAGTTTGAGGCGGACCTGCACCAACACATCCATTTGGAAAACAACATACTGTTTCCGCGCGCGGTTGAGATGGAACAGGCGCACTGAGAGCGAGGCGAGGCTATGTCCGCATTGCTGACGCGCATCGAGATGCAGCAGGGCCGGCGCCTGACCCCGGTCGAGACCTTCGAGATTACGGCGGCGAGAGAGAGCGGGCTGTCCCGATTACTGATGGCTTATATCACAACGGGACTTGTATTTATGCTCTTTCCGGGAACGTTTCTGGGCGTCTGGAACCTGCTGGCGATCAGCAGCCGTCGGGCTCCCGGCTCGGTTTCCGCTGCCTGGGTGCAAGCGCACGGCCATGCACAAGTTTTCGGATGGATCGGCACGTTTATTCTCGGCATCGGTTTCTACTCCATCCCGAAGTTGCGTCGCTTGCATTGGTTCGCGCTGTCTGCGGCATGGACCTCATGGGTGTTGTGGACGTCCGGCGTGTCCTTGCGCTGGCTAACCGGCGTATACCAATGGCAGTGGCGGATCTTGCTTCCGGTGTCGGCAGCGCTCGAACTTGCCGCTTTCCTGATTTTCTTTCGCGCCGTTTCCGGCCATCGTCCGGAAGACTCCGGGAAGAAGCGGCTGGAGGACTGGGTCTTCGTGGTGATCGCGGGCGCAGTAGGCCTGATGCTGACGCTATTGATCAACTTAGGAGCCGCTTTGTGGCTGGCAGTCGCTGGCTCGTCGCCCGATTTGCCGGCTGATTTTGACCAGCGCTTCCTGGTTTTGCAGACGTGGGGATTTCTGGTTCCTTTCGTCTGGGGTTTCAGCGCCAAGTGGCTGCCGGTGTTCCTGGGACTGCGGCCGGTGCACGGACGCTTGCTGTTAATCGCTGTGGCCTTGAACCTGGCCGGCGTGATGACAGCGTTGACAGGTTGGATGAGCGCCGCGGCGGTCTTGCTGACTGTGGCAATGACGACAGCGATTTCCGCGCTTCGCCTGTTCGAGTGGCCCGAGCGCCCTGCGAAGGTGAAAGGCGTGCACGCGAGCTTTCCGTTTTTCGTCCGCCTGGCTTATGTTTGGGCGATGGTTGCCGCGACGCTCGGAATCTGGGCGTCACTCGTGGCGAACGCTCACGGAATCTGGGGCGCATCGCGCCACGCCCTAACCGTCGGTTTTCTGGCGACCATGGTATTTGCAGTCGGGCAGCGCGTTCTACCGGCGTTCTCTGGAATGCGGCTGCTGTTTAGTACGAGACTGATGTTCTTGGCGCTGCTGGTCCTCGCAATAGGGTGCCTGTTGCGTGTCAGCTCGGAGATTCTGGCGTACCAGGAGTTCGCTCGCGCGGCCTGGTCGTGGCTTCCGGCATCCGCAGTATGCGAAATGACGGCTGTGACGATCTTTGCCGTGAATCTGCTGGCAACCTTTGTGCGGCGCCGGCCGGTGGAACAGACCTAAATAAGAAAGGTGTTCATCCATGACTTACAGAAAGCTGTGGATCGCCCTGGCGTTGGTATTGGTTATTTCCTTCGCCGTTTTGGGCGGGGTTGGCGTGAAGGTGCTCAGAAGCGCACCGCCGATACCGTCGCAGGTGGTGACCTCCGACGGGCGCGTCTTGTTTGACGGCGCAACTATCCGGGATGGCCAGGGAGTTTGGCAATCGATCGGCGGGCAGGAAGTGGGCACCATCTGGGGCCACGGTTCCTATGTCGCCCCCGATTGGTCCGCCGACTGGCTGCACCGCGAATGCACATTCATTCTCGACCGTTGGGCGGTGAAAGCGGGAGGGGCGAATTACGCCGCTCTGGGCGTGGAACAGCAGGCCGGTCTCCAGGCGCGGCTCCGGCTGGTCATGCGGAGCAATACTTACGATCCGGCGACTGGTCGTGTTACGGTCGATCCGGTTCGCGCCGAAGCTTTTGACCAACTCGAACACTACTACTCGGATGTGTTTAGCAACGGGCGTACGGAATATGCGATTCCGCAGGGCGCATTAAGCGACCCCGCCAAGCTTCGCCAGATGAGTACGTTCTTCTGGTGGACGGCATGGGCTGCATCGACGAATCGTCCTGGCTCGGACGTTACGTATACCCAAAACTGGCCGCACGAACCGCTGGTTGGAAACGAGCCGACCAGCGGAGCCATCGTATGGAGCGTCGTTAGCTTTATTCTGCTGCTCGCCGGGGTGGGCGGCATGGTCTGGTATTTCGCGTCGCAGCCGCGGAGCGTTGAAGAAGAACTCTTGCCCCAAAGCGATCCATTGCTCGGGTTCAGGCCTACGCCGTCGCAACGGGCGACCGTCAAGTACTTCTTCGTAGTTGCGGCTCTGTGGGTCGTGCAGGTGGCGCTGGGAGCGATCACGGCGCACTATGGCGTGGAGGGATCTGGCTTCTACGGGATACCGCTCGATCGCTGGCTGCCATACAGCGTAACGCGCACGTGGCACTTGCAGCTTGGAATATTCTGGATCGCGACCTCGTGGCTTGCCACCGGGCTTTACGTTGCTCCCGCTGTCAGCGGTACAGAACCCAAGGGGCAGCGCTTGGGCGTCAATCTGCTGTTCACTGCATTGATCCTGGTGGTGGTGGGATCGCTCGCGGGCGAGTGGATGAGCATCCAGCACAAACTCGGCAATCTCTGGTTCTGGTTCGGCACGCAAGGTTACGAATACGTGGACCTGGGCCGTTTCTGGCAGATCCTGCTCTTCATCGGTCTAGTCTTCTGGCTCTGGCTGATGTGGCGAGCGTTGAGGCCGGCGCTGGCCAAGCATGACCAGAACTATTCACTGCTGCTAATGTTTGTCATATCGAGTATCGCGATCCCACTGTTCTACGCGGCAGGTCTGATGTATGGAGAACGCAGCAACCTGGTCACGGCGGAATACTGGCGTTGGTGGGTGGTTCACCTGTGGGTGGAGGGCTTCTTTGAAGTGTTCGCCACCGTCGTCATAGCTTTCCTGCTTACGAGACTCAAGCTGCTTTCCGTGCCCACGGCGACGCGGGCCGTCCTATTCTCTACGGTTGTGTTCTTGTCGGGCGGGATCATCGGAACATTTCACCACCTGTACTTCGCGGGAACGCCGAACATAGTGCTCGGGCTTGGGGCGGTTTTCAGCGCGTTGGAAGTAGTGCCGCTGGTGCTGATTGGATTCGAGGCCTGGGAGAACATCCGGCTGGCCCGGTCACGGGAGCAGCATGTGTGGATCGCGGCGTACAAATGGCCCATCTACTTCTTTGTTGCGGTGGCGTTCTGGAACTTCGTAGGCGCTGGACTTTTCGGATTCCTGATTAATCCGCCCATCGCGCTTTATTACATGCAAGGCCTGAATACGACGCCGGTACACGGGCACACAGCGCTATTCGGCGTGTACGGCATGCTGGGTTTGGGCTTGATGCTGTTCTGTCTGCGCGCGCTGCGTCCTGGCAGAGCCTGGAAGAATGGCGCACTTTCGCTGTCTTTCTGGGCTATCAACATTGGGCTCGCACTGATGGTACTAATCAGTCTGCTGCCTATCGGACTGATGCAGACATGGGCGTCGGTGGAATACGGAACGTGGTATGCACGATCGGCCGAGTTTCTTCACAGCGGGCACATGAATGAACTGCGCTGGATGAGAATGATCGGCGACAGTGTTTTTGGACTGGGCGCTGTCATTCTCGGGTGGTTTGTACTGGGCCTGCTGACCGGCCATTCCTATGACGAGCGCGGCTATGTGCGCGAGGGCGAGTGGGAAGTTCGGCCGCAGGAAGTGCCTTCGTCGCACTGATAACCTCCGACTGCTCGGCTTGAGGGCTCAGAAACCCCGGAGGTAGACTGTGCCTATCGGAAAATCCATCCGGCACTAAAGTCGGCCAGGTTTTTAGAGGGCGCCGTACGAGACAGCTTGAGAATGACCGACCGCCAGACGAGAAGCGCGCGGATGCGGAGCCGTGGCCCTCTGTCAAGAGCTAGCTGCTCGCGGCTGAGAAATCGAGCCGCGTTACACCCGCCAAAAGCACGAACGTAGCCTTGCTGGTTCTCAGGCCGCCCGGCGTTCGTATCGGTGGTGGAGACCGCCGACTTCGGCAATGGCTACCACACGTCCAAGCTCCGGCGAGCGCACAGCTCGCGTTTCCGGAGTGTCTTTGGCCAGCGAGAGGTGCGTCCTGGTTTGGTGATAATACGAGACAAACGCCTTCACATGCCGGTACAGCGAAGCCTCGTTGAAGACGATCATATGATCCAGGCACTCGCGGCGTACCGAGCCGATGACGCGCTCGATGTAAGCTCGCTGCCAGGGGCAACGGGGCGCGGAAAGCACTTCCTCGATGCCCATATTCCGGACCTGTTTCACAAAGTCGTCGCCGAAAATCCCATCCCGATCCCGTAGCAGATAACGCGGGGCAGCGTCCCAGGGAAACGCATTGCGTAGTTGTTGCGCGGTCCATTCCGCCGTCGGATGCGCCGTTACACCGAAGTGCAGAATCCGGCGCCGGTCGTGTGCCAGCACCAGGAACACGTACAGGATCTGAAACCGGATGGTCGGCACGAGGAAGAAGTCAACCGAAACCAGACTCTGGAGGTGGTTGGCGAGAAAGGTCCGCCAGGTCTGTGATGGCGGGTTGCGACGACGGACCATGTACTTGCTGACACTGGTTTCGCCGATGTCAATGCCGAGCTTCAGAAGCTCGCCGTGAATCCGTGGAGCACCCCATATTGGATTCTCGCGGCTGATTCTGCGAATCAGGTCGCGGACCTCCTTGGTCACGGCCGGTCGGCCAGGATTGCCGCTTCGGACCTTCCAGGCCCAGAACACCCGGAAGCTTTTCCGGTGCCAGGCGATCACCGTTTCCGGCTGGACGATGACCAGTGCGATTCGCCAGCCGCTCCATAGCTCGGACAGCCATGCCCAGAAGAGACGATCGGGAGCGGTCAGCTTCGGCCGCTTCACCGAGCGATGCAAAACGCCGAGCTGGTGACGAAGAGCGAGGATCTCAATTTGAAGTGCGGCACGGTTGCGGAACGAAGCCAAAACGGCCGCAAACAAAGCTGAGAAGAGGGCGGGCGAGAATCGACGTAAGAGGCGCAACATCTCAATGTATCAACCAGATCCAAATTTACGAGAACCACAGTCCGGCCGGTATCAGCAGATCGGTCCCCAGGGCGGGAAGGGTTCGGAGGTGACTTCCGTGAAGGGAGAGCCGTTGCCTCCGGCACCGGTCAAACGGACCACGTACAAACTGGTGGACTCCGCTAAACACAAAACCGGGTGCTAAGGGACGCGCGAGGAGGGCCGGCCGCAACTCGGCCCTACGATCTGATCACCGAGTTGGCCGCTAGATGGGTGTTTGTAGGTAGAGGAGAAATCTAATGTCTGTACACGAACATGAGCATGAGGTGAAAATTTTCATCGATCAACAGGCGCATCATTCGCCGAACCCGACGACGGGCGCGGCGCTGTACGTCTTGGGCAAGGTGCAGCCGGGCATGGAGCTATTTCGCGAAGTGACCGGCGACCGGGATGACCCTGAGGTGGACAACGGGCCGGAAACTGTCCACCTGAAGGAAGACGAGCACTTCCACAGCGGACCACCGAAGATCTACAAGATCATCGTGAACGGCCGCAAAAAAGAGATCTCGACGAAGACGCTGAAGTTCGACCAGGTCGTCGCGCTGGCGTTCAGTCCTGTGCCGTCCGGCCCGACTGTGCAATTCTCTGTGACCTACCGCAAGGGGCCACGGAAAAACCACGAGGGCACGCTGACGGAAGGGCAAACTGTGCGCATTAAGGATGGGATGATCTTCGATGTCTCAGAGACCAATAAGTCGTAGTGCCGATCTGATGCGGCTGCGGAACGAGGGCTACGATCTTGAAATCCGGTCGGACCACTTGCTGGTGAAGGACGTGCCATACGTGGGCGCCGACCGGATCGTCAGGCGCGGAATCCTCGTAATGCCGCTTAAGCTGGCGGGCGACGTGACCGTGAAACCGGAGAATCACGTCGCTCACTTTATCGGCGAGTATCCGTGCCGCGCGGACGGAACCGCTATCGGGTCCATTTTTAACGCAAGTGCGCGCCGCGAGCTGGGGACTGGGGTCGTCATCCATCACACGTTCTCGGCGAAGCCGATGCCAAGCGGCGCTTATGAAAACTACTACGAGAAGGTCACGCAATACGTGACGATCCTCTCGGGCTACGCCCAGGTGATCGATCCCGGCGTGACGGCGAAGACTTTCCGGCCAGTCGCGGCCGCTGAAGGCGACGAAGAAACGGTCTTCAAGTATATCGACACGGCCTCCACTCGGGCGGAAATCGGCGCGGTCACGGCGAAGCTCGCGGCCGTGAAAAAGGTCGCCATTGTCGGCCTGGGCGGAACCGGCTCTTATGTCCTGGACCTCGTCGCCAAAACGCCGGTGGGCGAGATACACCTGTTCGACGGCGATGAATTCCTCCAGCACAACGCCTTCAGGTCGCCCGGCGCGGCGTCGCTCGAAGAGCTGGTCGCAAAGCCAAAAAAGGCGGCGTATTTGAAAGGCATCTACGACAAGATGCGCAACGGCATCTTCGTCCACGACAACTATATTGGGCCGGAGAACGTGGACGAACTGCGGGACATAAACTTTGTCTTTATGTGCCTGGAAGGCCCGGCAAAAAAGCTCATCGTGGACAAGCTCGAAGAATTCTGCGTTGCCTTCGTCGATGTGGGCCTGGGCGTCTATTTGAGCGAGGGCTCACTGGGCGGCATCCTGCGAGTGACGACGAGCACGTCGGCAAAGCGCGATCACGTGCGTAAGCGGATTTCGTTTTCGGACGATGCCGACCGCAACGAGTACGACGTCAATATCCAGATCGCCGACCTGAACGCGCTGAACGCGGCCCTCGCGTTGATCAAATGGAAAAAACTGACGGGCTTTTACCAGGACCTGGACTTCGAGTATCACTGCACCTACACAATCGGCGGCAATATGCTTCGCAATGAAGACGCCCTAGGCGCGGCGGGCCAAGCGATGGGCGGGCAGACATGAAACCCCCGAAGACCTTCATGCATGAATTCGTCGAATTCATCCCCGAGGTGATTGAAGAGGGGAAGATTTACGTCTCGATCGAATACGCGACGGCGGTTCACAAGTGCTGCTGCGGCTGCGGGAAGGAAGTGGTGACGCCGCTGAGCCCCACGGATTGGAAGCTGATTTTCGACGGCAAGACGGTTTCACTCGATCCATCGGTCGGGAACTGGGGCTTTCCGTGCCGGTCGCACTACTGGGTCAGGAACAACCATGTGTTATGGGCGGGGGATTGGTCTCAGTCGCGGATCGACGCGAAAAGGGCGCATGATCGTCGTTTAAAAGAGCGTTACTTTGGCGGTAGCGAGGGAGGGGCCCAGCCAAGTGTTCCAGTGAAGAATCAGGAGTCCTCAATGCGGATCTCAGTGAAACGTCCTTGGTGGAAGAAATTCCGGCCGTGGTAGTGGGTGGGATGACAGCGCTTATGAGGACGGCTGCTCAGACGAATTCGGCCGTTCGCCGTCGATTCGCCGGTATAGACAGACTTCTCAAGCTCTTGTAGGGCTTCGCTCAAACGGCCTGATTCGACAGTTCCCACCGCATGTCTAGAGAACCCCCATGGTCGCGGCAATACAGGAAGATAACCCAATGAAAAAAAAGACTATTACGGCATAGTGCCATCTCTATATGTCAAGTTTTATCGCAAAAAAACTTGACATTCTAACGAAGGGAACCCATGCTTCGAACATGAGAAGTCTCACCAAATCAGCCGGGGCCACGCGTACCGCCGCTCTCGTCCGCCGGCGTATTGAACGCGGCGGCGAACGGGTATGGCGTCTCGAAGATTTTCGCGATCTGTCTTTCGAAGCCGTCGCACAGGCGCTTTCACGCCTCGCACGCGACGGAACCCTTCAACGTCTGAGCAAAGGCGTTTACTATCGCACGCGTATGACTGCGTTCGGCAAGAGTCGTCCAAATCCTGCCACCATCCAAAAACTCGCATCCAAAAGTAAAGCGGTTTTCCCGGCAGGGATTGCCGCTGCCA
>Ga0335078_10016303_pt1 | contig 11025 bp, 9 predicted proteins | sample Lox_Sample_32_FD_206711 | JGI IMG/M metagenome (GOLD analysis project Ga0335078, IMG submission 206711) | Soil microbial communities from Loxahatchee National Wildlife Refuge, Florida, United States - Lox_Sample_3.2 | ecosystem: Environmental > Terrestrial > Soil > Wetlands | place: USA: Florida...
CGAAGGCAGCGTAACCATGCACAGAAGATCATCGGTAAGCCGTATGCGGGAAAACCGCACGTACGGATTGAAAGGGGGATGGGGAACCGGGCCGCTCGCGGCACCGCGCCCCTGACTACCAATGACCGAACAGCCTGTCCGGGTGGAGCGGTCGGGGGCCGTCACCACCGTCTACCTGCACCGCCCCGCCCGCCGCAATGCCGTGGACGGTCCCGCCGCGGCCGCACTGGCCGCGGCCTTCCGCGCCTTCGACGCCGATCAGGACGCCGCCGTGGCCGTCCTGCACGGCGAGGGCGGGGTCTTCTGCTCGGGCGCCGACCTCACCGCACTCGGCACCGAACGTGGCAACCGGGTGGCGCCGGACGGCGACGCGCCGATGGGTGTCAGCCGGCTGCGGCTGTCCAAGCCGGTCATCGCCGCGGTGTCCGGGTACGCCGTGGCCGGCGGCCTGGAACTGGCCCTGTGGTGTGACCTGCGGGTCGCGGACGAGACCGCCGTCTTCGGCGTCTTCTGCCGGCGGTGGGGCGTTCCGCTGGTCGACGGCGGCACGGTGCGGCTGCCCCGGCTCATCGGCACCAGCCGGGCGATGGACATGATCCTGACCGGGCGCGCCGTCGACGCCCGGGAGGCGCTGGCTTCCGGCCTGGCTAACCGCGTCGTGCCGGCCGGCCAGGCGCTGGCCGCGGCCCGGGAGCTCGCCGCCGGGCTCGCCGCGTTCCCGCAGGTCTGCCTGCGCAGCGACCGCGCGTCAGTGCTCGACCAGGAGGGCCTCGACGAGGCAGCTGCCCTGGCGTCCGAGTTCGCGCACGGCCGCCAGGCCCTGACCCGCGAGGCCATCCCCGGGGCCGCCCGGTTCGCCGCCGGGGCGGGACGCCACGGGTCGTTCGGCCCCTAGACGGCGCTGCTGGCCGGCGCCGAAAGGCGACACGGACCGCCTGACCTGGCCTACGGCGAGGCCGCAACCCTCGATTATGACAGTAGGTGACCGGTAGTTACAGTGTGTAGGACTGGAAGTCCTGTTGTCACTGAGGGGAACGGCCGCGGATGGCAGTCGAAGCCGAAGACCTGGCCACGCGACTGAAGGCCGAATTCCCCCACGCGCTGAGCAATGGTCAGCTGGTGGCCTACTACCAGCCCGAGGTCGAGCTGTCCTCCGGCCGGGTGGTGGCGGCGGAGTCGCTCGCGCGCTGGGAGCATCCCGAGTTCGGCACCCTGCCGCCGGCCATGTTCACCCCGGTCGCCGAGCAGCTCGGGCTGATGGGCGAGCTCACCCGGCTGATGCTGCGGCTGTCACTGGTACAGCACCGGGTCTGGGCCGCGGGCGGCTTGGTCGTCCCGATCTCGGTCAACGTCGACCCCGACTCCGTGACCGATCCCGGGTTCCCGGCCGTCATCGCCGAGTTCCTGCGGGCCGAGCAGGTGCCCGGACGGATGCTCGCGCTGGAGGTGAGCGAGCAGACCGCGACCGCCGCGGTCAGCATCAGCTTCTTCGCCCAGCTGGCCGAACTCGGCGTGCGGGTCGCCCTCGACGACTTCGGCACCGGTTTCGCCTCGCTGGAGAGCCTGGGCGGCTGGCCCGTCAACGAGCTCAAACTGGACATGTCGCTGGTACGCCCGATCGCGAGCAACGCGAGCTTCCGGACCATCGCCCGCACCACTGTCGACCTCGCCCACCAGCTCGGCGTCAAGGTCGTGGCCGAAGGGGTGGAGTCCGAGGCGGTCCGCTCCGAACTGCAGGCCCTCGGCTGCGACTTCGGCCAGGGCTTCCTGCTCGGGCGGCCGATGGCGCCCGCCGCCTTTGCCAGCTGGCTGCGCCAGCGGGAGCACCTCCGGCGGCCCATCCCGGCGCAGGCGGGCGTGTCGGCGAGCGAGCCGGTATCCGGAGAGCGCGGGCCGGCCGGCCGTGCCGTCCGGTGGCTGCGCCGGGTCATCGATCCGGCGGGCGGGCCGACGCTGGCCGCCGCCGTGGCCATCATGGCGGTCTACGGGCTGTGGCAGGTCTTTCGCTGGGGACACCAGCATCAGGCCCTGATAGGGGACCTGGCGTTCTTCCTGCCGAACGCGGCCGGCGGGTACTGCGCGTGGCGGGTGTCCCGCCGCACCGATCTCGGCCGGGCCACCGTCCGGGCCTGGCGGCTGCTCTCGGTCGCGATCTGGCTCTACCTGCTCGGCGACGCGATCCAGCTGGTCTACGAGGTCATCTTGCACCAGCGGCCGGACCCGACCTGGGCCGACGCCGCCTACATTGCCTTCTACCCGGTGGCCTGCGCCGGCTTGTTCGCGTTCCCGTCGCGGCGCCGGACCAGGCCGGAGCGGTTGCGCAGCATGCTCGACGTCGGCACGGTGCTCGTCGGCGGGGCGACCTTGCTCTGGTACGTGGCACTCGGCCCTGCGGTGGCGTCGAAACCCGCCTTCAACCTGCCTGACCTGGTGATCTTCGCCTACCCGATCGGCGACCTGCTGCTGCTGTTCGGGGTGCTCTCGCTGTTGTGGCGGGGTGTCCCGCAAGCCAGCGTCACGCCGTTGCGGATCTTCGCCACCGGCATGCTGGTGTTCATCGCGGCCGACGTCACCTACGACTACACCACCATCCACGCGCCCTACAACGGCGGCGACCCGGTCGACACCTTGTGGATGCTGGCGCTGACCATCTTGTGGGTGGCGGCCGCGTGCCAGCTGCGGGTGGGCAGGGCGCCCGGCTGGGTGGCGCTGAGGCCGGCCACCGCCCGGCCCAGCGCCTTGCCCTACCTCGCGGTCGCGGGCAGCTATCTGCTCCTGAGCGTCGTCGGCCTGGAGCACCTGCCCTTCGACTCCGTCGGCGGCGTGCTGCTCGGCGCGGTGCTGCTGACCTGCCTGGTCAGCGCGCGCCAGTTCGCCGCGTTGCGGGACTACGGCCGGCTCGCGGTCCGGTACCAGCAGCTGGCCTCGATCGACGGGATGACCGGCCTGTACAACCGGCGTCATTTCATGGAGGTGGCGGAGGGCGCCTTCGCGCACGCGCAGCGGCTGGACCAGCCGCTGTTCGCGCTGATGATCGACGTGGACCGCTTCAAGCAGATCAACGACGTGCACGGCCACGCCGTGGGTGACCGGGTGCTGGCCGATCTGGCCCAGACCTGCCGTGAGCAGGTCCGGCCGGAGGACGTCGCGGGCCGGTACGGCGGCGACGAGTTCATCATCATGGTGCCGGGGATCACGAGCCTGCGGGCCATCCAGATCGCGGCCCGGCTGGCCGGCCCGCCCGCCCGCGTCACCGGCAGCGACGGGAGTCCGGTCGCGTTCACCGTCAGCGTGGGGATCGCGGAATGCGGGTCGTGCCAGGACCTGCCGATCCTGCTCGCCCACGCGGACCGGGCCATGTACGAGGCCAAGCGGGCCGGCGGAGGCTGCTGGCGGCTCTACGAGGACACGGAGCAGGCAGCCGATCCCGCCCTCGCCTGACCCGGGACCCGGTGCAGCGGCCGGTCCGGCCACCGCGGTACCTCCGGCATGGGCAGCAAGACAGGTTCCGAACGGACGGGAACGGGGGCCTGACGCCCGGTGACGGCCTGGCCTGGGCCGGCGGGCTGCCGCCTATCCGCGGTGGTCACCAGCCAGAGGCGCTGACCGGTCATGGCGTGCTGGCACTGGAACCGGCAGCTCACGCACCCGCCGGCTCCGGCCCGGCGGCGCCGGGTGGACATGAAGGTGGCGATGGCGAGCGCCGCGGCCGCGGCCGCGCTCGCGGTCGCCACCAGTACCGCCACCATGACGGCGGCGGTGCTGAGGAAGTGGCTGACCGGCCCGCCGAACACCAACCAGGCGACGGCCACGATGGCGGCCAGCAGACTCGCGGGGCGGGCATAGCAGACCATGGTCGGCCTCTCTTCGCTAACGTGCCGTCGAGGGGTGGTGGCCGTGCGTCATTGCCGTCCTATACCTAATTCTCTCAAAAGGGAGGGCTTGTCAAGACCCTGAGCTGACCGGCCGTGAGCGCAGCGTGATGAACGAGAGCAGCCCGGCCGCCAGCACCAGCCCCGCGGACAGGTACAGCGCCGCGGTCAGGCCGTCGTGGAAGGCCGTATAGGCCGCGCCGATGACCTCTTGCACCAGCTTGCCGAAGCCCGCGTAGGCGGAGGTGTTCTGCGGGATCTGGCCGGTTTCGATGGCATTGACCACCAGGCCCTGGAAGGACTTGGGCACGCCGAGATGGTTCATCTGCGCGACCAGGCTGACGTGCAGTTGCGAGTACACCAGCGAGCCGAGTACGGCGACCCCGGTGACGGCGCCGATCTCCCGGCTGGTGTTGCTGGCCGACGCGGCCATGCCGGACCGCTCCGGGGGCACCGCGGACAGCACCGAGGACGTGATCGGCACCACCGTGGTGCCGATGCCGAGCCCCGCCAGCGCGAGCGCCACGGTGAGCACCGCGTAGTCAGGCTTCGGGGACAGGACGCCGTCGGTCCAGAACAGCCCGGCGGCCATCAGCACGCAGCCGGCCGTGATCGACCAGCGCGGCCCGGCCCTGTCCGTCCAGCGTCCGGCCAGCACCGACGCCACGATCATCAGCACGGTCATCGGCAGGAAGATGAGCGCCAGCCGGTAGCCGGACGTGTTCACCACCTCGACCAGGTACAGCGCGGTGAAGAAGAAGATGGCGAACGTGGCGAAGTAGGTGCAGAACGCGGTGATGTTGGCCGTGGTGAACTCCGGCACGCGCAGGTAGCGCAGGTCGAGCAGCGGGTTCGGGGACCGGCGCTCCCACCAGCCGAACGCCGCGAACAGGACCGCGCTCAGGCACAGCAGGCTGATCACGGGAGCCGAGCCGAAGCCGGCCGACTCGGCGTCGATGATCGCGAACACAAACGTGGCCAGCGCGCCCGCGCCGAGGATCGTGCCGGCCGTGTCCACCCGCCTCGCGGTCGGGTCGGCGCTCTCCGGCAAGATGACCGCCGCCACGATGAGCGCGGCCAGCCCGAAGAACAGGTTGAACCAGAAGATGCCCCGCCAGCTCCACAGCCCGGTGAGCACGCCGCCGACGACCGGTCCCGCCGCCAGCGCGAACCCGGACGTCGCCGCCCAGATGCCGACGGCCCGGTTCCTGGCCCGGGCGTCCGGGTACAGGTGGCGCAGCATGGACAGGGTGCCCGGCTCGCTGGCCGCCGCGCCCAGGCCCATCACCGCGCGGCCCGCGATGAGCGTCTGGACGTTCGGGGCGAGCGCGCACAGGACCGAGCCGGCGCAGAAGACCCCGGCCCCGGCCAGCATGACCTTCTTCCGGCCGAGCTCGTCCCCGATCATCCCGCAGGCCAGCATGATGCTGGCGAAGGTGAGGGCGTAGGCGCCGACGACCCACTGCAGGTCGGACACGTTCGCCTTCAGGCTGACCTGGATGTCACCGAGCGCCACGCTGACCACGGTGTTGTCGAGGAAGGTCAGGAACAGCAGCGTGCACAAGGTGCCGAGGGCGAGGGCCTGGCCCCCGCGCGGGACGGCGCGTCCGGGCCTGCCGCCGGACACGGCCTCGGCCTGACTGGTCACCGCCTCAGCCAGCCGAATTGCAGGCGGCCGGCACGGTACCGCCGGGTATCAACCTGAACAGGCCGCAGAGGCTGTCGTCGCCGACCTTCCAGGTGCCGTCCTGGTAGACGGCGACGCCCTTCTGGTTGGACAGCAGGGCCGAGCCGTCCGACGAGGTGAGGTTGTAGGTCACCGCGGCCTTGGTGGCGGAGTTCACCGTCACGTTGGTGACCTTGGCTCCGATCCCGCTCGCCAGCGGGAAATTGGCGAAGGTCTTGATGGCAGACTCGAGCGCGGCCCCGTTCTGCAGCAGTTTCACCTTCTCCGTGACGGGGGTGCTGGCGGCAAAGAACTTCTCCCAGTTCGCCGTGATCTGCGCCGCCGCGTCGGCCGTCGACCCGGTACCGGGGCTGCTCGGCGCGGCGGAAGCGGGCGCGGACGCGGCGCTGGACGGCGCGGCGGGCGCAGACGAAGTAGAACTGCTGCTGCAGGCGGCCACCGTCGCGGCGAGCGCCAAGCCGAGCGCCGGCGCCGCCATCCGGCGAGCCAGGAGATTGAATCGCATGACACGCCTCCGTGGAACGCAGCAATTCTGTGCAGGCCTCAGTCTGCACTGAATGTTTCCTCGGGGTCGGCTGCTCACCCTTCCCTGACCGACGCGCGCGTCAGGGTAACAACCCCCCTAACAGGCCGCTACCAGCGGAAATGCACGAAAAGGCGGCCGAAGTTCTTCGAGTCCTTCTCCACCCGGTGGTATTGCGCTTTGATCTCTTTCCGCTCAAGAAACCGCAGCACGTGCTTCTTGAGCTGGCCGGAGCCCTTACCCGGGATGATCTCGACGAGGGGGGCCTTCTTCGCCACCGCCTCGTCGATGATGGCCTGCAGCGCCCGGTCGATGTCCTGCCCGCGGTTGTAGATGTCGTGCAGGTCAAGCTTCAGCTTCATGGTCACCGTCCCGGCGCTCCTCCGGGAAACAGTAGCGCGATGATCGCGTCGACCGTCCCGGCGGGCGTGTCCGCCGGGATCACGCGGATCACGTGCTCGTCGGGACCGGGCGGCTCCAGGGCCGTGAGCTGGCTGGCGAGCAGCTGCTCCGGGAAGAAGTGCCCCACCCGGGCGGCGAGCCGCCGGGTGAGCACGTCGCGGTCGGTGGCCAGGAACACCATCCGGGCCTCGGGACGGCCGCCGAGCAACTCGTCCCGGTAGGAGCGCTTGAGCGCCGAGCAGCCGACCACGGCGGACTCCTCCCGGGCGATGTGCTCGTCCATCCAGGCGACGATGGCCCGCAGCCAGGGCTCGCGATCGGCGTCGGTGAGCGGGATCCCGGCCCGCATCTTCGTCACGTTGGCGGCCGGGTGGAAGTCATCGGCGTCGGCGAACGGCCAGCCCAGGCGCCCGGCCAGCATCGCGCCCACGGTTGTCTTGCCGCTGCCGGAAACGCCGGCCACGATCACGATCACCAGGTTCCCCTACCCTCCCGCGTGGTAGCGATCGTAACGGTAAATACTGGCCGGGAGGCGGTTCACCCGGACACGGGAGGGTACGCGAGCACCGTGGAAAGGCGGCGGAGCCGGATCGGGTCGTGGCCGGTCTACCGGCAGCTGACCGGGACCGACCGCCGCGGCCTCGGCGCCGCGGCCAAGAGCGACCATCCCCACGTGGCCAGGACCAGCACCGCCGACCAGGTGGTCAAGTCGGTCTGCCCGTACTGCGCGGTCGGCTGCGGCCAGAACGTGTACGTGAAGGACGGCCGCGTTATCCAGATCGAGGGCGATCCCGATTCCCCGGTCAGCCGGGGCAGGCTGTGCCCTAAGGGCTCGGCCAGCCTGCAGCTCACCACGGGAGGCTCCCGCCAGTACACGGTGAGATACCGCCGTCCGTTCGGGACGAAGTGGGAAGACCTGGACCTGGACACCGCCATGGACATGATCGCGGACCGGGTCCTGGCCGCCCGCCGGCACGGCTGGCAGTGGGAGGTGGACGGCGACCGGACCCGGCGCACCCTCGGGTTCGCCAGCCTCGGCGGCGCCACCCTGGACAACGAAGAGAATTACCTGATCAAGAAGCTGTTCACCGCGCTGGGCGCGATCCAGATCGAGAACCAGGCGCGGATATGACACTCCTCCACCGTCCCCGGTCTGGGGACTAGCTTCGGCCGCGGCGGCGCGACAACGTTCCAGCAGGACCTGGCCAACGCCGACTGCATCCTGATCGAGGGCTCGAACATGGCCGAGTGTCACCCGGTAGGGTTCCAGTGGGTGATGGAGGCCAAGGCGCGCGGCGCCACGGTCATCCACGTCGACCCGCGGTTCACCCGCACCAGCGCGCTGGCCGACCTGCACGTGCCGCTGCGGGCCGGGTCCGACATCGTCTTCCTCGGCGGGATCGTCAACTACGTCCTGGCCGGCGAGAAGTACTTCCGCGACTACGTACTCAACTACACCAACGCGGCCACGCTGCTGACCGGGGACTTCGCCGACACCGAGGACCTGGACGGGGTGTTCTCCGGCCTGGACCGCGAGCACCGCACCTACGACTTCGGGACCTGGCGCTATCAGGGCGCCGAGGTGTCCGCGGCCGCGGGGGACCGGGACCGGCCCGAAGACCCCGGAGAGCCCGAAGACCCCGGAGAGCCCGAAGACCCCGGAGACCGCCAGGTCCGCCAGGCGGCCCGCGGCGAGGCGCACGGCTCGGGCGGTGCCGCGGCGCACCATGACCCGGACCGGGACGAGACACTGCAGCACCCGCGGTGCGTATTCCACGTGCTGAAGCGGCACTTCGCCCGGTACACCCCGGACATGGTCGAGCAGGCCTGCGGGGTGCCGCCGGAGGTATTCGCGCGGGTCTGCGAGCTGGTGACCGACAACTCGGGACCCGAACGGACCACGGCCGTCGTCTACAGCGTCGGCTGGACGCAGCACACGGTGGGCGCGCAGTACATCCGCACCGCGGCCATCCTCCAGTTGCTGCTCGGCAACATCGGCCGGCCCGGCGGCGGCATCCTGGCCCTGCGCGGGCACGCCTCGATCCAGGGCTCCACCGACATTCCCACCCTGTTCGACCTGCTCCCCGGCTACCTGCCCACCCCGCACGTGCACGGGAACCCCGATCTCGCGACCTACGTGGACGCGGAGAGCACGGACAAGGGCTTCTGGGCCGACATGGGCAGCTACATGGTCAGCCTGCTGAAGGCGTGGTGGGGCGAGGCGGCCACGGCGGACAATGACTTCTGCTACGACTACCTGCCCCGGCTGACCGGCAGCCACAGCACCTACGAGACCGTGGCCGCCCAGATCGCCGGCGACTGCCCGGGCTACTTCCTGTTCGGCGAGAACCCGGCGGTCGGCTCGGCCAACGGCCGGATGCAGCGGTTCGGCCTGGCCGCCCTGGACTGGCTGGTGGTCCGGGACCTGGTCCTGATCGAGAGCGCCACGTTCTGGCAGAACGGCCCGGAGATCGAGACCGGGGAGATGCGCACCGAGGACATCGGCACCGAGGTGTTCTTCCTGCCCGCCGCCGCGCACACCGAGAAGAACGGCTCGTTCACCAACACCCAGCGGATGCTGCAGTGGCATCACGAGGCGGCCGAGCCGGCCGGGGACGCGCGCAGCGACCTGTGGTTCGCCTACCATCTCGGCCGCCGCATCCGGGAGAAGCTCGCCGCCTCGCCCGACGAGATGGACCGGCCGGTGCAGGACCTCACCTGGGACTATCCGGTCGAGGGGCCGCTGGCCGAGCCGTCGGCCGAGGCCGTGCTGGCCGAGATCAACGGCTGGGACGCCGACGGGAAGCCGCTGTCGTCGTACGTCCAGCTCAAAGACGACGGATCGACCGCCTGCGGCTGCTGGATCTACTGCGGGGTCCGGGCCGACGGCGTGAACCAGGCGGCCCGGCGCAAGCCGGGATCCGAGCAGAGCTGGGTGGCGCCGGAATGGGGCTGGGCCTGGCCGCTGAACCGGCGGATCCTGTACAACCGGGCCTCCGCCGATCCCGACGGCAAGCCATGGAGCGAGCGCAAGGCGCTGGTCTGGTGGGACGCGGACGCGGGCCAGTGGACCGGCCACGACAACGCGGATTTCGTCGCCGGCCGGCCGCCGTCCTACCGGCCGCCCGACGGCGCCACCGGGGTGGACGCGATCTCCGGCGTGGACCCGTTCATCCTCCAGGCCGACGGCAAGGGCTGGCTGTTCGCCCCGGCCGGCCTGGTGGACGGCCCGCTGCCCGCGCACTACGAGCCGCAGGAGTCCCCGTTCGCCAACAAGCTGTACGGCCAGCAGCGCAACCCGGTCCGCGAGATCATCAGGCACCCGCGGAACCCGCTCCAGCCGTCCGGCCGCGAACTCGGCTCCGAGGTGTTCCCCTACGTCGCCACCACCTACCGGCTCACCGAGCACCATACCGCCGGCGGCATGTCGCGCATGCTGCCCTACCTGTCCGAACTTCAGCCGGAGTTCTTCTGCGAGGTCTCGCCCGAACTGGCGGCCGAACGGGGCCTGGAGCACGCGGGGTGGGCCACGATCGTCACCGCGCGCGCCGCGGTCGAGGCCCGCGTCCTGGTCACCGCGCGGATCCGGACCATCGAGGTGCAGGGCCGCCGGCTCCACCAGGTCGGGCTGCCGTACCACTGGGGTAGCAACGGCCTGACCACCGGCGACTCCGCCAACGACCTGGCCCACCTGGTCCTCGACCCGAACGTGCACATCCAGGAAGTGAAGGCGATGGCCTGCGACATCCGGCCGGGCCGCAGGCCGCGCGGGCCCGCGCTGCGGCGGCTGGTGAACGAGTACGCGCGGCGGGCCGGCATCAGCGGCGGCACCGGCACGGAGGTGTGAGTTGAGTATCGATCCTGCTGCCCGGGCCGGCCATGTCGACCATCCGCCGCGGATGGGCTTCTTCACCGACACCTCGATCTGCATCGGATGCAAAGCCTGCGAGGTGGCCTGCAAGGAGTGGAACGCCGTGCCCGAGGACGGGCTGAGCCTGACCGGGATGTCCTACGACAACACCGTGGGCCTGGGCGCGTCCACCTGGCGGCACGTGGCCTTCGTCGAGCAGCCGGTCCAGCCGGGAGACGGCGTGCGGTGGCTGATGTCCAGCGACGTGTGCAAGCACTGCACCGAGGCCGCCTGCCTGGACGTGTGCCCGACCGGCGCGCTGTTCCGCACCGAGTTCGGCACGGTGGTGGTCCAGGACGACGTGTGTAACGGCTGCGGCTACTGCGTGCCCGCCTGCCCGTTCGGCGTGATCGCGCGGCGGGAGGAAGACGGGCAGGCGCACAAGTGCACGCTGTGCTACGACCGGCTGGGAGCCGGCCTTGAGCCGGCCTGCGCGAAGGCCTGCCCGACGCAGTCGATCCAGTTCGGCCCGCTGGACGAGCTGCGCGAGCGGGCCCGGCTCCGGGTCGAGGACCTGCACGCGGCCGGCCAGGACCAGGCCCGGCTGTACCTGGACGACCCGGCGGACGGGATCGGCGGCGGCGGGGCGTTCTTCCTGCTCCTGGACGAGCCCGAGGTATACGGCCTGCCG
>Ga0335078_10016304_pt1 | contig 11025 bp, 13 predicted proteins | sample Lox_Sample_32_FD_206711 | JGI IMG/M metagenome (GOLD analysis project Ga0335078, IMG submission 206711) | Soil microbial communities from Loxahatchee National Wildlife Refuge, Florida, United States - Lox_Sample_3.2 | ecosystem: Environmental > Terrestrial > Soil > Wetlands | place: USA...
GGTTTCCGATTCCGATGCCGCGAGCTGATGCCGCGCGGCCGCCCGCCAGCGCGAGAAATAGACTTCGAGCGCGAAGTCGCGCATCAGGCGATCCGGCCGGCGGAACCCGGTAAAGCGCGTGACCGTCGCATGTCGCCCTCCTTATGTCCGGCCATCCTAGCCTATGGGCGCCGGCGCGGTTCCGCGAGTCACGCAATGGTGATGAAAATTTATCAGCGGCGGGAACACGGGGCAATGTTTTTATAGCGGTCGCTTCAGAACGTGGTAGGGTTCGCGCCGCTCTGGCGCGGGAGGATAGGATGCCCGTCCTCGAAGGGATAAAGGCTTGCGTCTTCGACGCTTACGGGACCCTGTTCGATTACAATTCGGCGGCCCTCCGGTGCCGCGACGCGCTCGGCGGCAAGCTCGAGCGCCTCAACGCGCTGTGGCGCGAAAAGCAGCTGCAATATACGTGGCTCAGGAGCCTCGAGGGCCATCACGCCGATTTCTGGCAGCTGACCGGCGACGCGCTCGATTTCGCGCTGGAGGCGCTTCAGCTCGGCGACGCCGGTCTGCGCCATCGCCTGATGAATCTTTACCTGACGCTCGACGCCTATCCGGAAGTGCCTGGCGTGCTGAAGCGGCTGCGCGACGCGGGCCTGCGCACCGCCATCCTCTCGAATGGCTCGCCCGCCATGCTCGAGGCGGCGGTCGCCAATGCCGGCATCGGCGATCTCCTCGACGCCGTACTCTCGGTCGAGGAGGTGCGCATCTTCAAGCCGCATCCGCGCGTCTACCGGCTTGCGGCGGACCGGCTCGGACTGGCACCGCGCGAGATCGCGTTCCAGTCGTCGAACGCGTGGGACGCCTATGCCGCCTCGGCGTTCGGCATGCGCGCGGTCTGGTGCAACCGCCAGGGCGCGCCACGCGAGCGGCTGCCGGGCGCGCCCGACCGGGTGATAAGCTCGCTCGCCGAGTTGCCGCCGCTCGTCTCTTGACCCGCGTGCGGCCGCTCGCTACGGGCGGCTCTCAGGGGATGGAGGCGGCAATGAGCGGAACTTTCCTGCGCGGCGTTCTGGTCGTGGCGCTTGCGGTGTCGTTCGGGCCGGGCGCGTTCGCGGCTTCGACGCTGTCCGTCGGCAAGGCCGACGCCAACGCCTCGCCCATCCTGCCGGTCAATGTCGCCGACAAGCTCGGCCTCTTCGCAAAGCACGGGCTCGACGTGAAGATCGCCGACTTCACCGGCGGCAGCAAGCTGACGCAGGCGATGACGGGCGGCAGCATCGATATCGGCGTCGGCGCCGGCACCGAGATGGCGTTCGTGGCGAAGGGCGCGCCGATGCTCGCCATATGCGACGACGCGCCGCCCATTCCCTTCATCGGCATCGGCGTGCCCTATGACTCCCCGGTCCATACGGTCGATCAGCTCAAGGGCAGGCGAATCGGCATCTCGAGCCCCGGCTCGCTCACCGATTGGCTCGCGAAAGAGCTGGCGCGGCACGAGCACTGGGGACCCGACGGGGTGACGGAGGTCGCGATCGGCAACGGCGCGGCGGGCGTGATGGCGGCGTTCCGCACCAACGCCGTCGATGCCGACATCTCCGTCACATCCAACATCTTCAATTGGGAGGAGAAGAAGCAAGGGCGCCTGCTCATTCCGGTCTCGACCTATACCGGCAACATCGCCGCCGGCACGATCTATGCAACCAACGCGCTCATTGCGTCGAACCCCGCGGCGGTCAGAAGCTTCCTCGCCGCCTGGCTCGAGACCATCGCCTACATGCGCGCGCACAAGGACGAGACGGTCAAGATCGAGAGCGAAGTCACGGGCTATTCGCCCGCAGTGATGGCCAAGGAATACGACCTCACGATCGGCATGTTCAGCCCCGACTGCAAGTTCGACGCGCAGTCGATCGCCAATCTGAAACAGTCCTTCGCCGACCAGAAGCTGGTCGATCCGCTGCCCGACATGTCGAAGCTCTATACCGAGGCGTTCCTGCCGAAGTAGGAGGGCGCGAGCATGAAAGCGGCCGTCCTTCGCGCGCATGGCGGGCCCGACCGCGTCGTGATCGAGCGCGATTTTCCCGATCCCGTGGCGGGCGAGGGCGACGTCGTCGTCCGCGTGAAGGCGTGCGCCTTGAATTACCACGACGTCTTCACGCGCCGCGGCATGCCCGGCATCAAGGTGCCGATGCCGTGCATCATGGGGCTCGACGTGGCGGGCGAGATCGCGGCGACCGGCCCGGGCGTTAGTGGCTGGCGCGAGGGCGACCGCGTCCTCATCGACCCGATCAACCGCGTCGAAGGCGGCCTCATGGGCGAGACCAGCCATGGCGGCCTCGCCGAGCTGTGCCGCGCCAAGGCGCATCAGCTCGTCGCCATTCCGGACGGCGTCTCGTTCGCCGAGGCGGCGGCGCTGCCGGTGGCATACGGCACGGCGCTCCGCATGATGCGCGCGAACGGCCATGTCGCCGCGGGCGAGAAGGTCCTGATCCTCGGCGCGAGCGGCGGCGTCGGCGTCTGCTGCGTGCAGCTTGCGAAGCTCGCCGGCGCCGAGGTCATCGCCTGCGCCGGCAGCGACGAGAAGGCCGCGCGCCTTGCCCGCCTCGGCGCCGACCGCACGATCAACTACACGACGCACGATTTCGTCGATGAGGTCTACCGGCATTACGGCAAGCCCGCGCGGCGCGGCCAGGGCACGGACCGCGGCGTCGATGTGGTGGTGAATTACACCGGCGGCGACACGTGGGTGAAGTCGCTGCGCTGCCTCAAGGTCGGCGGGCGGCTCCTGACCTGCGGCGCCACCGCCGGCTTCGATCCGAAGGAAGACCTGCGCTTCATCTGGACGTTCGAGCTCAAGATCCTCGGCTCGAACAGCTGGCAGCGCGCCGACATCGTCGAACTGCTCGAGCTAGTGCGGGCGAAGAAACTCGACGCGCTCGTCGATCGCGCCTTCGCGCTCGAGGACGTGCGCGAGGCGATGCGCGTCATTGAGGAACGGGAAGTGTTCGGCAAGATCGTGGTGACGCCATGAGCGATGAGGAGAAACCCCTGACGGTCGAGGAACTGCAAACTTATCTCGCGCGCTCGCCGTTCATCTCGTTCCTCGGGCTCGTCGCGATCGCGGCCGATCCCGCGCGCGGCGAGGTCACGATGAAATGCCCGATCCGGCCGGAGTTCGAGCGCATGCGCGGCGAAGGGCAATGGCATGGCGGCCCGATCGCGGCGATCATCGACACGGTCGGCGATTATGCGCTGGTGATGACCATGCGGCGGCCGCTGCCGACCGTGAATTTCCGCGTCGATTACCTGCGTCCCGCCATCAACACCGCGCTCGTCGCGACGGCCCGGGTGCGCCGCCTCGGCAAGAGCGTCGGCATCGTCGATGTCGATGTGATGAACGAGGCCGGCGCGCTCGTCGCGGTCGGGCGCGCGACCTATTCGACGCTGCCCGCCTAATCTACCGCGACGGCGCGGGCGGCGTCGTGGTCGCAAGGCGCGGCAAGGCGGGATCCATGTGGTCCCAGGGTTGTGCGCTCTTGGTCCAGATGTTGGCCGTGGGCTTGTGCAGCGCCGGATCGTCGAGAGTCGCAGCAAAGATGTAGAACGCGTCCGGCTGCGCCTGCGGCCGGATCGCCACCGGGTTGCCGCAATTCGGACAGAAGCCGCGATCGATCGCCATGCCGCGGTCAGAGGTCGAGCGGTAATAGCGAATCTCCCCCGACACAACGATGCTGTCCTTATGGAAGGCCGAGAGCGCGGCGTAGCCGGAGCCGCTCGCGCGCTGGCAGTCGCGGCAGTGGCAGTTCACCATCCGGTAGGGTGCGGACGAGGCCTGGTAGCTCACCTTGCCGCAGGCGCAGCGGCCGCTATAGGTCGCCATCTTGGTCTCCTAGCCCCAGATTTCCTTCGCCAGCTCGACGATGCGGCGAAGCTTCGCCCATTCCTCCGCCTCGGCGAGCGTGTTGCCCTCTTCGGTCGAAGCGAAGCCGCATTGCGGCGAGAGGCAAAGCTGATCGAGGGGTGTGTATCTCGCCGCCTCCTCGATCCGCCGCTTGATGAGATCGCCGCTTTCAAGCGCGCCGGTCTTGGTCGTGACGAGACCGAGGACCGCAACGCGGTCCTTCTTGAGGCGGCGCAGCGGCTCGAATCCGCCGGCGCGGTCGGTATCGTACTCCATGAAATAGCCGTGCACCTTGATCCGGTCGAACAGGATGTCGGCGACCGGCTCGTAGCCGCCCGTACCCATGAAGGTCGAGCGGAAATTGCCGCGGCAGAGATGCATGGTGATGGTCATGTCGGCGGGCGCGTCCGCCATCGCCTCGTTGATGAGATCGCCATAAATCTCGCCGAGCTTGCGCGGATCGTCGCCCTGGTCCTTGACGCGCTTGCAATAGGCCTCATCGCACAGCATGGCGATGAATACCTCGTCGAGCTGAAGATAGCGGCAGCCGGCATCGGCGAAGCTTCGCACCACCTTGCGGTAGGCCGCGCCCAAATCGGCGAAGAAGGTCTCGATCGAGGGATAGGCGTCGCGGCTGATCGGGCCGCGGCCGCTCCGGCCATAGAGCGCCGAGGGCGCGGGGATGGTCATTTTCGGCGCGCGGGCGGTGTGCGCCTGGACGAACTTGAAATGCTCGATCATCGGGTGCGGGCGGCTTGAGCCCAGCTTGCCCACGACGCGCACGCCCTGGGCGCGCGTCTGCGTGCCCTGAAAGCCGATGCCTTGGTCCATCTCGTACCATTCGACGCCGTCGAGCCCGGCGAGGAAATCGAGATGCCACCAGGAGCGGCGGAACTCGCCGTCGGTGATGGCGTTGAGCCCCGCCTCTTCCTGCTGCGCGATGATCTTGGCGATCTCGCGGTCCTCGACCTCCTTGAGCTGCGCCGGCGTGATCTCGCCCTTGGCGCGCTTTTGCCGCGCGTCGCGGAGCGGCGCCGTGCGCAACAGGCTGCCGACATGGTCGGCGCGAAAGGGCGGCTTCGTGCGCTGCATCGTTTCCTCCTCGTGCGTTGCGAATTCCTCGCACATTTGCGCGTGCTGCGAAAGAGGGGTCCGTGCCCTATGCTTTCGCAAACGAGGGAGGCACGAGATGGCACTCGAAGTACGGCGCATCGTCACCGGGCATGACGCGAACGGCAAGGCGGTGGTGAAAAGCGACGAGCGGATCGCGGCGCAGCCGCGGCGCGGCCGCCCGGGGATCAGCGGTTGCGAGATCTGGTCCACCGACAAGATGCCGGTCGACAACACGTCCGATGCCGCCGAGGCGGCGCAGCGCCAGGGCTTCGTCAAGCGCTACAACTATGTCGGCACCGGCGGCGGCACCGTCATCCGCATCACGCAGCTTGAACCGGGCAGTCCCAAATTCATGCACCGGACCGAGACGATCGATTATGCGATCCTGCTCTCGGGCAATTGCGATCTCGAGCTCGACGACGGCAAGCTCCTGCATCTGAAGCCCGGCGACGTCGTGGTGCAGCGCGGCACGATCCATGCCTGGGTCAATAACGGGCCGGGCCCGTGCGTCTTCGCCTTCGTGCTGATCGACGCCGACCCGGCCGCCGCCGGCGGCAAGACGCTGCGGACGGAGTATCCGCTTATCGGGCAGCATTGACAGGCGCCGGCGCCGGGAGCGAGCATCCGGCAAATCAGGGAGGGCAGACCATGCGCATGTTCCGCTTGGCGATAGCGGCGGCGGCGATCCTGCTGGCGGCGGCGGCGACGGCAAAGGCCGATACCAAGATCACCGTCGGCATGGTGGTGGGCGGCACCGGCCTCCACATCCCGACCTACATCGCGATGGACCAGGGCTTCTTCAAGGCCGAAGGGCTCGACGCCTCGTGGGTGGTGCTCGGCGGCAAGGCGCTGGTGACGGCGGGACTCGCGGGACAGGTCGATTTCGTGCCGATCCCGTCGGGCGGGGCGCTTGCCGCGCTGCACGGTGCGCCGCTGCGCTATGTCGTCGGCCAAAGCCTCGGCACGGAATGGGCGATCGTAACGCCCAAGAGCATCGCCAAGCCCGAGGATCTGCGCGGCAAGACGCTCGCCTATGGCCGCGCCGGCGCCGCCGACTATGACGAAGGCGCCACCGTCATGTCGCGCGCCTTCCACATGGAGCCCGGCAAGGACTACAAGGTGATCTCGTTCGATGCCGAGCCGGCGCGGGTCGCGGCCCTCATCAACGGCGACGTGCAGGGCGCGCTCTTGACGGCGCCCTCGGCGGTGAAGGCCGAGAAGGCCGGGTTCAAGGTCCTGCTGACGACCAGCGACTATGTCCCGCGGCTCGGCGGGCCGATCTGGACGCTGGCACCCTTCGTCGAGAAGAATCCCGCGGCAACCAAGGCGTTCATCCGCGCGATCGCCAAGGCGATCATGTATCTGCGCGACAACAAGGCGGGCTCGGTGCCGATCATGAAGAAATATCTCGGCATCGAGGACGACCAGGAGGCGAACCTGCTGTGGGACGATCTCCACGATACCTATGACGCGACGCTGCCCAAGGATCTGTTCCGCGAGATCTTCGAATCGCACCGCGAGGACATGATCGCCGACGGCCAGTGGCCGAAGGACAAGCCGCTGCCCGACACCGAGCAATTCGTGACGCGCGACCTCTTGAACCAGGCGCTCGCCGAGGTGCACTACGTGCCGGTGAAGGCGAAGCCCATCAACTGAGGCTCATTCGCCGCCGGGCCGCGCCGGCCGCCAGCGCGCGAGCCGCCGCTCCAGAAGCTTGACGAGCCCGGTCATGGCAAGCGACAGCGCGGTGAAGACGATGATGCCGGCGAATACGATATCGACGTGATACTGGGCGGCCGCCTGGACCATGACGACGCCCAGTCCCGCGGTCGAGCCGAAAAATTCCGAGACCACGACGCCGAGGACGGCGCGGCCGATCGCGAGACGCAGCCCGACGATAATATAAGGCAGCGCGTTCGGCACGATGACGAGCCGCGCCACGTCCCATTCGTTGGCGCCGAACGCGCGGACCACGTTGACGAGCAGCCGATCGGCGTTGCGCACGCCCTCGTAGGTGTTGATGAGGAGCGGGAAGACCGCGCCGAAGAACACGATCACCACCTTCGACCACAGCCCGAGCCCGAACCACAGCACGAGGAGCGGCAGGAACACGAGGCGCGGCGTCGCGTTGAAGGCGGTGATGAACGGATCGAGCAGCGCGTTGAACGTCTGCGACCGGCCGATCAGGATGCCGAGCGGCAGGGCCACGAGGATCGCGAGCCCGAGGCCCAAAGCAAAGCCCGTCGCGCTTGCGCCGAGCGGGGTCCAGATCGCGCCGCTTGCAAACATCTGCCAGAGCGTGACCGCGACCTGGCTTGGCGGCGCGAAGAAGAGCTTGGTGCCGGCCTTCAGTTCGATGATGTGCGGCACCAGCTCCCACAGGACGAGCGGCGCGGCGATGCCGAAAATGCCGAGCGCCGTCGGCTCGATCCGGCGCCAGGCGCCGCGCGGCGGGATGAAGCTCTCGGACGGCGCGGCGATGACGGCGTTCTGGTCCAAGGGGCTATTCCCCCGCGCGCCAGGGGAACGCGGTCCGCTCGGCCCAGCGCACCCCCTCGGTGAAGATGACGGCAAGCACGGTGATGACCAGGATGCAGGCGAACATGCGGTCGAGCGCGAACTGATCGCCGAAGCGCGCGATGGCGTAGCCGATCCCTTCCGAGGCGGCGAAGAATTCGCCGACCAGCACGCCGATGAAGGCCCGCCCGATCGCGATGCGCGCGCCCGCCACGACATAGGGCAGGACGCCCGGGAAGAGCACCTTGAGATAGAGGTCGCGCTCCTTGCCGCCCATCGCGCGCACCACGTTGATGAGGAGCGGGTCGATCACGCGCACGCCGGCCGCGGCATTGAATACGAACGGAAAGACCGAAAGCAGGAAGATGATGATCGCCTTGCCGGCGATGCCGACGCCGAGGAAGATCACGACGAGCGGCGCCAGCGCCACGAGCGGACTTGCATAAAGCGCGGTCATCAGCGGATCGAGCGTCCAGCCGACGCGCGCGCGCCAGCCCATGAGGACGCCCAAGGGCACGCCGACGACGATCGCCGCGCCGAAACCGTAGAAGAACGGCACGGCGCTGACGCTCAGGTCGTTCGCGAGCTCGCCGTTCTCGGCCAGCGCCACGAGCGCCGAGGCCATGAGGCCCGGCGTCGTGATGAAAAGCGGGTTGAGCGGCACGATGAGAAAGACCGCCTGCCACGCGGCGAAGAACAGCGCCACGCCAAGCGCCCCCAGCAGAAGCTTGCGGTTCTGCCGGTAGAAATTCGCGCGCGGGAGCGTCGCGTCGGACATCACACCACGATCTCGTCCTTCAAGGCGTGCCAGATCTCGAGCTTCAGCCGGTTGAATTCGGGCGTCGCGCGCATCTCATAGTCGCGCGGCCGCGCCAGCGGCACGGCGAAGATGCGCTTCGTCCGGCCCGGCCGGCGCGTCATCACCACGACGCGGTCGGAGAGGAAGATCGCCTCGTCGATCTGGTGCGTCACGAACAGCACTGTCTTCTTCGCCGCCTGCCAGATGCGCAGCAGCTCGGCCTGCATCAGGTCGCGCGTCTGCGCGTCGAGCGCGGCGAACGGTTCGTCCATCAGCAGCACGTCGGGTTCGGTCGCGAGCGCGCGGGCGATGCCGACGCGCTGCTTCATGCCGCCCGACAGCTCGTGCGGGTAATGCGCCTCGAAGCCGTCGAGCCCAACCATCGAGATGAGCCGGCCGGAAATGGCGCGGCGCGCGTCCGGGGCCATGCGCTTCAACTCGAGCCCAAGCTCGACATTGGCCTGCACCGTGCGCCACGGCAAAAGCCCGAATTCCTGGAACACCATGGCGCGGTCCGTGCCCGGCCCGGCGATGCGCCGGTCGCGAAGCCGGAGATCGCCGGAATCGGGCGGAAGGAGGCCGAGGAGCACGTTGAGGAACGTGCTCTTGCCGCAGCCCGAGGGGCCGACGATCGACAGGAACTCGCCCTCGGCCACGTCGATGTCGAAGCCCTGGAGCGCGCGCACCGGCGCGCGGTTCGGCGGCCGGAAAGTGAGAGTGACGTTGCGGCCCTCGATGTAGGACGCCATGCGGGCCTCCGCGGGCGGCGCGCCGGGCGCTGCGCCGGTTCTGACCGGCGCAGCGTCCCCTTCCCTATTCGGCCGCGACCCTCGCGTCGCTGATGAACTGCGACATGTACTTGTTGCGGCGCTTCAGGTTCTGGCGATACATCGCCTCGAACTCCGCGTCCGGGAAGGAATGGGTCGAAGGCCGCTTCATCAGCGCCTCGGCCCACGCCTTGAGGCGCGGATATTTCTCGATCAGGCCGAGCTTCTTCACCCGGTCGAGATAGAAATAGCGCTGCAGGAAGGGCGCATAGGCGGCGTCCACCAGCGAATATTTCGCGCCGTTGAAGAGCGGGCCCTTGCCCTGCTTCTCGAGCGCCTTCTCGAGCCGCTCGAACGCGGTCGGAATCTTCGCCACCGCCTTCTGGTAGTCGGCCTCGGTTTCGGCATAGGCCGCGCCGGTGACGGATTCGGCGAAGGTCGGGACATAGTCGGTCCAGGCGCGGTTGACGGCGCGCTCGACCGCGTCCTCGGGATGGAGCCGCGGGGCGATGGTCTCGTCGAGATACTCGGCGATCGCATTCGATTCGAACAGCGACACCTTGTCGTCGATCCTCAGCACCGGCACCTTCTTGTGCGGCGAGATCGCCAGGAACCAGTCGGGCCGGTTGTCGGGCTCGATGTGGCGGAATTCGAAATCGATGTTCTTCTCGCGCAGCACGATCGCGGCGCGCTGCACCCAGGGGCACGTCTTGAAGCTGACCAGCAGGTATTTCGCCATCCCAGATCCTCCGTCTTTCTCGGTAAGTGGCACGATGCTAGCGCGAAGCGAACGCGGCCGCGAGCCTTTCGGCAAGCTCCTTCTTGTACTGCGGCATGGGCTTGAAACCGGGCACCGCCTGGCAGATGGCGAGCGTCTCGGCCTCGATGCGCTCCTTCGGCTGCGAATAGTCCATCGGCTTGCGGAAGGGCTGTGGAATGTGCCACGGCGTGTCGCAATAGAATTCGGTGCGGTTGCCCTCGGGGTCGCGGAAATAGACCGACCAGGCATTGCCGTGCGTGCAGGGATCGAGGTTCTTGACCCCGGCCGCGACCAGGCGGCGGTGGATGTCGAGCACCTGGTCGAGCGTCTCGAGCTTGAAGGAAAGTTGCTGCACCGCGTCGGGCGCATCGGCAGCGCGCCCCGGCGCGAATACGACCTGGTGATGCTGGCCCGGGTCGCGCGAGAGGAAGGTGATGCGCTCGCCGCGATCGGTCACGACGAAGCCCAGAACATCGCGGTAGAACGCGATCATGGCTTCCACGTCGCGCACGAAGAGCCCGACATGGCCGATGCTGAACCCGTGATTATCCGCCATCGTTCCTCCTCCTCGCCCCAGTATAGCGCCATTTGACGAGGGCTGCGCCCCCGCCGATAGTGGGGGGATGGCGCTTTCCGCGCGGCCCTTGACCCCGCACATCGCGGCCGAGATCGGCGGCATTGATTTGCGCGAGCCGGCGGACGAGGCCGACAAGGCGGCGCTGCACCGGCTTTGGCTCGAGCACGTGATCCTGGTGTTCCGCGGGCAGCAACTGGCGCAGGCGGATCTGCTGCGCGTGGCGTCATGGTTCGGCCCGGTCGGCAAGCTCACGCGGCCCAAGGAATACCGGCCGCCCGGCTACGACCGCCTTCTCGACAACATCATGCTGATCTCGAACATCCGCGAGAATGGCGAGGCGATCGGAGCGCTGCCCGATGGCGAGATGATGTTCCACCACGACATGCTGCATGCCAAGCGCCCGCACAAGGGCACGTTCCTTTATTCGGTCGAAGTGCCGGCGACGGGCGGCAATACGCTCTTCGCCAATTGCTACACGGCCTACGAGCGGATGCCGGCCGCGCTGCGCGGCCGGCTCGAAGGACGGGCCGCGTTCCATCACTACAATTACGGCTCGGTGCAGAAGGGCGACGGCAAGGGGGTCGCGGCGTTCGCCGAAGCGACGCACCC
>Ga0335078_10016305_pt1 | contig 11025 bp, 8 predicted proteins | sample Lox_Sample_32_FD_206711 | JGI IMG/M metagenome (GOLD analysis project Ga0335078, IMG submission 206711) | Soil microbial communities from Loxahatchee National Wildlife Refuge, Florida, United States - Lox_Sample_3.2 | ecosystem: Environmental > Terrestrial > Soil > Wetlands | place: USA: Florida...
CGTTCACCATCTGTATCGTGGGCATAACGATAGGATCCCTGAGCGTCTACGCCCTCCTGGTGTCGGCTACCAACGGCGGTCCGGGACGGGCCTCCACCTCCATCATCTACCACATCTACAACACGGCGTTGAACGCCCGCCAGACCGGTTATGGCTCCGCGCTCTCCATCCTGCTTGTTGTCTTCCTCCTGATCATTGCGGTTGTGCAGCTGGGCGCCCTCCGGCGCAGGGAGGTCCAGCTATGACTGCCTCCCGGGTCGCGGGCAGGCGCCGGCCCGTCAAAGAGCTGGCCCGGCAGATCGTGCTGCAGTGTTTCATGGTGGTGGTGGCCGCGCTGGTGCTCCTGCCCGTTTTCACCGTGGTGAACTTCTCCCTGAAGACAAAGAAGGAACTTTACCTGGACAGCCCTCTGGCGCTGCCGCATGAATTGTACCTGGACAATTACGAGAACGCGCTGGACCGTCTGCACGTGGCCACGACGTTCGTGAACACGTTTCTCTACACCGGCATCTCCGTCCTTTTCCTTGCGCTGCTGTCAGGCGCGGCGGCGTGGGCAATTGCGCGAAATCGAACCCGCTTCTTTCGATGGAGCTATCTGTATTTTCTTCTTGGGATCCTCATCCCGTTTGACGCGCTTTTCCTTCCCATCTACATCGTGGGCAGCAAGCTTCACCTGACAAACACGTTCTACGGCCTGATCATCATGTACGTCGCCACCGGGCTCTCCTTCAGCATCTTCCTCATGACGAGCTTCATGACCCAGGTTCCGGCAGAGCTTGAGGAAGCCGCCCAAATGGACGGCGCATCCATCTACCGGACCTACTTCCGCGTGGTCCTGCCGCTTCTCAGGCCCGCGATTGCGGCGCTTGTCATCCTTCAGGCCCGCGCCATCTGGAACGACTACCTCCTGGCCAACCTCTTTGTCAGCAGCAGCTCGCTGAAGACGCTCAACGTGCTGTTCCAGCAGCTTTTTTCCACGACGTCCCAGAACTACACCACCGCCATGGCGGGCGTCACGATCTCAAGCTTGCCCATTGTCATCCTGTTCGTGGCCATGCAGCGGTATTTCATCAAGGGATTGGCGGCGGGAGCCATCAAGGGGTGAGGAAGCCTCCCGGTGCCTTACTGAGGGCGCCGGGAGACGTCGAAGCTCGGGTCCAGGGCCTGGATGGTGTCGTACAGGATCTGGATGACGTACTTCGTGTTGTGGATTCCAAGGCTCCCGTCATCCATGATCATGCGGTAGTTGTAGAAAGCCGCCACCTCGACCGCCGGGCGCACAACCTCTGATCGCGTCCACAGGAAGGTTCCGTCCTTTGCATAGAACGGCGGATTGGTCTTCTGCAGCAGGCCTGTCCCGTCTTTGTTGACAAAGCGATCAAGGAGACCCTGCACCTCCACCTGGACGGGCTCCTTCCTGCCGTTGAGATCATAGTCTTCCTGGGCAATGATGTTGAAAACGGCTTTCCCCGGAGCCTGGCGGATGTCGCGATGGCATGAGACGCAGGCTGCGAGGTTCAGCGTATCCATCCCGTGCACCTTGCCGGCAACTTCGCAACTGTGGCCGCCGATCTCCAGGCTCAGGCCCGCCCTGCCCGTTGGCAGGCTCATGTGGCAGCTCACGCAGCCGTCGTTGATGACGTCCTTGTGCGCCGAGCTTCCGTAGGTCTTTCCCGCAAACTCGAACGCGTTGGTGCCCGCCACGATGTCAGCCTGCGGGCCATGATGTGAACCCCAAAAGGGGGCGACCTTGCTTGCAGGCATGGGGGTCACGGCCTGCGCGGCCACTGCCGTGGCGTGGTGGCAGCGGGCGCAGAGGTTGCCGTCACCAACGTCGAACACTTTCCCGTTTGCGAGCGTCACGGGGGAAACGGTGCGCAGTCGGAAGTCCCCTGTCTCATGAGGCTCATGGCACGTGAAGCAACCGGGCTGCGAAGGATCCGCGACAAACTCCTTCGGATCCGGGTTCCCTTTTTCCAGGGAAGCGATGAACCCCTCGTTCGTGTGGCAGACCTGGCAGCCTTCTCCGTTTGCATACGCGGAGTTCCCCAGGAGCTTGTGCCCGGAGACTTCATAACGCGCCTTGGCGCCCAGGAAAGGGTACCGGGGATTGGTGCTGGCGTGGCAGTCTCCGCAGGATTGACCGCCCGCTCCGCCCGCGCGCTCCCGCTGGCCGGCGGCCTGAAGGGGGGCGGCGAGAACGAGGACGGCGACGGCAGCAAGGAGGAACGAACAGGAGGCGCGGCTCACGTCAGCTCCTCCGGCTTGTCCTCTTCCATTTCCGTGCCGACGGTCTTGAAGCTCCCCGTCAGGCCCTGCAGCTGGTGCGCCATTCCCGAGAGCTGCTGGGCGGAGGCGGATATCTGCTCCGTGGAGGTGGCTGCCTGCTGCGTGAGATCGTTCACGTTTTCCACGGCGGCGGAGACCTGCCGCGCGTTGGCGGATTGCTCCACCGCCGCGGCGGATATCTCCGCGCTCATCCCGCTTACCTGGTTCAGGAGGCGCGTCAGGGCGTCAACGGCGGTCACCTGGTCCTTCATGGAGTCGCTGAGACGGCTGGTCATGTCGCTTGTCAAGCGCGCTGCCTCCATCAGCTGCTCCATGGATTCCTTGGACCCCGTGGCGCGCTCCACGCCCCTGCGGACATTGGCCGCGCTTTCCTCTATCAGGCTTGCGATCTCCTTTGCGGAGGATGAGCTGCGCTCCGCCAAAGCGCTTACCTCGTCTGCCACCACGGCAAACCCGTGCCCCGCTTCTCCGGCCCGCGCCGCTTCGATGGACGCGTTCAGGGCAAGGAGGTTGGTCTGGTTGGCAATGTCGGAGATCACGTTGACGATGCCCGTGATCCGGGCAGAGCTTGCCGAGATCAGGGAGATGGCCTCCACCACCTGGTCAACGGCCTGGGCTCCCTGCTGCGACCGCGCCAGGGATTGCTGGGCAAGCTCGGAGATGCGGCTCAGGCTCTCCGAGATCTCCTTGACGGATTGCTGCACCTGCGCCATGGCGCCTTCTCCCTTTGCAAACGCATCCGCCTGGTCCCGCGCGTGCGTGGAGACAAGGTCGATGGATGAGGAGAGCTGCTCGATGGCGGCGCTGGTCTCTTCCAGGGTGGTTGCCTGGACCTGGGCGCCCGCAGCCAGCGTGGAGGTGGAGGAGGAGATCTCCGCGCTGCTTGCCGCGACAAGGGAGGCGTTCTCCTGCATGGCCGCAACGATTTCCCCGAGCCGGGCCGACATCGCCTGAAGGTCCCGCGCCAGCTGCCCCACCTCGTCTCCCTGGACGATCTCCAGGCGGCGGGTAAGGTCACCCTCCGCGATTGCGCGGGAGAACTGGACGGCCTTCCTCATGGGCACCACGATTCCCCGGGCTATGAGGAAGGCAATGATGCCGGCGGCCAGCACGGCGATTCCCAGCGTCGCAAAGATCAGCACGATGGAGAGCTGGGATGATCTGCGCTGGGCATCAATCAGCTGGCTCTCCAGCTCCCGGGAAAGGGAGATGATTCCGTTTGCCGTCTTTGTCATCTGGATGGCGCCCTGCGCCTCCTTGTCGAAATAGTCCTTGTAGTTCCCCATTGCCGCCGTATACGCGTCCAGCGCCCCCTGGAGAGCGCCGCCCGCCGCCAGGTGCGGATTTCCTGCAAGCTTCTGAACGCCGTCCCGGAAGGGCGTCAGGGCATTCTGGTAGTCCTCCCACGCGGCCGCCTGCTTGTCTTTCAGGAAAGTAAGGGCGGCAATGTGCATTTTCATAAAACCGCTTCGAAGCGCGTCATTCTGGCCGACCGCCTGCTGAATTCGAAGGACCGCTTCCCGCCAATCCGAGGCATACCTCGCTTCGTTCCCCCGGTCGGCCCAGTATCCCAGGTAGTCCAGGCGGAAGGAATTGGCGGATTCCTGGATCTTCATCAGCTTGTCACGCTGGGCAGCGGAGAGCGCGCCGCGTGAGAGCTTTGCCACCATGGCGGAAATGGCTTTCACCTGCTCGCTGACGTCCTTCAGGTTCCCGGAGCCGCCCTGGAGCCCATAGGCCCCTTCCTTCTCACGGGCCTGGAGGATGTCGATGATGCGCTGCATCATGTCCTCTGCGCCGCCGTTTCCCATGACGGCTTCAGCGTTCTCAACCACCTTGGCGACGCGAACGTTCTGCAGATACGCCACCAGGGAGATGAGAATCATGAGAACGATGGGAATGGAAAAGCCGAACGTTATCTTCTGCCAGATCCTGATGGCACGGGCCATGGCAGTCCTCCTCTGGTTTCTGGAAAAGGCACTCTCTGATTGCAGGTATATGCGGATCCCGCTCAGCGGGAACTGATTACATCGTGATTGGGCTGCAGTATATCATATACTGGATTTTTTGGGGCGATTTTTAGATCATTTTTTCACTTTTTTCAGCCGTAACCATGCAGGCTCGAGAGCAGGAAGTTGACGCCGAAGAACGTAAATGCCGTAAAAGCGAAACCCACGATGGCAAGCACGGCGGAAGCCCTCCCGTGCAGCCGCCGGATCAGCCGGGTGTGAAGGTACGCCGTGTAGACCAGCCACGTAACGAGCGCCCAAGTCTCCTTGGGATCCCAGCTCCACCATTTTCCCCACGCCACCTCGGCCCAGACGGACCCGAAAATGAGCGCGCCGACCGTGAAAATGGGGTACCCGACGGCGATGGATGTGTACATGATCCTGTCCGCGGCCTCCCTCCGCTCGGTGGTTCGGGAGGCAAGGAAGATGATGGCGGAAACGAGCCCCAGGGCAAAAAAGGCCTCTCCGATGAAAGAAACCGTGACGTGCAGCACGAGCCAGATGGACTGAAGCGCCGGAATGGGAGGCTGGATGTCGCGAGGCGCAAGCGGAGAGGAAGAAATCATCAGCAGGGCAAGGGCAAAGACAGTGAGGCCGAGCGATATGAAGCTCATCACCTGCGTCCTTGCGGCAAGCCGCACGACGAACGTCATGGCGCAGACGGCTGCGGAGAAGAAGACGAGGGATTCATAGGTGTTGGTCACGGCGGGAAACCCGATGATCACGCTGCGGGAGACGGTGACCGCCAGGAGCAGAACGGATGCGGCAAGGAGCCCCCACCCGGAGGCGGGGTCCATGGGACGGCCCGCTATCAGGAAGACGATCTGCACCACCGCGGCCGCCGCAATGAGAGCCAGCGCCGCTGTAGCGAAGGCCTGTGCCATGCAAGCTCCTTTCTCAGCGCGTGGACGGCGGCGGGCCGCCGCCGGTCCTGGCGGCTCTGCCCTGCACAAAAGTCAGGGCCAGTCCGACGGCAAGCAGCACCACGGCAACCACGACAACGACAAACCCGGGATCATTCACCGCCTGGAGCACCGTTGCCATTCTCGGCGTGATTCCCGCCAGCGTGTATTGCCCCAGGGATTCCGAGACGGCCAGCTTGCGCTCCGAAACGAGCTTTGTGCCCCGGTATTGCTGGAGAACCGCGGCCAGCCCCGCCCCTACACCCGTGGTATCCGTCAGGTACCAGAGCGTGTCGCCGTCGCGGAAGGCGTCACCCACCCGCGCCACGGCCTGGGCGCCGGACTGGTCCCGAAACAGGAACGTGGAACGGTTGTCCCATGACGCCTGGTAGAGAGAGAGACCGCCCAGACGCAAGGGGTGGTTGACGCGGATGGGAACGCTGGCGGCCTGCAGGATGCCGTCCTTCCGCACCTCCACCGTCGATATCCAGGCTTTTGGCATCCCGTTCTGATACTTCTGGTACTCGAAAGAGAGCAGCTTGATCGTATAGTGGCTGTTCACCGGGAGCTGCTCCCCCTCCGACAGAGAGAAGAACTTCTCCTGTCGGCCAAGGCCTGTGGCCACGGCTCCGGCGATGAGCACCAGCAGGGCGACGTGCACGAGATCCGGCCCGAACCGCTTCTCTGCTTTCGCGTGAAGCCGTCGAGCCAAGCGGTCAACCGTGCAGACGCCGAGGTTCAAGGCCAGGATGAATGCCGGCGCAACGAAAAGCACAGAGGAAAAGTAATGGTCGAAATCAAGCGCAAGAATGAGGGCCCCGAGAGCAGGACCGTATGTCTGAAGGTACCAGGCAGCTTCCCTGCCCTGGGGAACGAGCGTTGAAAGAAGGGACAACCCGGTCAGCAGGAGGATGACCACCACGGCCAGGCGCACGGATTTGAGAAAGCGGTAAAGGGCGCGCACCGACAGAGGGTATACCGCCCCCTGTCTTTTCCGCAACATCATCCGCACTGAAGAAGCTGGAGAAGAGGCGCCCAGGAAATTGAAATCCGCCGCGAAGTAATCCTGGGGGGCCTCTTATTCCTCCGCGCCCGGGAGAAGCGGGTGGTCCTGCTCCGACGCAATGGAGACCTTGAACTGCCGCACCAGCGTCTGCAGTGATTGCGCCATGCGCGACATCTCGATAGTGGCAGCCGACATCTGCTCCGCGGAGGACGCCGCCTCCTGCGTCAACTCGTTCACGTTCTCCACTGCGTGGGCGGCCTGGCGCGCGCTGGCGGTCTGCTCTTCCGTTGCCGCGGAGATGCTCTGGCTCATGTCCTTGATGTTGTGAAGCGAAGCCGCCAGCTGCTGGATGGCTGAGACCTGCCGTGTCATTGCGTCCGAGAGGCCGTTGATCATCTCGTTGACCTGCCGCGAGGCGTCCCGGATCTGCTCCATGGCTTTCTGCGAGCCTTTTGCCGTGCGAACGCCGTCGCTCACGCTCCTTCCGCTCTCCTTGATCAAGGCGGTGATCTCCTTGGTGGAGGAGGCGCTGCGCTCCGCCAGCTTGCTCACTTCGTCTGCAACCACGGCAAAGCCGCGGCCGTGCTCGCCGGCCCGCGCCGCCTCAATGGAGGCGTTCAAGGAAAGGAGGTTCGTCTGGTCGGCTATTTCAGAGATGACATCGACAATCCCGCCGATCTTTTCGGAGCTCTCCGCAATCAGCGTGATCCCCTGGACCACGGACTCCACCGACCGCGCGCCTTCCACGGCGTCCTCCATGGATTTGCCGGCAAGCGCGGAGATTTCCCGCAGGCTCCCGGAGACCATGTCGATGGACTTCTGGACCTCTTCCATGGAGACGGCGCCGGACTGGACCGCCGCTGACTGGGACTGCGCGTGCTGGGAGACCTGTTCCACGGAGGCCGTCAGCTCTTCAACGGACGCCGAGGTCTCCTGGAGGGTTGCGGCCTGGTTCTGCGAGCCTTCCGCAAGCCGCTGGGAGCTTGTGGAGATCTCCTCGCTGATGGTGGCAACCTGCGTGGCGTTCTCCTGGACGGTGATGACGGTCTCCTTGAGCTTGGATGCCATTGCGTTCAGGGATTCGACAAGATTGCCCACCTCGTCCCGCTGGCGGATGGCAAGCTGGCCGGTGAAGTCTCCCGAGGCCACCCTTTGCGCAAAAGCCACTCCCGCGGAAAGCGGACCCAGGACGGAGCGCGTGATGGAAAACGCCGTGGCCACGCCGATCAGCGCGGCGGCGGCCAGGCCGGCCAGGAGCATGAGGATGGCGGTGTACAGGCGCGTGACTGTGAGCGTGGTGATGGCGCGGGCCTCGTTGAAGCCGGCCTGGGAGCTGTCCATTGCGGATTTCAGCACGCCCTGTGCGGCGACGGTGCTGGACTGGATCAGGGTTCCGATCTTGGACTGATCATCCAGCAGGGACTGGCTTGCGCTCAGCATGTCCCCGCCGGCGTCCCGGATCTGCGCCAGGGCGGGGCGGTCTTCCCGGTCGGCGGCGTCGGAGAGGCTCTTGATCTTTCCGTCGAATTTCTGGAAGTCCTCTATCCCGCTCTTGAGGATGGAAGGATCTCCCGCAACTTCCGCCCGCAGGCTTGCAAGCAGCAGGTTGTCCGCGAGGAGCGTGATCTCGTTGATCCCGTTGATCTGGGAGAGCCGGCGGAGGTTTGCGCCGCCTCGAGCCTTGGCGTTCTGTGCCGCCAGGAAGGCGCCGGAAGCGTTCATGAACGTCCCGGCAGCTTCATCCAGCTGCAGGCGGACGCTCACGAGATGCCCGCTGTCGGCGGCAATGCCTTCCGCCGCCGTGTTGTATTCGTTCACCCGAGCCTTGGCTTCCTCTATGTTCTGACGGAACGTCGTCAGGCGCCGGTATTTCGTTGCCAGCGCTTCAGCCTGCGCGATGTACTTCTGCGTTTCGGACATGTACTGCCGCGCCGGAATGAGGTCCGTCTGCTGCGTGGTCAGGGAATAGACGCGCGTGTAATAGCTGGCAAGGTGGGCGCTTCGCTCCAGCCTGTTTGCCAGGTCCACCTGAGGGACCGTCTCGCGGTCAAGGCGTCGGGCATCCCCCTGGGCGCCGATCATGCTCAGCACGGCAATGGCCCCGAGGGCGATGGATGCCGCGATGACGAGCCCGAAACCGATTGCCATTTTTGCGGCGAGCTTGAGGTTGCGCATGAGTGCTCCTGTCTGTTGCGATGGCGAAAGGCGAGGCAGGAGGTATTGTCGGTCCTTTTGGCGCTCCCGTCAATGCCGGTTTACGGCGCTCAGGCCGCGGGGCGGCGGCTACCGGGCCAGGTTTTCGCAGGTGCTCCAGAGCCGTTCTTCGTCTTCACGGTTGCGGAATGAGCAGGGAATTTCCTTCCTGTTTTCGAAGAGCTTCCCGTTCACCCCTTCAACCTCGGGGCTGCTGGCAAGCCAGACCGCGGTATCGGCGCCATCCGCTGGAGTTCTCCCTCCGCCGCGGCGGCGCAGCTGCGTCATGACCTCCGCGGGAGTGTTCCGGTAGAGGCCCGTGTCCACGATGAGACCCGGCGCCATGGCGTTTGCCGTCACACCGCTCCCGTCCAGCCTGCGCGCCAGCGCCCACGTAAGGAGACGGTCGCAGGCCTTGGACTGCGCGTATGCCTTCATGCTGTCAAAGGGACGCCGCTGGAATTGAAGGTCATCCAGGTCAAGGTCGCTGGCGAACGTTGAGGCCACGTTGACCACCCGGGCAGGGGCGCTTTCCCGCAGGCGGAAAAGAAGCGACTTTGTCACGAGGTAGTAGCCGACGACGTTCGTGCCGAAGGTCAGCTCCATTCCGTCCGGGCTCTTTGCCCACGGCTGGGTGCCGCGGCTCACCCCGGCATTGTTGACCAGGACCTCAAGCCGCGGGTGACGGGCCAGCACCTGCCGCGCGAACGCTTCGATGGAGGCGCGGCTGGAAATGTCCACCTGCACAACGTCAATCGATTCTGCCGCGCCGCCAAGCTCTCCGGCAAGCGACTCCCCCGCCGCGACATCCCTGCACCCCAGGACAAGGTTTGCGCCGAGGTTTGCGAGCCCCCGGGCAATCTCTTTCCCGATCCCCGAGGTCGGGCCGGTGATGACTGCTGTCTTGCCTTCCATGCTCACGTGTGTGGTACTCCTGGCCACCGACTATATCACGGATGGAAAACGAGAAGGACTGCCTCCGGCCCCCTCAGCGTAACGGTGAGGCGGCCGTCCTGGACCGCGGCAGGCTCCTCCCCGGTCCCTTCCCAGCTCCCGTCCGGCCTGATGGGCGCCCCTCCCAGGAGCGTTCCGTGCTCAGAGGCAAGCGAGGTGCTTGTGAGCCGAAGCAGCGAAGCGCTGCGATAAGACGAGGGCACCCGGACATCGACGGGAGTGATCTCCCCGTCAGCGGGATCCACAACCACCAGCCGCAGGGAATGGTCTCGCCCGGACACCGCCCAGGCAGTGATCCTGGTATCCGCGCCTCCTTTCACTTCCGCGCCCGCCAGGCTGCCCCGCGCAGCCAATGAAAAAAGGAGCATCCCGTAGTAGAGCGGGCGCACCCCGGTGACGCCTGTCCCGTTGTCGGCAATCGGCGTGTAGCCGGGACTTTCCCCGCCGCCGTGAATGTTTACCCCGGAGGCGCCGGCGAAAGCGCATTGGAAAAGGAAATCGATGCCCCACAGGGCTGACGCAAAGGAGTCGCTGACGCCCGGCGCGCCGCCGTTGAAAAAGGAGTTGGCTTCACCGAGACGGAATCCCAGCAGGACGTCCCCTGAGCCGGCGGCAACCGAAAGCTGCCGGAGCAATTCCGCCAGCCGCGGATCCGGGCTGAGCATGAGCTGGATGGTCGACGCGGGGAGCTTTCCGTTGGACCGGTAGTAGTGCTGGGTCAGAAGGGAAAGAAGGCCCTGCGTGTCCCTGCTGAAAGGAATTGTGTAGCGTTTGAGGTCGCTTGCCGCCGCAGGCCCGGCGAATGCCGCGTCCGGCACGCGCTGCGCAATGGCGCGTGCATCGGCTTGCCATTCTCCCCGGAAGTTCTTGTAGGCATAGTCCGGCGGACGCAGACCGTTGGAGTGGTAGAGGTCCGGTTCGTTGCCGATCTCTAAAGCGACCAGCAGCCCTCCGAAGGCAGCCCGCGCCGCGGCGGCCTCCTCCGCTGCCGCTGCAGGCGCCGCGGTTCCCAGGTTCAACCCGTAGATGATCCTCCAGCCGGCGGCCCGGAGAAATTGCGCAAGGCGCGAGATGTCCGCGGGGGCCACCACCCCCTTCTGCAGTCCGGGGCCGGTGGGGTCCCAGCGAGTCCTGTCCACGCTGTTGCCGCCTACCCTCAGCACCCCGGGTCCGAGGCGGCGGAACAAGGCGATCATTCCCGCATCTGCGGCATCGAAAAGCGGGGAGCTGAGGGCGGACTTCTCATAGCTCAAGCCGGTGAAGTCGGGCGCAATCTCCGACTGCGGTTTGCGGCCTTCCGTGACCACCACGGCGGCGTGGGATGGGGTGGCCGGTCCAAGCTGCGCGCAGCCTGCGGCGCCGGCAAAAGCCGCGGCCAGGACCGCGGCCGGGCAGAGCGCCCGCCATGGAAAGCGTGTTTTCATTGCGGCCTTGGAAGGGGGAGGGTGGCGGTAATGACGGTACCTTTCCCGTCTGAAGCCACTTCCAGGCTCCCTCCCAGGTGGCTCATCCGCTCGGCAAGACCGCGGATTCCCGTTCCTCCGCCGGATTCCAGGACCTTCTTCGGCATTCCCTTTCCATCGTCCTGGACCTGGAGCGTTGCGCTGCCCGTGCCCACTCTCAGCGTGATAACCGCGGTTGTTGCCCCGGCGTGGCGCTGGATGTTGCTGAG
>Ga0335078_10016306_pt1 | contig 11025 bp, 8 predicted proteins | sample Lox_Sample_32_FD_206711 | JGI IMG/M metagenome (GOLD analysis project Ga0335078, IMG submission 206711) | Soil microbial communities from Loxahatchee National Wildlife Refuge, Florida, United States - Lox_Sample_3.2 | ecosystem: Environmental > Terrestrial > Soil > Wetlands | place: USA: Florida...
CGACAGCACCTTCGCAAGATCCGCCGCGCGGCTGTTCTGCACGTGGTATTCGTAGATGCGCGGCGTGTTCTCGTCGTCCTGGTCGAGGCGGGTGATCCAGGTGCGGACGCGATCGAGATAGGCGGGCTGCGGCGAGATCACCAGCACCGAGTTGATGCGCTCGATCGGCACGAAGCGCAGCAGGCCCGAGAGCGGCGCGCCGCTGCCGGCGGCGAAGATGGTCTCGAGCTCGGAGGCGACCGCCTTCGGCGTGCCGTTCTGCAGCGGGAAGATGCCGAGCGACATGCCCGTCAGCCAGTCGACGTCGAAGGTGTTGATGAGGTCGGTGACCGCGGTGATGTCCTGCCCGGTGCCGGAGACGATCAGCAGGTTGCGGGTGCTGTCGACGTCGATGCGGCCGCCTTTCGGCACGAAGGGCTGCAGCATGCGCTGCACCTCGGCGGCGGAGACATAGCGCAGCGGCACGATCTGCGTGTTGAAGGCGGCGTTCGGCAGCCCCGGCAGAGGGCCGCGCGCCGGCGTCACCGGGCCGCTCCGCACCGCCTCCTCGATCGGCACCACGCGGTAGACGTTGTCGCTCTGGACGATGGCCATCCCGCTCAGCCGCAGCACCTGCTCGAGGGTCGGCAGCACGTCGTCGCGCCGCAGCGGCCGGCTCGTCTGCACGGTCACGTTCCCCTGCAGCTTGGGATCGAAGGCATAGTTGAGGTGGAGCACGTCGCCGAGCACCGAGCGCACGACGTCATGCACGTCGGCATCGACGAAGTTGAGGGTGATGTCGCCCTCTGCCGGCCCGGTCCGGTTCTGCGCCGAGAGCGGCTGCGCGCGAATGAAGACGCCGGTGCCGGGATAGAGCCGCGGCGGCGCGGCCGGAGGCGATTCCGAGTTCTGCGGCGTGTCGGCGGCAACGTCCGTCGGCGAGGGCTGCACCGTCGGCCGCGGCGCGGGACCAGCGGCGGCGACGGGCTCATTCGGCGGCATCTTGCAGGCCGCCATCAGGAGCGTGAGCACAACGGCGCAAAGCCGCAGCGAAGGCGAAACAGTCGATCGAGGCTTCAAGTCGGAGCTCTGAGGAATTGATGGGTGCGCCGCACGGACCCCCCGCGGGCGTCGCATCATCCTTAGACTCGGGCCGCCGGACAATTGAGATATTTGCTCTCGACCGCGAGAAAGGAAATCAAACTGTCACGGAAAATGCGATCTATTGTCTGGTTGTGATCGCGAATGCTCGCGCGCATGACACGGATGCGTGATCGATCATTTGGCAGCGTCGCGCGCCGCCAATATTCGCATCGCGCTTTCTGCCGCATGATTCGGGCGGCCGCGCGTCCCCGGCGATGGAGGAGAGATCAGAACTTGCCGCCGGCGCGTGGCGGCTTCGGCGGCAGCTCTGCGGGTGGCCGCGGCTGTGCTGTCGCCTGCGATGCTGGCGCCGGCGACAGTGGCGGCTGTCGGTGCCAATCGAAGACGGTGCTGGCGAGCAAGGCTCCCGCCACGACCACGCCGGCGACCAGCAAGGCGACCGCTGTCATGCGCCGCCGCGCCGCGCTCGGCGGCAGCTTCGGCTTTGGCGCCGCACGCTGCGGCGCAGGCCGGGACGGCGCGACCGCCGGCAGGATGCCGCCCGGCAGCCGGGCCTGCTGCGACGCCAGCACGGCCGGCAGGAAGTGCGAGAAGGCGGCGCGGGATTCGAAGGCGCGATCGCCGATCAGCGACAGCCGCCGCCGCGGACCGCTCCAGAACAGGCCGGCGCCCGTCACCGCGTTATCCACGGGCAGGCCCAGGCATTCCGCCATCTCGGTGACGAAGCCGGGCTCGGCGTCGAGCGAGAAGCGGTAGGCGACGTAGGGCCGGCCGAGGCGCGGCAGGATCTCCTGCATCATCGTGTGGAAGGCGAACTGGAACGCGTCCGAGCCCGAATGGGCGATGCTGTGGAAGACCACGACCACGTCCAGCGAGCGCGCGCCCTCCGCCACCTTCTGCACCCAGTCCGATCCGCTGACCGGCGGCAGGTCGGCAAGCGACTGCACGGCCGGCGGCGGTCCGGCGGCGGCCGCTGCTGGTCGCGGCGCCGGCGTCGTCGCTGCCGTGGCCGGTGCCGGCATGGCGGCAGGCGGCGCGGGCGTGTCGGATGCGATCCGGCCGAGCCGCGCCCAGGGCGACCTGGGTGCCGCGCCGGCCGGCCGCGCCGGCGCCTTGGCGGCGGCGGGCAGGCCGTGCGATGGCATCGCGATCGGGTCGCTGGATCTCGGAGGCGGCGAAGCGGGGCTCGGCGGGACAGGGCTGGCGTCGCGCGCCTCGGTCGGGGCGGGCGCGGGGCTCGCCGGCATCGCGATCGCGGCCGGCGGCGCCGGCGGCTCGGCCGGACGATCGGCGGCCGGCGTTACGATGACCGGCGGCCGTGGCGGCGGCGCGGCGGCTTGCACGCCGGGCCTGGGAGCGGCAGACCGACGGACGGACGGCATACGGATGGGGCGGTCGGGAGCCTCGGTCGGGGCGGTGGGGGTGAGCGTCGTCTCGCGTCGCGGGCGCACCGGAGGCGGCAAGCTGGAAGGCTGTGCCGGGCGCTGCTCGTTCTTGCGCATCGACGCTGGAAAGACCCGCCAGAGCGCGGGCGATGGTCGCGCGGGCCTGGTCGGCGGCGCGGCCTTCTCCGCTTCGGAAGTCTCCGAAGACGGCACGCTCAGCCAAGGTTCCTTTCGCTGCACCATGCGCTCTTCGCGTCCACCTTAAATGCAAGCGCAGCGGCGGGCGAGGGAATCGTCCGCTGCATTCCGCATCAAATGGCACTTGAGGCGAAGAGCTTAAGTGCCTTCTCCGGGCCGCCTCAATGTCAAGTTTGGGCGCAACCACCGGGTTTAACGCCAGGGTGTCAGCGTCAACCGTTAATACCCGGCCTCATCCGGGATTGGGGAAGATCGGGATCTCGACGGTGATCAGCGTCCGCATCTGCGGGTAGGTGGCAGGCAGCGGCGGGAAGGGCACGCTGGCACGGATCATGCGGCCGGCAGCCTCGTCGGCGGCGAGGGAGCCTGATGGCTGCAGCAGGGTCAGCGCCGCCAGATTGCCGGCGGGATCCACCAGGATGCTGTAGACCGCCACCCGCTCGCGGCCGCCGGGGAATTCCGAGGCCGGCGGATAGACCCGATTGCGCTCCACGAGGTCGCGCAGCCGATTGAGGTAGGCGTCGCCGGCCTGGTCGCGCTGCTCGCGGCCGCCCGCCGGCGAAGGCAGCCGGATCGAGTGGAAGATGTCGCCCTTCGGCGCCTCGGTGCGCGCCGGCGGCGCGATCGCAGCCTGCTGGCGTCCGATCGTCTTCGGCGCCGCGACGGGCGCTGGCGGCTCCGGCTCGGTCGGCGGCCCCGAGCTGCGGGACTTCGCCTTGGGGGTTTCGGTATCGAGCTTCGGCTCCGGCGGCGCGGGCTCCGGCTTTTCCGCGACGGAGGCGGTCTTCTGGTCGGTGCCGGACATGCGCGGCGTGACCGGCTGCTGCGGCTCGGGCGGCGCCGGTGGTGGTGGCGGCGGAGGCGGCGGAGGCGGCGGGGGAGGCGGCTCGGGCTTCGGCGGCTCGATCACCAGCGCCACTGGAATCGCCTGCGGCTCCGGCGCGAAGGCCCGCGCGAAGAAGCCGTTCCAGTCGAGCATGCAGAGCACGATCGCCGCGATGTGAAGCAGCACCGCCGCCGCCATGGCGGCATAGCGCACCGCCGTCGGCCGGCGCCTGCCGCCGGCGGCGCGATCCGCCGGATCGATCCGAGCCTCGGTGACGCCGCGGCGGACATCCTCGGGGTCGGGTATTCGAAGCGTGCTCAGCTGTTCCCTGGGCATGGCGGTGTCGGATCGGTGCGCTCGCGGGCGAGATCGGGCAAGGGCGCCCGCCGGATCAGAATAGCGCTCATTCGGTAAACGAGCGCGTTCGCCATCGGGCGCCGGGCCGGCCCGCCGCCGGAAAGTCGGCGCGCATTTTGGTTAAAGTCCCCGGCCAAATAACAGGCAGTATTCGTCTCGGCGGACCGCTCCCGATTTCAGAAATCGCCGGTTCAGTCGCCAAGAAATAGAAGTCGCGCCCGAGGTCACTAATAGGTCCTATCGTGGCGCCGAGCAGGAATTAGCTAGATGGCAGGGCTTGCCACCAACAAGCGGCAGGCGCCGCGAGCCGGCAATGCTCGCGGCGACCGCTCCGCTCACGCGTGGGAGATTACCGTGAACGCGCAGTACCTCGGCCATCTCTCGATCCCGAACCGAAATCTGCGCACGCTCTGCGAGCTCTGGCTGGCGAAGCGCGGCAGCAGGCCGCTGCCAAGCCGCTCCGAGTTCGGTCCCGGCGAGATCCCGGCGGCGCTCTGGCCGATGGTGATGATACTGGACGTCTGCCGCGCGCAAGACCGGGTCCGATTTCGCTACCGTCGCGTCGGCATGAGCTTCGTCGAGGCCGTCGGGCGCGATCCGACCGGCATGTTCCTCGACGAGGTGCTGCCGACGCCATCGGCGCACACCGACTTCGTCAGCGGCCTCTATCTCCGTGCCGCGACCCGGGGGTGCCCGATCTATTCCGAGAACCTCTTCACCTGGGGCGGCCGGACGGGAGCCAAGCTCACCCGGCGCCTGATCCTGCCGCTGTCTCACGACGGCGTGGAGGTGGCCATGCTGCTGGCCGGCCACGTCTTCGACTACGACACGCAGCAGGTGCTGGCGATGCGCGCGAGCACCGCGCCGCGCGCGCTGGAGATCGTGCCCAACAGCACCCTCTCCATGGTGAACTGACGACCGATAAAGTCACCGCCGATCCCTGTTGCCCTGATCCTCGCCAGCGGCCACCATGGGCAGCCGGACTCAGAACGAGAACGGATCCCGTTCTGCCGCCGCATTCACCGTGAAAGCAAACCCGCTCGCCCTGGCTCTCCTGGTCGTCCTGCTCGGCTCGTTTTCCGCCCGGGCGGCGACGCCGCGCGACTGCCCCGCCTCGAAGCCCGAGGTCACGCTCTCGATCCGCCTGCCGGAGCCGACCATCGACAATTCGCTGCCGCAGCCGCGGCTGCAGGAGCTCTCGGGCAAGGCCTATCATAACGGCCACACCCTCGGCCTCTATCGGATGGAGCTGCAATACGGCATCGAGGCCGTGGTGATGGCGCAGCAGTCGTCCGCCGGCCTCTGCCAGTGGATCGAGCGCGTCACCGTGCGGATGGTGCTGAGCCCGCGGCAGATCTATGTCGTGCGCGACCGCAGGCCCGGCACCTGTCCCTACGAGGCGGTGCTCGAGCACGAGCGCAAGCACAAGGCGATCGACGACGAGGTCTTCCGGGCCGATGCGCCGCGCCTGCAGCGCGCGCTCGAGGCCGCCATCGCGCACCTGCCGCCGGAGCGGCCGGTGCCGGCCGCCGACGCGGTCGACGCGAAGACGCGCCTGGTGGCGCCGCTGAAGCAGGTGTTCCAGGCCGCGGTCGATGCGGTGATGGCGGAGCGCAATGCGCGCCAGGAGCATCTCGACAATCCCGGCGAGTACAAGCGCGTCGGCGCCGCCTGCGGCTGATCCGCGCCTTGCTTTCCCGCCCCCTGGTCATCCGGCGCCCGCCGGGTTAAACCTGGGCAGGAGGGGGACGAAACCGTGAAATCCGAGGAACCGATCCGCATCCGCAGCCAGGCCGAGGCGCGCAAGCTCGTCGAGAGCCTGGAAATCCCCTACGTCAAGCTGGGGTTCACCGACGTCGACGGCATCCTGCGCGGCAAGTACGTCAACCGCGCGAAGTTTCTTTCCTCGCTGGAGAAGGGCTTCGGCTTCTGCGACGTCGTGGTGGGCTGGGACAGCAACGACCAGCTCTACGACAATGTGAAGTACACCGGCTGGCACACGGCCTATCCCGATGCGCCCGTGCGCGTCGTTCCCGAGACCGCCCGCCTCATCCCCTTCGAGCAGGATCTGCCGTTCTTCCTCTGCGAGCTGGCGCCGCCGGCGGAGGCGATCTGCCCGCGCGGCGCGCTCCGCCGCGTGCTGAAACGCGCGGAGGAGATGGGCTTCGCCGCGTCCTCCGCCTTCGAGTACGAGTTCTTCCTCTTCGAGGAGACGCCGCACAGCGTGCGCGAGAAGGGCTACCGCAACCTCAAGAGCATCACGCCCGGCTATTTCGGCTACTCGGTCCTGCGCAGCTCGGTGCTGGCGGAGCTCTATCACGAGCTGCTCGACGTCTGCCAGAAGATGGACATGGCGATCGAGGGCCTGCACACCGAGACCGGCGCCGGCGTCATCGAGGCGGCGATCGCCGTCGACGACGCGCTGCGCGCCGCCGACAAGGCGGTGCTGTTCAAGACCTTCGCCAAGGTGATGGCGCAGCGGCGCGGCCTGATGGCGACCTTCATGGCCAAATGGTCGAACCAGTGGCCGGGCCAGAGCGGCCACATCCATGTCTCGCTGCGCCACCGCAACGGCCAATCCGCCTTCTACGAGGAGAAGGCACCGCACCACATGAGCGAGACCATGCGGCATTTCCTCGGCGGCCAGCAGAAGCTGATGCCGGAGCTGCTCGGCATGATCGCGGCGACGGTCAATTCCTATTCGCGCCTGATCCCCGGCTACTGGGCGCCGACCACGGCGACCTGGGGCGTCGAGAACCGCACGACGGCGCTCCGCGTCATTCCCGGCTCGCCGGCGTCCCAGCGCATCGAGTACCGCATCGGCGCCGCCGACGCGAACCCCTATATCGCGCTCGCCGCCGCGCTCGGCAGCGGGCTCTGGGGCATCGAGCACAAGATCGAGCCGACCGAGCGCGTCACCGGCAATGCCTACGAGCTGCCGCCGAGCGCCGAGCTGGGGCTGCCGACGACGCTCTGGGAGGCGGCGCAGCGCCTCAAGGCCTCGAAAGCGGCGCGCGCTCTCTTCGGCGACGAATTTGTGGACCACTTCGCCGCCACGCGCGAGTGGGAGGAGCGCGAGTTCCGCAAGCACGTCACCGACTGGGAACTCGCGCGCTACTTCGAGATCATCTGATGACCGGAACACTGAAGACTGTCAGCCCGATCGACGGATCCGTCTGCGTCGAGCGCACGCTCGCGGACGAGGGCGAGATCGCCGTCGCTCTCAAGCGGGCGAAAGCGGCGCAGCGGGAATGGGCCGCCCAAAGCCTGACCGACCGCGCACAGCAGCTGACCCGCCTCGTCGACGCCTTCGTCGCGCGCAAATCCGAGATCGCCGGCGAGATCACCCGGCAGATGGGCCGGCCGATCCGCTACACGCCGAACGAGGTCGGCGGCTTCGAGGAGCGGGCGCGCTACATGATCGCGGCGGCGCCGCAGGCGCTCGCTGATCTCGATGTCGGGCCGAAGCCCGGCTTCCGCCGCTTCATCCGGCGCGCGCCGCTGGGCGTGGTGCTGGTGGTGGCGCCCTGGAACTACCCGCTGCTCACCGCCGTCAATGCGGTGGTGCCGGCGCTGATGGCGGGGAACGCCGTCCTCCTCAAGCACTCGCACCAGACGCCGCTTGCCGCCGAGCGCATGGTCGAGGCCGGCGTGAGCGCCGGGCTGCCGGCGGGTCTCTTCCAGTTCCTGCATCTCGGTCGCGACGCGACCGCGCGGCTGATCGAAAGCCCCGATATCGACTACGTCGCTTTCACCGGCTCGGTGCCCGGCGGCGAGGCGGTGGAGCGCGCCGCCGCCGGACGCTTCATCGGCGTCGGCCTCGAGCTCGGCGGCAAGGATCCCGGCTACGTCCGCGCCGACGCCGATCTCGACCACGCGATCGAGAACCTGGTGGACGGCGCCTTCTTCAACTCCGGCCAGTCCTGCTGCGGCATCGAGCGCATCTACGTCGACGCCAAAGTGTATGACCGCTTCGTCGAGGGCGCGGTGGCGCTGACGCGGAAATACGTGCTCGGCGATCCCCGCGAGACGGAGACCACGCTGGGTCCGATGGTGCGCACCAGCGCGGCCGACTTCGTCCGCGCCCAGACCCAGGAGGCGGTGCGGCAAGGCGCGCGCGCCCTCCTCGACGCCAAGGAATTCCCTGCCAGCCGCGAGGGCACGCCTTACCTCGCGCCGCAGATCCTGGTGAACGTCAGCCACAAGATGCGGGTGATGACCGAGGAGAGTTTCGGGCCGGTCGTCGGCATCATGAAGGTGGCGTCCGACGAGGAAGCGATCCGCCTCATGAACGACAGCCCCTACGGCCTCACCGCGGCGATCTGGACCCGCGATCCCGAGGCCGCCGTCGGCATCGGCGACTGCATCGCCACCGGCACCTGCTTCATGAACCGCTGCGACTATCTCGATCCGGCGCTGGCCTGGACCGGCGTCAAGCACTCCGGCCGCGGCGTCTCGCTCTCGGTGCTGGGCTATCACCACCTGACCCGGCCGAAATCCTTCCACCTCCGTCTCCAGACCTGAGAGTGCGCCCTATGCTGCAAGGCAATTGGAACTATCCGACCGCGGTGAAGTTCGGCGCCGGCCGCATCCGCGAGCTGCCGGACGTTCTCAAATCCCTCGGCATCAAGCGGCCGCTGCTGGTGACGGATCCCGGCCTCGCCAAGCTGCCGATGGTGCTCGATGCGCAGCGCGCCACCGCGGCGGCGGGGCTGCCGACCGTCATCTTCAGCGACATCAAGCCGAATCCGGTGGAGAAGAACATCGACGCCGGGCTCAGGGTCTATCGCGAGGGCCGGCACGACGGCGTCATCGCCTTCGGCGGCGGCAGCGCGCTCGATGCCGGCAAGGCGATCGCGTTCATGTCCGGACAGAAACGGCCGCTCTGGGATTTCGAGGACGTCGGCGACAACTGGACGCGGGCGGATCCCGCCGGCATCGGCCCCACCGTCGCGGTTCCCACCACCTCGGGCACCGGCTCCGAGGTCGGGCGCGTCTCCGTGGTGGGTGACGAGGTCAGGCACAAGAAGCGCCTCATCTTCCATCCCCGCATCATCCCGGTGACGGTGATCGAGGATCCCGAGCTCACCGTGGGGTTGCCGCCGCACATCACCGCCGCCACCGGCATGGACGCGCTGGCGCACGCCTTCGAGGCCTACTGCGTGCCGGTCTATCATCCGATCGCCGACGGCGTGGCGCTCGAGGGCATGCGGCTCATCCGGGAGTGGCTGCCGGCCGCCACCCGCGACGGCAAGAACATCGAGGCGCGCAGCCACATGATGGCGGCATCGACGCTGGGCGCGACGGCGTTCCAGAAGGGGCTGGGCGCGATCCATTCGCTCTCGCATCCCGTGGGCGCGCATTACGATCTGCATCACGGGCTGCTGAACGCCGTCTTCATGCCCTATGTGCTGCTGTTCAACCGCGCGGCCATCGCCGACAAGATGGTCCGGCTCGGGCGCTTCCTCGGCCTCGCGCAGCCGAATTTCGACGGCGTGCTCGACTGGATCCTGGAGCTGCGGCGCGCGATCGGCATTCCGAACACGCTCGCCGAGCTCAAGGTCGATGACGGCAAGCTCGAGACCCTGATCGCGGACTCCGTGGTCGATCCGACCGCGCCGACCAATCCCGTGCCGCTCGACGCCGACTCGGTGCGCAAGCTTTACCTCCGCGCGCTGGAAGGTCGACTCAACTAAGCCCGATCAATCGCGGTTGGCGCCGCCTCGTTGCAATCGAGCCGCCGCTCGTGCGATGAGAGGAGCCGCGCGAGCGGATCTCGCGCCGCACCGGAGCACGAGGAGTGGCAGGGTTGGGTAGGATGCTTCGGCGTCTCGGCATCGGCACTACGCTGGTGCTCTGGGCGCTCGTCGCGGCGGCTCCCGCGTTCGCCGCCGGGACCGATTTCAATTCCTGGCTGACCGGCGTCCGCCAGGAGGCGATCGGGCAGGGCTTGCGGGCGCAGTCCGTCGACCTTGCACTCCGGGGCGTGCATCCTATCGATCGGGTGCTGGAGCTCGACCGCAAGCAGCCGGAGAGCACGCTCACCTTCGAGCAGTATGTCGACCGCGTGGTGTCGCAGCAGCGCATCGCCGCCGGCCGCGACAAGCTGGCGGAGAACCGGGCGCTCCTCGACGAGGTCGGCCGCCGCTATGGCGTACAGCCGCGCTTCATCGTGGCGCTCTGGGGCATCGAGACCGATTTCGGCCGCGTCACCGGCGATTTCCCGATCATCTCGGCGCTGGCGACCCTCGCCTATGACGGCCGCCGCAGCGCCTTCTTCCGCAAGGAGCTGATCGCCGCCATCCGGATCGTCGACCAGGGCTATATCCGGCCCGAGGAGATGACGGGCTCCTGGGCCGGCGCCATGGGGCAGAGCCAGTTCATGCCGTCGAGCTATCTGCAATATGCCGTCAGCTATCGCGACGACGGCCGGCGCGACATCTGGCATCGCCGCGAGGACGTCTTCGCCTCGATCGCCAACTACCTGCATCAGCTCGGCTGGAAGGGCGATGAGACCTGGGGCCGCCGCGTGCAGCTGCCGGCGAAGTTCGATACCAGCCTCGCCGGCAAGGAGATCCGCAAGCCGCTGGCCGAGTGGCAGCGCCTCGGCGTGCGCTCGCTCGGCGGCGGCGATCTGCCGGCGATGGCGCGCGACGCCTCGCTCATCCTGCCGTCAGGCGCCGATGGCTCGGCTTTACTCATCTATGACAATTTCCGTGCGATCCTCCGCTGGAACAACTCCAGCTATTTCGCCGCCGCGGTGGGCTACCTTGCCGATGCCTTTGAATGACGGTAAGGTTTCACCACTAATAGGCGCCGTGCTACCGGGATCTACAAGATCGTGACGTCCGTCTCTCGCTTCCGCATTGCCGCCGGCTTCATCGCGGCGGCCCTGCTGGCCGCCTGCTCCGGTCCCAGCGAGCCGGTCTCCACCGGCGCCGCGCCGGGCCTCGGTCTCGGCATCTACAAGGTGGGCAAGCCCTATCAGGTGGACGGCGTCTGGTACTACCCGCGCGTCGATCTCAGCTACGACGAGACCGGCATCGCCTCGTGGTACGGCGAGGCGTTCCATGGCAAGTACACTGCCAACGGCGAGGTCTTCGATCTCAACGGCCTCACCGCCGCCCATCACACGCTGCCGCTCCCGAGCATCGTGGAGGTGACCGACCTCGAGAC
>Ga0335078_10016307_pt1 | contig 11025 bp, 9 predicted proteins | sample Lox_Sample_32_FD_206711 | JGI IMG/M metagenome (GOLD analysis project Ga0335078, IMG submission 206711) | Soil microbial communities from Loxahatchee National Wildlife Refuge, Florida, United States - Lox_Sample_3.2 | ecosystem: Environmental > Terrestrial > Soil > Wetlands | place: USA: Florida...
CTGCTCGGCGGCCGGCTGGCCGGGCCCAGCCTGCCGCTGGATGTCGGGTACGCCGAGACCGTCCCGGCCGGGATCCGCCAGGCCGTGCTGCTGCGCGCCGGGGGACACTGCGAATGGGCCGGCGGGTGCTGGCAGCCCGCCGCCGCCTGCCACATCCACCACGTCACCCGCAAGGCCGACGGCGGCAAGACCAGCGTCAACGACTGCCTGCTGCTGTGCAGCTTCCACCACCTCGTGGCGGTGCACCGGTGGGGATGGACGCTGATCCTCAACCCCGACGGCACCACCACCGCCTACAGCCCCGACGGCAGCAAGGTCCTGCACAGCCACGGGCCACCACCCCGGCCCGGGTGAATACACCCGCTGGCTAACGCCAGACTGATCGGCGAGTGCCTGGCAGGGAAGGGCCTGCACGGCGGCGGTATGTTGGTCTGCTGCCTAGTGAGGAGGGCCTGTGTCTCGAATCGAGCATTCCGACGAGTGGGGTCCGGCCCAGGAGGAGCAGCTTCGGAGGGCGTGGCTGAATGAGCCGCCGAAGCTTGACGGGCCGGTGCGGCTGGCGGACTACGACCCTGGGTGGCCGGTGCTGTACGAGCGGGAGGCGGCACGGATTCGTTCGGCGCTCGGGGACCGGGTGCTGTTGCTCGAGCACATCGGGTCGACGTCTGTGCCCGGCCTCGCGGCGAAACCGCTGATCGACATACTGCTGGTGGTGGCCGAGCCTGGCCGGGAGGAGACATACGTTCCTCAGCTTGAGCAGGCGGGGTACCGGGTGGTCATCGCGGAGCCCGACTGGCACCAGCACCGCGTGCTCAAGGGGCCGGAAACGGATGTCAACCTTCACGTCCACCCGCCGCAGAGCCCGGAGATAGAGCGCAATCTCCGGTTCCGGGACCACCTGCGAGCCAGCCGGGCTGACCGCGAACTCTACGAGCGGACCAAACGCGAGCTCGCAGGTCGGCACTGGACCTACATGCAGCAATACGCCGACGCGAAGACGGGGGTGATCGAGGAGATCCTGGAGCGCAGCCAGGAGCGGTGACCAGCGAGACCGCCTACCTCCGCGCTGGTCGGGTACGCAGTAGCGTCCGGTTTCCTGGCGCGACTCGGGTCGTGAGGCGTTGGTCTGGCGGGGCACCACGGCTCGTTCGGCAAAATTATTTCAATGGGCTCCGGGGCCGCACGGGGCTACGGTCGGATCTGGGAGCTGGGCTGGTCTTTGGCGAGGTTGTAGGCGACGAAGGTGAACATGCGGGCGCCCGGCTCCAGCGGGGCGGGGGCAGCGGCGAGGCGGTAGGCGGCGACGGACCAGTCGGTCGACGGGTCGGAGATCCAGGTCCGTTCGAAGCCGCGGGCGCAGAACCAGTCGCAGATCTGCGGCACCAGGTCGGGCGCCCTGTGGCCGCGGGTCCAGATCACCGTGCCGCCGCGGGCGCACAGCTGCGCACAGTATCCCGCCGTGCGCTGGATGTCCTCGGCGCTGATGTTGCCGAAGATGCCACAGGAAAGCACCAGGTCGGCGGGGGCCAGGCCGACGTAGCTGTCGGTCAGCGCCGCGTCGCCGGTCAGCACCTCGACGCCGGACAGGCCGGCGGCCTGCGCGGCCGCGCGAGCCGACTCGGCCAGGTGCGGGTCGATTTCGACCAGGCGGGCGGTCACGTCGGCGCGGCGGGGATGGGTGGCGAGCGCGCCGATCAGGTCACGGCCCTGGCCGGCGCACATGCTGATCGCGCGCAGCGGGCCAGGGGGCGCCTTGTCCAGCACGGCGCGGATCTGCCGCTGCACGGCGGCGAGGCGATGCGAAAGGCCGGAATCCGGGTCGTCGTAGGCCTGGTGCCAGGAGCGCCAGAAGTTGGTTTCGCTCACGCGGGACATGCTATGCAGGGCGTCCGTGATACGGCCGCGACAGGGTGTATCAACTGGCGGCCCGCTGCCCTCCGTGCTAGTAAGAGATACCGCTACCTACTGAAGGCGCCGATGGTGGCAGAGAGCGAACGCCGTGCGTGACGACCCGTCCGTAGTCGCGCTGGTGGAACGCGCGGCCGAAAGCGACCAGGACGCGTGGGATGAGATCGTCGAGCGCTACGCGCCGCTGGTCTGGTCGATCTGCGGCCGGTACCGGCTGAGCAACCACGACCGCGAGGACGTGGGGCAGAACGTGTGGCTGCTTCTTGTCGAGCAGCTGGGTAAGCTGCGCGAGCCTGCCGCGCTGCCGGGGTGGCTGGCGACCACCACGGCGCGGGAGTGCCTGCGCGTGGTGACGGCCAGCCGCAAGTCGCAGCGGCTCGGCACGCAGATTGACGAGGCGGCGCAGCTCAAGGACGACACGGTTGTGATCGATGAGGAGATGCTGATGGCGGAGCGGAACGCGGTCCTGCGCGCGGCCTTCGCCGAGCTGCCGCCGCGCTGTCAGCGGCTGCTTGGCATGCTGCTGTCCGATCCGCCGCATTCGTACGCCGAGATCAGCGCCGCGCTAGACATCCCGGTCGGCAGCATCGGCCCGCAGCGCGCCCGGTGCCTGGAGCGGCTGCGCAGGTCCGGCCCGCTCATGGCGCTCGGCGAGGTGGCGGTCGGCGGTCCGGGAGGTGAGTCGCGTGCCTGACGGCTGGGACGACGAGCAGCTCATGGCGGCGCTGCAGGAGGCGATGCGGGCACGCGAGGCCGTGCCCGCCAACTTCATCCAGACCGGCAAGAACGCTTACGCCTGGCATAACATCGACGCCGAACTCGCGCAGCTCACCTACGACTCGGCCAGCGACCTTGGCCTGGCGGCGGCGGTGCGGTCGGAGACCGCGTCGATCCGTGCCCTCACCTTTACCTCGATCCACTTGTCCATCGAGATCGAGGTCACCGAGGACTCCTTGGTCGGCCAGGTCATCCCGGTCCGGGCCGGTACGATCGAGGTGCAGGCAAAGGCGGGCGTGATCCCGTCAGCCCCGACGACCCCGGTCGACGAGATCGGCTGTTTCGCGGTCAGTCCGAAACCGGCCAGCCCGTTCCGGCTACGGTACCGCGCGGCGGACGGCACCGACGTGGTCACCGGATGGATCACGCTGTGAATACGCAGGTCAGGCCGCGGTTAAGGCCGCCCCCAGGGTGACCAGGGACATCGCCGTGGCCTCCTGGATCGGATCGCCGACCAGCCCGCGCCGGACCTGGTACAGCGACTCGGCCAGGTTATGGCCTTCTCGCAGGTACATGTGCAGGTCGACCATGACGGGCACCACGGCGTAGTCGTTCAGCGGGACGATGGCGGCGATTATGCCCGCCGTTCCTTGCGGCAGCAGGCTGCTAACCAGGCCAAGCAGTTCGTCGGCTCCGGCCGGGGCCTGAACGCCGGAGTCGCAGCTCGAAAGCACCAGCCGGTAGGGCGCGTGGTCAAGCTGCTCGAAGTCGTAGACGGTCAGCGGCCCGTCGTGCATGCGCAGCGAGGAGAACAGCGGGCTGTCGGCGCGAAACGTCCCGTGGGCGGCGATGTGAGCCACCCAGGCCCCCTCCAGCGCGTACAGTACCTGCTGGGTGGTGGCGTCGCTGTCGACCAGCACCGTGACGTCGTCGTAGAGCTTGGCGACCAGCGGCACCTCGGCGCCATCGCTGACCAGGCCCGGTCCACGGGCCAGGGTGACATGGCGGCGCGATGGCGGCGTAGCCGCACGGGCGCGCAGCCAGGCGCTCGCTGACGGAGCGACGCTGACCACGCGGTCGCGGAGCGCGGGAAGCAGCGCCCACGGGATGGCATGCAGCCTGCCGGGCGGGACGACGATGACGGGGCCGTCGCCCAAGTGCCTGACCGCCGGACCTAGCAGGGCCTCTTGTAGCCTTGGCCCAGCCGCCTCCAGCACTGCCAGCGCGCTGTCCACGTTGTCGCCAGGCCGGGCTCGCGCGATCCGACGCAACGCGAACCGCGCGAAGTCGGCGGCGCGGATGGCGTCGGCCGCGCGGCCGGCGGTGAACCTCCTGACCCGTCCCGCCCCGCACACCAGCGCATACAGGACGCCGTCGACATCGACGATCTCAACCAGGCGAGCGGAGCCGAGCTGTTCGAGCAGGGCGGCGATGCTAACCATGCCGGGCTCTGGCTTGGCGGCGCCATGTGCCCGCAACGCATGGGCGCGGACGGCTCCCTCCAGCCGTTGCTGTTCCCGCTGCAGCCTTATGCTCGGCCTGCCGAGGCGCCGTGCCTCGTCCAGCTGGCTGCCCGCCTTGCGGAACGCGGTCAGCCTGGCATTGAGCTCGGTGTCGGCGGAGGGCCGCACCCTGGGTACGGCCAGGGCGGTGGACCGCCAGCGCTCGCTCCAGGCGAGCAAGAGCCGCGGCCGCTGCTCGCGCACCGCGTAGCGCTGCGCGAGCACCGCCAGTTCGGCGCCGTGGGCGGTGGCCTGCGCTCGAAGCTCGGAGGCGCCCAGGGTGAACCGGTACTCGTCGAGTACGCCGAGCCCGCGGCGGCAGGCGGCCAGGAGCCGGCGCGGATGGCCGGCGGCCTCGGCCCTCAGTGCCTCGCTGAGCCATCCGCTCGCACGCGACATGGCCGGGCCGCGCCCGCGGCTCTTGGCCGCCTCAATGAAATGACGGTCCGCGGCGCCGCGGCGGCCCAGTCTCAGCGCAACTCGTCCGGCCAGCAGATGCGCTTGGGGCGCGTCGCTGGAGTTCAGCTCCTCCAGCCGCGCGGCTACCCGGTTCGCCTCGCGAAGCAGCCGGGCCGAAACCTCTCCCGCCGCGAACTTCGCCTGGACGAGCACTAGCCGGGTCCGGGCCAGCCACCAGTTGTTGTGCTGAGACCGGTACATACGGTAAGCGTCCTGCGCCCGGTCCAGCGCAGTCTGCGGCTGGCCGGCGGCCAGCGCGCAGTTGGCCGCCACTAGCAGGAGTTCGGCCTTCTTGATCGACTGGCCGCCAAATCGCTCGATCTCGCGAGCCGCGCCATCCGCCTCCGCCAGAGCGTCGCCGGGCAGCCCTGCCGCGAGCAGCACCGCGCATCGGTCGATGGCGAGGTCCGGCACTAGCACATTCAGCGGTTCGTAACGGGACGCGGCCTGGTCGAAATAAGAAAGCGCCGCCGGAATATCATTTAGCGATGAGGCGACCAGCGCGCGATTGTGCACCATATAAATTGATTCCAGCACCTGGCTGGTTTCGGCGAACAGGCGTCCCGCAGTGGCGAAATCGGCATCCGCGCGAGCGGGAAATCCTAGCGTGTGATACATCAGCCCGCGATGACCAATCGCCCGTGCCGTCCATAGCTTATCGCTGGTGCGGCGCAGCAACTCGGTCGCCCGGCGCGCGTCGTCCAATCCGGCCGCATGCTGGCCCAGGGCCAGCAGTGCGATGCTGCGCCGGTGCAGCACCCGTCCGGCCTGCGCGCCCCGGGATAGCCGTAGCGCGCCGTCGAAGGCGGCCAGCCCGGCCGTGGTCCGGCCAGCGTAGACTAGCGCCACCGCCAGGCTGGCGAGCACGTCGGCCTCACGCTTGACCGAGCTGATCTCGCGGGCTAGGCGCAGTGCCTTCTGCAACTCGGCGATTCCGGAATTGAGATCGCCGAACTCCCGCAACACGATTCCCGCGGCCTGGTGAGCCACTGACGCCTCATAAGTGCCCGGTTGCCCGCGCAAGATCGTTCGCGCCCTAGCCAATGCTTCACGCGGGCGCGACAAGGTCAGCGCTAGCAGATCATCCAGATCCCCCGCTCCGGCGGGTGTCGCCGGGGCTCTTCGTGCCACGACGCTGATTTTAGATGCCCGCGGCGGAACGGTCTATCGAGTATCTCTGGGCACCCTCGGTCTCTCCTGGCCTTCGCCGAAGGGTGTGCACTTTTAGTAAACGATATCTTACAAAACGTGACAAGAATCTTTCCGCATATCTCCTATGCGTTAACCGCGCGCGGCGTGTATCAATCGCACATCCGGCTTACTCCGCATATGTACCGGGTCTGTGGACGCGCCTTCGCGACAGGGGTCTGGCCCAGATCCAGCACAGGCCAATGCGAGATGCCTCTGAATCGTGGAGGGGGACATGCCCGTTCAAAACAGCCGGGAAGGCCACCTGGTCACCCGGATCGAAAACCAGGTCCAGACCATCAAGGACAGATTCAAGTCTCAGCTGGACATGACGATCATGGACGTCCCCGCACCTGATGGCGATGGCGGGGTCGCCTACCTGTATGCCGAGGGCCAGCTCCTCGTCCGCGACAAGTACGTCGAGGAGGTGAGCCGGATCTTCTTCAATGGCCAGCCCCCCAAACCTGGCAAGCCCTCTGAGCCCGGGCATGGCCAGCCCTATGAACCTGTCCGGCGCATCGCGTCAGGTGTAACACTCCTGACCCAAGACCCGGCGACCCGGACCCATTACCGCCACACTGTGTCGGACACGCTCGAGATAATCGACCATGAGTTCGGTACTGGCATCGCGACGCCCGACCACGTTTTCACCGTCGCCCCGTCCGGTCCCTGCCCGGCCACCGAGCCCGAAGTGGTGTATTACGACACCGAGCCCTATCCCTCGGTATGCCTGGGAAACAGCGGCGCCGGTGTCCTGGTCTACGTCGCCGACACCGGCCTGCTTGAAGCCACCCACGTCGACCACCCCTGGCTGAACGGCGTGCGGCGGGCGGACGATCCGGACGGGGCCGTGCAAGCCTGGGACCCGGCCGGAATAACGCTGACCAACACCGTCACCGACCCGATCCCGTCCTATGCCGGGCACGGCACCTTCGTGGCCGGCGTGATCAGGTGCATGGCACCCGAGGCGGACGTCATCGTGTCGAACGCCTTCAGTGTCGCGGGCAGCACCCTGGAATCGAATCTGGGTGCCGAACTCGACCGGGCGCTTGGCCTCGGCGTCGACATCTTCCATCTGTCGATCACCGCGACGACCAGGAAGGAGCTTGCCCCGATCGGTTTCTACGGCTTTCTGCGGCGCCTTCGCCAGCACCAGGGCGTCGTCTGCGTCGCCGCGGCAGGGAACAACGGAAACCGCAAGCCGTGCTGGCCCGCCGCCTTCCCTGAGATGGTCTCGGTTGGTGCGCTCGGCGCTGACTGGAGCGGCCGCGCCACGTTCAGCAACTTCGGCCACTGGGTAAACGTCTACGCGCCCGGCCGTGATCTCGTCAACGCCTACGCGACTGGAACGTATACCTGCCAGGACTTCCCCTACGCTGGTGAGAAGCGGGTGTTCTACGGCATGGCAAAGTGGAGCGGCACGTCGTTCTCCACGCCGGTCGTGACCGGTCTGGTCGCGGCCCGTATGTCGCGGACCGGCGAATCCGGGAAGGAAGCGGCCGCGGCCATGCTCGCGCAGGCCCGGGCCGACGCAATCCCCGGCGTCGGTCCCGTCCTGCTGCCCTGCGGCCCCTGCGACGAGCCTCCGCGGCGACCCCGCTGCCACGATGCCGGAAGGTGCGGTCGCGACGCCGGATGCGGGTGCGGCGGGCGGTTACCGGGAGGCGGCGGGGGCGCTGGTTGTCTGGGCAGCGCCCGCGATCCGCTGCGCGCGGGCCTGCTGGATGAGGCGCTGGATGGTGTAGGTCACCGCGAAGTAGAGCAGCAGGCTCGCCGAGGCGAGGCCGGACTGCGAGCCCTTGCCCAAGACCAGGTAGTCGTAGCCCAGGTGCAGGCCGATCGAGACCACCCAGAGCAGGGCGGTGAGCCAGTTTCCCTGCCGCCAGGCCTGGCCGCCGTCAATCCACACGCGCACGGTGAGAGCACGGATCGCTGCGGTAATCGCGGCTAGGGCCAGGCTGCCGGCCAGCGCGAGGGCCACCTTGGCGGTGTCGTGCGTGCCGTGCTGGAGGAAGTCGATGAGCTGGATGATGCCGATGATCGCGAGGATCATCGGCAGCCGCATGTTGGCGCGGACGGGGCTGGCCTGCATCTGCCGGTACAGGATGAAGCCAAGGACCGCCACACCGATCACGAGGTTCACGGCGTCTGTGGTCGTCACGGTGAGAAAGCTAACCCGGCCCGCCGCGGCGTGGCTAGTGCCTATTCTCCGGCTTAACGGGTGACGGATGTCATCCGGCGCGCTTGGCCGCCGCTTCCAGGGCGGACAGGGAGACCCAGCCGTCGTGTGACCAGAGGATCTTGCCTGACGCGGAGACCAGGACGAGCCAGGGCTGGTCCTGGACGCCGTAGCCGTCGGCGACCCGGCCGGTGGTGTCGAGGGCGACCGGGTAGGTCAGCGGCGTGCCAAGGCCGCTCAGGTAGGAGCGGACGGCCTTGGCCGAGGGCTCGGTCACCGTCTCGTCCACCGCGACCAGCGGCGGCAGCCCCTGCTCGCGCGCGGCCGCGGTGTAGGCGTTGCCTGTCAGCAGCTCGGACTTCAGGTCGGAGACCTCGGTCAGCCAGGTGGCGAAGAACACGACGAGGCGCGGCTTGCCCGGCCCGAGGGCGACGGTACCCCCGTCGGCGCCGTCCAGCGTGACGCGGTCGGCGGGACCCTGCACGCCGACCGAGGCGAGCGACAGCCTGCTCGCGACGCGCGGGTGGCTCGGCAGCAGGCTCGCTATCTCCTGCGCGAGCACCTGCGCGGACTGGCCGATGCTCGAGTAGGCCATCTGGGTCAGGTAGATCTTCTGCTCACGGCCGCGCTGGTCGATGACGAACAGGGCGGCGGTGTGGTCGATCTGGCCCTGCTCGACCTGGACCGCGATGTGGTAGGCGCTCCAGGCCGCCTTCAGCTGGGTCGCCGATCCGGTGAGGAAATCCCAGCGGTTGACCATGCCGTGCGCCCGTGAGTAGGCGAGCACGTCGGCGACGCTGGTGGCGTCCGGGTTCGCGTCGACGCCGAGGAGCTGTACCTGGCTGCCCGCGGCGCCGAGCATCTGCTTGGCGTCCAGCATGCTCTGCGCGGTCAGCGGGCAGACCGTGGTGCACTCGGAGTCCTCGAAGGACAGCAGCACGACCTTGCCGCGGAACTGGCTGAGCGACATCGGCTGGCCGAACTGGTTCAGCAGCCGGAAGTCGGGCGCTTGTATCCCGCCGAGGGAGGTGCCGAGGTCCAGGTTGGGGTTCATCTCGCCGGCGTTGTCCTGATGACCTGCCATGCCGTCGCTCGCGGTCGAGGACGCACCTGTGCTGCATCCGGCAAGCAGGGCAAGCAGGGCAACGGCCGCAAGCGCGGCGCGGGCTCGCGCGACCCTGAAGCTCTTCATCGCGACCACAGCCTACTGCGGCTCGTCTCCCACGATCACCGCGCCCCCGTGGCCCCATGACAGGTACCGGTAGGTCAGGTTGACCAGCGTGGTCACCCGGTTGCGCCCGCCGAGCAGGTAGACCAGGTGCAGCGCGAACCAGGCCAGCCAGGCCAGCGTGCCGCGCAGCCGCAGCCCGCCCGCCAGCTGGACCACCGCGGACCTGCGCCCGATGGTGGCCATCGTGCCCTTGTCGTGGTACTTGAACGTCTCGGCCGCGGACTTTTTCTCCGCCTTTTTCTCCAGCCGGAGGATCTGCGCGGCGGCGAACCGTCCCATCTGGATTGCCGGCTGGGCGAGCTGCGGCGTCGGATCGTCCGGGTAGACGGCGATGTCGCCCACCGCGAAGATCCGGTCCTGCCCCTTGACCCGCAGGTCGGGCCCGACCACTAGGCGCCCGTGCTGACCCTGCGGCAGGCCCCAGCCGGCCACGGCCGGCGCGGCGGCCACGCCGGCCGCCCAGACGGTGATGTCGCTCGGCACGCTCTCGCCGCCGGCCAGCAGGACCGCCTTGTCGGTGACCTCTTCGATCCGCGTGTTCAGCTTGATGTCGACGCCGCGCTTGACCAGTTGCACCCTCGCGTACTCGCGCAGCTTTTCGTTGAAAGGACCGAGCAGCGAGGGCGCCATCTCGACCATGTGAACGTCCACCCGGGCCGGGTCGATGTCGGGGAAGGTGGCGTCGAGCACGGTGCCGCGCAGCTCGGCAAGGGTGCCCGCCAGCTCGACGCCGGTGGCGCCGCCGCCGACCACGGTGATGGTCAGGTGGGTCTGCGCGCTTTCCTCGCTCAGCCGCTCGAAGCCCGCCATCAGGTGATCGCGCAGGACCATAGCGTCGTGGCGGGTGTACAGGGCGAATGTGTGCTCGGCCGCGCCCTTGATGCCGTAATACGAGGCCGACACGCCGGTCGCGATGATGAGGTAGTCGTAGCCGAACTCTCGGCCGTCGGTGAGCGTGACTCGGCGTTCTGCTGGGTCGATGGTGGCCAGCTCGCCGCGCCGGTAGATCGCGCCGTAGCGCCTGACGAAGCCGCCCACCGGATAGCAGACGTCGCCTGGGTTGAGGCCGGCCGTGGCCACCTGGTAGAGCAGCGGCTGGAAGGTGCTGTAGAGGTTGCCGTCCAGGATGGTGACCCGCAGGCCCGCGCGGGTCAGCCGCTTGATGGTGGACAGCCCGCCGAAGCCCGCGCCGCAGACGAGGACGTGCGGTGCGTTCGGGTCAGCTTTTCTTGCCATCCTTCTCACCTCCGGGTTCGGCTACCTCGATGTCCTCCCCCTTGCGCCGCTCCTCCACCTGCGCGTAGAGCTGGAAGGCGCGGCGGTCCTGCCCGGTGTACGGCGGCGGCGCGATGCTGCGCGGCCACAGCCGGTATGCCGTTACCACGTTAATCTCCACCGCGTACAAGGTGAGCTCGGCCTCCAGGTACAGCCAGGCGATCAGCCCGAGCACGACCGCGAAGGTGCCGTACGTCGTCGAGGCGTGGGCCAGCTGGTGCGCGACGAAGTAACCGCCGACCGCCTGCAGCACCTGCCAGATGACCGCCCCGATCACGGCGCCGAGCCGCAGCTTCCGCCAGCCCACCTCGCTCGCCGTGCCGAGCCTGAAGGCCAGCCAGAACAGCCCGATGTTCGCCGCGAGCGACACCAGGAGGGCGGCCAGCGACGCGCCGAAGCCGGTGAGCACCCGGCCGGCCCCGCTGGCTATGCCGGACAGCACCGTGGTGCCGATCAGGCCCAGGCCGATCACCAGGACCAGCCCGAAGCTGCGCAGCCACGACCACGGGAAGGCGGGCCTGCGCGCGATCGGGATCTCCCACACCGAGTTGAGCGCGGTCTGCATC
>Ga0335078_10016308_pt1 | contig 11024 bp, 7 predicted proteins | sample Lox_Sample_32_FD_206711 | JGI IMG/M metagenome (GOLD analysis project Ga0335078, IMG submission 206711) | Soil microbial communities from Loxahatchee National Wildlife Refuge, Florida, United States - Lox_Sample_3.2 | ecosystem: Environmental > Terrestrial > Soil > Wetlands | place: USA: Florida...
GGTTACTTGCCAGATGGTCGGCCGATTTTCTCGACGGCGATCAACTCCAACACGCGCCTATATCCCCAATTCAACGGCATTACGCTACAAGATGTCGGCGCGGTGGCCAACTACAACGCGCTGGTGTTGAACTATCTGCATCGCTTCGGGCAGGGCTTCGAACTGAGCGCCAACTACACCTGGTCGCACTCCATCAGCGACGCGCCCGATGCCAACAGCTTTGAGCAAAGCGTGGTCATCGAAGACCCATACAGCCGCGCTTACGACCGCGGCAATTCCATCGTGAACCGGCCTCAAGCCTTCAACATGAGCGCGTATTTCCATCCCACCTTCAAAGGCGGCAACGCATTCTGGAACCACTTGGCGAACGGGAACGAACTCACCATGCTGGCGAATCTTGCAAGTGGCGACGAGCAGAATGAAACGGCCAGTCTGAATCTGAACAACGATCCGATCGGGTCGGCCGCTCAACGTCCCGCGTTCGTCGGCCGGGACACGCTGCGAACCGGAAACATCTATCAGGTCGATATGCGCTACACGCGCGTGTTTATCAACATTCACGAACGCTTCAAGGCCAAGTTGCTGGCCGAGGCGGGCAACGTGTTCAACACCCGCAACGTCACCACGCTGAACACCAAGGCGACCGTGAACTCGCTCGGGATCATCACCGGCGCGCCGTCGCTGGCACCGACGTCCACGGTGCTCGAAGGCCGTCTGATCCAGCTCGGCATCCGCGCCGACTTCTGACGCGCGAAGGTTGTGGAAAACGCCGTGGGAGGGTTTAGCTGTATCTTCCCGCCCGAAACGCGAATGCTCACCCGAAGGTGAGCATTCGAACACATCATCTGCCTGACTTTACAGGCACCCTGTTATCAGCAGGGGATGTATGGGAGAAGCAGATTCGACGGAAACGCAACCGTCAAAACCTGTTTGTGATTCAGATCATAGGGCCACGCTGGTTTCGAGTCAAGTTGAAAAACTAGGCTCGCTGAATCAGGCCGTAACTGCATGGGCAGCGGTAATTTACCCCGGAAGATCGCTTTGTGAAATTTTGTGGAAAACCTTGTGGAATTCCAGTGGGAACCGCAGTCGTTGGTTTCTAAGGTAGAGAAAGCCGAGGAGTTATTTGCCGCCCAGATGCAGCGTCGTCATCGAGCCCTCGGCACCTGAATAGCCAAACCGTCGGGCGATCAGCCGGACGCCAGCGAATACCAGTCCGGATACTAGGCAGAACCCCAGCACGATCCCCGCTAAGGTCAAGATTCCTAAGATCATCTCAGCCGCCGTCTCGGGCTTTACCACCAGCGGAAGCGGCTCGTTCCAGGCTACCGAAGCCTGATAATTTACCTGTCCCAGTAGCTTTTTGGCGTCCGCGGCATCGACTTGCTGAGTACCCGGCGCGGGCGCTACCAGGGCCACCAGCGATCCGGTTCGTTTCACCTCGACCCCTGGAATCCTCCCATACACCGGTGCCTGATCCCGCGCCATTTCGAGTGTCGGGTAGGCGAAGATCGCCAGCGTCGCCTCGCCTTTGCCAAAATGGTACCGCGCCACTTGGCCTTCGGCGCCTAGCTCTAACCGGACTGCCCCGGACGAGATCTGCGGCAGGTATTTCTCCAGGCCCTCCGGCCCCATGATGTATCGTTCGGAGCTCTGAATTAAGTCCTTCTGTGGAAAATAGCTGCTAAGAATCGGAACCGGCGTGTGGGAGACGTGCGGCAAGCCCTTGTCGGCGAGTTCGGCAAGATCCTTGGGACAAGTGCCCGAGCATTGGATTAAGTAGTTGCCGACGCGCTGGCTATCTTTGTCCTCAAGCGATGCTGCATAGGCGCCGGTCGTGTCCTTAAAGCGTTGTGCTAGTACCCAGAACGGACCGTAATTAGCCTGGTCGAACCCCTCCCACCCGTATTCGTCCGGTAGGCCCAACGGGCCGAGAGGCTTTTCTTGCGGCATGCCCGGAACTCGCGTATATGGTCCCAGTTTGTCCGGCCACATCCCGGCCGAGAGCGGAAGCGCGGTAGCAAGAACCGCGAGAACTAAGCCCCGTGACATTTTTTGTATTTCTTGCCGCTCCCGCACGGGCAAGGATCGTTGCGGCCAGCCTTCTTCTCGGAAACTGCCTGTTTCTTCTCGGTGGCCACGCCGCTGCCGCCGGCGAATTGCAGCTCCGCCATTTCCTTGTCCTTCTTGCGCTGGATATTGCGCGTGAAATCGGCCACCACGTTCTGCGCCGCGCGACGGTCCTCTTCGGCCGCGATTGCCACCGCGCCATCGTCCTCTTCTTCCTCGTCTTCGCCTTCGGGATTGAACGGCAGCACTGGCCGCGCCGGCCCCGCGCCGATCACATACCCGCCATTGCCCGATGCCGGAGGTGCGCCATCGCCATCTGTCGCGCCGGGAGCAGCGCCCTGAGTTACTTGCAGGAAGAACAGATACCGGATCGTTTCGTCCTCGATCCGGTCCATCATGGCCTGGAACATGGTGAAGGATTCTTTCTTGTACTCAATCAGCGGATCCTTCTGCCCATATCCGCGCAGCCCGATGCCTTCCTTCAAGTGATCCATTGACAACAGGTGATCCTTCCACTGGTTGTCAATGACATTCAGCATGATGATGCGCTCGGCCTCGCGCATGTTATCGGCGCCGATCAGCTCTTCCTTCTCCTGATAGCGCTTCATCAGCAGCGTCTTGATATGCTCTTCGATCTCCGGCCCGATCATGCCGGCCAGTTCTTCCGGATCCACTTTGACGCCAAACGCCGACAGCACATCCGATTGCAAACCAGTGAAGTCGAACTGGCTCGGATGCGTGCGCTCCGGACAGCGCACGTCGATGAACGACGCCACGATGCCTTCCACGATCTCGGTGATGCGTTCCCTCTGGTCCTTACCTTCGAGCAGCGCGCGGCGCATGCCGTACACGGCCTGGCGCTGCTTGTTCATGACATCGTCGTACTCCAGCAGGTGTTTGCGGGACGCGAAGTTTTGCGCTTCCACCGCTTCCTGCGCCTTGGCGATGCGCTTGGAGATCAGGCCCGACTCGATCGGCACGTCTTCTTCCATGCCGAGCCTCAGCATCAGGTTCTGCATGCGCTCGCCGCCGAAGATGCGCATCAGGTCGTCTTGCAGCGATAAGTAGAAACGCGAACTGCCCGGGTCGCCCTGGCGTCCCGCGCGGCCGCGAAGCTGATTGTCGATGCGCCGCGATTCGTGCCGTTCCGTGCCCAGCACGTGCAGGCCGCCTGCGGCGACCACCTCATCGTGCTCTACCGACGTTTCATCTTTATAGCGCGCGAAGACCCGATCCCATTCGGCCCGCTCGGGACTTCCCACCGCGGCGGTCTGCAACGCGTCCGGATCCTTGTTCTCCTTCTTCAGATGCTCCTTGGTGAGGAACTCCGGATTGCCGCCGAGTAAGATGTCGGTACCGCGGCCGGCCATATTGGTCGAAACCGTGATCGCGCCCTTGCGTCCGGCCTGCGCGACGATGAACGCTTCGCGCTCGTGGTTCTTGGCGTTCAACACCTCGTGCTGGACGCCCATTTTCTTCAGCAGGCCCGACAGCCGCTCGGATTTTTCGACCGAAATCGTTCCCACCAGAACCGGCTGGCCCCGTTCGTAGAAGGTCTTGATCTCTTTCGCCGCGTTACGAAACTTCTCTTCTTCGGTCCGATAGACGATGTCTTCGAACTCTTTGCGCACCATGCTCCGATTGGTCGGAATCACAGTGACTTCCAGCTTGTAGGTTTTATCGAACTCGCCCGCTTCCGTTTCCGCCGTACCCGTCATGCCGCCCAGCTTTTTGTACATGCGGAAGTAATTCTGGAACGTAACGGTCGCCAGCGTTTGATTCTCACGCTCGATCTTCACCGCTTCCTTGGCCTCGATGGCCTGATGCAGACCGTCGCTCCAGCGGCGGCCCGGCATCACGCGCCCGGTGAACTCATCGACGATGATCACCTGCCCGTCCTGCACCAGATAGTCCTTGTCGCGATGAAACAGCACGTGCGCCTTGAGCGCCTGCTGGACGTGGTGAAGCGTGCCCCAGTTCTCCGGCTGGTAGAGATTGCCGCAGCCCAGAAGCTTCTCCACCTTTCCGATGCCCTCTTCAGTGAGCGCCGCGCTGCGGTGTTTTTCTTCCACCGTGTAATCGCCGGTAGTGTAAGTCTCGCCGGGCTCTTTACCCTTAATTTCCTCGCCGCGCACCAGCTTCGGAATAATGCGATTGATCTTGTAATACTTGTCGGTGGATTCCTCACTCGGCCCGGAAATAATCAGCGGCGTGCGCGATTCGTCGATCAGGATCGAATCCACTTCGTCCACAATGGCGTAGTTGTAGATTTTGAGCTGCGAACCTAATTTGCTGTCCGAAAAATAGAATGAAGGAATCTGGCGCTGGACGCAGTCGGCCAGGCGGAACTTCATGTTGTCGCGCAGGTAGTCGAATCCGAATTCGTTGTTGGTGCCGTAGGTGATGTCGCAGGCGTAGCTCTCGCGGCGTTCGTCGTCGTCCAGGTCGTGGACAATAACGCCCACCGACATACCGAGGAACTTGTAAATGCGCCCCATCCATTCGGAGTCGCGCTTGGCCAGATAATCGTTCACCGTAACGACGTGGACGCCCTTGCCTTCGAGTGCGTTCAGATACACCGGGAGCGTCGCCACCAGCGTCTTTCCTTCACCGGTCCGCATTTCGGCGATTTTGCCGCTGTGCAGCACCATGCCGCCGATCATCTGCACGTCGAAGTGCCGCATGTTCAGCACGCGCCGTCCCACCTCGCGCGTGACGGCGTACGCCTCGATCATGAGATCGTCGAGCGGCTCGCCGTTAGCCAGCCGCTGCCTGAACTCGACGGTTTTCGCGGCCAACGCTTCGTCGGAAAGCGGTTGAAGTTTCGGCTCCCAGTCATTGATGGCGGCGACGGCCGGACGCATCTTCTTGACTTCGCGTTCGTTCCTGGTGCCGAAAATTTTCGCCAGTGTCTTATCGAGCATGGGCTGTCTCTATTTTAGCGTGGCGCAGCCGGTGTTGCGCGGTTTCTTGACCGATGTGAACGATTGTGACCGCTGGAGCAGAAGCCTATTCGCCGCCGAAGCGTCTCAATACTAGGAGGCATCACTGTGCGCTACCTCAGTTTGCCACTGTTCATGGGTCTCGCTCTGCTCGGGAGTGCCTGCAACCAATCCGATCGCCGCGACACCCGCACCGACATGCGCGACGCGCACCAGCAAGCCAAACAGGATCTCGACAAGGCCAAACAGGACCTGAAGAAAGCCCAGCGCGAATTCAGCAAAGACTATAAGGAAGCGGATCGCGAGGCCGAACACGCCCTCAGCGATGCGCGTGCCAAGATCCACGAGTCTTTGCACGATCAGAAAGTGGATCGCGACAACAAGAGCACCGATCCCGACAAGCCGTAACGCTCGCCACTGGTACGCCCAAATCCAAAAGAAAAGGGCTTGACGCGCTCGTTTCCATGTGCTAAATATTTAGCATGTTGCTAAAAGCTACGCAGGAGCGGCGTCGATGAGCGCCGTCGAAGGCCTCAGCCGGCGCGAGCGCCAGATTCTGGAAATCCTGATCGAGCGCGGCAAGGCCTCCGCCTCCGAAGTGCGCGCCGCTATGCCGGACGCCCCCAGCTACTCCGCCGTTCGAACCTTGCTGCGCGTGCTCGAAGACAAAGGCCACGTCAAGCATCATGCCGAGGGCCTGCGCTACGTCTATCTGCCGACCATCGGGCGCGAACGGGCCAAGCGTACCGCTGTCAAGCACCTGCTCAAAACGTATTTCAATGGGTCGCCCGAGGAGATCGTCGCCGCTCTGCTGGATGTCTCCTCCACGCGGCTCACCAACGAAGAACTGGACCGGATGGCCCAAATGATCGAGGAAGCCAAGCGGGAGGGAAAATGAACGAAGCATTGTGGTTCGCACTCTTGGCCGGATTCGCGCTCAAGAGCACGCTGGTGCTCGGCGCGGCGTGGCTCGTGACGCTCGCGCTGCGAAGGCGCTCGGCCGCCGCGCGACATCTTATATGGACGGCAGCCACCGCGGCCGTGCTGGCGCTGCCGTTTTTTTCGCTTTCGTTGCCCGCGCTGCGAGTTCCATCGTTCGCGCAGGGGGTGGCAGTGCTGTTCGAAGCGCAGGCCACGGCGCATACCGAGACATCGCCGGCCAACTCTCGCGCGCTCGTCGTACCAGCGGCGCCGAGCCAGCCATGGCGTCCGACCTGGCGACAGTCCACCTTGCTGGTCTGGGCCATCGGAGCGACCGCGTTGGTCCTCCATATGCTGCTCGCTTTTGCCGGACTCTTCCGCGCCAGGCGTTCGGCGCGACCGTTTCCCGGCAGCGACCTCGCATCTCTCGCACGCGACTTGCGGATCCAGCATCCCGTGACATTGCTTGAAACGGCAGCGGGAAGTATGCCGATGACCTGCGGCTTCTTCAAGCCATCCATCTTGATGCCCGCCGATGCCGAAAACTGGACCGAAGAGCGCCGCCGCATGGTGCTCCTTCACGAACTCGCACACGTCCAGCGCGGCGACGCCGCCACGCAGCTCATCGCTCGTCTTGCCCTGACGTTGAACTGGTGGAACCCGCTGGCGTGGTTCGCCTGGCGTGAATTCCTCAAGGAACGCGAGCGCGCGGCCGACGACCTGGTGCTCTCCACAGGCGCCCGCGCTTCGGATTACGCGACTCATCTGCTCGATGTCGCGCGCGGCATGCGAACATCCCCGGTTTTCGCCGGCGCCGCGGTTGCCATGGCGCGCCGATCCGAACTCGAGGGCCGCCTCATCGCCATTCTTGACTCGCACGTGAATCGCAAGCCCGCCGGACGCGCTTCGGTAGTCGCCGCGATCGCCGTCGCGCTTGCGTTGATCGCTCCCTTCGCCGCCGTGCGCGCGCAGGATCAGACCACACCAACGATCCCATCCGACATCGACGCCACCATCCGCGCCGCCATCGCGCAAAACAATTACGACATGCTCGACAAACCGGCCGAAGCGCTCGAATCGGCCCGCCAGTTCGATTCCGCGAAGAAGCTGCTCGATGCGGCCCTCATCATCCGCCAGAAGCAATCCGGCGTCGCCTACGGCGTCGGCCTGATCAACTCGGCCGATCTCGAAAAGAAACGCAACCAGCCCAAGCAAGCCGTGCCGCTCTACGCGCAAGCAATTCAAGTCCTCGGCGACAAGCCCGAAGCTGCGGCCGCACTGATGTTCCTCGGCATCGACCAACTCGGGAAGAAGGAATACGTGCAGGCGATCGATTATTTCAACAAGGCCCAAACCGCAGACTCCCATCGGGCGGCGATGGCACAAATGTGGACGGCCCTCGCCCACCAGCGCGAAGCCAAGTTTGCCGAAGCCGATTCCCTGTACCGCTCTGCTCTCGCCATTGCAGAGGCGAACACCGATCAAGAAGCGACCATCATGGAGATGTACTCGCGCTTCTTTACCGAGCAAGGCCGGGGCGATGAAGCCAAGAACATGACGTTCGCCGCAGGAGAGATTCGTCGCAAGGCCGTCCGCGCCTCGAACGTTGCCAAAGTCAGCGATGCCGTTACTCCGCCAAAGTTGGCTTCCAAGGTCGAGCCAGCCTACACCGAAGAAGCACGCGTCGCGAAATACGAGGGAAGAGCGGTATTGTTCCTCGAAGTGGGAGCCGATGGGATCGTTCGCAACATTCAGGTGGCGCGGGCACTCGGCTTCGGCCTCACCCAAAACGCCATCGCAGCCGTTCAACAATGGCGCTTCCAACCGGCTGCCAATAAGGCTGGTGAATCTATCGCGGTGCAAGCCACGGTCGAAGTCAATTTCAGGCTCCTCTGATTCGCTCGGGCGCTTGCGGCACCTGATACTCTGAAGTCTCAAGTGCCCGATCAGAAGCTCCAACTCGTCCCCCTTGGCGGCCTGGGCGAGTTTGGCATGAACTCCATGGCCGTCCGCTACGGCGACGACATCATCGTGGTGGACGCCGGCATGATGTTTCCGGATGCCGAGCTGTTGGGCGTCGACATCGTCACGCCCGATTTCGCCTATCTCGAACTGCACCGCGAGAAGGTGCGCGCGCTCATCCTCACGCACGGGCATGAGGATCACATCGGCGCGGTGCCGTTCCTGCTGAGCGAGATCAATGTGCCGGTATACGGTTCGGCGTTTACGCTCGCACTGGTTGAGCGGCGTCTCGAAGAACACAGCCTCGCGGACGACGTCAAGCTCAACAAAGTGAAACCGGGCGATCGCGTGACCATCGGCCCGTTCCAGATCGAGTTCATTCACGTGACGCACTCGATTGTCGCCGCGATGGCGGTTGCGATCACCACGCCGCTGGGCGTGATCGTGCACACTGGCGATTTCAAAGTCGATCCCACGCCCACCGACAACGAACTCTTCGATCTGCACACGCTCGCCGATTACGGCAAACGCGGCGTGCTGCTGCTGATGTCGGACTCGACCAACGTCGACCGGCCCGGTTACACCGAGAGCGAACGCGCGGTGGCGCCGCGATTTGAAGACATCTTCTATCGCGCCGAGCGGCGGCTGGTGGTCTCGTGCTTCAGTTCGTCCATTCACCGGCTGCAATTGATCCTGGATCTCGCGGCCGAGTATGACCGCAAAGTTGCATTCGTCGGGCGCAGCCTGATGAACGTCACCGAGATCGCGCACTCCATGGGGCTGCTCCACCTGCCGGACGGGATACTGCTGCGGCCGCAGGACATCATGCAGTCGGATCCGAAGAAGGTTGTCGTGGTCGCGTCCGGCACGCAGGGCGAGCCGATGTCGGCGCTGTCGCGGATTGCCGTCGACAATCACAAGAGCGTTTCGGTGGAACGCGGCGACACGGTGGTGCTCAGCTCGCGCATCATTCCAGGAAACGAAAAAGGCATTTACCGGATGATCAACCATTTCGCCAGGCGCGGCGCCGAGGTGATCTACGGATCGATGAATCCGCCGGTGCACGTGTCCGGGCACGGCAGCGCGGAAGAGCTGAAACTGGTCTTGAACCTGGTCCGGCCGCGGTATTTTTTGCCGGTTCATGGCGAATACCGCCAGCTTGCCAAGCACGCCTCGCTTGCCAGCCACCTGCGCCACGTCGGGCTCGAGGAAACTTTCGTAATGGAGACGGGCGATACGCTCGAGATCGACCGCAACGGCGCGCGGAAAGGCGAAAAAGTCCAGGTGGGCCGCGTCTGTATCGATTCGGGAACCATCGACGAAGTTGTTGAAGACATCGTGATTCGCGACCGCCGCCATCTTTCCGAAGACGGCTTCGTGCTTCCGATCATCGCCATCAACAAGCACTCGGGCAAGAGCGAAACGCTGCCGGAAATCGTGAGCCGCGGCTTCATGTCGTTCGAGGACGGTTCCGATTTGTTGCAGGCCGCGCGGCAGGTGGTGGCGAAGACGCTCGAGTCGTCGAGCGCGGAGGAACGCACCGACTGGGGCGTGATGCAGGAAAAAATCCGCGCGGATTTGAAACGCTTCCTGACCAAGGAAACGCAGCGCCGGCCGTTGATCATGCCGGTGATTTTGGAAGTCTGACCTTGGAAGAGCTCGTCGACGCCTCCGGGTTTCAAGGCCACGCGGATCGCGTGTTTGTCCCGGCCAGCGAAGCGGAGCTGCTCGAAATCCTGCGCAACGCGACGAACGAGCGCGTGCCCGTCACGATCTCCGGCGCGAAGACCGGACTGACCGGCGGCGGTATGCCGCAAGGTGGCTGGCTGGTGTCGATGGAGAAATTCCAGCGGCTGGAAATTTCCCATGGCAGCGCGATCGCCGGCGCCGGCGTATCGCTCGAAGCGCTGCAAAGCGCGGTATCGCCGACCGGTCAGTTCTATGCGCCCGATCCTACCGAGCAGACCGCGAGCGTGGGTGGAACCATCGTGAACAACGCGAGCGGCTCCCGCAGTTTCCGGTATGGCGCGACTCGCCGGCATGTGCTCGGTCTGCGCATTGCGTTCATGGATGGCACGCTTCGCGAGTTCCGGCGCGGCGACAAGGTCGATTTTCCGGTCGCCGAGATTCCGCTCGCGAGCACGACCAAGAACACTGCTGGATATTTGCTGCAGCCCGATATGGACTGGATCGATCTGCTCTCGCCGAGCGAGGGCACGCTGGGCGTTGTGATTGAAGCCGAGTTGCAGCTCCTTCCTAAACCGAAAGACGTGTTGGCCGGCGTGATCTTCCTCGAAAGCGACGACGCCGCGCTCGATGCCGTTCAGGCTTGGCACCAGCTGCGCGGCCTGCGCATGATCGAATATTTCGATCGAAATTCGCTCCTGTTTCTGCGCCAGCGCTTTCCCGAGACTCCGGAAAACGCGGGCGTCGCGCTGCTGATCGAGCAGGAAGAGGGCGACATTGATTATTGGGCCGATCACGCGCCCGAAGATAGCTGGTTCGCCGACAACGATAAGGATCGCGAGCGATTCCGAAAGTTTCGACATGCCCTGCCAGAGCTGGTGAACGATACGGTTCGGCGGCGGGGCTTCCTGAAACTGAACTCCGACTATGCGGTTCCGCTGCATCGCAATCGCGAGATGCTGGCGTGCTATCACGCGGGCTTGCGAAGGCTCGGTCTCGACTATGTGATCTTCGGGCACATCGGCGATGCGCACGTTCACATCAACATCCTTCCGAAGTCGCAGGCTGATTTCGACTCCGGCCAAGCGTTGATGATCGAGTTCGCGCGGCAGGCGGCGGTGTTCGGGGGAACGGTGTCGGCGGAACACGGGCTCGGCAAGCGCAAGGCGAAGCTGCTCTCGATCCAGTACACGCCGGAGCAGATCGAGGCGATGAAGGACGTCAAGCGGCGGCTCGATCCGCATTGGCTGTTGAACCCTGGCACGCTGTTCCTCTAGCGCTCCAAACCTGCCAGTGTTTTAACCGTTTCGAAGGTGTCGGCTTCGGCCGCGGTTTTGTCGGTGCGGTAGCGTTTCACGCGCGCAAAACGCAGCGCCAGGCCACTTGCGTAGCGCGGGCTGACCTGGATTTCGTTGAAGGCGATCTCGGCCACCAGTTTCGGTT
>Ga0335078_10016309_pt1 | contig 11024 bp, 8 predicted proteins | sample Lox_Sample_32_FD_206711 | JGI IMG/M metagenome (GOLD analysis project Ga0335078, IMG submission 206711) | Soil microbial communities from Loxahatchee National Wildlife Refuge, Florida, United States - Lox_Sample_3.2 | ecosystem: Environmental > Terrestrial > Soil > Wetlands | place: USA: Florida...
GGTGGGGGGGGGGGCCCTCTCTTGGGGGGGGGGGGGGGGGGGGGGGGGGGGGGGGGGGGGGGGGGGGGGGGGGGGGGGGGGGGGGGGGGGGGGGGGGGGGGGGGGGGGGTGGTTGGCTGCTGGGTGGTGGTTTGTTCGTTGCGTTCCCAGTCGTCGATGCCGCGGAGGATGCCTTCGGTGTAGGCGCGCAGGTGGCTGCGGTAGACGTTGCTGTAGGTGCGCAGGTAGGCGAGCTCGGCTTGGGCGGCTTGGCGTTCGGTGTCGGTCTGGGGGGGCGGGGGGTTGCTGAGGGCGGTGACGGCGGCCTGGCGGGCGGTGTTGTGGGCGTCGTGCAGGATGGTGTCGGAGTGCTGGCGGGCCTGGCGGACGATGTCGTCGTGGCGGGCGCGGGCTTCTTTGGTGAGGCGGCTGCTGTAGGCCTGGGCGTCGGCGACGTAGCGGTCGGCGGTGACCTGGGCGGTGGACAGGATGCGGACGGCGTGGACGTGGGCGTCTTGCTCGCCGAACAGGATGGCGTGGGGGTCGTGGGGGTCGGTGCCGGACAGGATGCGGCGGCGGAGCCGCTGGACTTCTTGCCACAGGGCGGCGCGCTCGTTGATCAGGCGCAGGAATTCGGCGTGCACGACGCGCAGGAAGCCGCGGACGGGTTCTTCTTCGTAGCCGCGGCGGCCGAGGCGGGTGTGGGGGAAGTCGGCGGTTTGCAGTTCGTCGGGGGTGAGCCGGCCGTCGCCGTCGAACCAGGCGCTGTCGGGTGGTGTGGTCACGGCTCGCTCCAGCCGAAGTTCTCGGTGTGGATGTGGTCGGGGGGCAGGCCTGCGGTGGTCAGCGCGGCGGCGGCGGCGGTGACCATGTCGGCGGGGCCGGCGAGGTAGGCGTCGCGGGGGGGGCTGGCGTGGGCGGTGACCAGGGCGGGCAGGGGGCCGTGGCGGGCGTGGGGGTGGCTGGCGGGCGGCGGGCCGCAGGTGACGGCGGGGGTGATGGTGAGCCAGGGGCTGGCGGCGGCGAGTTTGTCGAGGTGGTCGAGGTCGTAGAGGCCTTCGGCGGTGCGGGCGGCGAACAGCAGGTCGGTGCGGGGGGGGTCGGGCAGGGCGGCGACCTGGCCGAGGATGGCCTTGAGCGGGGCCAGGCCGGTGCTGCCGGCGATCAGCAGCAGGCCGCGGCCGGTGCCGGGGGTGTAGGTCAGGGAGCCGACGGGGGGGCCCAGGCGCAGGGTGGTGCCGGTGATCGCGCCGGCGGTCAGCGCCATGGAGACCGCGCCGCCGTCGATCAGCCGGACGTGGAATTCCAGCAGCCCGTCGGGCCGCGGCGGGCTGGCCATCGAGTAGTAGCGCCACAGCCGGGGCCGGGCCGGGGTCTCGACCGCGACGGACTGGCCGGGCTGGTAGTCCAGGGCCGGGTCGGGGCGCACGGTCAGCACCGCGATCTCGGGGCCGCGCCGCTCGAACGCGGTCACGGTGGCCTGCCAGCACGCCGGGCGGCGCTGCTCGTCGTCGGCGGCGGCCGCGGTCATCACCGAGGCGGCCAGCTGGTACGCCTCGGCCCAGTCGGCGGCTAGCTCCGGGGTCCACCCCGGCCCGGCGAAGTGCTCCAGGGTGGCCAGCAGGCTCGCGCCGACCGCGTCGTAATGCTCGGCCAGCGCGCCGAACTTGCGGTGGTCGCGGCCCAGGTCGCGCAGGAACGCGGTCAGCTGGGCGGGGTCGCCGGCCCCGGCGGCGATCTTCGCCAGGGCGGCGGCCAGGTGCGCCCGCTGGGCCGTCATCGAGACCGGGAACAGGTCGCGGACCTGCGGGTGCTTGAGGAACAAGTCTGAGTAGAAGAACAACGGCACCTCATCACCGTGCGCCGCCACAGCAGCGAAACTGTCCCGCAGCCGGGCTGCATCCAAACCGGTCCGCCTCCTGCCTCCTGCCGGCGCCGGCCGCTGGCCGGCCCGCCGCGCCGGGCCCGGGGGCGGCCGCGGTCGGGTGACCGCCCCGGGCCCGGCTCTCCCGGGACTTGCACGACAAGAGTCCTGCAAATTTCACCGCAAGACATCGGTCAACTGACCGATAAACGAAGCCGCCACCGGCAGCCTTCACGGAGCGCTACATGGCGATGGCCCCTCCCAGATGCGGGAGGGGCCATGAGCCAGCGGAGGTTAACCCGGGCCGGAGGCTACCGGACTGCTCCGGGACCGATCACTTCCGGCCGAACCTGTCAAATTCTCCGTTTCGTACTCCTCCGAGAAAAGCATGCCACTCGCCCGGCGTAAACCGGAGAATCGGGCCCGCGGAGTCCTTACTGTCACGAATACCGATCTCGTCACCAGGCAGGCTTGCCACCTCTACGCAGTTGCCGTTGGAGAAACTCAAGGAGCTCTTGGTCCAGTATGGACCTGCGCTGAGCCCTTCTGGGCTTCCCTCAGGGGCGACCTTTCGCATGTTTCGTCCCCCTTGCTGAATGTCGTATGTCCATGACCGAAAACTGCGACTGCGTCGGCAGTATATCAATCGCTTAACGCACTGACCGGGCACTTGACCAATACGACTCAGCTGTTTCGAGGATGAGCTCTCTGGACGACTCGGGATCGAGCGCCGCGTCGGAAAGCATCTGAAATGCTATCCGATGCAAGTATGTGTCCCGCTCGCCTTCTACGGAGAAAGCGTTCCGGAGATGCTCGGCGCTCACCACATCTTGCAGCATTGCTTCGTTTTCCGGGCCAAAGCGGAATAGTACGAATGACTCTCCGAAAACTGTGTGCTGGGCATCGAGGGGGAGAATCTGCAGCGTTACGTTCGACCGCTCGGCCTCGCGGGCCAGCCGTTGAAGCTGCTCATACATCACCACCTCCTGGCCGATACGGCGCTTTAATATTGATTCATCGAGCACGACCGACAACTGAAGCTCAGGATCACGATCGAGCACCCGCTGGCGTCGCATGCGGACTTTGACCAGGCGCTCGATCATGCCCGGCGCGACCGGTTCGACCCGGTTGTAGCTGCTGATGATGTGCCTGGCGTAGGCCTGCGTCTGCAGAAGTCCGGCCACGACCTCAACGTGCCATATGGAGATTGAGCTTGCCTCATGTTCAAGGCCGATGAACTGCTGATAGTCAGCGGACAGGGTGTCGGCGAATTCCTCCCACCAGCCCCTCCGGGCCGCGTCCTCCGCGAGTGCAAGGAGCAGCGCGCGGCGGGAGCCAGCCACGCCGTAGTAGTCGAGCAGTCTCGCGACTTCCTGGGGCTTCAGGCCGGTTCGGGCGAGTTCGTACCGGCTCACCTTCGAGGGCGACCACCTCAATGCGGCCGCAACGGCATCGCCGCTCTTTCCCTGGCCTTCCCTGATTCCTCGCAGCTCCGCTGCGAGCCGACGGCGCCGCACCGTAGGACTCCCTGGCATGGACATCGTAGATCCCTCCTTCCCGGTGCCGCGCGAGCGGAGCCAGTGCAAGACATGTAGTTTATACCTATTTATACCTATAAAACGTTACTGCAACTTTCGTTAAACCTTACGCTGAGATTGGCGCGATCAAAAGTCCGGCGCTCGCCGGCAAGAGCGGCCTCGGCAGAAGGCGGCACCTGCATCGGGGAACGGCTTGCCGCGTGACCTTCACCGGAGGCGACATAAACGTCGAGAACGCTCATCGCCAGCGAGTAAGACAGGAGGCTTGACGGGTCTCACCCGGCCGGAGCAGGATGTCAGCGCCAAGTAGTAGCAGCATGAGCAGTCCTCTACGGGCACGATGGAGTCCCGTACCGGATCGTCGGTGCGGGTAACGTGATCCCGCGCCGGGCCCCCGGGTGCGGGAACGGTGCGCGGCGCGTCCCGGTCCCCTGGGGGCGGGAAACCGCTGCAAAGGTGGCGCATGAAATGCACCTCAAGAAGACCATTTCGCATAGGGCCGTCGCGCTGCTGTCGCTGGTGTGCCTGCCGGCCGCGTTAGTCTCGGTGGCGGGGGGAGCTGCGGCGGCTCCCGCTGCCAAAGCAGCCAGCACTCGGACCGCCAGCATTGAATCGTCGGGCCTCGGTGAGTATCCCCCGACCTTCGCGGGCCCGGCCGCCACCGGGTGCGCCGCCGGCTGCTCCCTGCTTACCGGCCCGTTCCCGTCGCCGTCCACGGCGTCTGTCTCTTCGGTGCCCGCCGCGCCCGTCGCATCGAGGGCCGCAGCCGAGTCTGCCAGGTCGTCCCACGCGCGCCTTCTGCCGTCACCTTTTCTGCCGAGGCGCGATGGCCCCGACCCGGCTCCGCCGGCCGTCAGCTGCCAGCCGCTGGGCCCGGGCTGCGACCGCATTACCCGAGCATCCGGCGGCGCCACGGCCGTGAAAGGCCTGAACGCTGTCGACAGCGGCTCGCTGAGCACCAACCTGCTGGTCCCACCCGACATCGAACCCCCCGACCAGGGCCTGTGCGCCGGTAACGGGTACGTGGTCGAGGATAACAACATCGGGGAAATCCTGGTGTTCAACCGGGGTTTGCAGCGGAAGTCGTCGGTGATCTCGCTGGACACCCTCATGGGGCTCACGAGCAGGGGATGGAGCAGCGGCGGGGATATCTCGTGCCTCTACGATCACAGCGATGGCGGGCACTGGTTCTTCACGGAGTTCGTCTCCTCAACCAGTGAAGCGAGCGGGGGGGCTTTCTCGGGTTGCTTTGCGCCGACGGCCGGCAGCTGCTATGAGGGCATCGCGGTGACTGACGGCTCCAATCCGTTCGGGCCCTACCACGTCTATTTTCTCCGCGCCGATTACAATCCTGCCGAGCCGGGCTACCCCTACCTGCTCAATGACTTCGCGAAGGTCTCGGCCACCCGGGACGCCTTCCTCTTGTTCTACGACGAGTTCCCGCTGAACCCGTCGGTGCCGGGCCTGGGCGGCGGCGCTTTCAACGGAGCGCAAGAGTTCGCGTTCAGCAAGAGGGCGCTCGAACTGGGCCTGCCGGTCATCTTGCCGGACGGAAAGCCGGATCCCGCGGTCACCGTGGCCATCGAGAACATGGGTCTCCTGCCGACACCAGACGGGACCTGCTCCGGCGTCACGTGCTGGGCAGCTGCTATTCCGGCGGTGCCGCCCGACCCGAGCCAGTACGACAACAGCCATGGCGGCTCGGGATTCATGCTCGCCTCGCTCGACTTCAACGGCTTCGCAGGGCTTGCCTCGAAAGGCGATGACCGGCTCGCCGTCTTCGACTGGACCGGCCTGGACAAGCTGAACAGCCCCGGTTGTGTCACCTGCGGCGGAATTCATTTCGGCGGCCAGCTCCTCTCCGGGGTGCTGCCCTACTACGGGGAGGGATTCCCGGGTGCTCAGAAGAACGGCCCGGTACCCCTGGGCGACGAATGCGGGGCCGCGGGCTGGAGTGCGGGCTCCCCGCCGCCCGCCAGCTGCCCCGAGGGCGGGATCGCCACCAACGGCGACTTCATGACCCAGGTCTCACAGGCGCAGGGCCAGCTCTGGGGGGCCACCACGACCGAGATCGACCAGACGTACTCGTCGGGGGCGGCGAGCCCGCAAGCGCACCAGGGAGCCGTTTACTGGGTGGTAGGCACCGGCACTTTCGACCGCTCCGGCGTCTTCAGCCTCACGAGCCAGGGCTATGTCTCAGCCGAGCATGAGGACCTGGAATTCCCGGCGATGGCAGCGGAAGGCTATGCCCGGCAGGACGGCGGGAACGGCGGGGCCATCATGGACTTCACGCTGTCGGGTAACGGCGGCCCCACCGGAGCCGATCACGGAGGCTTCTACCCCAGTACCGCGTTCGGCCGGCTGACCAGCAACTCGAACGGCCTAACGGGACAGGTGGTCAACATCGCAGACCTGGGCCAGTCGCCCCAGGACGGTTTTACGGAGTATGCCGGCTACCCGGGCCCGACCAGTCCTCGCTGGGGCGACTACAGCAACGCGGTCTACCTCCCCGGATCAGGCGGCAGGATCTACTTCGCCGCTAACTACATCCAGTATCCGAACTGCCTGCCGCCCGCGTTCACCCTGACGGTCGGAACTTGCGGCGGGACCAGGGACGGCAATGCGAACTGGGGAACCTCGGTGAACTCGGTTGTCCCCTAGCAGCTCGGCCTAAAGTCCCGCCGCATTGCCGGCCATTGGCCTGCCCGCAGGGGAAGTTTTCCTCTGCTGTCCGGCGTGGTCGCGAGGCATCGTGTTATAAACGCGGCGGATGCCGCGCGCCGGGAGTTCACGGCCATACCCCGAGGGGGCATAACTCATGAAACTGATCAGCCACGGAGCCCATCGTTTAGCCGCTTTAGCGATCGCCGGCACGGCGATTCTCCTTCCTGCCGGCGCGCTGGCCGCAACTGGCTCGGCTGCCACGGTGAGCCCACTTCACCGGGCGGGCCGGGCGAACCCGGTGACCGTCTACGTCGCCAACTACGAATCAGGCACGGTGACCCCGATCCCGGCCGCCACTAACCGGGCCGGCAAGGCGATCACCGTCGGGTTCGGCCCCGAGTTCATCGCCGTCACCCCGAATGGGAAGACGGCCTATGTCAGCAGCGAAGGCGCGGTGACGGCGATCCGGACCGCCACCAACACCGTGCTGAAGACGATCAGCACGGGAAACATAAACGCCGGCGACATCGCGATCACCCCGAACGGTAAGACCGTCTATGTCGCCAGCGGATCAAGCGTGATCCCGATCGCCGCCGCAACCAACAAGGCCGGCCATGCGATCGCGGTCGGTTCCCAGGCCAATGTCATCGCGGTCAACCCGAACGGGCGGACCGTCTATGTCGCCGGCATAGACCTCGCCAACATCAACGCGGGCCTGGTCACCCCAATCAGCAGCGCCACCGGCAAGGCCGGCCACGCGGCCACGGTCGGCGGCTGGCCAGACGCCATCGCGGTCACCCCGAACGGGCGGACCGTCTATGTCACCGATGATGAGATGGGCGAAGGGAACATGGTCACCCCGGTCAGCACTGCCACCGGCAAGGCCGGCCAGCCGATCACGGTCGGGTTCGGCCCCAGGTACATCGCGATCACGCCGGACGGGAAGACCGCCTATGTCGCCAACGCCGAGTCGGGCACGGTGACCCCGGTCAGCACCGCCACCGGCAAGGCCGGAAAGGCGATCACGGTCGGGGGCGGCCCCGGCACCATCGCGATCACCCCGGACGGGAAGACCGCCTACGTCGCGGACGCCACCTCGAACGCGGTCACCCCGATCCGGACGGCCACCAACACCGCGCTCAAGGCGATCGAGGTCGGGATCGATCCCCTTTCCGTCGCGATCACCCCGGACGGTGACACCGCCTATGTCGCCAACACCGGCGGGGTAACATATTCGAGCGACACGGTCACCCCGATCCGGACCGCCACCAACACCGCGCTCAAGGCGATCAAGGTCGGTACCGGTCCGATCTTCATAGCGATCACGACACCGGCACCGTGCGGAAGGGGATCAAGGTAGGAAGCGGGCCCCTATGTCAGCTCCATGCCGCTAGGAAATGCTGCCAGGCCGGCCGGCCTGCGAGCGGGCCGGCCGGCTCGGCGCATCCGGGTCACGCTGCCGTGGCCGCCGGGATGGGACAGGCGGCTTCCGCCCAGATGGATCTCCTGCCTTTCCTACGGCTTTTTCACGTTGTCCGGCGTGGTTGCCACGCTCGCGGGACTGTGGGAGACGGGCAACGGCGCCAGCCGCGCGCTGCAGGGGGGACTGGCGATCCTCTTCTGTGGGCTGGCGCTCCTCTGCGTGGCGCACCTGATGTTTCCGCAGTCCGGCAAGCACGCCCGCGTGACGCTGACGACGGTGCCCCGGACTCACGTGACAGGCATCGCCATCTGCTGCTCACGGCTGCGCACGGGGGCCCTGGCCGCGCTGCCCGTGTGCCTTACCGCGGCGTTCCTGGCGGGCATGGCCGGCTCCGGCACTGCCGGCATGGCGCTCATGTGCGCGGCAGGAGCGCTGGCATGCGGCTCGTGGGCAGCCTTTCTCAGCTATAAGACGGCCATGGGCTGGCGGTTTGTCCTCACGCCGGCTCACGTCACCAGTCCGTTCGGGCGCCGGCGGTCCGCCATTGCCTGGCAGGCCATCCGTGGCGTCTCGGCCGCCGAGGTCTTCTTCCACGTGAGCACATACGGGGGAGGGCGTGCCCCCGTCCTGGACCGGTACCTGGTCCTCTACCTGTGTGGGCCCGACCGCGCGGAACGCCCGGTGAGCGTCAGGCCCGGCCGGAAGGGCTCGGCCGGCCCGAATCAGCGGACTGCCGCCAGCCGCCGGCTGAAGATCCCTGTCCGGCTGGCCGGCGTCGCGCCTGCCATCGTCCTCTACCACGCCCTCCGGTTCTACCTGGAACACCAGGAGGCCCGTGCCGAACTCGGTACCCCCCAGGAGCTTGAACGCATAGCGTCGGGCTTGGCCAAGCTGAGCGACTGACTGCTGGCCGGCGCCGCGGAGCCACCGGCCTGGATGTCCATGACCGCCAGGCACAGGTAACGCAACTCCGGGTCGTAGTCGGCCAGCAGCACCGTCCTCTCGACCCCCTCGACGGCGCCAGGCGGGCCGGCCAGTGCCCCGGCCAGCTCCCACCAGACCCCGGTATACGGCTGCCCTGCTTGGGCAACGCGAACCTGGCCTTCGGCGCAGGCGGCCCGCAGTGCCCGCAGTGCCGCCGGCCGCGCGGCCCCGAGGGAGGCACCGGCTATCAACGTCGCCTTCGGCCGCTGCGGGGACATGGCGGCGATCTCGGCCGCGAGCAGGTCGCCCAGCTGCCCGGCGGAGATGTCCGGGTGCTGGTGAACAGCCTCGATCCGGGCCGCGCCGGCATCAGCGAGCAGCAGTGCGACGGCGGCGTGCCCGTCCGGGACCGACGCTGGCGCGACGAGGCCGTAGTGCAGCGCCGCCTGCTCGACGACGACCAGCAGCGCCCGCGCGCAGTCTCCGGCACGCTGGTACTCGCCGGCCAGCCGTAGTCCCGTGAAGGCGGCCGCCCGGCCCTGATCGCAGATGGCAAACGCCAGCGGGCCGCCTGGGCACACGTGGCTGAGGTAACTCGCTGTGGCGCGGCCGGGTATCACGTCAGGGATAGCGAACGCGAGAATCAGCAGGTCAACCGGCTCATCCGCGGACACCGTGTCCCGCAGCAGCTGCTCAGCCATCTCGCCGTAGCTATGCCCGGCGCCCTGGCCTAGCAGATCCTCCCGCAGCTGGACCTGGTGCGGCCGGATCATGTCTGACAGGTAGACGCGCAGCGCAGGGTCCAGCGCTGCGGCCGACGAGCCGGCAAAGGCACGGCGCCCGGCCCGGATGACGTGCAGCCGTTCGCCCGCCCCGTCGACGGGGACAGTGGCAAGCGGGGGAGGAACGGCGGAGTACACAGCCTCACCCGGCGCTGACTGCGTGACCGGTAACGTAATCGGCGAGGTCACCCACCGTGTTCAGGTCTTCGGCCTGTATGTCATCCAGGTCGATCTGGATGTCCAGGTGCTCTTCCAGCCGGAACAGCAGCTCCAGCGTCGTGGTCGAGCGGAGGCCGAGCTCGCCCATCAGCTGCGCGCTCTCCGTCACGGCCGGCGTCTCAGGACCCAGCATGCCGGGCAGCAGCACGGCGATGCCGCCGATGACCCGCTCGCGCATGTCCTCGTCGATGTGCATAATCCGCTGCTTCCTAGTGCTCGAAGATCATGGCCGAGAAGGTGGCGCCCGCTCCCGCCGCGGCGACAAGGTAGCGGTCACCCTCGCGCAGGAGGCCGCGCTCGGTGGCGGTCTGGTAGTTGAGAAACAAGTCCGCGCAGAAGGCGTGCGCAGTGACCGGGACATTGTCCAGCAGTACCCGGTCGGCGGGGAAGCCGATGAGCCGGCACAGCAGCCGCCAGATCGCCACGTTGACGTTGTGCGGCAGAAGCAGGCTGATATCGTTCAGGCGCAGCCCTGCCTTGGCTGTCACGGCCAGGATGACCTCAGCGAGCGCACCGGGGAATTCTTGCTGGAAGCGGCTCATCAGCTCCGGGGACCTGTCCAGCCTGCCGTCGTACCCGCCGCGGACCGTGCTGGAGTAGGCGAGCAGCCGGTCGCGCTGCCCGTTGCTTCCCACCAGGCACGCCGCCGCGGCCTCGCCGAACACCGACGTCTCCGGCAGGACCTGGGCATCCGCGGTGAACGCCTTCTCTCCAGCCAGGACGAGCGCGAGCGCAGCCGGGTCGCCGTCCGCAGCGAGCAGCCTGCCAGCGATGTCGATGGCGAGCGGGCCCGTGGCGCACGCATGATGCGTCACGGTGAACGCCAGCGCGTGACCGAGACCGAGCAGGCGGCACAGCTCGTGTAAGGCGTTGACCGGGAATGGCGCCACGACCGGCATGCTGCGAGCGTGCAGCACGTAACGCACCGAGCTCTCCCGGCCGGCCAGCGGCGCAAGTCTCCTCGCCGCGGCAAGCAGCAGGTCAAGGAGCGTTCCCTCGGGCTCCCGCGGCACGTCAGCCAGCCCGTGGTACCGCTGGAACAGCTTGACCTGCATCGGGGTCAGCCCGAACTTTCCAGCCAGGTCCTCGATCGGCTCCCGTCCGTCCGGCACGTAGGTCGCCACCGCCTCCAGCGCGGTCACCGGGAGCGCCGGTCGGTGATCGTCACGGCAGGCACCTCAGGCTGGCGTTCGAGCGGAGCGGGGGCCGGCGACCGTGGCAGCGCCGAGCGCCGCGGCGACGGTCACCGACTCCATCTGACGCAGGCACTCCTGCATGTCAGCGGGAGACACGAACTGCGTGTCCGCGCACAGCTCGTAATTAACCGCGGGCACGCCGTTGAGGTGCAGGAAGAGTCTCTGGCTGGGCCGGTCGCGCTGATAGCCCCAGGCCAGCTCCGACAGCGGCAGTGCTGCGCGCACGTCACCGGCGGTGGGCGGCGGGCCGTCGGCCGCCTGCCCGGCCAGCATCCGGCGGTCGTTGACAGAGCAGGAAAGATCGATCTGCTCGCCCCGCTCGCAGCTGACGGCAGTGACCAGCTCTTGCCAGCGGAGCGGGTCGTAGTAGGCGTTCTTCGAAGCGCGCAGCATAGCCTGCCGGGTGCGAGCGGCAATCTCATCGAAGGTGCCGCC
>Ga0335078_10016310_pt1 | contig 11024 bp, 9 predicted proteins | sample Lox_Sample_32_FD_206711 | JGI IMG/M metagenome (GOLD analysis project Ga0335078, IMG submission 206711) | Soil microbial communities from Loxahatchee National Wildlife Refuge, Florida, United States - Lox_Sample_3.2 | ecosystem: Environmental > Terrestrial > Soil > Wetlands | place: USA: Florida...
AAGGCGCGCCGTTTTCGGCGACGGCCACCTCGGAAATGACGCAAACGCTGCAGGACGGCTCGGTGATTCATCGCACGTCACAGGTGACGATGTACCGGGACAGCCAGGGGCGTTCGCGTCATGAAGCGACGTTCAACGGATTTGGTCCGCTGACACCGGGCGGCGCCCCGAAGAATGTCGTGTTGATTTCCGATCCGGTCGCCGGCACCCACACGCTGTTGGACAAAGACAGCAAGACCGCGCACCAGATGCCGTTCCACCAGCATGGCGGGCCAGCAGCGGAGAGTTCTTCGCCGGACGCGAACTTTCAGAGCCACATGCAGGAGCGCGAGCAAAAGGAAATTTCGGAAGGTTTGCTGAAGAAAGAATCGCTCGGCACGCAAACGATCAACGGCGTGGTGGCGGAAGGAACACGGACGACGCGAACGATTCCTGCAGGTCAAATCGGCAACGAGAAGCCGCTGCAGATTGTGTCCGAGCGCTGGTATTCGCCGGATTTGCAAATCGTGCTGAAGAGCACGCGGACAGACCCGCGTTTTGGAACCACGACCTACACCGTCAACAATATCCAGAGAACGGAACCGGCGGCCAGCCTGTTTACCGTGCCTGCGGACTTCACCGTAAAGACCGGCGGTCCCGCATTGCGGCGCGGTGGACCGGGTGGTCCTCCGGCGGAGTTACCGCCGCCTCCGGACGAGGAATAGTCCGAGGCTTCTGAAGCAAGGCGCTGAGCGCCACAAAATAACGATCTTCTCTCCTGAAGACGGCACGCCCTTTCCGCACCTGCCCCCATCAGTGCGGAAGGGGCGTAGTCGTTTTTGGCCGCAGGATTTTTTCGGAGTGATGCCGGCCAAATTTTCTGAGGGTCCATCAGGATTTTCCTGGGTGTGAATCAGGATTTCTCCGATTTCACAGAAGTTCGGGAGTCCTTAGAATGCGACTAACGGACTGTGTAAATGGACGAAAAAGAACTAAGCCGTCGGCTGGAGAGCGAAGGCTTCTGCCACACCTACGTGTGGCACGACCGGCCACATGCCTACTATCCGGATCATACGCACAACACCGAGACGGCGCATATCGTTCTGAGCGGGGAGATGACGCTGCGCATGTACGGGCGGGAATCGACGTACCGGGCCGGCGAACGATGCGATGTGCCTGCAGGCGCAGTGCATTCGGCGAAGATGGGGCCGGCCGGATGCCGGTACCTGATCGGCGAAAGATAGTTAAATCCACAGCCGTACCGTGAGAAGCTGCAGTCGGTCCAGAGAGCCAGACTAAAGTGTTTGTGTGTCTGCCAAGTAGGTGAAGAGGTGAAGTTTGTCGGCGTGCTATGCTGTGCGCCTATGAGCAAACAATATTTCTTTCTAAAGTTAATCCCGCCGCGTCCTACGTTTCCGCTGGATATGACCGACAGCGAGCGGGCGCTGATGATGGAGCACGTGAGATATACGCACGGACAATTTGCCGCGGGAAAGGTGCTGATCTTCGGGCCCGTGCTTGCGCCGGATGGACCATTTGGCATGGGCGTGTTCGAAGCAACGGATGAAGCGGAAGTGCGCGCGATCCTGGAACAGGATCCGACAGTGAAGGCCGGATTGAATCGCTTTGAGCTGTATCCCATGCGAATCGGCGCGGCGCAGGGCCCGCGATCAGCATAAAACCGCGTGGCTTCCAAGAATTTTCGGCCCGCCGCTTAGTTTGCGCGCTGCTGTAGAAAAAACGGCCGAGCCCTCGATTTAATTCAACGCGTAAACATTGCCGTCGGTGCTGCCGAAGAAGAGCGTGCCGTCAGCCACGACCGGCGAAGAAAGAACGGCACCGACCGCCATCATCTTTTGTACTCCGCTGACCATATCGTCGTAAAAGAAATCGAAGAAAGCAGCTTGGTAGTTGGGCAGGCCGTCGGGCGTCGTATAGGCTGAGCCGTTCTGGCGATGGCCGGCGGTTTCGAAGGTCCAGGCCAGCTTCTGCTGCTTCAAGTCGACCGCGAGAAGTTTGCCTTCGTGGGAACCCAGATAAAGATAATCGCCGGCGATGGCCGGCGAAGAAAACATCGGCCAGTGCTTGTTGTCCAAAGAAAATGCAGCGGCGCCGGATTTCGCGTCAACGACATGGATCAGGCCGGAGTCTGAAGTGGCGAAGTATACTTTGCCGGCCGAAACTGCGGGTGAAGCGATAACCCAGGAACCTTTGTTGTCGAAAGACCAGAGCTGTTTACCGCTGTGCGCATCGAGTGCGTAGAACTTGGAGTCGCGACAGCCGAAATAAACAACTCCATCGGCCACTGCAGCGGAAGATTGAATGCCGACCTGGTTATGAATGCCGGGATCTTCGCCAGTTTTGAAGCGCCACAACTCTTTTCCAGAGGTGCCATCCAGAGCGTAGAAGTAGCTGTCCCAACTGCCAATGTACAGAACGCCGGAGTCGATAGCGGGAGAGGCGTGAACCACGTTGCCGGTTTTGAACCTCCATTTCACGGCGCCCGTGGCCGCGTCCAACGCGTAGACGTTCGAATCGCCGCTGCCGAAGTACACTGTGCCATTCCACACGGCCGGGGACGAGAGGTAGAAATCGAAAGGATCGGGCATGACCTCGGCGGCAGGCTGCGCGCCATGCAAATGCGTTGCGGCGAAACGCCGTTCGCCGACCGTCGTGAATTTCCAGCGCAGCTGGCCGGTGGAAGCGTCGACAGCGTAGAAGTTGGAATCAAAGCTGCCCAAGAAAACCGTGCCGCCGGCCACAGCCGGAGAAGAGGTGATGCGGCCCTCGGTTTTGAATTTCCACTTCATGCTGCCGGTGTTGGCGTCCAGCGCGTAGAGAAAATGATCGCTGCTTCCGATGTACACCACGCCATTCAGAAGCGTCGGAGACGACAGCACCTGGGCTCCGGTGTGAAATTGCCACTTAATTTTCGAAAATTTAGGCAGTGCCGCAGCGTTGTACACGCCGGTGTGCTGCGGGTTGCCGCGAAACATGGCTTCCTGGTCGGAAACCGCGGAGCACACGACCAGCGCAGCGAGCAAGCAAGAACATTTCATGGAACTCTCCCCTGTTTCCTTGATAGACGGGCGATCGACGAAAGTGTTTTTCGGAAACGGACAGAAGCTGCTGGAAGACGATTAGGCATAGCTCGCAAATGCCTTTGCCACCTCAGTGGCTAAAGCCACGCTGATCGGAGCTTCGGGAGGGTACGACTTCAGTCGTGCCGCAAGAACAGCAAAATCCCCAAACTCTATTTGTGAGATGAGTTCAAGAAGACTACTCTGCCAGCAGAATTCGCAAATCGCGCAGGTTGTTGCCGGTGGGGCCGCTGACGATGGCGTCGCCGAGCCGGGCGAAGTAACTGTACGAATCGCTTTCGCGAAACATAAAACGAGCGTTAAGGCCGATGGCTTTGGAACGCTCGAGGGTTTCGCCGTCGGCGACGGCGCCAGCAGCCGGACTGTTGCCGTCGACGCCGTCGGTGCCGGCGCTGAGCACGGCGATTTTCTGTTCGGCGATGCGCTTGACACAGGCCAACACGAAGGCGGCATTGCGTCCGCCGATGCCTTTGCCGGTGACGGGACTGCTCACTTCGCCATCGGCAATGAGCGCGACGCGCTGGCCGGGATTGGTTTTGCGTAGCGCTTCCAGCTGATCGATAAGATAGTCTGCGGCCTTCTCGACGGGCCAGTCATCGGTGGAGTTGTCGCAGCAGGCCAGGAAGCCTTTGCCTTCGGCGGCGTGATGCGCAGGATGAAAGAGATCGTCGAGGCCAAGCAAGAGTTGGAAGTGCGCGTTGGCAAAGGCAGGATGATCTGCTTTCGGTGTTTCCAGCATGTGGTGCTCGTCGATCCAGTGGACGAGGGATTCTGGCAGCTTTTCGCGTAAGGAAAACTCATCGAGAACGCGGAGCGTGTCCGCGATCGTGGTCGGATCGGGCAGCGTAGGACCAGAGGCAAGCGCAGATTCTTTGCCGGCGGGAACGTCGCTCACCGCAATCGTTACTTTCGTGGCGCGATCGGAAGCGATGGCGAGACGTCCGCCCTTGATGGCGGATAGATGTTTCCGGACCGTGTTGATTGCGTCGATGGGCGCGCCGCAAGTGACGAGAGCGCGATGAAGCTGCTGCACGTCGCCAAGCGTTTGCGCAGGGGCTAAAGGCAACTCGACGAGGGCAGAGCCGCCGCCCGACAAGAGAAAAAAGATCAGCGTTTTTTCGTTGCAGGCCTGGAGAAAGCGCAAAGTAACTTCGGCAGCTTTCCAGCTTTCGGCCGTGGGTGTGGGATGGCCGCCGACGAAGTAGGCCAGGTGTTTAACGACGCGCGCCGGCGGAGTGGGAGCGACAACGATGCCGTTGAATGAGATTCTCTCTCCGAGGAGCGCGCGCAGGCCCTCGGCCATGGCGTGAGCGGCTTTGCCGATAGCGACCACGAGAATGGATTCGAAACGAGCTAAGTCAATTTCCGCGTTTTCGAGGTATAAAACAGTGCCGCGGAGCTGTAGCTTGCGTTGCATGGCCGCAGAAATATCGATCGCCGCGAGCGTTTCGTGAAAGATCTGGCGAGCGAGTTGTTTCAGGTCAGCCATGAGACGGTGCATCGCTCCGCGGCGGGAAACGCGTGACAGGTGGCCGTCACGCGTGGTGCCTTCAACTGGATTTGAAGACTTCTGGATTCAGCATGTTCGGCGGACGCTGGCCCGAGAAGAGAGCGACAACGTTCTGGGCGGCCATGCAGGCCATTTTGGTGCGGGTTTCGATGGAGGCGGAGGCAATGTGCGGAGCGAGCACGACGTTCGAACGTTTGAGTCCTGGATGAATGGAGGGTTCTTTTTCAAAAACGTCGAGAGCGGCGCCAGCGATTTTTCCCGTTTCGAGGGCTTGCACCAACGCGGCTTCGTTTACGACGGGGCCGCGCGAAGTGTTGATGAGAAATGCGGTGGGCTTCATTTTAGAAAGGCGGGACGGGTCGAAAAGACCGCGCGTTTCCGGCAATAGCGGGACGTGGACGCTGACAAAGTCCGACTGTGCCAGTAAATCGTCGAGGCTTCTGTATTCAGCGCGCAGTTCCCTTTCCGCGGCTTCGGGGGCGCGAACGGCATCCGAATAAAGCACCTTCATGTTGAAACCCAGGGCGCGGCGGGCCATGGCTCTGCCAATGCGGCCGAAACCGATGATGCCGAGAGTTTTGCCAAAGACATCGGTGCCCACTAGTTGATCGAGATCCCAACCCTTCCACTTGCCGCTGCGGGCCAGCTCCTCACCTTCAACAATGCGGCGGGCGACAGCCATGAGAAGCGTCCAGGCGAAGTCGGCGGTGGTTTCGTCGAGCACGCCAGGAGTGTTCGTGGCGATCACACTGCGGCTCGTGCAGGCGGCGACGTCAATATTGTCGAAACCGACGGCAACATTGGACGCGATACGCAGTTTCGGGGCGGCGGTAAGGAGGTCGAGATCGACTTTTTCGGTGAGGAGGCAGACGAGGGCGTCTTTGTCTTTGACCCGGCGGAGAAGTTCTTCGCGGGAGATGCGTTCGGGGTCGGTCCAATAATCGACGTCGCAATGGGCATTGAGGATTTGCTGAGCAGCGGGGAATAGCGGGCGGGTCGCGAGAATTCTCGGCTTGGGCATCGTCTCCTCTCGATTGCGGAGTAACAGTAGCATAGTGGGTGCGGGGGCGTCGCGGCGCTGGAAGGAACGAAGAATATGGAACGAGGGGCGAAAGGAAGCTTGGCCGAATGAGCAAAACAAATAAAATTGTGCTTCTCACCGTAGTCTTGTTTGCACCGTACTACATTTGGCTCTTTAGCGCTCTTCTTCGGGATAAGATGCCGCCCTATCCGTGGCCCGCAATTATCGGCCTTACTTACATGCCTCTGGCAGTGGCGCTCGTTGTCCTCGTGGCGAAAAAGATGAAGGACTAACGCAGAGAAGCAGAGTGTACGGAGACACCCAGGCTGAGCGGTGAATTGATGATCGGATGATTGCGTTGTTGCCGTGCCTATTGTTGTTTGGTGGGGAGGCGGGACTCGATCGATTTGAGGCGGTCGTTCATTTCCTGGACGAGATGCTCGAGGCGATCGAGACGATTGGTGACGGCGGATTGGTCGGAGGCATTTCCGGATGCGGCCTCTTCGCCGGAGGCCTCGCCTGCGGCTTCGTGGTGGCCGCGGGCAGAGCCTTGTAGACGCGTGATTTGTTCCTTGATCATGGGCGCCATCTCGATGCTGAGGTCGTTGCTTTTCAGAAGGGCTTCGAGAGCGGGAACGGCGGAGGCATCGCCGCGACCGCCAAGAGCGAAGACGCTGGACATGCGGACGGGAAATTCCGGGTCGTTGAGATACGACGCGATTTGTTTGGTGACATCCTGGTTGTCCTTTGCAAGGCGGGCGAGGCTGGAGATGGCAGCTTGGCGCGATTCATTGGGATGGCCAGGCGCGGACCATTGCAGCAGGAGCGGAACGGCTTTGTCGTCGCCAAGGAAGCCAAAGGACCGCAGAGCGGCATCGCGGAGAAGGTTGTCGGGCGAATCGCCAGCAACGGCGGCTTGCAGCGTGGCGAGAGCTGTAGGAGCTTTCAGACGACCGAGCGACTGAAGAGCGGAGCCGCGAACGCGATAGGAGCTGTCATCGTGGACGAGAGAGTCGAGTTTGGCGGCTACCGCGGCGTCGCCTTTGAAATTGGCGAAAGCGCTCGCGATGTGATTGCGGATGAACGGTTCCCTCACGGAATCGAGTGCGTCAAGGAGCTGTTTAGCAGCGGTCGAGCCGCCCAGTTGACCGAGCGCATCCGCGGCTTCGGCGCGAATGCCCCACATCTTGTCGGTGCGAAGCGCATCGGCCAGAGCGTTGACGACTTCGTCGTCATCTTTCAGCTTGGCGAGGGTACGGATCGCGTCAGCGCGGTCGCCGACTTCGGAAGCGTTCTTCAGTTGATAAAGCCATTCCTTCTTTTCCTTGTGAAATTCCGCGGACTTGAGAATTTGGCCGCCTTTGTCGAAAAGCACCATCAGCGGGGCGGAGTCGGAATGGAAGGTGAAGACTTCCGAGTCTTTGGAGACCGTAAGTGGATGGAGCTTCGGGCCAGAGGCAGTAGTGATTTCCAAGTCGGCGGGAATGCTAAAGAGGCCGACATGGCCTTCGACTTTTTGCGTTTGCTTTACGGTGAGGGCGATTTCGTGTTTGGCGTCGTCGTATTTGTAGCTGAGATCGAGTTTTGGAGCGCCAGCGCCGTAAAGCCACTGCGAGAAAAACTGGTCCACATCGATGTGCGTGGCCTCTTCGATGGCCCTCACGAGATCGGCAGTGACCACGTTCTTGCCGCGATTGACTTCGAGATAGTGCTTGAGGCCGCGATAGAAGGCCTCTTCGCCGAGTTGCTGGCGAAGCATGTATAGCACCCAGCCGCCTTTGGTGTAGGCGTTGCCGTCAAATTCGCTGGAGTCATTGAAGTCGAACCGCACAATCGGTTTTTCGTAAAGATTGGATTGCGCGAACCATTCGCGAGCCGCTTGCCAGCGCGAGAAGTCGGCTTCGTCTTTGCCGTAATGGGCTTCGGTCCAGACAGTTTCCATGAACGTCGCGAAACCTTCGTTGAGCCAGATGTTGCCCCAGTCTTTGCAGGTGACCAGATCGCCGAACCATTGATGGCCCAGTTCGTGGGAGATGAGATCGTCCTCGTCGCCAGGATATTCGGGGACGAGCTTGGGACTGCGCAGCGAAGAACTGGTGTTGGTGGTGGCGCTGGAGTTTTCCATGCCGCCGGCGACAAAGTCATCGACCATGGACTGATCGTATTTTTCCCAGGCATACGGCACGCCAAGCTTGTTGCCGAAAAGTTCGATCATTTGCGGCGTGCGGCTGTAGTTGGCGGAGAGGCGGTCGCCGCGCCCTTTAGGAGCGTAGTAATCCACAGGGATGCCGCGCCAGGAGTCTTTCACTTCATCGAATTCGCCGGCGACGATCGTGATCAGATAGGTGGAGCTGGGAAGCGATTCGCGCCAAGTCCAGGTCTTCATGCCGTCGGAAGCGCTGGCGACGCTGATGAGTTTGCCGTTGGCGACGGTAATCCACGAAGCGGGCACGGTGAGGATGGTTTCGGTGGTGAGGCGATCGTTGGGGTAGTCGTAGGTGGGGAGATAGTAGTGCGTATCCTGAGATTCGCCCTGCGTCCAGATTTGCGCGGGACGGTCAGGATAGTCCTTGTTGGGAAGGATGAAGTAGAGACCTTTGGAGGGTTTCGCGTTGTAGCGAATGGTGACATCTAGTTTCGAACCGGCCTGGGCAGGCGCAGGCAGATCGACGACGAGTTTGTTGCTGGTCGTGTCGGTTGCGAATTTTGCGGGCGATTTGTTCACGGTGACGGATTCAACGTTCAGGCCTGCCGCATCGAAAGAGATTTGTGAAGTGGAATTGTGAAAGAGGGTCAGCGAGTGAGTAACTTCGCCGATCACTTTTTTCTGGCTGATATCGAAACGGAGGGAAATGCGGGAATGCTGGAGGTCGTAGTCCCGGCTTGGGGCGTACGGCTCGTCGCCGCGGACGGGCGGGGAAAGCGGCGCCGCAAGAAACCCGGCGCAGACTAGCAGAGCAGCCGAAATGCGAGGACGAAAACGCAAAGAGAGAGATGCGGTTTGGAAAGCCGGAATATTCATGCGGACTGGCTCCTGCGGAACGTATGGCCAGCGCGCTCGAGGACGCTGATGGCCGCGTCGAGATTTTCGGACGATATGAGTAGATAGTCGGTGTCGAAGGTGGAGAGGACAAAGAGGCTGATCCTGGCAGCGGCGAGCGGCCCGGCGAGAGCGGCAAGAACTCCGACTTCAGACAATACGAATGGGCCCTGGACTTTGATGACGCGCCAGCCTCCCTGCACCCGGATCCCTTCGGGCACACGCGATTCTTCGACCACGATCGACAGCTCCTCGTGGGTGCGCGTGACCGAAAAGAAAGGGCCTTGTACCGCCCATTTGGGCAGATCGGCGAGCGGCGAAAGGCCGACGATCGCATAGCGTTCGGGAAGCAGTGAGAGCTGCAGATGGCGAAGAGAGAGGGTCATAGAATGAGGACCATTCTAAAGTAGGCTGCGCACCATGCCACCATCCACCGCGATGGAGGTGCCGTTGATGTAGCCGGCGCGGTCCGAAGCCAGGAACGCGACGAGAGCGGCGAACTCCTGCGGCGTTCCGAGGCGGCCTGCGGGAATTTGCCGGGTCCAGTCGGCAAACACCTGTTCTGCGGAAGAGCCGGTGCGTTGAGAAATGGTCGCGGCAAGTCCATCGAGGCGCGCGGTGCACGTATAACCGGGGCAAACGTTGTTCACGGTGATGCCGTGGGCGGCGTACTCGTTGGCGAGAGTGCGGGCCAGGCCAGTCACCGCGGAACGAATGGAGTTAGAAAGAAGCAGGCCATCCACGGGCTGTTTCACAGCAGAAGAAGTGATGGTGATAAAACGGCCCCACTTATTTTGCTGCATGCGCGGGAGCGTTTCCTTGGCGAAGTAGATGGTGCTCATCAAAAGAAGGTTGACCGCCGCGTGCCAATCCTGAGGGTTGGTAGCGGCGAAGGACTTGGAGGGCGGACCGCCGGAGTTGGTGACGCAGATGTCGATACGGCCGAACCTTTCGGCGACGGCGGCCACGAATTTGGTGATTGAGGCGTGATCGGTGACGTCAACCGCCTGATGAAACACGTCGCGGCCCGTGGAGCTGCGGATATTGGCAGCGACTGTTTCCAGGTCGGAGGCCGTGCGAGCGCAGATCGCGACGTTGGCACCTTCGCGGGCGAGCTCCTCGGCCACGGCGCGACCGAGCCCTTTGCTGGCGGCCGCAACAATGGCCACACGACCCTTTAAGCCAAGGTCCATTCTTTTCCCCAAATGCAAAAATTTTATGGTCTCGCAAGAGACGGCGTGGGTCAAATACGAGCGTGCCTCGCAACTCGAGCCGGTGCCCTTCCGAATCAGGGGGCATGCAACAAAGGAAACGCCCGCTCCACCCAGTTTGAGCGAAGCTGGAATACAATGGCGGACCCAGAGGTACTCATACAGTTCGACGGTAAACTGAGACCATTCTTCAAAGAACGGGAGAAAACGCGTGTGCTGTACCTAACCAGTGGCTTGTTCAGTCGCAGGATGATGCCATCAATCTGCGCTTTGGTCGGGTTCCTGACGATCTTCGTCCCGCAGCGACTGGGAGCGCAGAATCCAATGGCGGGACACGTCATGCAGACGCGTGACGAAATTCCCCCGGAGCAGTTGCCTCCGCCGGAACAATTGGCCGGTATCGGCAACGCGCATATCAGGGTCACGGCCAATGCCGAAGCGCAGAGGTGGTTCGACCAGGGATTGAATCTTTTCCATGATTTTTGGGATTACGAGTCGGTGCGGGCGTTTGTGCAAGGGACGCGCGTCGACCCGAACTGCGCCATGTGCTACTGGGGCATCTATCGTGCGGAGTTGTTTACGCACAGCAACGCGAAGTTCTACGCCAAGCAAGCGCTGGCTAAGGCGGTGAGCCTGAAGAAACAGGTGAGCGAAGCGGAACGCTGGTACATCGAGGGGGCGGAGAAGTCGGAAAAAGATTCCGGCAAGCGGCATTCCGAAGGCGCGACAAAGATTTACAGAAAGCTGGTGAAGAAATATCCGCATGACCTGCAAGCACAGATTTTTCTGGCCGAGTCCATCGGCGGTAGTTATGACGAAAACGGACAGCCGAATGCGCAGAAAAAAGAACAGCTCGCGATCCTGCAAGGCGTGTTGAAACAAGATCCAGACAATTCAGCTGCGAATCACTACTGGATTCACGCGGTGGAAGACAGCCCACATCCGGAACAGGCGTTGCACAGCGCGGAAATCCTGGGCCGGCTGGCGCCCACGTCCGGGCACATGGTGCACATGCCGGGGCACATTTTTTATCGCGTGGGCGACTACGCGCAAGCCGACAAGTCGTTCACGGCTTCCACGCAAGCCGATGAAAGCTACATGGATGGCCAGCGCGTTGCAGTGGACAACGACTGGAATTACGTGCACAACCTGATGTATGGAA